>NPID01000100.1_pt1 | contig 44843 bp, 47 predicted proteins | sample 8637491 | NCBI WGS metagenome assembly NPID01 (sample SAMN07420843, study PRJNA396082) | bioreactor metagenome | isolation source: sample BA6 brine-fed electro-methanogenic bioreactor BA | place: Japan: Kochi | collected 2016-06-14 | reverse complement strand
TGGCGGCCTCGCGGGCCTTGGCCTCCTCGCGGGCCTTGGCCTCCTCGCCTTGGGCCGCGGCTCCAGCGTCCGCAACCGCGGAGGGCATGGCCGGCGCCTCTGCGGGGGGGACTGGCTCTGTCCCGGCAACCGTTTCCCGGTGGGCGATCTCGTTGCCTTTTTCCGCCCCGGCGCCGATCCCGGCAGGGGGGGGCTGGGCAATAACCGGCGGGGTTCCCGGCAGAACGAAGCGCTCAATGCCCAGTTCCTGCAGAACCGCCAGGGAATCGGGCTCCAGCGCCAGATCCAGCAGCGCGTTCTGAAGCAGTCCCAGCGAGGCTGGACTCATCCCCTGGCGGGCGACGATCAGATCCGGCGAAAAGGTTTGCTGGCCGCGGAAAAAATATTCCGCCAGTAGAAAGAATTCACCGGCCGGCTGCCGGTCCAGATAATGCCGGCTGAGCAGTGCGATATCGACGATTCGAAAGCGGTTGAGCCACTCATGCAGGGCCGCTTCGTCCTGAAACAGACGGGTCACGACCTCCTGGCCGATGTGGGCTTCGAGCACGGCGGCCAGGCGCCTGACCTTGGCCTCGGAGCCAAGCGGGGTGCCGGGGTTCGGCACCAACCCGATGGTGACTTGGGCCTGAACCGGCAGGACCAGCAGGAACAGGACAACGATAGACAGAAGACCGTATTTTTTCATACCGACCAACCAGAGCAGCGCCAGGCGGCATCAGCATCCTGGAGTGAATTTTTCAACGGGGTCTGCCACCATAACACATTTGCCCGGCATGGGCATCGGCAAAGCTCAGCGATCCTCCTCGACACCCTCCCGGTAGCGGCCGTTGACCCGATAGACGAAGGCCAGGACCTCGGCGATGGCTTGATAGAGTTCCAGGGGGATTTCCTCCCCGACCGGAATCCGGGCCAGAAGCTCCACCAGGTCGGGGTCTTCCATGATGTGCACCCCGGACTGGCGGGCCGTCTCGATGATCCGCGCCGCCACCTCGCCCCGACCGCTGGCAACCACCCGGGGGGCATCCGCCCGGCCCCGGTCGTAATGAATGGCGACCGCCTTGTCCCTGGTTTTGCCATCGGTCATGCTAAACCCTCTCGTCGAGAACCCCCTGCTCCTCGCCCAGCACCCGCTGGATCAACGTTCTGGCCGGGGGCTCCGCACCACTCGAGAAACTCAGTCCGAGCAAAGGCATGGAGTTGATCCCGCGGCGCAACTCATCGTCGAAGCGGGCGAAAAACTCCGCCTTTTCTTCGGAATCGCAGACGAAACGCAGAAACAGCCCCTGGGGTTCATGCAAAAACTCGATCCTCAGGTCTCCCAAGGTCTGCAAGCTCAAATGGAGCGCCAGCTGCCGGGGGGGCTCCTTCTGCCCGGAGCGCTGGTGATGACGCTCCTCGATCATCAGATAGCCCTGGTCCAGAAAGGGCAGCGGCAAAGGCCAGAGACCGGCCCCCTCCTGGGCCAGGCGCAGGCTGCAAAGCTGAAACAGTTCCAGATTCTGCAACAGGTGCATCACCTGGGTGGCCCGCTCGCCGCCCCCCTCCGGCATCGCCTGACGGGCCTCGAGCAGGGCCCCTTTCAGGGTGGCGGCGGCGTGCTCGCCGTCCCCCGCGGCGAGGCGGGCCTCGAGATGCATGCCGAGCTGCCTGAGCAACTGGCGGAACTGGGCCCCGTCAAAGGTCAGGGACGGATTGGACAGGACCTCCTTGAAGGCCTGGAGGGTTTCCCGGGCGCCCGGGCTCAGACGGTTGGCCAGAGGCTGGGCGGAATCGGCGGGCCGTTCCCCGGCGGCTCCGGCTGCTGGGGGCCCGGAGGGCTGCGGGGAACCGGATTCCGCGGCGGTCGGCGGCGCCTGGGTTGGCGAGGGCGAAAGGGGCGGTCCCGAATTCGCATTGGGGTTGGCGGGCGACGGCAGGGGGGCGGCGTTTCCCTCAATCAGCCGGGTCAACAGGGGCAACAGGTCCCATTTGCCGCCCAGCAGGTGCAGGGCATGGCCGATCCGCTCGGTCAGGGGCATTTCCATGAGCCGCAGCTCGACCCGCGGCGAAGTCTGCACTACCTGCAGATTCAGCTTCTGCCCCTTGCGCAGCAGCACCTGGGTCTCGGCCCAGACCCGGCGGTGGCCCATTTCGAGCAGCACCTTGTCCTGCCCGCCTTCGGCCACGCTGGCCTGGATGATCTGCTCGGGGCGCAACTCCTGCTCCCGGCCTTCCCGGCTCAGGGTGAGGACGCCGGTGGGGACGACCGGCGGGATGGGGGGCAAGGGATTGATAAAACTCATCTGGCCTCGGCAGGCGTTACGGGCTCAGGGGGCAACGACAGGGCGAAGGCTCAGGGACGGTGAAGCAGCGGGATCGCAGCCCGGCCGTGCAGGATACACTCGCGAAAGCAGTCCCAGGGCGATGAGGAAAAAATGGGAAAGACGCAGGAGGCCGGCGGACTCAGGTCCGGACCTTGGTGCGCAGCTGGCGGCGCTGCTCGGCAAAGCAGAAACCGACAACTTCTTCGCGGTCCTCTTCGTCGATATCGACAAACTTCAAGGCGGCCCCCGAGCGGTCTGTCCCCAGCCCGGTCATCCGCACGACTTGCGCCGTGCAACTGAAGCGGTAAGGCGGCACCGTCGGCAGGACCAACTGCAGCGCCACCAGATCACGGGCTTCCAGAGGATCGGTCGTGGGTATCCACATGCCGCCGCCGCTGAGATTGACCACCGCCCGAAGGTCCTTCATCGCCGCCTCTTCACCATCCTCCGGCACGCGGCCGTATTTCAGGGACAGTTCGAGGTCGACACGGAAATACTCCCGCTGCTGTTCGATGCTGAGGGCTTCGATGACCACCAGGCGGAGCCGATCGTCATCGACGATGTTGTCAATCCGGGCGTTGAGGGATTGGGGCCGGCCGTGGGCCTCGAACGTGAGGCGGAACTGACCATCCTGGTGGAGTTTGTCCACCGGGAGCTGGCCGGGAAGAAAAACCGCTTCCACATAGGGGGGAGCGGCAGCGCGGGCCACGCACTCAAGGGCAACCGGCTGATCCGACTTGAGCGGAACCTCGATATGGATGGCCTTGTATTCGCTTAAATAATCGAGCACCGACATGAGAAGCTTCGCCTGACAAGAAATTCCGAGCAGAATGGGTCCGCCAACGAACCGGTTCTCTTCTCACGGGGCTCCCCACACCTCAAAAGGCATCTCGCACCAGCTTGCCTTTGTTGGCGGCCCCGGAAGCATACCCGGAAACGGCCATCCGTCCGGCCCTGACCTGGGAGAGCTCAGAAGAAAGAAACGAAATTCTGCCACCTATTTTTTCTAAAAGCAACCGGTTTTGATTCAACACCTTCTCCATCAGGTGTTCTCTTTCGACAAGCAACTCGGAGCTGGGCCCGTCGGGGCTGCAAACCCTCAGTTGGGCAAACACTACCTCATCGAATCGCGAAGCCGCCGACTGGAGGCTGCTCAAACGCTCAACAAAGGATTGAATGGCCTCTGGCCGTACCTGCTGAAGCAACCCCTCCAGCTCGAAAAGCCCTTCCTGCATGGCCCGATATTGGGAGATCGACTGGCGCAGAGATGCTTCAAGGTCGGTCATGAGAGCACCCTACAGGGCAGCGGCAAAAGGCTTGTGATCGGCGACGCCCGCATTGCCAGGAGGCGTTTTTTCCTTTTTCACGATCTCGGCCGCCTGCACCCAGGCCTCGCGAAGATCGGTGAGGATATTCAGCACCGGCCCCAGGATTTGCGCGTCGTTCTTCAGGTTGGCGCGGGTCAACTCCCGGAGCATGAAGTCGTAGAGGTCGGCCAGGTTGGCGGCGATCTCCCCGCCGATTTCGTGGTCGAGGGTGGCGTTGAACTCGGAGATGATGGCCATGGTCTTGTTGATGTAAAGGTTGCGCTTTTCGACATCCCTCTCGGCAATCGCCTCCGCGGCCTGATTGGCAAACCGGATCGCGCCGTCATAGAGCATGATGAGGATCTGCTCGGGAGACGCGGTTGACACCTGGTTATTCTGGTACTGATTCAGGTAGGGATTCATTTTTTACTCCAAGTGCTGTTCATCAAGGACATCTGTTGGGTGAGAAAACTTCCCTGAGCATTCATACCGCTCACCAGAGTTTCCATGGCCTCAAACTGAGCCCGCAGGGTTTTCTCCCGCTGCTCAAGTCGCGCTTCCTGCATCTCCATCTGCTTATCGATCCGACTGACAGTGCTTTCAGTGCTCTTCTTTTTGGTCGCGTAGACCCCGTCCACGAAATCCGTGATCCCATCGAGGTATGACTGAAATTTACTGGCCACCCCCTCGACGCCGCTCTCGCCGGCAAAGAGCTTGACCACGCTGTCCAGGTCATCCTTGATGGCGGTCGTCAAGGCCGTGGAGTCTATGGTCAGGCTACCATCGGTCTTGTCGGTCCTGAAGCCCAACTCGGACAAGGTCTGAAAATTACCGGTACCTCCGACCGAATCAACCAGCATGCTCTGCAGGCGGCGCGTAACCGAGCGGAAGGAAGAATCCGTCGCCCAGGACGACCCTTTCTGGGCTTTGATAAAAGAGAAAATATCGTTGTACGCGTCGACGAATTCCTGGATATTTTTCGATATCGCGTCATGATCGGTAGACACCGACAAGGTGGTCGTATCGCCCGGCGCCGCATTTTCTTTCAACAGATCGATGGTCACCCCGGAAACCGCACCGGTGATACTGTTGCTGTTGCTGTAAATATCGATGCCATCGACCAGGATGTGCGCCTGGGAGCCGGCCTGGGTCGGCGAGAAGGTCAGGTCCAAAGTGCTGGCGGTAATGTCGACACCGTTGGCGCCGGCATTATCCGCGGTCAAGACCAGTCGGTTCGGCGTTACGGTACCATCGTTGATAATCGATGCCTTCACACCGATACCGGCCGTACCATTGATCGCATCCCGGATCTGCCCCAAGGAACTCCCCGCGGCGATTGAGACGTTCTTACCATTGATCGTGACATCCCCGCCGGCCGAGGTCCATCCATCCGCAACCCCACCGGAGACTTCTTTCTCCTGCCGCGCCAAGCTGACGACCTCAATACTGTAGGTTCCGGCCAGCGCCGTGGCATCGGCGGCTACGCTAAAAAAGTCGTCGGAGCTAAGAGCAGCCTTGTTGACAATCAGTTCCTGCGAGGTATCGAGGGCCTCGGCTTTCGACATGAAACTCTTGAGTTTTGTGTCGAAGTCGGCAAAAGCCGAAAGGCGATTGTTATAAAAAGCCTTGTCCGTCTCAAGCCGCTCGATCGGCTGACGCTCCAACTGCATCAACGCATCGACGATGGCATTGGTATCCATACCCGTTGCCAGGCCACCGAATGTTATCCCTGCCATAACCACCTCCGCTCTTTCAACCGCACCGGGGGTATCACCTACACCTGGGCGTCGACCATCGAGCCGCGGAATTCCTGCATCTTCTTGGAAGCCCCCAGGATCTCCTCGGGTGGGAGCTGGCGGACGACCTTACCGTCCTCCGGATCGACCACCTTGATGACCAGATCTCCGAGGTCTTTGTCTTTTTCAAAACGGACGCTGTATTGGCCGTCTTCGGACAATGCTTTGATCTTGTCGAGAATCTCTTCTGGAGAAACCTTTTTTTCCAGTTTCTCCGGCTCGGCCGAGGCCAGGGACTCTTTGCTCTCCCTCTCGACCGACGATGATTTCGCCTGCGGGCTTGCCGTTCCTACAACACCGATCGATTCCACTCTCACAATGCCACCCCCTCCCCTAAGTTAACCTCTCTGCAAAAATCCAAAAGTGGGGGCCGGTTTGCGGCCCCCACTGGTTTTTCGACAGGCTCAGTACTACTGGAGCAAGGACATGGCGAGGTTGGGAGCCTGGTTGGCCTGCGACAGGACCGAAACACCGGCCTGCTGCAGGATGTTCATCTTGGTCATGTTCGACGTTTCCTGGGCGATGTCCGCGTCCATGATCCGGGAGCGGGCAGCGGTCAGGTTCTCGGCGATGTTCGAGACGTTGGCGATGGTCGACTCGAAACGGTTCTGAACCGCACCGAGCTTCCCGCGCAGATTGTCGACGCACTTGATGCCGCCGTCAATCGCCGAGATGGCCTTCTGGGCATTGGCGAAAGTGGAAACCGTGGCATTGCCCGACTGCACACCCAGCTTCTGGAGGCTGGCGCCGCCGATGCTGAAGGAGATAACCTGGGACTTGTTAGCTCCAACCTGGAAGATCGCCGACTTCATGGAGCCGTTCAGAATGTTCTTGCCGTTGAACTGGGTGGTGGTGGCGATCCGCTGAACTTCTGCCTGCAGCTGCTTGAATTCCTGGTCCAAAGAGCTGCGGTCAGCCGTGGTGTTGGTGCCGTTGGACGACTGAACAGCCAGCTCACGCATACGCTGCAGGATGTTGGTGGTCTCCTGCAGGGCCCCTTCAGCGGTCTGCGCCAAAGAGATACCGTCGTTGGCATTACGAGCAGCCTGATTCAGACCACGGATCTGAGCGCTCATGCGGTCGGTAATCGCCATGCCGGCCGCGTCGTCCTTGGCGCTGTTGATGCGCAGGCCCGAAGAGAGGCGCTGCATCGAGGTCGACAGAGAGCCCTGGCTTTTACCGAGGTTACGTTGAGCATTGAGAGACGCGACGTTAGTGTTGATGTAAAGTGCCATGGTTGTTCCTCCTTGAGATGTGGTTGCGGGCTTCCTTGCCCTTTGGGTTAATTAAAACTACTTTCTGTTGTTGCCGAAAATCGTTGCATACGAAACACGGTGCGCACCTGATTCCGCTTTTTTTCGGCTTCGTGAAGCTTATCGGCGACGGCCGACCATAACTTTAGAAAAAAAATATCACCCCATCTCAATTTTTATCGCGCCCCTTCGCCATCGGGTTCTCGACAAAAAGGCACGCCCCTTGCTAATCAACTCTCCGACCACCAACGGTGAGCAATCCCTCGAAAATACCGGAGGTAAAGATTGGACCTGAAAAACAAAAACATTCTGGTGACCGGTGCCGACGGCTTCATCGGCTCCCATCTGGTTGAAGCGCTGGCCAAAGAGGGAGCCAAAATCAAGGCGTTGAGTTACTACAACTCGTTCAACTACTGGGGCTGGCTGGAGGACATCGACTGTCTGAAACAGGTCGAGGTGTTAAGCGGCGATGTTCGCGATCCTCACTACTGCAGGCACATCACCAAGGGCATCGATGTGGTTTTCCATCTGGCGGCTTTGATCGCCATTCCTTACTCTTACATCGCCCCCGACAGTTACGTCGATACCAACGTGCGCGGCACCCTGAACATCTGCCAGGCAGCCCTGGAGAACGGTTGTCGGAGGGTCATCCACACCTCGACCAGCGAGGTTTACGGCACCGCCCAGTACGTTCCGATCGATGAAAAGCATCCACTGCAGGCCCAATCACCCTACAGTGCGAGCAAGATCGGGGCCGATGCCATGGCAATGAGCTTTTTCAACGCCTTCGACCTGCCGTTGACAATTGCCCGGCCCTTCAACACCTACGGTCCCAGGCAATCGGCCCGGGCGGTCATCCCCACCATCATCACCCAGATCGCCGCAGGCATGAAAGAGATCAAGCTCGGCGATGTCTCACCGACCCGCGACTTCAACTACGTGCTCGACACCTGCAGCGGTTTTATCGCCTTGGCCAAAAGCGAAGATGCAGTAGGAAAGACCGTCAATATCGGCTCCAACTACGAGATTTCCGTAGCCGACACCCTGAATCTGATCAAGGACCTGATGGGGAGTGAGGTGCAATTCATAACCGAGGAGCAGCGGTTACGACCGGACAAGTCCGAAGTCTTCCGCTTGTGGTGTGACAACTCGTTGATCAACCAATTGACCGGTTTCGAGCCCCGGTTCTCCATCCGCGAAGGGCTGCAGGCGACCATCGACTGGTTTACCCGCCCGGAAAACCTGCGGAAATACAAGACAGGCATCTACAATGTTTGAGTCGGCCGTCACCTTCATCCGTCAAACCTACCGCTCGGACGGCTTCATTCCGCTTCATGCGCCGGTCTTTGCCGGTAACGAAAAGGCCTATCTGAACGAGTGCGTCGACAGTACCTTCGTCTCAAGCGTCGGTCAATTTGTTGACAGATTCGAGACCGAGGTCGCCCGATTCACCGGCAGCCGGCACGCCGTTGCGGTCGTCAACGGGACGTTGGCCCTCTTTACCGCCCTCAAACTGGCCGATGCCGCACCGGACACCGAGGTGATCACCCAGTCTCTGACCTTCGCAGCGACCGCCAACGCCATTCGCTATACCGGCGCGGCACCGGTCTTTATCGATGTCGACCGGGACACGCTCGGCATGTCCCCGCAATCGCTCGAAGCCTTTCTCGGCGGCCGCACCCTTACCAAAAACGGCAGGACCTACAGCAAAAGCACCGGACGCCGGATCGTCGCCTGCGTGCCGATGCACACCTTCGGTCACCCCTGCAGAATCGACGAAATCAAAACCATCTGCCAGGCCAGCGGAATCCAGCTCATCGAGGATGCCGCCGAAAGCCTCGGCAGCCGCTACAAAGGTCGGCATACCGGCACCTTCGGCAAGATGGGGATTTTCAGCTTCAACGGCAACAAGGTGATCACCACCGGTGGCGGAGGGATGCTGGTCACCGATGACGCCGAGCTGGCCAGGCGGGCAAAACACCTGACCACCACGGCAAAGCAGCCCCACCCGTGGGAATTCATCCACGACGAGGTGGGCTTCAATTTCCGGATGCCGAACATCAATGCGGCCCTCGGCGTGGCCCAGATGGAAAAGCTGCCGGAGCTTCTCGAAAAAAAACGCCGGCTCGCCGAACGGTATCAGGACTTTTTCACCGCAACCGACCTCCGCTTCGTCGGCGCACCACCCCAGGCCGAGTCAAATTTTTGGCTAAACACGCTGCAGCTTGCCGACAAAACCGCAAGAGATGCGTTCTTGGAGCAGACCAACGGTCAAAACATCATGACCCGGCCACTCTGGCGACCGATGCACCTTCTGGATATATACAAACATTGCCAAAAAGATTCGCAGAAGAATGCGGAATTTTTGTATGAACGCATCGTCAACATCCCCAGCAGCGTGAGGCCATGAAAAAAGAAGAGATCATCCTGGTCGGCGGAGGAGGTCACTGCCGATCCTGCATCGACGTGGTAGAGCAACAGGATCGCTATGCCATCGCCGGCATCGTCGACCTGCCCGAGAGCGCGGGAGAGAAGGTGCTGGGGTATCCCGTCCTGGCCGGCGACGCCGACCTGCCCCGCCTCGCCGAGGCCTACCCCCACTTTCTGATTACCCTCGGGCAGATCAAGAATCCCGTCCGCCGAACCGAGCTCTTCACCCTCCTGAAGCGCCTCGGGGCCTCGCTCCCGGCAATCGTCTCAGCACGCGCCTACGTATCGAGGCATGCCGTTGTCGGCGAGGGGAGCATCGTCATGCACAACGCGGTAATCAACGCCGGCGCCCGGGTCGGCAGAAACTGCATCATCAACACCTGCGCCCTGGTCGAGCATGACGCGGTTATCGAGGACTTTTGCCACATCTCCACCGCCACCGTCATCAACGGCGCGACTCGGGTCGCGGAGGGTTCCTTTGTCGGCAGCAACTCGGTTACCCGGGAAAACCTTGTCATCGGCGAACGCAGCGTAGTGGGGTGCGGGGTCAGCGTTACGGCAAACATTCGACCCGGCACGGTTTTCACGGGGGAAAAATAACCTACAGACAAGGGGATCATCCCGATGGATCGCACACTCATCATCGCCGAAGCCGGAGTTAACCATAACGGCGAGCTGGCCCTGGCCAAAGAACTGATCGATGCCGCAGCTGAAGCTGGCGCCGATGCTGTCAAGTTTCAATCGTTCAAAGCAGAAACCCTGGTCCTGCGCGACGCCCCCAAGGCGGCCTACCAGAAGCAGGCGACGGGAGAGGCCGAGTCCCAGTTCGAGATGATCAAAAGCCTGGAACTCGGCTGCCAAGATCACCTCGAGCTGCTTGAACGCTGCCGGCAACGCCAGATCATGTTCCTCTCATCGCCCTTCGACCGGGAAAGCATCGCGCTGTTAAATGACCTGGGGCTGGACATTTTCAAGGTCCCGTCCGGGGAGATCACCAACCTGCCGTACCTGCGCAACATCGGCAAGCTGGGCAAGCGGGTGATCCTCTCAACGGGCATGGCCGATATCGATGAAATCGACGCGGCCCTGCAAGTCCTGTCCGCGGCAGGGACCCCGCTCTCGAGAATCACGCTTCTTCACTGCAACACCGAATACCCCACGCCGATGGAAGACGTCAACCTTCTGGCGATGCTGTCCCTTCGCAAGAGGTTTCAGCTCCCGGTCGGCTACTCGGACCATACCTTGGGAATCGAGATTCCGATCGCCGCGGTGGGTCTCGGGGCAGCAGTGATCGAGAAGCATTTCACCCTCGACCGAACCCTTCCCGGCCCTGACCACAAGGCATCTCTTGAACCCGAGGAATTGGCAGCGATGGTCCGGGCCATCCGCAATATCGAAAGAGCCCTGGGAGACGGGATCAAGCGACCCAGCCGCTCTGAAGAGAAGAACCGGGCGATCGCCCGAAGAAGCATTGTCGCCGCCCGAGTGATCAAACAGGGCGAGACGCTGACCGAGCAGAATCTGACGACCAAAAGGCCGGGAACCGGCCTCAACCCGATGGAGTGGGACAAAGTGCTGGGCTCTCTGGCGATCAGAGACTTTCAGCCGGACGAACCCATCACAATGACATGAAAAATATCTGCGTTTTCACCGGTACCCGCGCCGAATACGGCCTGCTCGCCCCGCTCATGCGGTTGATACAGGCGGATTGCGATCTGCAACTGCAACTGCTCGTCTCCGGAATGCACTTGGCGCCCGAGTTCGGCCTGACCTACCGGGAGATCGAAGCCGACGGTTTCCAAATCGACGACAAAGCGGAAATACTCCTCTCCTCCGACAGTCCTGTCGGAATGGCAAAATCGACCGGCCTCGGGATGATGAACTTCAGCGAAAGCTTTGCCCGCCTGCAGCCCGATCTGGTTTTACTGCTCGGCGACCGCTTCGAAACCTTTGCCGCAGCGACCGCGGCACTGCTGCTGCGGATCCCGGTCGCCCACCTCCACGGAGGAGAATCGACCCGGGGCGCCGTGGACGAGGCGCTGCGCCATTCGATCAGCAAGATGAGCTACCTGCACTTCGTCAGTACCGACGAGTATCGACGAAGGGTGATTCAGCTCGGCGAGCACCCGGAGCGGGTCTTCAACGTGGGGGCGATCGGCCTGGGCGACATCAGGCGCTATCCGCTGCTAAGCCGGGCGGAGGTCGAGCACTCCCTCGGCTTCTCCCTGCAGGGCAAGGTTCTGCTGACCACCTTCCACCCGGTGACCCTCGATGACCATCCCGCCTCAATACAGATGGAAAATCTGCTCAACGCTCTCGAACAGCTTGCGGACACCCGGATCATCTTCACCAAGGCGAATGCCGACGCGGAAGGGCGCAATATCAACGCCATGATTGATGAATTCGTATCGAGAAACCCTTCTCGATCCGCCGCCTTTACCTCCCTCGGGCAACGGCGCTACCTGAGCGCCATGAAACTGGCTGACGCCGTCGTCGGCAACAGCAGCAGCGGCATCATCGAGGCGCCCAGCCTAGGAACTCCCACCGTCAACATCGGCACCAGACAACTGGGCCGCGTGATGGGTAAAAGCATCATCAACTGCCCACCGGAAACAAACGCTATCGTCCGAGCCTGCGGCACGGCGTTGTCGGAACAATTTAAGAAAATCGCCAGCACAGCCGATAACCCCTATGAACAGAGCAACACCCCCGAGCGGATCCTCGAGACCATCAAACAGACCGATATACGTAATCTGCGAAAAGTTTTTTTCGATCTGCCGAACAGCTGCTTTGAGGCCACCCCATGAGAAATGCCAAAAGAATAACCATCTCCCCCCAGGCTAGCATCCGCGAAGCCCTTGAAGCCATCGACCGGGGAACCATGCAAATCGCCCTGATCGTGGAGAACGAGATCCTGCTCGGAACCATCACCGATGGAGATATCCGCCGCGCATTCCTGCAGGGGAAAACCCTGTCGGATTCGATCAAAGGTATTTTCAACGCCTCTCCGGTCAAAGGGATCATCAACCAACCCCGCGAAGACCTGCTCCAGATGGCTTTGGCAAAAGAAGTCAAGCAAATCCCCATGGTGGACGATGCCGGGCACCTGATAGGCATCGAATGCATTGATGATTATCTGCGGGTCACAGAGAAACCGAACACGGTCATACTCATGGCCGGGGGGCTCGGGAGCCGTTTGCGGCCCCTGACGATCGACACCCCCAAACCTATGTTGGCGGTAGGTTCAAAGCCGATTCTGGAGACGATCATTGAAAGTTTTTCGCGCTATGGGTTCCGCAACTTTTACCTGAGCGTCAACTACATGGCAGAAAAAATTCGCGACCACTTCGGGGACGGCAAAGGACACGGGGTGTCGATCTCGTACCTCAATGAGAAAAACCGCCTCGGCACGGCCGGAGCCCTGAGCCTGCTCCCGGACGACACAGAGGCTCCGCTCATCGTTATGAACGGCGACATTTTAACCAACGTCAACTTCGAGCACCTGCTCAACTACCATATGCACACCGGAGCAGACGCAACCATGTGCGTGAGGGAATACGAATTCCAGGTGCCCTATGGAGTCGTGCATACCAAAGGGGCCGCAATCCACTCGATCACCGAGAAGCCGACTCATCAGTTTTATGTAAATGCAGGGATCTATGTACTCAGTCCACAGGTTCTCAGCCTGATCCCCAAAGGAAAATTCTTCGACATGCCCCAGCTCTTTCAGGAACTGATCGGGAGGAACAAGAAAACCTGCTCCTTCCCGATTCGCGAATACTGGATGGACATCGGTCAACCGAACGATTTTGAAAAGGCCAACAGCGAATACGAAGAGGTCTTCGATGTTTAAAGAAAAGCGGATTCTGGCGATAATTCCGGCCCGCGGAGGAAGCAAGGGGCTGCCGGGAAAGAACCTCCGCCCCCTCGGCGGTCGGCCCTTGATCGCCTGGACCGTTGAGGCAGGACGGCAAAGCCGTTACGTCAGCGAACTGATCGTCTCGACGGATTGCCCGAAAATCGCCGACGAAGCCGCCGCCGCCGGGGCCAGGGTCCCCTTTATCCGCCCTGCCGGGCTGGCCGGCGATACGGCCCAAATTATGGATGCCGTCATTCATGCCATAGAGCGGCTTCAAGAGGATGGGCAAACCTTCGATCTGGTCTTGCTGTTACAGCCCACCTCGCCGCTTCGCAGCAGTGAGGATATCGACAAGGCAATCGAACTGTTCTTTGCCCGGCAGGCCGAGGCCGTGGTATCGGTCTGTGAAAACGACCATCACCCGTGGTGGTCCAACACGCTGCCGGAGAACGGCAACATGGTCGGCTTTCTCCGCCCCGAGGCCCTCAATACCAACCGGCAGGACCTGCCGTCGTACTATCGTCTAAACGGCGCTATTTATCTTGCCGACATCGGAGCTCTGAAAAACCACCAGTCCTTTTACGGTCCCGGCACATTCGCCTATGTGATGCCGAGGGAACGGTCCGTGGACATCGACAGCGCTCTCGACTTTCACCTCGCCGAGGCGATTTTAGCCTCCCAGGCTCAATAGGTACCGGCAGACGCGCCCATGTCCTTCACTGTAAATATCAGCCGCATCCCCCCTCCAGAAAGGAATATGCCTTGCGATTTTTACTGGTAGTCTACGATAACGACTCATACATCCACTGGTTTCCTCAGGGATTGGCCTATATCGCCGCGGCCCTCCGACAAAGCGGCGTCGAAGTGGAAATCTACAATCAGGACCTGCATCACTACCCGGAAGAGCACCTCACGGCGCACCTGGACAAGAATCATTATGACTTCGTCGGGCTGAGCTTCATTGCCGGCTATTATCAGTACCGGAAAGCTCTCAAGATCTCCGAGGCCATCAACCGCTCCCGCAACCGGCCGTTCTATGTTATCGGCGGCCACGGGCCATCGCCCGAACCGGACTTCTTCCTGCGCAAGACGGGGGCCGATGCGGCGGTCATCGGCGAAGGCGAGGAGACGGTCCGGGAACTTGTGGCGGCGGTGGCCAACCATCAACCGCTCAAGGACATCAAAGGGATCGCCTACCGGGATGGCGGGAAGACCATTGTCAATGAGCGGCGGCCGTTGATTGGGGATATCGACACCATCCCCTTGCCGGCCTTCGACCTCTTCCCGATGGACCACTACCGCCTGCTGCGCATGCCGCACGCCGCCAGCAGCGACTTCGTCATGCCGCTTTTGTCGGGTAGAGGGTGCCCGTTTACCTGCAGCTTCTGCTATCGGCTGGACGACGGGCTGCGGGAAAGGAGCAATGACAGCATCATCGAGGAGATCAAGCTGCTCAAAACGGATTACGGAATAACCTATATCGCTTTTTCCGATGAACTGCTGATGTCCTCCACCCAGAGGGTGGTGTCGCTGTGCGAGGATTTCCTCAGAGCCGAGCTCAATATCAAATGGGAATGCAACGGCCGCCTTAATTATGCCAGACCAGACGTCCTGCAATTGATGAAGCGTGCGGGCTGCGTCTTCATCAACTACGGCATCGAGGCGATGGACGACGACGTCTTGCGAAAAATGGACAAAGCTCTGACGACCAACCAGATCATCCAGGGGATAGAGGCCACCCTTTCCGCGGGCATCAGCCCCGGCTACAACATCATTTTCGGCAACCTTGGCGACAATCGGGAAACCCTGCAGAAAGGTGTCGATTTTCTCCTGAAGTACGATGATGGCGCGCAAATGCGAACCATCCGGCCGGTCACTCCCTACCCCGGCTCACCCCTCTACTACCTGGCCCAGGAGCAGGGACTGCTCAAGGATTGCGAGGACTTCTACGAAAACAAGCACCTCAACTCGGATCTTCTGGCGATAAACTTCACCGAGCTTTCCGACGAGGAATTCCACCAGAGTTTGCTCGAGGCCAACTCCCGCCTTCTGACCAATTACTTTCAGAAGAAAACCACTCATTTTATTGACCAGTCGAAAAAGCTCTACCTTGGAAAGGACGCCAGTTTCAGGGGGTACCGTCAAAGCTGAGCCCACCTGGGATTGCCCGCGAATGATCAAACAGAAAAGGAGAGCCTCGGGCTCTCCTTTTCTGTTCGGTCGCAACAGCAATCCTAGCGCTGGCTCACTCAACCTGCCTTCTCCGCCAACTCAGACAGAAGACTGGTCGCAGCCTGATTCGCGGGGTCTTTCTCCAGCACCGTATCGAACATCAGCCGGGCACCTTCCTCAATCCCCAACTCCAGATAGAATCTGCCCAGCTTGAGCATCACCACCAGATCGTCCGGAACCTTTTCCAGGTAGTCCGCATAGATGTCCAACGCCTCGTTCTTTGCCCCGACCAAGCGCAGCAGATCCGCATAGCAGGGAAGATAAACCGGCGACATACCGGAAAGACAGCGCGCCGCCAGCAACGCATGCTCGGCATCGCTTCGGTCCAGCGAAATGGACAGGACGCGATGCAACCCATCTTCGAGAATGGGATTTGACTGGTCCTCAAAAAGCCCATCGATCAGGACCAGGTATTCGCTTAAAGCCCCTTCGCCATCACCATCCAGCTCCGCCAGATAGCCCTGGCCAAGATGGAAAAGGAATTGGGCCTCGGTGTCCTCAAGCGGGGCAAGGCACCCGACCAACTTCTCCAAATGATCGCGCTGGGCAAGTTTAAACATCTGCCGCAGTTTACCGCGTACCTGCCCGAACCCTGACCAGATACGGGTTCGTTTCATATGCAGCGTATCTTGATCGTCTAAGATGGCTTGGAATTTTTTCTCAAATTCCTCCATGCGCGCCTGAACCGACGGCAACAGTTTCTTCCCGGGGTGGCGCGTCAACCAGACCAGAGCCCGGCCGGGTTGTTTATCCTTTTCCCACTGTTCCCACAAGGCTTCGAAGTCCGGGGCGCCCCTCTCCTCCTCGATCCGGGTTAACAGACGCCGTCGGGCATTCTCGGTGATCTCCAGAAGACGAGCGGCGCTATCCCGATAGGCCTCATAGTAAATCCGACTCAGTTTATCGACATCCTCTTGATCCCATTCCTTATCCTGATCAACGTGGGTCATCTTCAGAAGGCCACGGATCCCGAATTGCTTGAACAGCCTCTCAAAATCGGGAAAACTGCTTTTCAGCTTGCCATCGATCTCATCCATCTTGGCCTTGTATTGGAGCCTTTGCCTTCCTTTGCCACGCATGTCGAAAAATGCGGCATTCGCTTCGAGAGCCTCTTCGGACAGACCTTTAACCTCCTCAAAGCATGCAATCGCCCGGTCCAATTCCGCGAGAGCTTCAGCGTAGTACCCCTGCCTGGTTTCAGAATCATCCGGCGGCAATTGATCGAGCAGCATATCAAACGCCAGCCGCGGCAAGGGATCGATCTCTACTTCCCCGCTCGGCAGGTAGTCAACACAGGGCACCCGCGCGGCATCTTTACCAACATTAACCAATCGACAACCACGTTCAGACGCTTGCTGCGCCTGAGCTTCAATCTGGGTGATGGCAAAATGCAAATCGGGGGTCGTCTCCGCCATCTCCCCGCCGTTGGTTTCGATCCATAGTTGTCCGCGGCCGAGTTGAGGCCCGGTCCGGGATTCGTCACTCCCCTGGGCATGCGTGCAGCCACTCTGACTGAAACACAGATCGACCCCCGCCAGAAGAACCTGCGAGACCCCCATTTCAAGCGCCAAAGAAATGGCCGTGTTGGTTACCGTGGGCCCGCGGGACGAAAGAATTCCCTCGTTAAGGGGTGATTCCCACGCGAAGCGGGGTCCCAGAAAAAAGTTGCGGCCCCGCCATTGCCCCGGCAGACCACTGATCACATGATGCATGTGCACGAGCAACGTTCTTTCCCACAGTAAAAGCATTTCCTTGCTGATATCGAAACTGATGGGATTGGGATCGATCGACACCATGATGTCAGGACTCAGGCCGACCTCGAGAAGGCGCCGCGCAATACGGGAAACGGCAATAACAACGACCTGTTCCCGGTTTTTCTCCAACCAGGGGAACACCTCATCAAGAGAAGGCCCTCCGCCCAGAACCACAGCCGTCTTCCCGGAAAAAAGACCTTTCAGACAGGATGCCGGCACCCTGTTCTCTGCCAGGTTTTCAAGCTGCCTTATGTTAAAAACCTCGTTTCCCAATTCAGCGGACAGCATCCACCTCAGCTTTTCCAGCTCTTCCAGCAAATCCCGCCCGACATCCCGATAACCTTCCAGATTCGCATCTTCGGCCCCGATGGAGGGGTAAAAAAACATGTTGTTCAGATAAACATAATTCTGGAATTCGATCTCAATGGCCCGATGCTGCCATTGATCGAAGGTGGTCAGAATGATCTTCTTTCCCAAGCCTTCATCAGGAAGAGCTTCCTGGATTCGTTCAAGGACCTCGGGAAGTTCGATAAAAATATAATAAGAGCCGTCCGGCAAGCCGGCTTTTTCAAGGTATCTCGGCAACAGACCGGAGTCCGTACCCAGCAGAATATACAGAGCGTTCTCTTTGAAAAGATCACCTCCAAAATGCTGCTTGTAGACGGCTTCCGACCCTGCTTTATTGAAGGCAGAGCCGTTCACCTCATACAGGTACATGTCCCCATATCGATTCGTTAATAACTTGCCACTGTCCTCATTATTGAACATACGAAAGTGTCCCTGCTTTTGTATATGGAAGATGTTTCCGCATCCCGGGCCGTCGAACGTATCCATTATTGTCGGATTCGGTGACGTTCCGGCCATTGATAGGTTGCAGCGCTTAAACCAACGCCACTCGCCTGGCTTCATGCCCCCCAGCGAATCAGCGGTAGGCGCACACCTCAATCAAACCTCATCGATAAACTTCAGCAATTGAACGATATAGGGCAACCCCGACAAATCCCCGTCTCGCATGGCTGAATTCAGAGATTCCCATAAAAGCTTATCATGTTCGATGGAGCGAGAAAATTTAAAGAAGGATTCCACCACGACCGCATCCAGAATCTTCTTAGATTCTTCGGAAGCCTCTCTTTTCTCAGCGATTGATGGATCTTCTAACAAATCACCCAGATTGGGGTGACTGAACAGGAGGAATGCACCAATCGACAACCGAAACACCATGTTTTCTATAAATGCCAAAAGACTTGGAAAATCCGTGTACAAAAATATCAGCAGGTGGTTCTTACAGAAATTTTCAAAATAAATTTCCAACCGCGAAGAGAATAAGGATCTCACCCGATCTCTGCGTAAGGTATAAGCATCGATAACCTTCTTGGCGACAACCGATGACACATCCTTGTCTTCCGACAGAAAGTCGTCCCAGTTCGCCCCATTCAAGCCATAAAATTCAAAAACATCCTGAAACAGGCCCCCCGATACCGAATCGGCTTCCTTGGCGGACAATACAGAATTGACAAATTTCAACGGCAGTTCCGTTGAGGCTTCAAGCTTCTGGTACCTGCTTCCCAAGTCGGCCAACATTCCAGGATCACCCAACCGTTCCACTTCGGCCGCCAAGTCCCCCTCGTCAAAACTGGCAGCGGGCATGCCCTTATAAAAAAACTTCGAAATCCGGTTACTTAGATATGCCACAAAAAACAATCGCCAAGTTACCGGATATTGACGTGCCGACAAGAACTGCAAGAGGATGTCCCTGATCTCATTAACATACCGGCAATAAGGGTCGGCCGCATTGTCACAGAGCGCACCCAAGGCCAGTCCCGCCGACTTGAATTCTTCCGTCCCCAAGACCTCCAGAGAGGTGCTGTCCGGGGCAAGAAGGCACTGGCGTGCGGCCTCCGGACAGGACAGAACGGCTCCGACCGTCAATCTGTCAAAGATTTGAACAAGCCGGCGGGGATACGTGCGGCAGGTAAAACTTAGATAGTCTTCGCCGAAACGACCGTGAATTTCGCAAAGCCCCTTGCTGTCCACGAAAGGGCAAAAACGTGTCTTTTCGTCTAAAACAATTTTTGCAAAGGAGTTGCCCCGGTTGGCTTCGGTGCGGTTGCGCTTGACCGATTTTCGGAACTTCTCCCGATCTTCGGCCGTCCTCGCCATGGTGTTTTTAAGTTTTTTGTAATTATCGCGATCGATATCAATCCGCCACCATTGGCAGCAACTGGCTTCACAGGCGCCGCCGATGCAGTGAAATCGTCTCATGTAACCGGGAGCTAAGACTCCATCCTGAACCATTCTTCCGTCCCCATTCCCTATTAGTTGGTTGGTAATTTCCCCGGCCGATGTTCGGCTTCGAGGGAGGCACAAGCGGACAGCTCGGAGCTTTGAAAAAAGCTTTGCGTTGTCAACCGCCTCTCCCGTGTTCCATGATCGGGGGCAGAATTTCCCCATACGCCAGAAGATCTGCCACGCGAAGATAATCTTTATCCGCTTGAGAGTGAACAATCTCCTGCAAAAGAGCGTTGGTCTGTTGAATTGAATCAGGAGGGAGGACAGGAAGAATTTCCATCAGCGCATCGATAAAGGCGACAAAATCCTCACTGCCCTGTGCTTCCATGCCTAACCGATAGAATCTCACCGTTCTGTCGAGAGCCTCTTTACACTTCTGGAAGATATCCATTAACGTTCCGTCCCAAGATACTCGGTGCCTTCGATTTTTGCCCCATCCCGGCTGCCGTTAACAAACGCAACGTGGGGATTGGCGGCAATGTACGTTTCCAGGTCCCTCAAATAGCCCCGCAAATTAGGGAGCGTCTTCACCCGTTCGCCCCGCCCGCTCAGCACCCAGTCTCGGGACGAGAGTCCAGAGACCGAATCCAGCGCCTGACAGCCCTCCACATGGCTCTTTTCGCCGGGAAAGGAAAAATCCGCGCCCAGCAACAGCACTTTTGCTGCCCCCATCTTGACGGCCAGGTCCACGGCCGGGTGAATCACGCTGCCCGAGGAAAACAACCTGCCTTTGGGGTAGCGTGCCGACAACTCAGCATATTGCGGCTGATCCGGGTAGGCCGTCAAACGCCGACCGGGCCAAATTGTCAGAACACTGCCGGGCACAATCGGAAAATACACAAGGGCAGACTCCTCAAAAGAGTCGAGGTCAACGGCGGAGAAAAAGGGGAGAAGCCCTTCCTCATTGCCCTCAATAGAAACGACAACATCCGGAGATATGCCTGCGGCCGCCAAGGGCCGCAACGCGGCATCTACCGCAACCAGGCAGAAGCTCCCGCGATGTTCCCGCAGATACTCATAGTGCGAGGAAAGCGTGGGTCCGGCCCCGGCCACCGCCAAGGTGCGACCCGGGAACTGCCCGAAAAGCGTCGCCACGTCACCATCCGAAGCGACGAGCGTTTCATTTTCATTCAAACGATTGCGATGCAGTTCGAAGCGCTCGGCCTGTTTGCTGCGAATAAAGGGCGTAGCCAGAGCCAAAAAAACCAAATCCCTTAATCGCGCCGCTTTTTCCTCGGCAAGCTGCAAACAGGGAGGGACCGCGGCAAAGGGGAATCGGACATCCCTCTCCTGTTCGTACAGAACCAGGTTGACGCGTGGATCCTGCAGCCAGTCGCAATGGTCAAAACAATGACACGACGCTCGTGCCACCTCGGAATTGAGGACCACAACAGTCAGCCGCTTCAGAACCGCCCTTCCCAGCAACGCGCGTGGCAGGTCTCCCAGGCCGAAGCCGTAGACCCAGGCCTCTTCACTTTCGGCCGGAATCAACGCGGCCTGAAGCAGGGCCTCTTGTCCCCGGTCATAACCGCTGCTCAAATGCAGCCCGTTGATCACGAGCGTCGCCTGCGGCCCGGAATCGTCCACAGCCACCTTGGGCGGGAGACCCGCCTCGGCGACCCGCCTCCCGACATTCGGCCAGCGGTCGGTAAGGATTGCAAGATTCCCGCTCAGATACTCCACCGTTTTCCCCAACAATCTTCTCCTGTGGTTGTAGCGTCCTGATCCCACGGCTCAATCGACAGGCAACCGATACTCTCGATTCACCGTCGTTTTCCGCCCCACCGGCAATTGTGCAAGTATTTAGCCAACAAAGGCCCCGTTCGAACTCCGGCATCCGTCGGGCCCGGCTCAGAGGTTCCGGATTTTGGGGAATTCTGCCGTTGACCGACCATGGCGGCACCGTTCGACGGGACAGCGACAACGCGGGATGGTGGCGCGGCCACGCCAAGAGCGAAAGGAGCCCTATCCTACCAAATCCCAGGAAAGTGGTGTGCCAGGAGCAATATCCCGGGTCGCCTTTCGCCCGAGAACGTTCACCAGATGCTTCGGAGGCAGCCCGAGGCCGGGGCGGATGGACCGCACATTTTCCTCCGAGAAAGCTTCGCCTGCCTTCATGCCGCTTGCCACATACAAAGAACGGCGATGAACCAAGCTTTTTTTCTCCTTCGGCGTCGGACCGTAACAGACGCCCCCAAGGGCCTGCCAAGCACGCTCGGTTTCAACCACCAGCGCCTTCATCTCCTCGGGCTCCAGCGAGAAGGCCGAATCTACCCCGCCATCGGCGCGCCGCAGCGTAAAGTGTTTTTCGATCACCGTCGCCCCCAGCGCGACACCGGCCACCGACACTCCCACCCCCAGGGTGTGATCGGAAAGCCCCGCCTGGCAACCGAACAGGTCCCGCATGTGCGGCAAGGTCAGAACATTGGCGTCCTCCGGGGTCGAAGGATAGGCGCTGGTGCATTTAAGCAGAATGAGCTCCCGGCAGCCGGCTTCCCGGGCCGCCCGGACCGTTTCGTCCAATTCGGCGAGGGTGGCCATCCCCGTGGAGATGATCAGCGGCTTGCCGGTCGCCGCCACCCGGCGGATCAGCGGCAGGTCGGTGTTTTCGAAGGAAGCGATCTTGTAGGCCGGGGCATCGAGGGCTTCGAGAAAGTCGACCGCCGTCTCATCAAACGGGGTGCTGAAGCAGATCAGCCCCAGCTCCCGGCAGCGCTCGAAAATCGGCCGGTGCCACTCCCAGGGGGTGTGGGCCTCCCGGTACAGCTCATACAGGGAGCGCCCCTGCCAGAGGCTGTTGGCGTCCTCGATGAAGAACTCCCCCTCGGCGAGGTCCAGGGTCATGGTATCGGCGGTGTAGGTCTGCAGTTTGAGGGCGTGGGCACCGGCCTGCGCCGCCGCCTCCACGATCGCCAACGCCCGCTCCAGGGACTGATTATGGTTGCCGGACATTTCGGCGATAATAAAAGGAGGAGCATTCGCCGCAATGGTGACGTCCCCTATCCGGATCGGCGCAGGCGAGGTCATGGGGCCTCCTGTCTGAGGTAGGATAAAATGGCCTGGTAGCTGGTGAGGTTTTCGATCTGCCCGGGAGGGATGTTGCAGGAAAAAGCGGCCTCGAGTTCCATGACCAGCTGAATCTGGGTCAGCGAATCCCATTCGGGAGTATCATCCATGGCCGCCGCTGACAGATCCCGCGTCTCGATGTTGGGAAGAACGCTGCGGAAAACCTGGTGCAGCCGCTCTCCCATGTCATCGTCATCCGCGCGGCTCCCGCCAAAGACCTCGGCGGCCGGGCGCCGGCTCGCAGGGCGGTCGGCGTCTTCGCCGCGCAAGCCTTCCCCCGCGCCGCCGGGAAAGGCTTCCACCAGCTCGAACACGCCGTGGGCCGCATGGAACAGAAAAGCCACCCTCCGGCCGTCGAAGGCGACATCCGCCGTCGGCGCGACGATCAACTTCGCCCCCTGTTGCTGCGCGGCGGCAATGGCGAGGTCCAGATCGGCCACGGCATGGCAAAAATGATAGGGGCCGCCTTTTTGCTGCACGTGACCGGCGATCGGCGAGTCGGCTTCGGGCGCGAGGACCTCGACGGTGAGCCCGTCGCGCAAGCGGACAAAGGCGTAGCGAACCTTTTGAACCGGATTCACCGCGGGCCCCTTGAGCAGACGCGATCCCTCCAGATGGAGATAATCGGCGAGGGTCTGCTCGAAGACCGGGGTGGTCACGGCCAGATGGTCCACGTACATCACGTTGCAGGCTGACAACAAGGAATCCTTCATCACTGTTCCTCTTCGGTAATTTGGAACCAGGGCGGCAGCGCGACCGGATGCTTCTCCAGGTTCAGCCGATAGCGCCCCTGGCCGAGATCTTCAAAACCGTGCTCCGGATAAACGCGGCTGGCCGGCAGGTTCCGGGGCGTCTCGCTAAACAGGCCCTCCAGCACGGCGCATCCCTTCTGTTTGAGATGGGCGCAGACCCAGCCGAGAATCCCGGTTTCCACACTGCGGCCCAACACCCGGCAGGACAGCACAAAGGTCTCGATGAGCGCCCCCCGGGAAGACTCCCCGGCCGGGACCAGGACGATCAGGCCGATGATTTCCCGCGTGCTGTATTTGTCCGCGAGTCCGATGGGGATGATCTCGGCGCCGCCGGCGGCAAGCCGCTCCAGGTCCTTTTCGCCATGGCGCCGGGTGGTCAGGTTGAACTGGTTGGTTTTCGCCAGCAGCTGCAACACCCGCTGCTGGTTGGTGCTCGCCAGGCGCTGGAAGAACAGCCTCATTTCCAGGCTTCGCCAGTAGTCTTCCCTGCTGGCGAAGGAGGCCGCCTCGCGGGTGATCTGGGCCTTGATGGCGTAGCGCTTGACCCGCTCGCGGTCTTCCCGGGTCAGCCGGAGACTGGCCAGATGGGGACAGGCCAGGATGAAGGCGGGCCACCGGGTGATATCCTCCGGCATTTCCGGGACGATGACCTCGGGGAGCAGCTGCCGGACCGCCGCCCGCTCGTAGGGGCTGTCGTCCAGAAAGCAGATGGAGGAGAGCCCGACGCCGATCTCCTCGGCGATGGCGCGGATATTGTCGGCCTTGTCGGTCCAGTTGATCCGGGTGCTGGTGAAGTCGCCCAGGCGCAGCACCATCGCGGGATGGCTCTCCAACGCCTCGACGGCGACGGCCTCGGTGTTCTTGCTGCAAATTGCCAGGGCGATCCCCCTTTCCCGCAGGGCCTTGAGGGTCTGCTGGATCTGCACAAAGACATTGCCGGGATAATCGCCGCCGATCTTGATCCCCTGCAGCCCGTCGTCGCCGATCACGCCGCCCCAGAGGGTATTGTCCAGATCCACCACCAGAACCCGCGCCGTCTTGCCCCGCAAGGCCAGAATGGTTTTGATGAGCAGCTGGTTCAATTCGCCGGCGAAGGCGCCGTTAAAGGCGATGCGGCCCAGGTGCCAGTATTTGCCGGGATCGGCGAAGCGGGCTCCGTGCTGCTCGACCAGGGCCGAGAGCCTGATCAGGTAGCAGTCGGAAAGCGTTTCACAAACCGTCGCGAGCCGCGCATTCAGCCTGGCGATCAGGCTCCGTACGGAAGAGGCCCCGTAAACGGCGTCCTCCAAAGTGGCGGAGAAGGGGCGTACCGGAGCGAGGTCACAAACGAGAAACGTCCCCGGCAGGCGCTGCCGGGCCTGTTCGATCTGCTGCAGGTATTCGTCGAAGCGCGCTTCCAGGGCCTCGCCCTGGGCGAGGTCGAAGACGGCAAAGGGGGATTCGAGCAGGTCTTCAAAGCGCTCGCAGAAAACGCAGTAATCGGGCGATGCGGCGAACAGCTCTGAACGATCGTCCCAGAGCTGCTGACGATACTGACCGAAGGGGATGGGGAGGACCTCGGCGCGCTCCCCGACGATCTCGCCGTAGCGCTTGAGCAAGTCCCGGGAGATGAGATCCCAGTTGGCGCTGCCCAGAAAGGCCAGTTTCACGGCGGTCGCCTTTTGCTCTTCGGGAAGGTGCGCTTCGGCCTTGACGGACGTTTGTTTCCGCAGCGCCATCACGAGGACGCTTTCCGGGCGGCCGTTCTTGTCCCGGCAAAGCCTCTCCACTTCTTCAAAGCCGAACTTGCGATGGAGTTGATGCACGGGACGGTTCAATTCGAGGGTTTCGCAGTAAAGCGCGGCGGCCCCGATGACCGTGAAGGCGTGCTCGATCGCCGCCTGTTCCAGCCCCAGCCAGATTTTGAGGCGCTCGGCATGATCCCGGCACCGCTCATTGTCGAGGTAGAAACCCCAGTGGCAGCTCTTCTGCCGCGCATCGATATCGAAGAAGTTGACCACCCCCGCCGGGCGCCCCTGGTAATGAAACAGCAAAACCTGACGGGCAGGGTCGTGCCGGGTTTTCTCCCACCAGGCCAGATGCTCGGCCAGGGAGATCTCATGGTCGGTGAACATCACCCGGCGCACCTCCGGATGATTGCGCCAGCGCAAAACCATCTGCAGATCGGCCTCGGTCAGAGGTTTGAGTTTCATCGCGTCGGAGCTGTGCATCTTGTCCCTTTGCCCGCGAGGATTCTATTCGACGACCAGATAGGAGCAGAGGGGATTGAGGGGACTTCTGCGGATCGCATAACGATCGAGCCCCAGCACTTCTTTGACCGCCAGCGTCTCGCCGGGGAACTCCGGACAGTTCAGCTCGTCAAAGGCCAGCACGCTCCCCCGGGTCAGCCGGTCCCGAATCGCCTCGAGACACTTGCGGGTGGGCAGATAGATATCGAAATCGAAATAGGCCAGGGCGACAATGGTTTCCGGATGCCGCCGCAGATACTCTTCGATGGTGCCGCAGGCATCGCCCTTGACCAGCTCGAATTTCTTCTTGTGGGCAATCGGGCTTTCCGATTCGTGGTATTGCAGCACCCCCTCCAGATAGGCCTCATAGCCGTCCGTCACCCCGTAATCGCCCGCAGCGACCCGCTCCCCGTCTTTGACGTCCACCTCGGGAAATCCGGCGAAGGTATCGAAGCCGACGATTTTCCGGTTGTAATTGTACGGCTCGTAGATCCCGCGAAAGGATTCGAACAGGGCCAGATTCTGCCCCCAGCGAACCCCGAACTCCATGATCACGCCATGCACGTCGATCACCTTCTGATACAGCTCGTGCATGAACAGAATCCGCGACAGCGTCTGCCGATTCAGATAGAGGCCCAGATTGCTCAGCAGCTCGCTTTCCGGCAGAGGGGACTGTTTGAACATCTGGAAAAACTCTGCCCGGCTCGCGACCTGCTCCCCGGTGGACCCGCTCAGTACCTTGATGCCGTCTTTCATGCTTTACTCCGCCTTTTCCTGAAAGAAGCCGATGATTTGCCGTCCCAGGCCCAATTCCGCCAACACCCGGTAAAGATCGTTGGTTTTTTCCGGGGAGATCCCATGCAGCAGGTTCTCGACCGCCACCCGGGTTCGGTGGCAAGCCTTCCCGGCGCCCCGGTCTTCGACGTAATTGGTTGCCGGGTTGAACAGATTGAGGTCGATGGGAAAGTCTCCCACGAGATCCCTCACCTCCCAGCCGGCGGCCTGGCAAAGAGCCAGCAGCCCGTCGCGATTGAAGTAGGAGATGTGGTCCGGGACCGCGACCCAGAACGGTCGGGCGATGTACCCACGCTCCAGCAGATGCTGCTGCAGGGCGGAGCAATCATTGGGCACCTCGATGACCAGAACCCCTGCGGGGCGGACCAGGCCGCGCAGCTTGGCAAGCAGCTCCAGGGGCTCAAGAACATGCTCCAGAACGTTATCGAGAAGGATGACGTCGAAGCGGCGCTTCGCCTCCTGCAGGGCGGCCAGGTTTTCGTAGATATCCCCCGTCACCAGGTCCGCAAGGCAGGACGGATTGTGAGTCTGGCAGCCGAACTGGCTGTAATCCAAGCCGGTGCACCGCCATCCCTTTTCCCTGAAAAAGCTCAGCGCCCAGCCTTCGCCGGCACCGACATCCAGAAAGGCCGGCGGACCGGCCTGCCGTCCCGGCAGCAGTTTGCCCAGGATGGCGTATTTCTGCCTCAGCTTATTCCGCACATAGCGCAGCTCCTCTTCCGGATAGACCTTTTGATAGGTGCTGCAGGAGTCCTGGTAATATTTCTGGGCGTAGTACCTGCCCAGCTCCAAGGCGGAGGGCTTTGCCGCCAGTTCATAGAAACCGAAACGATTTTTCCGGAGCGATTCAAGATTCATTGTCGTCAGCAACTCCTTTTCCGCCGCGCGATCTCCCGCAGGGCTTCCGCCACCCCGCCGGCGCCCTGAAAATCATCCCCGCCCACGACAGCCAGGCTTCTTTGGCTCATGACTTTCAACGCCTCGGCGTCCTCAACCAGTTCGGCCACGGCCAAGGCGAGCGTTTCGGCAGTGACCTGCGCCGAGGTGCCGAGGCATTTTACCGCCCCCCTTCGGGCCAGGGCCAGGGTCGTCTCGCGCTGGTTGTCGGCCACCATGACCGTGAGCGTCGGCAGGCCCAGAAAACATCGCTCCCAGGTCGCGCTCCCCCCGGCTCCCAGGGACAAATCGGCGGCCGCCATCTGTTCTGCCATGTTGGCCACCTGGATGTGACAACGGACCTGGCCAAGGCTTGCGCACTGGGCCTGGAGAGCCTGGTGGCGCGGGTTGGCCCCGCCCAAGACGACCTCCACGACCAGCTCCGGTCGGTTCAATAGCTGCAGGGCTGCGAGCGCCTTGGCCGTTTCATCCGTCGGGTCGCTGCCGCCGAAGAAAACCAAGAGCCGCCGCACCTGCCCGTCCCTTTCGCGCAAGGAGCGACGGGCCAGGAAAAACTCTTCCCGAAGCAGCGCATAGCGGGGACCGAGGAGCTGCCGGCAATGGCCGGGGAGAAGGCCGGCATAGCGCTGGTCCGGATTGTCGTAGAAGTTCTGATCCAGAAGAAGGTCGCAGTCATGGTGCCGATCGGCGAGATCGTCGATCACCATCAGGTTGTCGATCCGGGGGCGCAGCGCCCGCTCCCACCTGCGGTCCAGCGCATAATGATCGACGATCAACCAGTCGCCGCCGCCCGCCGCGGCAATCGCCCGTGCGGTCTCCTCGGCGTCTTGTTGCCAGTCGGCGCTCTCGCTGAGGGCCCCGCCAGGGAGCAACCACAGATCATACCCCTGCCCTTCAAGCTGGCGGCGGAGGTTGTCCGGCAGTTGCCGGCAGACAAAGGAGACCCGCCCCCCCTGCCTGCCGAGCTGGTGCGCCAGGGTCAGGCAGCGCATCAGATGCCCGGTCCCCATCCGAAAAGAGGCGTCGGCTCGGAAGAAAAACCTCATCGCCCGGCGTTCTTCTCGAGCAGGAACCAGGTGGCATCGCCGTTGGGGAAATTGGCGTCGCGGTGATAGACGAATCCATAATCGAGAAGTTGCAGATCCGCAAAGCGGTCGAGCATTTCCCCGGCAAAATCACGCTTGAACAGTCTGCCCGCATGCCCCCGATAGTCGACTTCGACCGGAGTCGGATTGTAATATTCGACCAGGCAGATGTAGCGTTTGGCTGACTGGTGAAGCAGGTCGTAGACCTGCGGGAGATGATCGGGGTTGATGTGGATGAGAACCCCCTTGATCAAGGCCATGTCCCGCTGATAATCGGGCGTGAACTCCAGAATGGATTTGTGATAGACCTTGATGGCCCCGAGTGTTTCCAACGCGGCGACGGCTTTCTGATTGATCTCGACGGCCGAAAGTTCCAGCGACCTTTTGAGCTGCCGGAGGGCCCGCAGGTTCAGGCCGATATTGGAACCGAATTCGATCAGGGAATGCACCCCGACCGTCCGCTCCAGAACCTTGCTGAACAGGGCGATATTGCTGGCCACCAGCTGGGGGGTATCATTACGGTCGATGTATTCGTTGCCGAATGCCCCTGCCCAGAACTGCTCTTGCTCGGTCTTAAAGCTCATGTCCGCTTCTCCATCTCCTTCAAATTAACGATTTATTGTCCCAGCTCTTTCTGGCGCACATGGGCGTTGATCTCCAGCCAGGCCGGATGGCCGCGCAAAAGGTCCAACACCTGATCGGTAGAAAAGAGCCTGTCTTCCCGCCCCAGGGCGGCGTAGATCTTTGCGATCAATCGGAAGTCGTCGTCGGTATCGAGGGTCCAGCGATGAAAGGACAGATCCTCGGCGTTGCCGTAATTCTCCAGAACAAAGAGCTCGGGGTGCTGGTAGATATAGGGGGTCACATGCTCGCGCTGGTAGGGCTCGGTCCCCTCCCGCCAGGCCTTCTCCAGGGCCTGGAAGGTCAGGATCTCGGCATCCAGACCGCGGGGGTAGGTGCGCACCAGGGAATTGCTGAGGTAGTCCGGGGCCGGGACATTTTGCCGGCGGGACAGGAAGCGGCGCAGCATCTCTTCCAGCAGCTTCGGATCGAACAGGGGACAATCCGAGGTGATCCGCACCACCGTCGCGGCCTGCCGCTCCAGGGCCGCCAGGTAATATCGCGACAGGACGTCGTCTTCGCTTCCCCGGAAGACTCCCGCTCCGCACCCGGTCGCCTCCCGGGCGATCGCGTCATCGGCGGGGGAGCGGGTGGTGGCGACCACGACCTCATCGACCAGGGGACAGGCCCGCACCCGACGGATGACGTGCGCCAGGACGGTGCGCCCGCAAAGGGTTTTCATGACCTTGCCCGGCAACCGGGTCGATCCCATCCGGGCCTGGATGATGGCGACGGTTTTCATCGAAGAGCCTCCTTGAGGGCGGCAACGACCCTTTCCTGGTCCCATTCGGAGAGAGCCGGGAAGAGCGGCAGGCTGATCGCCTCCTGGTAATACCGCTCCGCTTCGGGGAAATCGCCTGCGCGAAACCCCAGAGACTGATAACAGGGCTGCCTGTGCACCGGGATGTAGTGAACGTTGACGCCGATGCCGGCGGCCCGCAGAGCCTCGAAAACCTTCCTTCGGCTTTTGCCGATCCGCCCCAGATCGAGCCGGATCACATAGAGGTGCCACGCGGAATAGGCATCCGCTGCTTGCCTTGGCACCTGCAGGGGGAGATGGCTCAGCAGCGCGCCGTAGCGGTCGGCCAGGAAGTGTCGTCGCCGGACAAATTCATCCAGGCGCCCCATCTGGCTGGCCCCCAGGGCGGCCTGGAGATCGGTCAGGCGATAGTTGTAGCCCAGCTCGATCTGCTCATAGTACCAGGGCCCCTCGCTGTCGCCGGCCATGCACCGCGGGTCGCGGGTGATGCCGTGGCTGCGCAGCCGCTCCAGGGCCTCGTAGAGCTCCGGACGGTTGGTCAGCACCATCCCCCCTTCGCCGGTGGTGACGATCTTGACCGGGTGGAAACTGAAAACGGTCAGGTCCGAATAGGCGCAGGATCCGGTTTTTGCGCCCCGGTAACGGGAACCGATGGCATGGGAGGCGTCTTCAATGACGAAAAAGCCATACTGCTTGGCCAAGGCGCCGATCGCCGCCATGTCACAGGGGCAGCCGGCAAAGTGCACCGGGATCACCACCTTCGGCAAGCGGTCTTCCTGCGCGGCGATTTCCAGCTTGCGCTCCAGGGCCGTGGGGCACATGTTGTAGGTCAGCGGGTCGATGTCGACGAAATCGACCTGCGCCCCGCAGTACAACCCGCAGTTGGCGGAAGCGACGAAGGTGTTGGGGGAGGTCCAGAGCCGATCGCCCGGGCCCAGGCCAAGCGCCCTGCAGCCCAGATGCAGCGCCGAGGTGGCGCTGTTGGCGGCAACGGCATGGGCAGCCCCGCAGTAGCCCGCGACAGTTTCTTCGAAGCGCTTTACCGCCGGGCCTTGGGTCAGCCAGTCGGAGCGCAGAACCTCGATGATCGCCCGGATATCATCCTCACTGATGCTTTGTCGCCCGTAAGGAATCTGCGTGGCATTCACAGGCAATCGTCCATCCGCCGAAACAAATCCGGATTGAGTTGCTCCCGAATCAGGTCGCGCAACTGCTCAACACTCAGCCAATCGCTGTTTTTACCGCTGTTGTAACTAAAGCCATCCGGACAGCGCGAACCGCCGAATGTTCGCATGAACTTGTCCACATCCCACAGCGGAAGCGATGGCAAAATGACAAAATAGTCTTTGAATTCAATCGTATTGCAAGCATCGGTTTCGGTAACCATCTCCTCGTGCAGCTTTTCCCCGGGGCGGATGCCGACAATCTCCATGCGGTATCCGGGCTTAACGGCTTCTGCCACGTCGGTAATCTGGTAGCTTGGGATCTTGGGCACGAAGATTTCTCCGCCCCACATGATCTCCAGGGCCCGCAAAACCTGGTGAACCCCCTCTTGCAGGGTAATGTTGAAGCGCGTCATGCGCTCGTCGGTAATCGGCAACACTCCCTCGTGACGTTTTTTTAGAAAAAACGGGATGACACTGCCCCGGGACCCCATCACGTTGCCATAACGCACCACCGAAAACTTCAGGTCGCGCTTGCCACGCATGTGATTGGCCGCCACGAACAACTTGTCGGAGCAGAGCTTTGTGGCCCCATAGAGGTTGATGGGGGCCGCCGCCTTGTCGGTGGAAAGGGCAACCACTTGCTTCACTTCGGTGTCAAAGCAAGCTTCGATCACATTTTGCGCCCCCATGATGTTGGTCTGAATGCACTCGAAAGGATTATATTCCGCAACCGGGACATGTTTCAGGGCCGCGGCGTGCACCACGATATCAATCCCCTCCAACGCGCGCCGCAGACGGTCGCGGTCGCGGACATCGCCGATAAAGTAGCGCACCTGGGGGTGCTTCTCTTTGGAAAACTTCTGAGCCATCTCATACTGTTTCAATTCATCGCGTGAGAAAATCACCAATCGCTTGACATCCGGGTACCGGGTCAGAACGGTCCTGGCAAACGCCTGGCCAAACGAACCGGTCCCGCCAGTCACCAAAACGGTTTTGCCGTTCAGCATATGCTGCCTTTCCAAAAGAGATCGCCTCCCTGCGTATTGTTATTGACAAAAGCGCCGAGCCTGCAACAACCACCCAATCTTTGCAACGGCCAAGCCAACTTTCACCGCGCCAACTATTACCCTTATATGACCCACCGCCTTCGCCAACCTTGACTGCTAGCTCAAGGAATGTGCCTTCTGCAGGTCGAAAAGTTCCTTCTGCCCCCCGTAGAGTCAAATTTTCGATCCGCTACCCGGTTTCCGCCCTCGAAAAAAAAAGCTGTCCCACACTCATGGGACAGCCTCTTCGCTGTTGATTCTTTTTTGGTTTCTGGATCCTTATACCGGTAACGGATGCCGTGTCGAATACGGGGAGTTCTCCAGAATCACCTGCATGACGCTATTGGTCTTCGGCGCAAACAGAATGGGAGCCATCAGATTCAAAGTGACGCTTTTATCCGAATGGACCGTCACCACCGACAGGACGAAACACTCATCCTCCTTGTCAATACCCAATTTTTGGCACTCGGTATCGTCCGGCACAACCTTGTAGTCGAGAAAAAAGTTAGATGGTTCGGTCAGGACAAAGGCGACCTGCTCATCCTCAACGCTTTGAATCCAGAAAAGCGGCCCTTCTTTTTTCTGAGGAATGACCACAAATTCCTTCAGCGATTCGAAACCGAGAGGGCCCGAAACAAAATGGATTATTTTTTCGGGATCATATTCCACTTCGCCAAAGCGGGTCATGATTTTCTTCATTTCGACTCCCCCTTCGGCACAATCTTGACACTCAGCATATCCAGATCGGCAATGTTCCACTGGGTGGCCTCCTGGTTCTCTTGGCAGATCCGTTGGTAAACTTCCTGCCGGTAGATTTTCTTCTCCCGGGGGGCCTCAATCCCGATGCGAATCCCCCCACCCTTGACTTCGATGACGGTAATTTTGATATCGTCACCGATGATGATTCCTTCGCCGGCTTTGCGAGTCAGTACCAGCATTGCGCCCTCCTTGGCCTTTTGCGTCCCTTCCTGGGGCTGTTTTGATAACCGCCTGGTTTTACCGCAGATAATCGAGAATCGTTATTTGAGAAACTTTCGAGGTAACCTCCAGAGCGGCCTTGAACGCGGTTTCCTGTTGGCTCAGATCGGTGATGGTTGCAATAATATCGGCATCTTCATAACGGGAGAGCATTTCGGTCATATCGATCTTCACATCCTCCATGCTCAGCGTGGCATTGTCTACCCGCTGGGCGACATTGCCCATTTTCGCGCGAAAGCCGATCACCTGGTCGAGACCCGCATCGACCTGGTCCAACTGGGCCAGGGCGGTATTCGGATCGTTGGCCGTCAGCGCCGCCTGAATATCGTCGAGCGTCTGAAACAGGTCGACCCCGCCGGGGTCGGTCGCCCCGTCAAAGTTGAAGTCGCCCAGGAAGAGGTCATTGCCGGTGAGGTTCACCGGAACCTTTTCACCGGGCCCGATTTCAAACTCCACGGCGCCATTGTCTCCGAAGTAGGTGCCGGGGGTACCGTCAAAAGGCGGGGTATTCTCGCTGAACCCGGCAAAAATGTATTTGCCGCTGACCTTGGTGTTGCCCAGCGCCACCAGTTCATCTTTCACCAGGCGAATCTGATCCGCCAGGGTCTGGAGGTCTTGCGAATTCAGGCTCCCGTTCCCGGATGCCACGACGATTTCCTTGGTTCGGATCATCAGGTTTTCAATATCATTCAACTGGGTATCCATGGTCTGCAACCGGTCTGACGCCGTTCCCAGGGTGCGCAAGAAACGATCCGAGGAGCGGATCTGGCCGCGGGCATTGAGCACCGGGCGGATGGCCGACGGATCGTCGGAGGGCTTTTGCATCCGCTTTCCGGTCGCCGTCGTCACCCGCAAATCGTTGAGGCGGCTGCTGTTTTTATCCAGATTATTGAGAAGAGTCCGGTAAGTGGCGGAAAGCGTTGCTCTCATTTTTTACCTCTTCAGCGAAAGAAGCGACTCCATCAATTCATCGACGGTCGCCAGAAACTTTGCGGAGGCTTCGAATCCCTTCTGGTACTGGATCAGGTTGACCATTTCTTCTTCAAGAGAGACCCCGACGGCGCCGTCCCGCATGTTTTTCAACTGCACCATGGCATCGCCGATGCCGGTGGAGGCGATCTCGCTGCGACTGACCTCGATCCCGACCGTGGAGGTGATCTTGGAGTAATAGCCGACAAACGAATCGGTGCCGTCGACCACCGTCAGGTCCTCCCCCAGCGCGGCTACGGCCAAGGCGTTGGTGTTGTCCCCGGGACCGCCGCCGGTGCCGGCGGCGACCTCATCGGGAGCACTCAACAACACGGAGATGTTCCTGGCAAAGCCGGCCTCGACGAGGGGGACGGGACCGAAGAACTCGGTCCCTGCGGTAACTCCGTCCAACTGGGTGCCGAGCTGGTGCTGGGTATTGACGGCATCCGCCAGGCTGTAAGCCAGATGATCCAGTTCGGTGATCCGGGCCGGGATAAACGTGTCCCGGACATCCATCATCCCCTTGAACTCGCCGCCGAGGTCATTCAGGCTCAGGTCGACCTTGGTCCCTCCCATGTCCAGGCGCAGCTGCAGGTTGTTGCTGGTGTCCCAGTAGCCTTCGAGGGTCATGGCGGCGGTGTCCTGGACCAGGGGCAGGCCGCCCGGCAACTGCACCGAAACCATGCTGTTCTCTTCATAGTAGGTGACCCCGAGGTCTCTGGAGAGGTCTTCCAGCAGCAGATCCCTTCGGTCGCGGTCCGAGTTGGCCGTCTGGCCGGAAATCTCGAGGGTGGAGATGCGCTGATTGAGATCGGCGATCTCCTGCAGCTTGGGATTCACCGCGACGATCTTCGATTCCACGGCCGCATTGATGTTTTTTTGCGCCCCCTGCAGATTGGTAACTGCCTCACTAAAGGACCCCGCCAGCAATTCGCCACGCTGGATGACGATTTGCCGCTCCGCCTGACCGCTGGGGTTGGTGGAGAGCTCGTCCCAGGCATCGAAGAAGCGGTCGACCTCGGTGGCGATGCTGTTTTCGGAGACACTGAAGATCCGCTCCAGTTCGGCCATGGGGGAGGATCGTGCGGTTTCCTCGCCCAACGTGGCGCTCTTGTCATGGATCTGGCGGGTCAGAAAGACGTCGTGCTCCCGGGTGATATTGTCGATATTCACCCCCTGGCCGATGAAGTATCCCTTGAGCTCCAGGGAGGGGACCGGATTGAATACCGGCACCTGGCGGGAATAGCCGGGGGTATTGACGTTGGCGATGTTGTTGCCGGCGATTTCAACCGCCTTCTGACTCGTCCGGAGGCTGGTTTTGCCGGCGTTCAAGGCGCTAAGGAGGCCACCCATATCATATTCTCCCCGTCAGCAGTTTTCCGCCCTGTTGCGCATGGACCAAAGAACCTTTCGCGCCGTACTCGGGAGGAGGCACCTGCTTTTCGAAAAACCCCATGGTATCGCGGACCAGGTTGAGCCCGGCCCAGAAGAGGTAGGCATTGCGGCGGTTCTCTTCGCGCACCCGGCGGGCCAGTTCCGGATTGTCGAACCCGATGCCGTCGAGCTCTCCAAGTTCGCGAAGCAGTGCCTCCTTCTCTTGCGAGACGGCTTCGAGCCCTTTCATGTCCAGAGTCCTGGCGCGTTCCCGCTCGCTCAGGATCAGCTCCAGCAGGTGCTGCAGCTTGGCTTCAAGCTCGGTCGCGACGGGGGGCGCCGGCCCGGCTTCATCCGGGGCATCGATCTCCTCCATAAAGGCGTCGAACATCCCCATCGCCTACTTCTCCTCGGTGATGAATTTGAGCAGGCTGGCGGCGACCTTGGTCAGGTCGGGACGGTAGTTGCCGCTGGCGACTTGCTCCTTGATCGCCTGCACCTTCTCGGCCCGGTTGCTGTCCGCGACTCCGCCGGCCTCCCGGGCCCGGCTCACGTCCTGCAGCACGGCCGAGAACTGCACCTTGTCCCGGGCGGAAACGCCGGAGGCTGCCTTGGGCTCCTCCGTCTGGCGGGCCTTTTTCAGCCCGGCGACGGGGCCGATCCCGTTGTTGCCGTCAATCTTCATCGTCATGGTAATACCTGCCTGACCTCGGGACTCCCGGGGGAATCCGCTGCGTTAAAATGTGCACCGTTCTCAATTTGAAGCTTGCGTAGGGTTGGGGCGAATTGCCTGTGCCAACCCCGGAAATTCTCTTTGAACCACTTATCGGCTCACCGCCGGAAAAGTTTAGCCCAAATTTCGACCTGCCCGCGAGAGGGCCCCCCATACCGGAGCCGCAAGAATTGCGACACCGGGCGCTCACACCGAAAAAGGGGCCCAAGGGCCCCTGAAAAATCATACAAAGAGACAAAGGACTTGCCTCCGTTGTCTTCGGAACATTATTTTTCGGCCAGACCTTTGCCGGAAGCGGGGATGCCCGATTCGGGCGTTCCGCCCGGCAGATCCCCCTGCAGCTGCCGGTACAGGACTTCGGCGATCCCCAGGCCCTGGCCACGGGCCGCCTGGCGGGCGATTTCCACGTCCATCAGTTCCTCGAAGACTTCGGTCCCCATCCCCTTGTCGATCAGCCCGCCGGTCGGCAGCGTCGCCCGCATCCCCTTGAACAGGGCCTGGGTCAGAACCGCCTCGAATTCCTGGCAGACCCTGCGCAGAGCCTCGGGGTCGTTGCCTCTTGCCGGCCGGGTTCCCGGTGCGGGTGCCGACTGGCTGAGGAGAATTTTCGGATCGATGGTCGGATTCATGTTCTCTTCCTTGCTTTCGGCCTTGGGTTCACGTCGACCGCCGGACCAGAAATCTTTAGCGGATTTTTTTCGGTTCTTACCGGCCGGCGGTCTCCTCCTGGAGGCATTCGACCTCCATATCGCTCGACTTGACCGTCAGCGGCGACAGGGACAGGAAGCGCAGGCTCGGCTCGATGGAGTTTTCGATGATCGACAGGGGTCCGGAAAGGGCCGCCCGGACCTCCTCGGTGACTTTCCCCAGGCAGATGACCACGCTCTCTTCGAGGGAACCTTTCACGTTTATCTTGGCGTTGGCGGCCGGATGCTCTTCGTGCCGGAAGTCGTTCAACTCTTCGGCGATCTGCCCTTTTTCCGCGTTGAGCTCTTCCAGGCGCGCGGTGAGGACCTCGATACGTTTTTTAATCGCCCCCGCGGCGGTCTTGCTCGAGGTTTTGCGGGACAGGGGCCCAAGGGTGTCGGTAATTCGCTTGATCTGGGCCAGCACCGACTCCTGCCGCTCGTGCAGATATTTGAGGCGGTCCACTTCCGGGTAATAGACTCCGGAGGTCAGCTTGGTACGCACCCCCAGGTAGGAGCCGACCACCTTGGCCTCGATGCCGGCCAGGGCAATGCACTCGCCGCCGGAAATCGGGCCGTTTTCGACCAGGATGTGCCCCCCGGCTTTGATCACCGAATTGCGGATTTCGTTGTTGACCACCACGTTGCCTTCGCACTCGACGAAGACGTCGTTGAGAAAGCGGGCCGTCAGGTTGCCGCGGCACTTGATGGTGCCGGTCCCCTTACCGGCCATGCTGCCGAGATTGATGTCGCCCTCCGACGCCAGCCGGCAGGCGCCGACGGTCCCGGAGACGGTGATCCCTTTGGTGGCTGTGATGTCGAACTCGTCGAGGACATCGCCGCGGACATCCACCGTGCCGAGAAAGTCGATGCTGCCGACCTCGTAGTCCACATCCCCATTGACCGTGTATTCCTCGGTAACCGAAACGGTCGTCCCCTCGTAGACCACCCGGCCCGGTGCCTCGGCGACGAGCTTGCTGCCTTCGTCTTCCAGACGGACCCCTTTTCCGGCCGTGACGGCAAGGGGTTTGCCGAGCAGCGGAGTCACCGGCAAACCGGTGACGGTCAGGCCGGGCTCGCCGTTCTGGGGAGGGTGAATGCGGCCGATCGGTTCATCGGGCAGGACGTTGCTGAAGAAGTTGAGGTTGCGCAGGTCGACCTTGCCCCCCTCGTCCTCTTCGTTGAGTTGGATTTCGTTGGAGGAGACGCGGACGAGAAATTCCAGATGGCCGTCGGGACCGGGCTCGGGCCGGGTGCCCTCGGCGAGCAGGACCTTTTCCTGGCTGCGACCCTGGCAGGCAAGCTGGCAGAAAGCGGCAATCGCGCCGGGCAGAAGGCCTTCGCGCACCCCGCAATCGCGCAGGATGCGGCCGAGGCTGTCCGGGGTCAGCATGTCCCCCTTGCTCTTGGGGGCGATGGAGGCGCGGCATTCGAGTTCTTCGGGGTCGAGCTCGATCTTCAGGGCATAGAGGTCGTTGGTCTCCTCCAGCAGGACCCTGCCCGCGGTGTCGGACTTACCGGCATTGTCTGGTTTCTCGGTGTTCGCCATAATTCAATTCCGGTGTTTTTGAGCCGCATACAGACAGCGGTTTGGATTATTCGATTTATAACTATTCACCACATTTGCAACGCAAACCCGTCGGGACTCGCCCCGACAGCCGACCGACTTTTTGCATGCCGCCAAAAAGCAGGCAAAAGCGGCTTCCCCTGGGGGGGCATTTCTGTCGCCTGAATGATGCCTCTGGCCGCCATGACGGCTGATGACACCGACGATGCTTCGTGGCGACTCCCCGTACGCGAGGCATTCAGCGAGCAGATGGCCTGATGTGGTTTATCGGTCTGGCAGCGACGGTGTTTGCAACAGCCGCGCAGACTGGTTGCGCACCACTGCTGGCTCGCAAGCGGGCCCTACGAAGAGGTGCTGTTGCTCAATTGCAGCGACGGTTCTCAGACCCCGTGGCCATCGCGCATCCCATGCGGCGCAGCCAGAGTTTCTTTTGGTTACTTTTCTTTGCGCCCAAAGAAAAGTAACCCGGCTGTCGGGCCGGGACCCGACTTTTCATAAGCTTTTTGCCGCGATGCCGAACAGTAGTTGCTTCGATTTAAAGAACAACCAGTTCGGCATGGAGGGCTCCGGAGGCCTTGATCGCCTGGAAGATGGCGATCAGATCCCGCGGGGTGGCCCCGATGGCATTGAGGGCGCGGGCGACGTCGCCGATGCTCACGCCTTTCTCCAGCACGACCAGGCCTCCCTGCTCTTCCTGGAGCTCGATTGAGGTTTGCGGCACCACCACGGTATCGCCCTCGGCCAGGGCGTTGGGCTGTGAGACCTTGGCCGATTCGCTGATCACCAGACTGAGGTTGCCGTGGGAAACCGCGACCGTGGCAATCCGCACCCCTTCACCCATGACGATGGTGCCGGTTTTTTCGTTGACCACGATCCTGGCCACGGCATCCGGATTGACCTGCAACCCTTCCAGGACGGAGATGAACTCGATGCTTTTTTCCTGATAAGTCGGCGGGATCCGGATCCGGAGGCTCCCGCCGTCGATCGGGCGGGCCAATTCGCTGTGGAAGAATTCGTTGATCACCGCCGCCATGCGCGAAACGGTCGTGAAGTCGGGCTGCATCAAACGGTAGGTCAGCGCCTCGGCCGGGTTCAGGGCAAAGGCCACCTCCCGCTCCACAAAGGCCCCGTTGGGAATGCGGCCGGCCGTCGGATGATTCTTCTGCACCTTGGCCGCCTTGCCGCCAAAGGCCAGCGATCCCACGACCAGCGGCCCCTGGGCGACGGCGTAGACATTGCCGTCGGGTCCCTTGAGCGGGGTCATGAGCAGGCTGCCGCCGACCAGGCTGTCGGCATCGCCGATGGACGCCACCTGGACGTCGATGGTGGTGCCGGCCTTGGCGAAAGCGGGCAGCTCGGCGGTGACCATGACCGCGGCGACATTGTCCACCTGGACCAGGTTGCGGTTGACGGTTACCCCCAGGCGCTCCATCATGCTGACCAGCGACTGCACGGTGAACTCGGTGCTGTCACTGTCGCCCGTGCCATCCAGGCCGACCACCAGGCCGTACCCGACCAGCTGGTTGCCGCGCACGCCTTCAAGGCTGGCGATATCCTTGATCCGCGTGGCCAGGGCGGTTCCGGGCAGCAGAAACAGCGCCCACAGCAGGGCGGCCACCCCTATTCGTATCGATAACTTCATCGCATCTGCCTGTCCGGCGGTCCATGCCCGCCCTGCTCTACTGCTCACCGGTCACCGCCCTTAAAACGGCCAGATGTGGTCGAGTATCCGCACCAGCCAGCCCTGACTCTGCTTGTCGCTGATGACGCCCTTGCCGGTGTAGGTGATCCTGGCATCGAGGATGAACTTCGAGTCGACGATATTCAACGGCGATATATCGGCGGCGCGGACGATGCCGGAGAGACGGATGATCTGGTCCTCGTTATTGACCCTGACCGTCTTGCTCCCCTCGATACCGAGATTGCCGTTGGGATAGACGGCGACGACCCGGGTGGTCAGGGTGGCAACCAGATCTTCCTTGCGCGAGGTCTTGCCGGTCCCCTCGAAATCGTTTTCGTAGGAGGTGTCCAGCAGCTGGGTGGGATCGATGGCGCTGTTGATTGTGCCGATGCTCTTCTCCAGGCCGAAGATCCTGGACAGGTCGGCCGAAGCGGTACTCTTGCGGCCGGTGGAGGTATTGGCCTCCTTGGAAGCGCTGGCCCGCTCGAAAATGGCCACGGTCAGGATGTCGCCGATATTGCTGGCCTGGACGTCGCCGAACAGACTTCCCTGGCGGTTGGTCCAGAGCGAGCCGGCCGTGGCCGGCACCTCCGGGGGAGCCATGGGTGGGGGCGGTTCAACAACCGTGGGGACCTGGCGGGTGGCACAGCCGCCGAGCAGCAGCCCCCAGCCGAGCACGACGATGACAATCTTCTTCATTTCAAAACTCCACCTCCACCGCTCCCGGGTTGACCACCTTGCCCAGGATATCCTTTTGCGAGCGGTTGTTGCGCACCGAGATGGTCTGCCCCGCATGACCGTTCTCCCGAGCCACCCCGGTGGCGGTGAGGATAAGGGCGCCCCGGCTGGCGGTGATGGTGACCAGATCGCCGCGCTTGATCAACGGTGGGAACTCTATCTCCTGACGGTCGATGGGTTCGCCGAGATCCGTCGACCGCTTGAGCTTCTTTCCGACCAGCTCGGCCGCATCGAAACAAGGATGGCGCACCTTGGTCAGATCCACCTCGGCCATATTGAGATCGAAGCTGCTGAGGATGGTGCCGCGTTTCAACTCTCCGGCGGCGACCACCACCGGGGCGATGGCCTCCAGTTCGCCGCGCACCGAGGTGTTGTTCACAACCTCCCCGTCGACCCGGAAAATCATGGAGAACCGTCGGCTGTTGAGGATCTGGGGGTCGGAGGGGATGATCTCGCAGGTCAGTTTCCCCGCCGGAACCTTGAAGGCGGCCGGCAGATTGAGGCTCCGAAAGCCGATCCGAGCCTGGGGCAGAAAGTCCTTCTTGCTCTCGAGGTAATCGACGAGAAAGGCCCGCACCCGCTCCGGGGGCACCGTGACTTCGGCACTGGCGGCGGCGGTCGCGGCAAGGACCGGCAGAAGGAGGATCCACAGGACCAGTATGGCCTGACGGAGAAGCTTCATGGCGAACATCCGTTAAACGATGTTGGCGGTCATCTGCAGCATTTCGTCGGCGGTCTTGATCGCCTTGGAGTTGACCTCGTAGGCCCGCTGTCCGGCGATCATGTTGACCATTTCCTCCATGATGCTGACGTTGGACCCTTCCAGGAACCCCTGGTTCAGCGAACCCAGGCCGAGCTCCCCCGGAACCCCGGTCACGGCGACGCCGGAAGAGACGGTCTCCTGGTAGAGATTGCCGCCAAGGCTGTTGAGCCCCGCCGGGTTGCTGAAGGTTGTCAGCTCGATGGAGCCGATCACGGTGCTCTCGGAGAGGCCGTCGAGAAAGACCTCCACGGTGCCGTCGGTACCGACCGTGATCCGCGTGGCATTTTCGGGAATCACGATCTCGGGGAGGATCGGGTTGCCGGCTGAAGTGACCAGCCGCCCGGTTCCGTCCTTCTTCAGGGCACCGGCACGGGTATAGGCGCTCTCCCCGTCGGGCAGTTCGACCTCGAAGAAACCGGGCCCCTGGATGGCGATATCGAGATCGTTGCCGGTTTGCTGAATGTCGCCCACGGTGAAGAGCTTCTGCACCGCCGCGGTGCGCGACCCGAGGCCGACCTGGATTCCGGTGGGATTCTCGGTGTCGGCGGTGGCGCTGCTGCCGGCGCTCTTGATATTCTGATAGAGCAGGTCCTGGAAGTCGGCCCGGCTCTTCTTGAAACCGACGGTGTTGACGTTGGCGAGGTTGTTCGCGATAACGTCCATGTTGAGCTGTTGGGATTCCATGCCGGTGGCGGCGGTCCACAATGCCTTGATCATGACAGAAACTCCTTGGTTGACAATCTTGGTTAACCTACCGATCCCAGCTCATCGGCCTTGCCGAGTTGCCCGTATCCCTTGATGATTTTCTGGTAGGCCTCGAAGGCCCGCAAGCCGTCGGTCATGCGGGTCATCTCCTGGAGGACATTCACGTTGGACATCTCCACCCCGCCCTGCTGCAGCCGGGGCTGCTTCAGGACCTTGGGAACGATTCCGGCCGGTGGGACAAACAGGCCGTCGCCGCGCTTCTCCAGGTTGACCCCGGGCTCAAAAGCGTAGACCGGAAGGACGCCGACCTCGTTGCCGCCAGAGGTGATCGTGCCGTTTCTGGAGATCGTCACGACGCCTTCGCCCAGGGTGATGGGGCCAGAGGTCCCCAGTACCGGCAGGCCTGCCTCGGTCAGCAAACGCCCGTCGCCGTCGCGCCGGAAGCTGCCGTGGCGGGTGTAGGCCATCCCCTGGGGACCCTGCACCCGGAAGAAGCCCTCCCCCTCGATGGCCAGATCGAGGGGGGCATCGGTTCTGCGGATGGTGCCGGGGGCGTGGTCGGTGACCGTGCGGCTGAGCGTGGTGAAGGTCAGCTGTTTGGTGGCGGTGGGATCCCCGGCCTGCTTGAGCATGGTTTCAAAGCTGGTGCGGTCTTTTTTGAAACCAACGGTGTTGGCGTTGGCCAGATTGTTGGCGGTGATATCGAGGAGCTGCATCTGCGCCAAGGCCCCCGAGAGTGCGTTGTAGATACCTGAACTCATACCGGCTCCTTGCTCTGAAGAGAACGTCTATTCCTATATCGGCCGGAACCGGAAAAATCTTTAGCCATCGGTTTCCTTCTCCTGAGTGCTGCGGTGCGCCAGCCGGGCGAGGGCCACCAGTTGGTCCACCTCGCTTCGCGACAGGTTGAGAACCTGGGCGATTTCGGCCGAGCCCAGGCCCTGTTGGATCAACGATGTCACGTAGCGGTACTTTTCCGGGGGTTCCCGGTGCTCCCCGCCGGCGAAGCGCTTTTTGGCCTCGGAGGCCAGCAGGGCGCCGGCGAAGTCATCTCCGGCCTTCTGGGCCGGGACCGGGGCCGGCATCGATACCGGCGAGGCTTCGAGCCCCTCGCGTAAGGCAACCATGGTCCGGGTCAGACGCGAGAGGCGCAGGCCGACATAGCCCCACAGGGCAATGCTGGCGAGACTGAGCAGGGTCAGGAGGATCAGGCTGAAGCCGTACGGGGTCATGGGAATCTTCCTCAGTAGATGCGCGCCCTGGGCCGCTGGCGGGAGCGACTCAGGCTCGCCTTGAGCTTGACCAGGGCCTGGCTGTGCAGCTGCGAGACCCGCCCTTCGGTAATTTCGAGAACCTCGGCGATCTCTTTCTGTGCCAGTTCCTCGTAATAGTACAGGGAAACGACCAGGCGCTCCTTTTCCGAAAGTTTTTCCAGGTAGCCCGCCAGTTCGCGGGTCAATTCGCTGGCCTCGAGAACCTCGAGGGGGGTTTTGCCCTGGGGATCCTTGAGATTATCGAGAAGGCTGGGGCCGTTGGTCGATTCATCCAGGGTTTCGTTGAGGCTGACACAGCCCAGGTGGCTGACCTCGCCGAGCAGTTGCCGATAGCTCTCGAGGCTCAGTCCCATGGCGTCGGCGATTTCCCCTTCCTCGGCGGAGCGGCCAAGCCGCTGTTCCAGAGCCTCAACGGCCTGGGTAAGGCGGGCGTGCTTCTCCCGCAAAGAGCGGGAGAATTGATCCATGCGCCGTGCTTCGTCGAAGATTGCGCCGCGCATCCGCACTTCGGCAAAGGTCTTGAACAAAACCCCCCGCCCCGGCTCAAAACGGCTCGCGGCATCGACCAGGCCGTGCATGGCCGCGCTGGCAACATCATCTCGGGTCATATAGCCCGGCACCTGGGTCAGCATCCGCTCGGTCACAAAATTGACCAGGGGCAGATGGTCGCGAATCAGCCGGTCGCGGTTGTCGGTCAGGCCGCAGGAGTAGATCGGGGAGGCGTTCATGAGGCCCCCTCGGGCGCCATGTCGAGGAAGCGCTGCCAGAAAAACTGCAGGGTTCCCCGCGGCTGCCGGGGCTCCGGGGTGGCGACCAGGCTCTGCGCCAGGGACTCGAAGCCGGCGTTCAACTCGCTATCCGGGCAGAACTCCAGCATGGTTTTCTGACGCCGGACCGCTTCACGCATCCGCGGGTCCGCGGGGATACAACCGAGGTAATCGAGCGAAATATCGAGGTAGCGGTTGGAAACCACGGTCAGCTTCTGGTAGACATCGAGCCCCTCCTCGGAATCGGCGACCAGATTGACCACCAACTGAAACTGCTGCTGGTGGTACTGAAGCGAGAGCAACTTCATCAAGGCGTAGGCATCGGTGATCGAGGTCGGCTCAGGATTGGTGACGATCAAAACGTCGTGGGACGCGGCCGTGAAATAGGTGACGTTCTCCGAAATGCCGGCTTCGGTGTCGACCAGGACGATGTCGACCTGGTCGTGCAGGGCATCGAGCTCATTGAGAAACCGCATTTTCTGCTCGGCATCGAGGTGCGCCAGCTGCTGCACCCCCGATCCGGCGGGAATAATCTTGACGCCCTCGGGACCCTCGACCATGATCTCCTCCAGGCTTCGCTCACCGCTGAAAAAATGGTTGAGGGTAAACTGCGGGGAGAGCCCCAGGATAACGTCGATATTGGCCAGCCCCAGATCGGCGTCGATGACCAGAACCCGTTTTCCCATGCGGGCCAGCACCACCGCCAGGTGGGACACCAGAGTCGTCTTGCCGACACCACCCTTGCCACTGGCCACGGCGAAAACCCGGGCCGCCCCGGAGCCGGCCGGGGTCTCCCCCGTCTTCCGGCTGACCCGCTTGTGCAGGGAGCGCAGGGTCTGGGCCTGATCGGTCGGCTTAGCTACCGTATTCATTTTGTCGCAACCCTTTCTTGACCGGTTACGTACCCGGTTACCATAGGCGACGTGGCAACCGCCAGGTCCTCTGGAACCCGTTGCCCGTTGGTCAGAT
>NPID01001557.1_pt2 | contig 44982 bp, 39 predicted proteins | sample 8637491 | NCBI WGS metagenome assembly NPID01 (sample SAMN07420843, study PRJNA396082) | bioreactor metagenome | isolation source: sample BA6 brine-fed electro-methanogenic bioreactor BA | place: Japan: Kochi | collected 2016-06-14 | reverse complement strand
CAAGGGGTTCGCAAAGTGAGTTTCATGTACTATCAGAGAGGAACCGGAGATGATACCCCGGCAGTTCATCGGGGTTGATCGGAATACTACGGGGCATGTGGCGGTAGCGGCGAATCCCGACACCGGGAAGATCGAGAAACTCGGTAAGAAGGCAATCCACACACACCGGAAATATTCTGCGATCCGAAAACGCCTTCAGAAACAAGGAAAGTTCCGAAAACTGAAAGTGATCAAAGATCGGGAGTCCCGTATCGTCAAGGATCTGAACCATAAGATTAGCCGCAAGGTTGTCGATATGGCAAAGGAACAAGACGCAGCACTTGTCTTCGAGGATTTGAGCGGTATCCGCAAGACGAGGAAGCAACACCGTTTGTTCAAATACGCCCTGCACAGTTGGTCGTTTTATCATCTACAACAGTTTGTAGAATACAAAGCCAAGCTGCTCGGCGTTCCTGTCCTCTACATTGACCCGGCATATACATCGCAGGATTGTTCCAGATGCGGTGTGAGAGGTCAACGGCGAGGGAAGGAGTTTAAGTGTCCGGTCTGTGGGCACGTTGACCATGCTGATGTGAATGCAGCATTCAATATCACACTCCGTCAACAAAGCATGGTTGATCGTGTACAGAAAGAGATGTACACGATGGGAGCACTGATACCCCACGACGCAATGCTTGAAGAATGCCAGGCAACGTCAGAACCCCACGTGCTTTAGCCGTGGGAGTATATCAGCTCAGGGAAAGGCACAAGGTGTATATCATTAGAATGTGTAATCAAAAGTAGCGAAATGCCACATCAGCAGAAACCCAAGACATGGATTATTGTCCGTGACGGAGCAAGTGTAAAGGATAACGCAATAGAAGCCGTAGCTTTTGCCGAAGCAGTCTCCACTATGCAGCGTGCTATTGATACTATTGGTATTTCAAAATTAGGAAAAGGCTACAAGAAAGAAGAATTTCGGCTTTATTTTAAGGAGATCAGGGAAGGTAGTATCATTGTACCTTTATTCCCGGCAACATACGGAACCGGCCTTGACGGCGAGAACGCCTTTATTGATATTACAGGATGCCTTGAGCGGCTGATGGATACTCTGAATAACAATCCGGATGGGTTTCCAACATACCTTGACAAGGAGATAGAAGATCCGGCTGCACGAATTGGTCTTCTGAAAAGCCTTCTTTCTTTCGCTTCGTCTGCATCCGCCATAGAAATTAAAACCTCCATAGAACAGCCGGATCATGGAAGCTTTGTTCCAAAACATCAGAAAGCATACCTTGAAGAACTCGTCTTCAAATATGGGGGTACTGGTAATGTTACTATACAGGGAGTTATCATAGGTATCCGTGGCGATAATCTTTCGTATTTTATTGTCAATACTACAATCGGACGGAACATCAACTGCTATTTCAAACCTGATATGGAAGATCGGGTGAAAAATCTCTATAAGAAATGGGTTCGTGTGACCGGCAATATGGTACAGACGCAAAAAAACTATAGAATTGATTCGGTTGAGAATCTGGAGCAGGTGATGTTCGAAACTCTTCATCAAATTGGTCAATATATCCTGTTGAAACCAATTACCTTCACTGTCTCCTATGACAATAATGACAAACAGTGGTGTCTCTTCAACAACGATCTTGCTCTCTATGGGTGTGGAGATAATTACAAAAAAGCCATTCAGTCTCTCGAAGAGGAGATAGAGGGGCATATTATCAGCTTCAGTGAATATCCTGATGATATGCATGCTGAAAGCTCACTCCATTTAAAGCAGGCACTCCTCCAGTATCTTGACTTCAATGAGGCAAAATGCCTTTTTGATGCAAGATATGGAGGGGCATAGAGATGCCCATAAAAAAACGTGACTTTGAGCGGGCTGCCAAAAATAAAGGTTATATCGAGATTAGAAGAGGAGATCATATCTTTTATCGCTTCAAAGATGGCGAGGGAAAGATAGTTGACAGCATTCATACGAAAGTGAGCCATGGAGGTAATGGGGATATCTCAGAGAGCCTCCTCTCGAAAATGTACAAACAGATGCTGTTCACCACAAAAGCCGATCTTCAGAACTATATTGCATGTACTTTGACTGAAGATGAATACCGTGAAATGCTCCGCTCAAAAGGTTATCTTGTTTGAGGCGAGGCAGTTGCACGGATAAAAGCCACTTTTTGATGAGATGGATATGTTTATTACCCTTACCTGAGAGTTCCTCTCATGACAGAACTTACTGTCGGGATGAAGGCACCCGACTTCTGCCTCCCTGATATCGATGAACATATGGTCTGCCTTGTGGAGGAGCGGGGTGTCTTTGTCGTTATCTACTTCTATCCAAAAGATAACTCCTCAGGATGCACCCTCGAGGCACGCTCCTTCTCGGATGCGATGGAGACGTTTGCCCGTGATAATACGCCGGTATTTGGGATCAGCCCGGATTCGATCGCAAGCCACCGGCGTTTTTCTGAGAAGCAACAGCTAACCGTCACCCTCCTCTCAGATCCCGAACACCTGGTGATCGAGGCGTATGGTACCTGGAAACAGAAGAAGATGTACGGCAGGGAGTACATGGGGGTTGAACGGAGCACCTTCATCATTGATCCAGATGGGAACATTGCCCACATCTGGCGGAAGGTGAAGGTGAAGGGACATGTGGAAGAGGTGCTTGCCAGGCTCGAAGAGTTGCGAGCCGAGGGGCGTTAGGGGCAGGCGAGCTCGCATGCCCGGCAGTGTTCGATCATTTCGTCTTTTCTGCTTTTATCCGCATCCATCCTCTGCATGCACCGCTCCCGGCTGTATCTTCCGGTCTCAAATGCCTGCATCGGGCAGGAGCTGATGCAGTATCCGGGGCATTTTGTGCAGGGAAGAGTGATAGTCGGGGGTTCCGGCGGTTCGGATTCAATATCCACCCAGACTGCCCGGAACCGAATCTCCGGCCCATAGCCCGGCACCAGTACCAGGTTGTTTCTTCCCATGATGCCGACTCCCGCCAGTATTGCGGCATCTTTGAGGTAGATCCCGCCGTCATAGAGCTGGTAGGGGATTAATTTCGCACCGATTTCATGTGTCGTGTGAAGCCATCCTGCGAGATCTCTGCCTATGGCTGCAAGCTGCCGATCCCCCGGTGTGCCACGCCCCTCTTCCCAGTGATCCATCTCCGGCGTGGCGGGATCATGGTAGAGCCCGAGGATGATGTAGGTGCCATGATCTTTCCTCCGGCCCTGGTTATTGTCTGCCAGTGCAGAGGGGCAGTTGATCAGAAGGGTTGCAGGGGTGGTACCTGCCACGTCCGCCCCGAGCCGGAGGGCATGGCGAATCGTTTCCTGAAGAATATCCGCATCACCTGTCATCCCACAAGGGATGGAACCGGTGAGTGAAAAAAGATCCGGTCGGCTCAACTCCTCCTCATCTGAGGTGGTCTGTCTTCTTCTGCCCCGGTGAAAAGAGCAATAACATCACGGGGAGAAGTATTCAGGTGATGACACTTCCTCTCCCCCAGCATCCAGCACCAGCATTTGATCTCTTCAATGTCCTCTTCGAGCGGATCTATGATCCGACGATGACAGTCGTCCTCTCCTTTGACGGTTGGGTCGATGAGCAGCTCCTGAAGATGGCGACACTGAGGCTGATCGGATCAAATCCCTATATCCGATCGAGGTTTGCTATTGTGGATGGGCAGCCGGTCTGGGAGGAGATCCCGGAAGGGGAGTGGGGGAGGGCGTTTGTTCTCGTTCATTCAGGGGAGGATGACGCCATCCCGCCTGCCGTTCTTCCCCTGCCTGTTGATGTTCGTGCAGGCCCGCAGGTCCGGGTGACGCTCTTTCGTGGATCGGGTGGGGATACCATCTGTGTCACCTGCCACCACGGGTTCTGCGATGCAAAGGGTATCCTCACGATGACTGAAGATCTCTGTTCGGTATACCGGCGGATTATGCAGGACTCCGGATACCGCCCCCCCTCCACCGGGATCTATGACAGAACGACAGCCCGCATCCTCTCCCTCTATACAGAAGAGGAGTGCAGGCTGGCGATCGCAGAAGAAGAGCCTTTTATCGACCGCTGGCATTTCCCGGCTGAGAAGGTCGGGCATGGCAGGCAGCGGACTGCATACCGGACGCTCCCGGTGGAGCGGCTTGCCCGGATAAAGGCATTAGGGAAGGAGTATGGTGCCACCGTCAATGATGTCCTGATTGCTACGTTCTTTCTGTCGATGCTTGCGATCAGAAATGATCCCGCTGATCGCGGCGCACCCCGTGGTATCCTGACATCTGCTGACATGCGCCGCCTCCTGCCGGTGAACGAACGTCTGCCGCCGATGAACCTCTCGGTTGCCTTTGAACTGCTGCTTGAGGTTGAATCCGGGGTAACACTTCAGGATCTCCTCCCGAAAGTGACGGCGTTCATGAAAAGCAAAAAGGACGGCAGGATCGGCCCCGGCTGTATTCACTTCTATGAGGAGATCTATGCTGGTGGAATAGATGCGGTGGAGGCGTTCTTTGACGGGATGCTCACGCGATATACAACAGATGGAGAGAAGAACCCGGTCTTTGCAAACCTTGGCATCGTCAGCCCGGATGACTACCTTCCCATGCCTGGAAAAGACGGGACTGCTCTCTCCCTTGAACGGTTCCATTTCATCCCCTGCATCTGCTGGCCCTATGGCTTTCTGGTGGTGGCCTATACTTTCAGGGGAGAGCTTACCCTTATGACCGCCTATGAGGAGGGACCGTATTCAACAGAGACGGTTGAGCGGTTTTTGGAGTATATGGATGTATTTCTGCGGTGATGAACTGCTCTGTGGGTGGAATAGGGTATGATCTGACATGACTATGCAAAAAATCAGTGTCTTCTGGTTCATTCTCCTCCTGTGCGTAATTGCCTGTTGTGTAGGCGCCGGTGCCTCGCAGAGTGCCGGGGATGCAATGGAATTGGAAATCCATGGATCTGAGAGAGGAATTGTTGGAGAGAATGAACGTGGGAATCTGCCCGAAAAACCAGAAACCGGAGATACGATCACGTATATCGGTCCCGGAGCCGGCTCCACCTTTTCAGTGGCGTATCACCCGTCTCTTCTGTATATTTTCGCAGGAATTCTGCTGCTCCTTGTAGCCGGAATAGTTCTCTATGCATTCAGGCGGAGGTGCAGAGATGGAGATTGTGAGTAGCAGGAGGGGGGATTTTTGTCTTTATCGCTTCTTTCCGAGAATCACAGAAAAGCCTCGTGCAGTCTCTGAGATTGCAACCTCAGAAAACCCGGCATCCCTGTAGTATGCGAAGACCTCATCAATTGAGTAATAGGTAACATATCGAAGAAAACGCCCTTTTATATCTTCACTCTGGCATTTACGTGCGATTGATGCCATTCCAGGGATGGGTCGATACCAAAGGATATGCCATGAGGGGCTGCAGATATACTGGATATTGGTAAGAGAGCAGGCATCAATCATATACGCACCCGTTATCATGGCCTTGCACGGGAGTGGCATCCTGATGTTTCAGGGTATGGATCCGATGAAACGCAGAATGGCATGGTTTGCCTGAATGAGGCATATGAAGTAATGATTCATTATTGTTTTGCGCTTACCAGCCCCCCTTCTCTGATAAAGATGAGATGCAGGAGGGCGATAATGGATATGATAGCGCCTGGATGGATCAGTACGGGTGCCATCCGTCCGGGGGCACGGCCATTCTTTCCCGAATCGATAAAGAGAGAGATGGAGCTGTCTATATCAGGTTAATTCCGCCTTCTGATTACTTATTCCTGGCATATGATCAATTCATCTTAACCGTAATCAAAGAGGTATTTTGGGGGGAAGATCTCTTTATGCCCTGGCGGCTTACTGGTATCGCTGATCCAAAACCCTCCTCATCAAATTGGTTCGGGGCCCCCATACTGCCCTTTTTGGATGGCTCCGATCATGAAATCCAGAAACTGCGCAGCCTGCTCGGGATTTTCTGCGCAATTTGGAATTGTCGCAGCATAGATGATTGGTTCTCCAACCCGGATATTTCCAATCGATTCAAAACGTTGATATCCGAGATTCACACGGACTTTTTTGTAATTATCCTGAAATTGTGGATCCGAGAGATCGATTTCAGGAGGCAGATCTATCCAGTGAAGGCCGTGATCGCGTGCCACACTCCTGTATTCAAATGCATAATCGATACCCCCGGCATCTAAGAGTGCCAGAAGATAGATACTCCCCGATCGTATGCTCACTTTGTCACCTTCCGGGAGCAGGAGTTCAGGAAGTACGATGGAGATACCATCCCCGGATCTCTCCACAGTTGGCACGGGATTAATATGATCTCCGATCATCCTGTCAAAGAGTCCATCATCGCCATAGTACTCCCCGGCAAGCGCTGTCACCATCAGCGCCCGGTATCCGCACGCATCGAGCATGGGATTTGAAAAACCGATGTGAACCTCCGGCCGTGCAAGGATCTGATACCAGTTATCCTCGCTTATCTCATCAGCATACCTGCTCTTGTCCGTATATGCGATCACGATCTCATTTGTCGCAAAAGGAACAAATGAATCTGCATACCGTCCCTCTCCACTATCCTTCTTCCCAAACATCATATCCGGGATGAGCGCCTGGTCCGCTACTAACACCAGATCAAACCCGCGGTTCAGATCGGTAACCTGCCTGATTGCCTGGATGCTTCCATGACCTTCAACCTGAATGTCAACCTCTGGATGAAGATCCTCGTATGCCTCTTCAATTGCCTCAAGAGGAACAAGCATACTGCCTGCCGAAACGACCCTGACTGTCACCTGCTCCTCTGATCGATCCATACATCCTGCACAAAGCAGGAGAAGCAGAGTAAAAACCAGCAGGAGCCGCATTATTCACCGCCGCTTAACCTCAATGGTATCAACCCATTTTACCCATGAACTTGCTTCGACGATGGTACTCTCCTGATTTGAGATGATAATCACCCTGAGGGGCCCTCCCCATTCTTCATCAATGATATCGCCATCCCGCTCATATGCACAGATCACTGAAAGACCGGGGGATGGGATCTCCTTGAGATCTTCATTCAGAGTCATGAAACCCTCTCCATTGATCTGGTCTGCTCCAAAAACCCAGAGATAGCCATCATCTGCTGAAATATAGACAAGATCGTTCGGCCCCATGCCTCCAACCCTCTCGATAAGATCAGAGATTAAAACTCCACGATAGGTATTTGGACCCACTTTGATCCCTACGGTGGAGATGCCATATCCATATCCTTCGACAGAGGGAAGCATTCTGAGCTCCTGAAGAGTGAGCACCTCTTCAGTATCGCCAATGAGGGTTAGATTCCAGATCCGATCATCGGTCTGTTCAACGGGGGCGCTCATACAACCGCAGACAGAGAGTGCTGCAATTAGTACCATACAAATGAAAAAAGTGCTATTTTTCATTGTCTCATGTCCTGCGCAATGCAATGATCAGCCCGATACAGACTCCTCCAATCACCACAATCATTGAGAGTGGAGTCTCTTTCGGGGTGGGAGTTGCCGCCTGGGGAATCGGTTTCTCTATAAGCGATGACGCCAGGCTCCCGCGATCGCCGGTGAAACCTCCCTGGTAAACCCGGATCTCATCAACCCATTTGATAGAAAGCCCACTTGTTGATGGCAGAAGGTCATAGAAATGTTGTGCTGAATCAGGAAGTGTCTCGTGCATATCATAATTGCCATACACATGCAGACCTTCGGCATTTGTTGAATTGTCGGCAAAGAAGACAACCCGCATACCCATATAGTAGTCAGGAACATATCCTGTCCCCTGCCTTTCACCAGCTCCGGAATCAGCTCCATTATACCAGCAGATACCAATGGGTCCCTGACGAGGATCGGGTGTATAGACGTTGGGATATGGATAAACCACATGGTAGCCATCAGTGGCCCGGATCATAATGTCGTCACCCGGTTCTGCACCTCCGACAAGATTGCAGAGATCCCTGACATCTGTTCCTTTTACCGCTCCACGATCCTTGAAATTTGTCGTCTCTTCCGGGTCCCATTTATCTCCGTCAAAGACCGGACCCTGGTGATAGTATCGTGTCTCTCCATCTCCAAGAACCGGTAGATGTGCTTCCATCCATTGATAATCAATAGTGGTGTCATTCAGTATCGTCGTCTGATCCTGAGCAATCTTTGCCACATACACACTTGTTGTTGGTGCCGCCTGAACCATTCCTATTGTAAAGAAAAGGAGCAGGAAGAGCAGCATTATTCGTTTCAGTTGTTTTTTCATCATCATCACTCAATCTGTTTTTATATCACACATTCAGTATATTCATCAGGTAACACGGTCATCATACGTGAGATGGTTTTATCCGCCCCCTGAATCTTTACTTCATACGTTCCAATCCGCATATGCTCAAAGACGTGGGGAGTTGTCTCTCCGCTATATCTCTCATAGAGGTAGATTCTCTGGCCACTCGGAGTACTGTTTACGAAGAGCGCTCCGCTCACATAGGGAGTAAGGCTTGTTCTGATGGTACCGGCAGATCCGGTGGTTTTCGGCAGAATGGTAATCTCATCACTTGCCGGAAGGTATCCTGGCTTTGAAACCACAATACGGTGTTTTCCAGGGCTGAGATTTTCTATAATTGCAGGGTTTTTCTCCTCAATAGGGAAGCCATCGATGAAGACAGAAATCCCCCCGGGCTCCGATTCAATCAGCAGATATGCCTCTGCTCTCTCATTCATCTGAATTGTAAGTGTCTCACCGTCCCTTATTCGATCAGGTATGGAAAAGGAGTAGTACGATCCACCGGACTGAATAGTAATCCATGCATTATCCCCTTCAACTTCGATGGTATTGGGTATAGAATATGATGGGTACATGCCGTTTACCGTGAATTGTTCCCCGTCAAAATCAGTGGACTCTATCGCAATGCTCCTCAGATGCCTGTGTCCAATCGTATCGATTCTGATGGGCATAATTGCATCAGCATTGACCCAGACCCTCTGGTTTGGTGTGGCATCATACTTGCTGTTTGCTTCAAACCTGATGTTGTGCAATCCTTCACGGATACCATAGAGGACAATAGGCGTTTGGTATACCGTTTTCCGATTATCAAGTACAATCTCCCTTCCCTGAGGATACGATTCTATGTAGAGACCTCCTGAACGGTTCCGATTGACTTTTTCTATGTAAGCTGATTCTGTCTCCTTTCTCGTTTCAATTATGTTCTCCTCTCCTTCTATCCGTGGATTTATAACTGCCTCTTCTTCAGTCCCCGTTTCAAAACCAATAATGGAGAGTATGCTGCTCCATAAAGTACCAAAGAATGAGATGATCGTGCCGAAAAAACCCTGATCTTCAATCTGTTTTTCGGTTATGATATCTTCAGTATCTGTCCTGCCCTCCTTCTGACCGGTACTATCCGGTTCATCCCCCGAAACACCATTTATCGGGGTTTTCTGGATCTCGGTTTCATCTGATGAGATGGCAGTTACATTTTTAGTCCGTTCTGATTGTGGGATGAAGATAGCATCAATGTAAATTGTTTCATCCTCAATTACATCGATAGTGAGGGTTTCATTTTCATATCCTTCCTTGACGAGGGTTATGATTCGTTCGCCAGGATCAACCAATTCCAGCACAGCATCGGTGATAAGGCCGGTATCTTCATCATCAAGAAAAATCTGTGCACCGGTTGGAAGGGATGTGATCTCGATGTTACCTCCAATCTTTGTGAGATTGAAATGCACTGTCTCAACACCTTTGTGGGTAACTGTGACCCATGTCTCATCCGGGATCTCATATCCCTCAAGACGAACAGAGACGGTATACATTCCTGTCTCAATATCTGTCAGCGTACAGGGTGTGTATCGCCCCATATCCTGATCATCAAGATAGACTGATGCCCCGATTGGATCACTATCAATCTGAATGGATCCGGTCGGTTCGGCTTCACTGTTGATGATAATCTCATTCACAAACTGGACTGAAAGTCCGGTTGTTGTTGGATACTGTCCATTGTAAAAATACCAGTATTCCTCGGGGAAGGTTGCCCGTTTATCTGAGACGCCAAAGACATTCTTGCCTTCTGGGTTAGTAGAGGTGTCTGCAAAGAAGATGAGGCGCATGCCTGTCTGATATTCCGGGACATATCCATCTTCATGATGGTACCATGTGATCCCCATCTGTCCCTGGCGGGATTCTGGATTATAGACATTTTCATAGGGGAATGTCCGTCTCATACCATCAGATGCTCGTAGGATAACCGTCTCTCCTTCAGACATCCCTCCAACGAGTTCACAGAGATCCCGGAGATCGGTTCCTTTTACTGCACCCATGTCTCTCAGATTTGTGTCTTCAGCAGGATTCCAGATATCTCCTTCAAATATTGGCCCCTGATGGTAGTAGTGTGTAGATCCATCCCCAAGAACCGGGAGATTCGATTCCATCCATTTGTAATCCACAGTTCTCTCATTGAGAATTGTCACTCCATCTGCCGCATACCTGATAAGACGAACCTCAGTAGTTTGGGCAGAAGAAACCGAAATACAAAGCCCGGCTATAAGAATCAGGCATAACAATAGTGTTTTAATGGTTTGTGTCATGAAAACACCTGTTACTTATCCCAGGTATCTGGCAGTGTAAAAAAAAGATGAATGAATCCTTACCTCCTCCTTACAAGAAAGAGCAGTCCCAGGGCAATTATCGGGATAAGGGGTGATAGTGGCAGGTTGCTTGGAGGGGTTGGTTCAGCTGGCTGTGTTGGAGCTGCAGTTTGCCCGGATACTCCCGGGATCACTTCCTGTGAGGGTCGCTCATCCACAGGTGCCTGCGTGCTCACCGGTTCCGTTGGTGTTGGTGTGACAGGTTGTGTTTCATACACAAACGCAGATGATGGTGTTGATGAGGATCCACCACCGCCACCTGAACTTCCTCCCCCTCCAGGAACGGAAAGGCCCATAAGGGCAAATGATGAGAGACCTACCGGAGAGTTGGCTTCAAAGATGAAATCCCCGGCATTATTGGTGCCGATCATGGTGGTTGTGAGTGAGGTTGTACTCCCATCATCTGCCCGGCGCATGATAACGACACGATTAACCCCTCCCATTGCAGTAACCCAGGCAGGACTTACCGCCATTCGTATCTTTGCGGACTGAATAAGTCCGCCATCTCCGGCATTTGCCACATTGGTCTTCTGAATGTTCAGGACATATGCGACATCAAGGATTCCATGTCCTGATTGCTGGGCCGTGAGGAGAAAAGCACTTCGCGCATTTGCATCCGGCTCTTTGGTGAGGGTAGATGCTATCTTTGCATCAGAAGGGGGCATATTGCCGAGATCAATTTCAATCTCAGAATGTGCTGTTCCAACAGTACCATCAATAGACGCTGTAAGAGGAGTCGTGATTGCAGTAATTCCTGTGACGATTCCAGTGATTGATTGGGCTCCTTCTGTTGGCGTGCTGCTTGTCCGGACTGTTATCTGCTCCCAGCCATTACCAACATTCTGCATGAGAATACTGTTTCCTTCTGTTGTTACAATTGCATTTGTCTCCTGCAGGTTGATGGTCATCTGCTGTGCATTCCCAATATCCTGTACCTGGATCCCTCCTGCATCAAAGGATGATTCACCTGATGCAACAGGAGGTTGATCACCTGGTTCTCCCGAACCTGAGACTGTCAGATCAAGCTCTTTTGTCGTCCCGCTCTCAAATGGTACTTCCTGGTCGGCTTTGAGCTCGCCGATCCAGAAGGTTACCAGGGGATTGCCTGATACCATATCATCTTCAGTTGCCTGAACGACAAGCCTCGAACCCGCTATCCCTGTTTCTCCATAGACTCCATATTCTGTGAGGGTAAATGAACCGCGTTCATTGAAATTGACCTTGGCGGTGATGACAGTTCCCGGTGCTGCGCCAATTCCATCGATTGTTACGCTTCCATAAAACTCAGCTGGAAGAGGAGGAATTGCTGACGCTGCTCCGATGAAAATACTGAAAAGAAGTAAAAAAATGAGAATTCTGGATTTCATAGTACACCTTTACATAATCAGAGGCTTGCAAGCTCTCCATTCCCGGTCAGATAGACCCAGTATCCATGTGTGGGATACAGCTCTTTCATATCGCTGTAACTTCCGGATCCGCCCCGGATGATAGCAGTCTCGTACTTCTGGTTCACTGAATCATAGCCGATAACCTGTGTCCACAGATCTCCAAGTGAAAGGAGTGTGTCCCGTGCTGATGCAGGTTCCAGACCTGAGAAGCCGATAGCATTCCATCCTTTGTAGAGTTCCCTTGTTGGCGGGGTCTGGACGGGGTTCTCATCATAGAGTAGGGCGATCTCACATTCATCAGCCGAGTAGATCCAGAATCCATTTAGGGGTGAGATCTGATCTGTGAGTTTGACCGCTCTCCAGAGCTTCACAGCGGAATTGTATTCCCAGATGCTTCTGTCCATTGTATCTACAGAACCAAAGATCTGAGCGGTGTTGTTCCCATTCGAGAGTCGTTTTGGTACTGAGATGAAGTTCCAGCCTTCTCTGAGCTGAATGAGATCATCTGCCTCAATCTGCGAAGGGAGGTCTGTTAACTCAATCTCATCAATACTGCCGACACGCTGTTTACCAGAGGTGAGATCTGATCCGACCAGCCTGAGAGGCCATGTTGGCTTTTCACCATCTGCCGGGAGTGGCTGGCCGTTTACTTCATCGGCGACAATGATATTGTTATTTCTTTTCACAACGGTGCTGTGGAATGTTGCGGAGAAGTCATCCTCTGTTCCTTTGATTCCATCCGGACCATAATCGATGACGGTTACATTGTACCCTTCATCCGCAAGATCATCACGGTAAGGATCAGATCCAAAATCATGCTTGTTTTCATCATCGACCCAACCGACGAGTGTCCAGAGGGGCATCCCTGACCAGACATTTCCATCACCATCAGTGTAGATGCCGTAATGGCTGTCTCCTGCCAGGGCACATGCCTTTCCGGACTCAAAGTACGATCGTGATATGGTGTCTGAGATCGCCCCGGTCAGAATAAGTGTCCAGTCTTCACGTGCACTTGTATGGATCTCGATTGTGGAGATGTGTTTGTTTGAGCAGCCTGCAGCTGAAGGATACTGAATGCCATCTGACCAGTAGTAATGCCAGTACTCCTCTTTCAGCGTTGTCCGCATGTCATCGGCTCCGAAGATGCCGTCTGGGCTGTTGAAGAAGAGACGGTATCCGTCACTGTACTCAGGAACATATCCCTGGCGTTCTGTCCACCATGCAATAATCGCTTCACCCTGGCGTTCAAGTGGCGAGTTCAGGTTTGTATCATTGAGCTTCATGACATAGCCATCAGATGCTCGTAAGATGATCTCGCTCCCCTCCGGAGCCCCTCCGATGAGGTCACAGAGATCTTTTATCGAGGTGCCTCTGACAACTTCATCGACTTTTCCTGGATTTTTATCTTCAGCTGGATTCCAGAGATCGTTCGGATCGAAGGTCGGACCCTGGAAACGGAGCCTGACACCATTCTCCCCGCCATACACGTGGAGATTCTCTTTCATCCAGAGGTAGTCTTTCGTCACTTCATCGACGATTGTCACGCCGTCAGATGCGTATTTGACGATCCGAACGACTGGAGCTTCGGTAGGCGTATCAAATTCTGTCAGCTCAATGGTCTCGATATTACCGACGCTCTTGCTCCCCTTTGCTCCATCCCCTACAAGACGGAGTGGGAATGAATTGCTTGGTATAGCTGTTCCATTGACTGTGTTTGCAACAATATAGTTGGTTTTGCTCTCTGCCATCTCCTGGCTGGTGAAATCCTTGCTATAAGGCGAGTCGCCGCCGGATGAGACGATGACTGTATATCCGGTATCGGCAAGTTCTTCATTGAAGAAGTTTGCACCTCTCATATTATCGTCGTCAACGAGACCGGCAAGACGCCAGAGAGGTATGCCGGTCCAGACGCTGATGCCATCATCGTAGGTTACAGCATTCTGGGCAGCTTCCCCTTCAAAGAGGCTCTGGCTGATAGTAGCAGTGTTCTGTCTGCCTTTCAGGGTCAGGATCCATTCGCCACTCTGAGGCTCCTCCGGAAGACCGGAGATCGAAATTGATGCAATATTACCAACACGCTGGCCTCCACTTGTCAGTGCAGATCCAACCAGCCTGAGTGGATAGTGGTCATCGAGTGGGGCGGCATTCACCTTGTTTGCGATGATATAATCGTTATTTCTGGCGATGTCGGCACTTGCAAAGCTTTTTGAGTAACCATCATCAGCAGTGACGGTAACGGTGTACCCCTCTGCTGCCCGTGTGTCATTGAACTTCCAGTGATTGTCTGCATTGATGTCATCAACCACAGCGATCAGGTACCAAAGAGGCATGCCGGTCCAGACATTATCCTCGTCGTCTGTCCAGTGATTGGAATGACCACAATCAACCCCCTCTTCAAATTCAGATTGTGTGAACGTCCTCCTGAACGCACCATCCAGTGTGATACTCCACTCGGTTTGTGGTTCTGGAAGTCCGATGAGTTCAATCTTTACGATATTACCGATCTTCTGCCCGCTGGATACATCAGATCCGACGAGCTGGAGTGGGAAACAGGGTTTGTTCTTCTCTCCGATGGTTGCCGGGAGTGGCTCACCATTGAGTTTGTTTGCGACGATGATGTTGTCGTTCCGGGCAACTGCTGCACTCTGGAAGTTGATGCTGTAATCATCACCTGCGATGACTTTGATTGAGTATCCCTGTTCTGCAAGGTCGTCATTGAAGGCATCACTGCCATGTTTGTTGCCGTCATCCACATTGCCGACAAGCCACCAGAGCGGCATTCCACTCCAGACATTGCCGTCATCATCGGTATAGGTGGCACCATGTGGGAGGATCGAGCATTCAATTGCATTCTCAAAGTAAGTTTTGTGAATACTATCGCTGAGTTCACCTTCAAGCTCCAGTATCCAATCGCCCGGTGTACCGCCACCACCAACTAAGACTTCGATTCTGACATAGGCGGTTGCTGTCTCCGGGATGACTGGTTTTTCACCGAAATAGAATTCAACGATATCTCCGTCTTCCAGCTCGAAAATATTGAGGCCATCGGTATCCGGGCTTCCAAAGTCATCAAGGGTTACATCGTTGACATTACAGATCCAGGTTGTCCCTGCCGTTTTATCAAAGAGGTATTCATTGATTCCATCCAGCAGTAAGATTCCTTTTGTGCCAAATGATTTATCGTTTACAGTGATGTCAAGACCTGTTGCATCGAGTGCACCAAGCGGGGTAAGACGCTTGACATCATATGTGGTTTCGGATGTGGATTCAAGTTGAAAGGTCTCATCCTGGAGTTCGAGTTCATCGTCAAAGAGGGTATCAGATGCTCCACCACCAACTGAGACTTCGATTCTGACATAGGCGGTTGCTGTCTCCGGGGTGACTGGTTTTTCACCGAAATAGAATTCAACGATATCCCCGTCTTCCAGCTTGAAAATGTTGAGGCCATCGGTATCCGGGCTTCCAAAGTCATCAAGGGTTACATCGTTGACATTACAGATCCAGGTTGTCCCTGCCGTTTTATCAAAGAGGTATTCATTGATTCCATCCAGCAGTAAGATTCCTTTTGTGCCAAATGATTTATCGTTTACAGTGATGTCAAGACCTGTTGCATCGAGTGCACCAAGCGGGGTGAGGCGATCGATATCATATGTGGTTTCGGATGTGGATTCAAGTGGAAAGGTCTCATCCTGAAGCTCAAGGGTATCATCAAAGAGTGTCTCCTTATCGTCTTCAGGTGCATCTTCATTGCTCATGATAGCAATCTTTTCAACGTATTTAACTGAGAGACCTGTTGTGGTCGGGATGCCCGGCTCGTAGTAGTACCAGTACTCCTCCGGGAAGGTCTCTTTCATATCATTGACGCCAAAGATACCGTCATCTGCAAAAAAGATCACTTTCATTCCGCTGGAATAGGCCGGGACATATCCATCACCATCGAGGTACCATGTGATTCCAATTGGTCCCTGTCTGGGCGCTGGATTATACACAGTTGAATGTGGAAATGTCTTTGAAAAACCATCGTCAGCGATGATCTTTACCGTTTCACCAGCTGACATCCCTCCGACAAGATCGCAGATATCTGCGAGATCTGTCCCTTGTACAGCACCCTGATCTTTGAGATTTACATCTTCGTCAGGATTCCAGGGATCTCCCTCAAAGACCGGCCCCTGGAGGAAGTAGTGTGTTGTTCCATCACCAAGTACATCCAGGTTTTCTTCAAGCCAGTCATAGTCTTTTATTGTCTCCTCCAGGACGGTTTCACCGTCTGAAGCATACTTTACGATATGGAGCTCAGTGGTGGCTCCTGCTGCTGGCATGATGATGAGCAGGAGCGCCATAATCATACACAATAGTAATGCAGTCTTCTTCAATAAAGTCATAAACTATCACCATTTTTCCATTAAACGAATATGGAATTCTATCTCCGGAAAAAACCAGATAATATGAGGTTGATTGAAAAAATTAAATAACTTATTTTAACTTAATTAAATAAATTCAATTTACTTACTATGGTGCGTGTTCGTGATATGATGGGAGCTCTTATGTATCTCCGCTCTGGAGGCATTCCAATTATACGCAGTTAAAAGGTCTGAAAACCTTTTTCACGCCTATTTCGACTTTTTTCGATTAATGTTAACTGAGTTCAATAAGTAAAATTAACTCTCTAATTAAAAAAGAAAATATTCATATCTATTGTCATCACTTTCACTGGTATGAAACAGAAACAGACAATTATCATCGCCCTGTTGTTTGTCTGCGCTGCTCTCTTCTTCAGCGGTTCTTCAGGATCAAATGAGATGGGATCATCCACGATTATTCCGGCAGAAGTGCGGGGTCTCACAACCTCCTCCTGACCTCTTTTTTTTCGATACAATATGGCTCACTTCTCACTTCTCCGTGATCGCTGCCTCATCTCCTTCTCCCTCCTCGGCGGTCTCATTCTTTCGCTCACATTGCTTGCCCTCCTGAATATGACGGTTCAGGAACTCTCAGATATTCCCCACCTGCTGCGGGTGGCAGCCGACTCAAAGGTGATCGACTCGATCATACTCACCATGGCAGCCGGTGCAAACGCCATTGTAATTCTGGTGGTCCTTGGTATCCCGCTTGCCTATGTGCTTGCCAGGACAGATTTCCGGGGAAAGAGATTTGTCGAGACGATTGTTGATATCCCTCTGATGCTTCCCCACACGGTTGCAGGAATTCTTGTGTATATCCTCTTCATGAAACGGGGTTTGATTGGGGGGCCTCTCTATGATATCGGGTTTTCATTCGAGGATGCTTATCCCGGGATTGTTGTTGCGATGCTCTTTGTCTCTTCACCATATTTCATCAATTCGGCACGGGAAGGTTTTGAGAAGGTCCCGGTGCATCTTGAGAATGTCGCGAGGACTCTTGGCGCATCCCGGTTTTCGGCATTCCTGCATGTTGTCCTGCCGCTCTCTGCACGCTACATCTATAATGGGGCAATATTTTCCTGGGGACGGGCGATCGGGGAATTTGCAGCCATCATCATGATCGCCTATTATCCGATGGTGATCTCAACATTGCTCTATTACCGCTTCACAACCGGGGGTCTCAAGGAGAGCAGCACCATTGCGTTCATTATGATACTCGCATCTTTTGCAGTCTTCCTGATACTTCGGTATTTTTCACGCTTCATCGGGAGGCACGATGATCGAGTTTAGGCATTTATCCCTTGCACTTGGAGATTTTGCACTCCGTGATGTGAGTATCACGATCAACAGGGGAGATTATTATTTTATCATCGGTCCATCCGGTGCGGGAAAGACCGTTATACTGGAGACGATTGCGGGGCTTCACCTCCCTGATGAAGGGGAAGTGCTGATAAATGGCTCGAATACAACGTTGATTCCACCGGAGAAGCGCCAGACTTCTCTTGTATATCAGGATTACTCGCTCTTCCCTCATATGGTGGTTGAGAAGAATATCGGGTTTGGCATGAAGATGCAGAAACGCCCTCGCAATGAGATTGATCGCCGGGTGGATGAGCTTCTCATGCAGTTTGGAATCTCTCATCTGAGAAACCGGTATCCGGGAACCCTGAGTGGAGGAGAGCAGCAACGTGTGGCGATTGCACGTGCTCTTGCCTCTGATCCAGAAATCCTGTTGCTAGACGAACCATTCGCCGCACTTGATCCAATCACCCGTGAACAGATTATTGCTGATCTTCTCAGGATCCATCGGGATCAGAATCTCACCATTGTCCAGGTGACACATGCACGAGAAGAGATCCTTCGGATGGCAAATCGTTGTGCGGTGATCATTGATGGTGTCCTGATGCAGGAGGGGCCGGTTAATGCTGTATTTGAAACCCCAAAGAGTTCTGTTGTTGCCCGTTTTATTGGTATGGAGAATATTCTCTCTGGTGTTGTGGGAATCGGAACCTCGAGTCCTGCTTCAATCGAGATTGCAGGAGTGACTGTTATTGCCGTTTCAAATGTTTCTCCCGGTAGTTCAGTCGATATTGCCTTCCGGGCAGCCGATGTGACGCTCCATGTTGGTGATGACCATGCAGGCTCAGCGCACAATCGATTCAATGGAACAATCACTGCTGTTATCCCTCTTGGCGGCCCCCTTACCCAGGTGCATCTCAATGCCGGTTTTCCGATCATTGCCCTCATCACGAGCCGTTCGGCAGAAGATCTTGATCTTGTTCCTGGCATGGAGGTGGTTGCCGCTATCAAGGTGGGTGCGATCCGGGTGATTGAGAAAGAACTGATTACATAGTGCTGGTTGAAGATCCGGGGCCAGATCAACCGGCGGAGAAAGTATCCCTTTCCTCCTCTTTTCACATCCGTTGATCAAAAGGTGAACCTTTTCCCGCCATACAGTGAACCATACTCCATGGATGGCATGATTGAGGATATTCAGCACTATGTCCGGGCACAACTCCCCGCATCCGGCTCCCACGGGTTCGACCACACCGCACGGGTCACCCGCCTCTGCCGGACTATCGGTATCCGTGAGGGTGTGGATATGGGTGTCCTCATCCCCGCTGCACTTTTCCATGATATTGCCCGCCCTCTTGAGGAGGAGACCGGTATTCCCCATGAGGAGCAGGGGGCGGAGATGGCAGAGGTGTATCTCCGATCAATCGGGTATCCCGGTGATATGATTCACTCAATCTGCCACGCAATCCGTGCCCACCGGTACAGCTCGGGGATTGCGCCTGCGACACTGGAAGCGGAGATCCTCTCGGATGCCGACAAGCTGGATGCGATGGGTGCTGTTGGCATCGCCCGGACCTTCATGCAGGCGGGGGAGGATGGCACCGGGATCGTGGGTGCGGTCGCTCATTTCCATAAGAAGCTGCTGAAGCTGAAAGACCGGATGTATACAAAGACTGCAACAGAGATAGCCGAAGAGAGGCATGGGTTCCTTGTTGATTTTCTTCAGGTGCTTGAACGTGAGGAAGGTGGGGATTAGGTGGTGGAAAGGGTGACTCCTGATTCAGGCCACGTTCAGCTTTGGTTATATATACTTATATGACATATCTTTCTCTATGTCAGCTGCGAGTACCTCGGCACACTCACCTACACTTGATACAATCCAGATGATCGAGGAGTTTGTTCAGGAGCATAGCGGTGAGTTCCGGCGGCGAGCTCTCTGGTCATCTCTCCCACGGAAAATGATGTACCAGACCTTCAAAACCGCAATCGAGTATCTGATTGAATCAAACAAGATCGCCCTTGATACCAATGGCAAAGTCTGCTGGATCTTCGATCCTGATCTCGCCCGGTATTATATGGTGCGTGAAGATCTGCGGATTCGATGAAAGCAAAACTATTTTTTGCCGATGAGAAGGTTAAAAGTTCCTTCAATTCATTGAAGACGTCCTCAAAATCCGCTGACCGAGAGTTGCTTAATCTCCTTGAGCATGCATTTGATGCTTTATCTGAGAATGCTTTCTGTGGAGTGCAAGTTCCCAAAGCCCAGATTCCAAAGAGTTATAAGAACCGAAATAAAACATTGAAAAATCTCTGGAAATATAATCTGAATCGCTCCTGGCGATTACTCTATACAGTTGCAAGTGATGGAGATACAATTGTGGTGATCATTGAATGGTTGGATCACACGGCGTATGAGCGACGCTTAGGCTATTCCTGAAGTCAAAGTGGTAAAATCAGAAGAAATGAAGGTCATTTCCCTCTTCAATTCCAGATCTCTCTCATGGATGAAGAGATGGAGAAGATTTTGGCATACATCATGACCTTTTTTTCAGGCATACGACTCTCACGCATTCGATCATACCGCACGGGTTACCCGCCTCTGCCGGAGAATCGGCATCCGTGAAGGTGGCAGATATGGCAGTCTTCATCCCTGTCGCTCACTTTCATGAGAGGCTGCTGAAGCTGAAGGATCGGATGTACACGAAGACTGCAACAGAGATAGCCGAAGAGAGGCATTGTTTCCTTGTTGCTTTTCTGGATAGGCTGGAAAAAGAGGAGAAGGGAGAATATTAGTTGTGGCTCATCTGCGGCTGGTCTGGTCTTTTCCTGATTGAAGTGAAAAGGAATGGCAGCGCAAGTACAAATGCCCCAACTCCAAATGCAAGGAAGAGGTTGCTATAGGTTACTACAATGGCAATCACCGGAATGATTGCAAATGTCGACATGAACTGGCCGAGGTTTAAAAATACCGAGAAACCACCCATTGCTCTGCCAAGGAACTGCTTTGGGGTGATACTTGCAATATGGTTTACGATGGTTGGCATGAGAATCCCCTCGCCAAGTCCAACGAGGATGACAGCAATTGCGACAAAAACAAGCGAGCTCGCAACTCCAAGACTGCATAAGCCGACTCCAAAGAAGGCAAATGCAATGGTAAGAAGGGTATGCCAGCTGACTTTATAGGCAATTCTCCCATAAAAGAGTCCGATGAATGCAGAAGAGCAGCCCATGACTCCAAGGAATAAACCGCTGAGAAGTGCGCTGTTATCACCCAGTATCATTGCAGTATCCATATTCGCCATTAAAAAGGGGAATCTGGTTGGCAACAGGAAGAAGAGCATATTCCCAAAAAAGAGGGCTGCATATCCGAAGAGCAGCGGAATGAGAGGGAAGGTTTCCCCTGTGAGTTCCCTTCGTGCCTCCACGGTTTGTCGGGATTGCTCTTCATTGTTCTGTCGTGCCGGTTCTTTCATGGTAAGGAGAACACCTGCAAAGATGACGACTCCGATCAGGTAGATAAGGAAGGTTGCACGCCAGGATACCGATGCAAGAAGTCCGCCGCTTGTCTCAAGAATCAGAACTCCGACACCCATTGCGGCTGCCTGATATCCAAGAACGCGTGTACGGGCAAGTCCATCATAATAACAGACGATCAGGGCGGAAGTTGTACAGATGATACCGGCTATGCCTATTCCAAGGATGAATCTCCCGACAAGTATCTCATAGAGAGATGTGAGATAAAATCCCGAACTGCCTGCAATTGTGAATATCGCAACGGAGGCAGCAAGGATTGAAATTTTACCGAACCTGTCGGATAGATAGCCAACGAGAATGCCGGTGATGGCTATTGCAAGCGCAGGAAGTGTTACAATGAACGTGATTGATGCTTCAGATGCACCCGGAAAAGCCTCGCCTATCAAAGGGAGTGCTGGCGCAACGGCAGCACCTCCCATGAGAATCATCATGGCAGAGAGCATGAGAAACAAAAATGTCCATTTCGTAGGCTTGTAGGGTGTAGAAATCATGCTTAAGCTGGTTGCAAATCTCCAAATATAAGGACAATGCTACTCAATACAGTAACTGCGATTATGATTGATGACTCGTTATTGATTCAGTTAAAAGCAATCGGGATGAGTGAATACGAGGCGAAGGTGTATCTGGTTGTATCAGCTCTGCGGGTGGCAAATGCCCGCGAAATACATGAGAAGACAAAAATTCCTCGTGGGAGAATCTATGAAACTCTCGCCTCTCTCGTACAGAAGGGTTTTATCGTCTCATCCGGGAAGTCGCCGGTGCGGTACTCGCCAGTTGATGTGACCCGGATCTTCGAGCGCCTGAAACGCGAATCAGAGATCTCGCTTGAAGAGGTTTATCAATGCCTGAAAAAGCTTGAAACTGAAACCCCGGAACCTCTCATCCAGAAATATAAGCTCTGCTCGGAAAATGCCCGTGATAATCAAATCCGGATGATGCTTCGCCGGGCAAAATCCGAGATTATCATCCTCTGCACAACTGAAGAATTCCTGAAAAAATATGGCAGAGATCTGGCGCAGGCGGCAAAACGGGTGTATGTGTACCTTGTGATTCCAAGCCGGGAACTTGCCGGTTCAGCACCGATTAAATGCTATATGGGGGGGAATGATATTGAATCGTCCCTCTTCCACCATGATCATGATGAAGAGATCGACTTTTCGATGCAATTGTTGCTGATTGCGGACCGCCGCGAGTCTCTCTCGATTATGGAAGAGAACGGGAAGTATACAGGGGTGATCATTTACCCTGATATGTATGCCAGCTACCTCTCGCGGAAAATTATCCGGGAGATTCATCCCGTGGAAAAAGCGTGACCCGGAGCCGGACAAAGGCTGTTACTGAAGGTGGTATCATCATATTCATATACTCCGGGAGCATTCCGGCGTATAGATCATTTTTAGCAGATTATTGTTTATGTCAGCTGCCAGAAGCTTGGCACACTCTTCTCTACGTGATGCAACCCGGATGATCAGGAGTTTTGGTGATCAGAAATTTGGAGAAGAGTCTAAAAAAAAGGGTGGCTATTCAGTTCTTCTCTACAAGATCGATTTTGAATCCTCCCATTGCGATGAACTCCATATCTTCCATTGCTATATCGCTTATAATCGCGGGATACTGGCGGACAAGCCTGAAGATCACGGCATCGTCTGGATAATCCGGTTCAACATTTGCATCGACATTCTTCTGGATGACCATCCTTGTCGGATCGATGTTGGTTCCATAGTATCTCTTATAGGCTATCCGGTCCTCTTCAGGGACATCGAACCAGTCGGCACCCTCGGCAACGGTCGGATCAACCGGCACCCATCCGTATTCCGGAAGGTAGTATTCAGCCCAGAAATGGGGGCTTGGCGCATTCTGGAGGATCATCTGGTACCCGCCGGTGGCTCGGGCGGGAATGCCTATCGAGCGGCAGAATGCTGAGAAGAGCATGCTCTGGGTGCCGCAGTCGCCACGGCCTGTGGTGAACATATGGGTCGATTCGGCGACTTTTGGCGTCTTTGCATCAAGCGAGAGATGCGGGACATGGCTGTAGGGGTAGGTGGTGATGATATGCTCATAGATCATCTGTGCCTGCTTGTGGGGATTTGTCTCGCCTCCGACGATCTCACGGGCTTTGTTTCTGATCGCGTCATTTACCTCGATGTTCCGCTCGGATCTGGTATAGAGGATATACTCCGGATCGGTTGTATCGTACTCGCCGACCTTATCGGGATCGATCACAAAGATCCCCTCATAGGAGGTGAATTTGATATCCGCTGTGATGACCAGATCGCCTTGTAGTGCATCGACTGGTATTTCATAGTAGATGATCCCGATCTCGTGATTGACATCCGGCCCATTCACGATATACTCCGGGTATGCCATATTGGTGACTGCAACATCACGCTGGATATCTGTTGCAATTGGGTGCGGATACCAGATCTTCAGGGTGCCTCCTGCCGGGAGATCCGCTTCTGCGATCTCCAGCCGCATCGTCCCTTCATAGTGGATCGGGTTCCTGTAGGGGAGATCTTCTGCCTTCAGGCTGCCTGCATGTACATCCTCTGCAAGGGCATACCGCGACATAAAGGCAAAGGTGAATCCTTTATCCTGTTTCTGGAGGATGTCAGTGTGGGCATAGAGGTAGTTCTTTGCGATATCTGAGAAGTAGAGGGTCTCGCCATCAGAGACAAGTGTCTGGGCATCGTCTGCAAGCCATGCATCTATCTCTGAATCGGTGATGCCAGGCACTTTCTCCCTGAGGATATCCCGTGCAGCGGTTTCATCCAGTGAAAACTCACCATAGGTTCTGATTGCGGAAAACATCGCATTCCGCGAGGTAATTCCGGCTTCCGGGTATCCATTGGCAAAGTACCAGGCCGCCGATCCTTCAAATGCGGCTTCAGCGGCCCGATAGTTTCCGGCTTCGTACTCGGCAAGCCCTTTGTTATATTCCATCTCGCCGATACTTGATTCCTGATAGACCGGCTGATCGGAGACACAGCCCGCAGAAGCGAGCAGAGCAATCACCAGGATGATGATTGCGGGAAATGGTATTCCAATTCGCATATGGGTAAAAGTCTCTTATTTATATATAAGGGCTTTGGAATGGGAGGATTGTGGATTTTCTCCTATCGATAAAGAATCGCCGGTCGGTTACCTGCGATGAATGCCGTACTCCGGCTCTCTATCCGATCCGGTACCCGCCTTCCGGCACCAGCATCCGGAATCGTGCGCCTTCCCCAACAATTCCATCCTCGATTATGGTAATTTTGGTGATGTCGAGGATCTCCCGGACAAGGAATAATCCAAATCCGGTGTTTTTGCCATATCCGCGTTTGAAGATGAATTCCTTCTCCTTATCCGGGATGCCAGGGCCATCATCCTCCCAGGTGATCATGAGGCCGGAATCGGTCTCCTCACACCGGATCTGCACACGGGTTGCCCCTTCTGCATGGCGGAGTGTGTTCTCATAGAGGTTGAAGAAGGCCCTCTCGATCATCGGGTCTGCATAGATCGAGATTTGAGCACAATCACAGGCGATCGGAAGTTCACTGTCATCGATTGATTCAATCAGGCCACTGAGGCTCTTCCATGAGGGGCTTTGTATCCCGAGCTGCTGGTACTCACGCGTGAATTCGATCAGTTTCTGGATTGCTTCAGTGGCTTTTTGTGCCTCTATCAGGTACTCTGCCTGCACGCTCTCGCCATGCAACTCCTCTGCCAGCCCCAGGTATCCTCTGGCAATCATCACCTTGTTCAGGATATCATGCCGGGTGATGGAGGAGAGGAGCTGGAGTTTTGTGTTTGTGAGCTGGAGAGCCTCCTCTGCCCTTTTCCGCTCGGTAATATCATGGCCGATACCCAGAATCGAAACCGGCTCGCCTTCTTTATTCCTCAGGAGCCGGACAGAGTTCTCAAACAGTATGGTGGATCCATTGCTGCAGTACTCTTCGCTCTCGAACCTGACAGTTCTGTCCGGATCAGCAGAACCTGACGCTTCCTTTTCCATCTCCCTCTCAAAGAGCGCCACTATCTCTTTATATGAGGCTGATGTCACCCTCTCTTCCAGTGACATGGCAAGCTCCTCCTCAATGGTGAACCCTTTCACCTTCGTAACGGATGGACTGATATATTGGAGATGTAGATTCATATCGCATATATAGATGATATCTGCGGTATTCTCTGCAATAAGGCGGTATTTTTCTTCACTTTCACGGATCACCTGCTGATCGTTCTCCATGAACTCAAGCATTCTGTTTATTGAGGCTGCGAGTTCTGCTACCTCGTCATCACCGTAGACGGGAACAGATGAAGACGTTGAGGTGCTGTTTGTTATTTCCTGTACCTCCTGGTTCAGCCGGGTAATTCTCCTGAGGAAGAAATGGTTTATGAGCAGGTAGAAGAGGATGGCGGTGATGGCCGAGAAGACCAGGATTGCCATAACCCCTGACTGGTAGGCGAGAATCCCCTTCTGGTAGATTGTCCGCTCCTGGGTTACCGAGAGCACCATAACCGGCTCTCCGAAAATATCGGATAGTATGGTTGATCCGGTGATGGTATCGCCATCCTTGGAAATGGCGAGAGATTGTTCAACAGCAGGAAGGGGCGCTTCCGGGGTATCGGTGATCTGGATTGGAACCCCGGTGAGATCCGAGAGATCCGCAATCCATCCCCCATCCATTGCACGTGCAAAGAGGAGAGTGCCCATGGCAGGACCCTCCCCCCAGCTCATACGGATCGGCCGTACTGCAACGATCATCAGCCCGTCTTCTGTTTCAATGATCCCGGAGAGCTCTTCGGCACTGGTTGCAAGAAGAGACTCGTGGAGTGTATAGAGCAGGGGGGGAACCTCTCTCTCTTCACCTTCATCCGGGTCGAATCCCTGCGCAAAGACCACATCACCATCCGGTCCGGTGAAGATCATTGCATTGAGTTCAAAATATTCAAATACCGACTCATCAAGGTTCTTCTGCACATAGTCCGGGTCCATCCCCTGCACAAACCAGTAGGTGTCATCCCAGTCGGACCAGTCCAGAACACTTGTAGAGAGGAACTGCTGTTCTTTCTCAATTGATCTGATGGTTCTCTCCATCATATCTTCGAGATGGCTCTCCTCAAGATCGGCAAAATCGTTGAGAATGAGTGTGTGGGTGGCAAAACCGAGTCCGACAACCAGAGAGGCGATGACAAGGATGATTATAACGATAATCTGGTTTTGAACATTCACTCACTTCACCCCACCATCTATGAAAAGGACCTGCCCAACCGGCAGCCGCTGATCAGGTACCTGACCTGACTACATGATTTGATGGCTGATCTGGTCCCTCGTTCTATCAGTATATTCATGGTCTTCTCTCCAATAACTATCTGCCTGCCTGATCCAGATCTTTGGATGATCCAGAGTCCGGATGCTCCCCTTCACTCATACCCTCTCAAGTATCCCGCTCACCACGGACTCAAGATCCCTATCTGAACATGCAATGGTGATATCGGCATACTGCTCGTAGAGGGGGGCCCGGCTGTCGTACATCGTCCGGAGCGTCTGGCCCGGAAGGAGGACGATTCCCCGTGTGATGATGTTTCTGATCCTCTTCTCCATCTCGGGAAAGGAGATTTCCAGGTACACGATTACGCCTGTTGTCTTCAGGTGCTCCATCGCCGCCCTGCTCCAGACGACACTCCCGCCGGTTGCAATCACCGCATAGTCGGAAAAATGGCCGGTAGATTGACCTTTTTGCTCCTGCGCGGCGAGGGAGAGGATCGTCTCCTCCTCGATCTGCCGGAATGCATCGGGGCCGTCTGTGTCGAGGATCTCCTGGAGTCTCCTCCCGGTCCGCTGCTGTATCAGGATATCGCTATCAATGAACTGCATGCCGAGCGTCTTTGCAAGGATGACACCGACGGTGCTCTTCCCGGCCCCCGGCATGCCGATCAGGATGATGTTTTGTTGGGGGTGAATCATCGTGTTTACTCCTGATTCCTCTTCTCTCCTGCGCTTTTTTTTGATTCTTCGTAAGGGCTTTTATTTCTGCTTCCTGAATCATTTGATCAAAATCACTTTCATACAGCCTGTCCTGTATAACCCTGAAATCTTGCACGATTCACTATCAGTTCAGCAGCAGTATTTCCGTGTATTGCGAAGTGGAGTTTGTTCTTTCTGTCGATGTCTGAATACGTATTTGATCTGAATTTCTATTCTGCGTTTTTGGTGGAGTTGAGAATGTCCCGAATAGAATATTCAGGAGATTCGTCCAGCTTCAGGAATGTCGTCGTGATAGTCCCGTATTCGATGGGGGCATACCTTGATCCTCCGTGGGGGATATCTTTGAAACGGATGAGCCATGATCCATCAATCTGGCCTGCCATCTCGATCGCGACTGATGGCGGAGTCAGGATGTCAGCGGTTCCGGTGATGAGCATGACGTGGTTTGTAATCCCCGGGAGGCTGTCATAACTGCCCTCCCATGCGAGGTTTGCCATGGCCTCCTTTCGGGTGCCGGCAGGCTTATTCGGGTCTGCCGCAGTCGTTTCGAGTAAATGGTGCAGCAGACTGGTCTCCGGTATGGAAGCGCTGTACGTGGCAGAGGAGAGGATGGCCTTTCTCACCTTCTCCGGGTGATCGATCAGCAGTTGCTGTGAAACGGTCGATCCCATCGAGACGCCGTAGATATTCATGCTGTCGTACCCGAGTGCGGTCATCAGCCCTGCTGCATCGTCTCCAAGCTGTGCTATGGTATATTGGGCGTCGACATCGGTGCTCTCCCCCATGCCACGGTGGTCATAGGTATACACATGGAAGTTTTCTGCAAGAATACCGATGAACGTGGGATTCCAGGTATTCATCGTCTCGCCAAAGCCTACAAGCATGAGAAGCGGTTCGGTGTTTTCCGCCCCGAATTCACGATACCCGAGCGTGATGCCGTTCACCTCGGCATACTGAACCGGGATATCATTATACGAGAGGGCCGTGGGCGCTGTCACTGCCGGCAGCTGGTTTGTCTCCGTCGTCGTGGTGCATCCGCACGTGAAGAGGAGACAGAGTGCAAGCACGAGGGTTGCTGCTGTAATCGTTTTTATCTTCATACATTCTCTCCGTTGTTATTGTTCTTCTCTGATTGGGAAAATACCTTTTTCTTATATCTTCCGTTGTTCGCCTGCGTCGATGCTCTGTTCATCGCCGATTTGCACCCGGTTTCCTGGATGGACTCCTGTATACTCATGTATCGGTGTCCAGCAGGCTGTAATGCGGATGTTCCCGGCGGGAAGAGGGGATGTGAGAGTGGTGAGAGAAAAAGGCAGGCCGGGTGTTTGGGTATCATTCCTTGAGATCGTTCAGATCCCGGTTCTTCAGATGTTAAGTTAGGAAAGTGTGTACATCTCTCACATAATAGGTTGCAAAAATGTGTACTGAACACACATATTATAAACTTAAAAGTGCAAAGGTCATTTCATGAAGCGATTCATGTACGATACTTTACTCAAATGGAAAGAGAGTCTTGATCGTAAACCGCTGATCATTGAAGGAATTCGCCAGTGCGGGAAGACCTGGATATTAAAGCATTTTGGCGAGTCAGAGTTCAACGATGTTGCGTATTTCAACTTCGAATATGATGGGCGGCTGCAAAAGGTATTCGAAGGTGACCTGAATGTTTCAAGAATTATCAAGGATCTTGGCATTCTGAGAAATAAAGCCATCCAGCCCGGTACAACCCTTCTCATATTCGATGAAATTCAGATCTGTCCCCGTGCAATAACGTCATTGAAATATTTCTGCGAAAATCTGCCACAACTTCATGTTGCTGCTGCCGGTTCCTTGTTGGGAGTGGCTGTTGCACAGATGGGAAAAAACGTCTCATTTCCTGTTGGCAAGGTGCAGATGCTTACGATGTATCCTCTTAATTTTTCGGAATTTCTCCTGGCAAAGGGTGAGGAACTCCTTTACAAGTACCTGAATGGGTTGTCTTTGGATGAGGGGGTGCGAGATGCCTTCACCGGCAAACTGGAAGAGGCATATCGTGAATATCTGATCACGGGAGGCATGCCCGAAGTTGTCAGCTCATGGATACAAAACTATGATATCGGGCTTGTAGAAACGATACAAAGTGAAATTCTCAGTAATTATGAAAAGGATTTCGTTAAATATGCGTCTGTATCCAAATATCCAAAACTTACCCTGATCTGGAATGCAATCCCCGCACAGCTTGCAAAGGATAATCAGAAATTTATATTCTCCCATGTAAAGCAGGGAATGCGTGCACGCGATCTCGAAGATTCCCTTCAATGGCTGATCTCAGCAGGGCTCATCTATAAGGTCGAAAAAATTGAGCGTCCATACATTCCGATTACAACATATGGTGATATAACGTATTTTAAGATCTATTTCTCCGATGTTGGGCTTCTCCGCAGGATGAGCAGATTTCCGGCAGATGTCGTTTTTGATACCTCTTCGCTGACCGCCGATATGCGGGGGATATTAACAGAAAACTTTGTCCTGACAGAACTGATTGCAAATGATTTCCACCGGCCCTTTTTCTGGAAATCCGGTGGAATAGCCGAGGTTGATTATGTCATCCAGAAAGGCATTGATGTCATTCCGATTGAGGTTAAATCAGCAAGAAGAACCCGTTCCAGAAGCCTTACAGAGTATCGAAAAAAATACAGCCCCCGTATTGCTGTCCGGACGAGTTTCAGGAATATTGCACGGCATTCAGATGAATATGGTGAAGTTCTGGAGATTCCGCTCTACCTTATCTGGAGACTGAAGGCATATCTCTGATATTGATTTCATTGCCGATCATCAATTTACCGGGTTTCCAACAATATAGTCCTCAGAAGAAGTCAACTATCCGGAAATTCCGAATCATTGCCTCCTGTGACAATTCTTTACTGGCATACATGTTTCAGGTGCTCAATTATCATCCTGATATCGATACATCGGGTTCTGTCGGTATCGGCCTGAGGGCCGCGGCCGCCCGAAGAAAAAGGGTATGGGGGGCTGGAACAGCCGGATAACACACCATATCGTGTTATTATTGTTATTTAGAGACGTGTAGAGAAAGAGGTTTCACTCCAACATCCGGAAAGAACCACGTTCCATCTATTGTTCTGTTTCTGCCTCTTCTGTTTGCTTTTCAGTTATATAAGAAAGAGCGGCAGGGTGTGAGTGTTTTTTCCGATCCGGGTGTTATCTTGTTATTGTTGTGAGCAGTACTAGTACAAGAGATCTTTTTCCCCCTCTAAGGTTTTTTTGGGAGAGGGGGTTTTGGTGAGATGAGGTTAAGGTTGGATGGGGGGAAAAGGAGGGAAATGGGGATAATTGAGGAGAAATACCTCTGAGGGATATCCGGAATTGTTGTATTGATACCTCAAATTCCGCTCTAATTCCCCTCAAAATAGTCGAAATCAATCTTTTTTACCACATATTCTGCTTCTTTTGAGACCCCGATATCAAAATCAATCAAATATTCGGCTAACTGCCGACCCTCGATTTTACTGCCGAAGATAGGTTTTTTCATTCTACTTAAATTTAACCTATATATCAGTATCTCCAATCAATAATTATTGTAATCGATGGAGATAGTTACGATGAAGCCTCTCCTGATCAGAGGGAAGACACGGGAGGTTTCTTATTGGTATGATGTCGGGGAGATTATGAAGGTTTTATGATGTATATGTAAATTTAAATCTCCTCCTCAAGCAGTTGTCCATTTTCTATTAACCATTGTTTTGCCTTCTCCATTTTAGGAGACTGTGCCCGTATAATATTCCAAAACTCCGGTGTATGATTTTCTACAAGCAGATGAGCCAGTTCGTGAATGATAACATAATCAATAACATACATTGGGGCCTTAATTAACCGCCAGTTAAAATTCAGGTTGTCTTTCGGAGTACAGGAACCCCACCTATATTTGTTATCCACGATTTTAATGTCCGCATATTCTACGCCTAACGCATTGGCATGATTGCGAACTCTTGGGATGATTTTTTCGTTTGCCCGTTTAGTATACCAACCTCTTAGAACTGTCTTCTTTTCAAATGAAAGAGATGCAGGAATTAAAAATTTCTGTTCAAACAGGATCTCACTTTCATTAGTGTCTGTGATCTCTATCTGATAATTGCGGCCAAGATACAGTGCTGATTCACCGTTAACTAACTCCTTGCCAGGGGGATGAGGCAAATCTTGGTACTTTTGTTTATGCCTTACTTTTTCAAAGATCCAGTACTTTTTTGACTCAACAACTTCACGTATCTTTTCATCCGTTGCTGACTGGGGTGCATGAACAACTACGGTCCTGTCCCTTTCAACTGTAATTGTCAGTCTTTTACGCTTGGGTGAACGTCTAATTGTATAGGCTGGTTCCATTGTCATTCTGAATAGAGAATTATATCGTTGTTTTTCTCAGCAATCTCCATTATGCGGCTGATAATACTGGCACGTTTTTGAATAATGTCGGGTATTTGAGAATATTCGGGCTTTAAAATGGTGCGCTGGATCTCAGCCTTCAGCCTGTTTCTTGCCGAAATACTTTCCCAAAAACCAGTGAGATTCAGTTCGCGTTCAATAATAAGGTAAATATTTTGAGTTATGTCCACGAGAATAGAGATCTCCCCATCTGTCAGTTTTTTATCATCACAGAGCTCTTTTTTCAGGTTCCGGAAGAATGGCATCTGTTTTTTGCGGTGAAGGCCATATGTCTCTTCTTTACTGGCGTTAATTATGCGTTCCCGCAATTTTTCCAGTTCTTCATAGATCTTTTCCCAGTTGTCACGGAAGTCTTCAAATATCTGTGCAAGTGCTTCTGCAAAGGAAGCCTGAAGTTCGGGGTCGTCGTCGAGTTCAATATCAATATGATGACGGATCGCATGTTCAACTTCAGCAGCTTTGGTTTTAGTCCGGCTGCGTTTACCAACATTTTTCTGGAAGTCTTCATCGAGAATTGAAATTGGTTTTACTTTCTGATTGATTCCTCTTGATTCAAGATATTTATCGGTTAGTGCTCGCAGTTTAGGTGGAATTCCCTTCATACTCAGGCGGCTGTCACGGAAATGCTTACCTGCCAGAACATTGATCTCTGAGAGGGAGTTGTAATCACTCAAATATTCAAGTGCTTCTTTTGATGGAAATACGAGGTTTAAGCATTTTGTAAAATTCCTGAATGCCTCCATGTATTCAAACCGAAGGTCTTCGTCGTAGAAAATATCGAAAAAAGCGTCATGGTCTGTAAGGTCTGATAGTCCATATTGTTTGAGGAGGTTCAGGATTTTTGAATGACTTTCTTCCAGGTTTCGAAGCTCCTCTTCCGGGAAACTGAGCGCATCTATAATTTCATTTTGTTCGCGTTCGTCGTAAGCGTCGATAGCCTTCTTTAAGTGGTGGCCTATCCCTACATAATCAATAACGAAACCTTTGTCCTTTGATTCTCCTCCCACTCTGTTTACTCTTGCAATGGCCTGCAGAAGATTATGATCCGTTATCACCTTGTCAAGATACATTACCTGTTCTACCGGGGCGTCAAATCCGGTGATTAGCATGTTATTGACAACCAGAATTCCCATGTCGCCTGTAATACCTTCGTTTTCTCTGCCGAATGGCATTTTAAAACTCTTAATACTGCGTTCATGGCGTGTTTCATCGGAGTATTCTTTCAGGTGAGGTAAGTCATTGTGATCTCCGGAAATTATTACGTCGGTTTGCAGTTTTTTTATTTGTTCCAGATCCAATCCATTTGGATTAGATATTTCCAGTTCAGTGATTTTTTCAGCAAGTGCTGAATCAAGTTGTGGCTTGTATCGTGTTGCTGCTTCGCGTGATGTTGCAACCACCTGTGCCTTATAGCCATTGGGGAATACGTGGGTCAGGTAGTGATTGATCATATCCTTTGCTTTGGCCTGTATTGTGGATTCGGCTTCGAGGTATGCTTTACGTGATCCATACCCGAGGATATTCAGACGTTCCTGAAGGTTATAATCACTGAATACATCAGCAAATTCAAAGTCCATTGCTTCTCTGTCAGGAACTTCGGCCTTATGTGTCCGGCCTTCATAGACAATTTCGAGTGTCACACCATCATCTATGGATTGCCTCATTGTGTATTTGTCAATGTATTCCCCGAATACCCGTTCCGTTTTATCAATTGGTGTGCCGGTATAGCCGATTTTTGCGGCATTTGGGATTGCCCTGTCGAGATTTGCTGCAAGCATTTTATATTGCGAACGATGGGCTTCGTCTGTCATTACCAGAATTTTAGGGCTTGTATTCAATTCAGGAAATGCTTCCTGAAGGTCAGCTTCCCTGAATTTGTGAATCATAGCCATAACGAGGTCAGAGGTATCTGTTCGAAGCAGGTCTTTTAAATTGTTGATGTTTTTTGCCACATTTACAGTAAAACCGATATTTCTGCTGGTTTCGTTTAGCTGGTCTTCGAGTTGCGTTCTGTCAGTTACAAATACAACTTTCCAGCTGGCTAACTCTGGGTGGAGATACATTTCCCTGACCATGAACATCATTGTGAGGGATTTGCCGGAACCCTGTGTGTGCCAGATGATACCACTGCGTTCACGAGGACTTTTGCCTTCAAGCAGTCTCTTAACAGCTAATTTTACTGCACGAAACTGTTGATAACGGCCGAGAATTTTTATTAACTGTCCTTTGTCGTTAGTGGAAAACAGGGTGAAGGTTCTGATTAGGGATAGGAGGTTTTCTTTATCTATCATTCCGGCAACAAGGCGCTGCTGGTCATTCGGACTTCCGGAGCCGTGATCCAGCTCGTTTAATGTTCGTGGGTATGGGTCGGCCCAGCGGTAGAAATATTTCTCGGTTTGTGTGGAGATTGTTCCAAATTTTGCCTCCTGTCGGCAGGTTGCTACAATAAACTGGTTGTAATAAAAAAGCGTGGCACTTCCTTCTCCTTTGGCACCTCTTTGTTCACTGTATCTGAGCATCTGGTCGATGGCTTCCGGAATTGCATCTTTTACCTTCGGAGATTTGCATTCGATGACGACAACCGGAATTCCATTCAGGAAGAGCACGATGTCGGGGATAATGTGGTGTTCTGTGCCGAGAATGCGGACCTTAAACTGGCAGACGGCTGTGAACCGGTTGTTTTCCTTTTTCTTAAAGTCAATGAAGTGGACAGTTGGGTTTCTTTCTCCTGTCTTCCGGTTTTCACTGACGCTTGTATTTTCAAGGAGAAGATGGAGGACATGCCGGTTGTTTTCAATCAGGTTGCTACCGGGGAAACTCGCTGTAAGCTGTCTGATGACTTCATCTATCTGATCCTCTTCTATCCAGGGATTGATAATCTTGATCTGTTCCCGGAGAACGGGAAGCATAACAACCTCGGTGAAGTTTTCCCGGAAGGTGTCGGCCGGTGCCTGTTTGTGTTCCTCCTTCTCATCCGCAAGATCGATTATCTCCCAGCCAAGGCCCTGCAACTGAGAGAGAAGCGGTTTTTCTACGTGATTCCGTTCATCCAGTTTTGTTTGATTTATTGTAGTCATCCCTCTATTTCCTCCGATCCAAGTTGTCGCTCAAGAGCCTGCTGTACCAAACCAGTTACATAAGGAATATCCTCCAAATTTTCCAGGCTAACTTCTACGTTTCCATTTCCCCATCGACCTATTCCTGTTACATCCCTGCAGATTCCTCTGGGGTCATCAATATCAGGAAAATCAATGTTCAAACTTAATCTGAGTTTGCGAGATAGAGGTATAACGTCAACAAAGTTTGTCTCGGCTTTATAGGCCACATAGAGTTTAAGAAACTCCTCTCGAACGCATTCATCTAAAGCAAGGACATTTTTTCGGAATTCATTGAATAGTTCAAGAGTTTGCCCTCCACTCAAATACTTATGATCTTCAATCGAATATTCGGACTCTGTTTTTTCACCTTTTCCGTCTGCCCGATATATTTCAAGAAGATCTTCTGTTATTTCAGGTAGTTTCCAGATTTCGGTTGCTCTTTCAGTCAGTTTGTCAGCCCGGTCTATTATTGCCTGCTCATTCCAGTTTTCACATTCAGCAAGCCCTTTATTTAACATCAGAGGGCTGAATTTGAATCCCTCGTTCATATCCCGCTTTTCAATAAATGAACGATCACTGTATTCTGAGTTGTAACCTGTTAATGTTAGATTCCCCAGTGTGTGCAGATACTGCTCGTGTATCCGTTTCCAGTCTTCTCCAAGTGCTTCTTTCCAGTTTTGATTCAGCATTTCATTTTGAGGCATTATATGCTCTATTGTATAATCCTGAACCTGCACCCGTTCTTTGCGTCCGTAGTTTTCAAAACGTCTAAGCCAGTAAGACCTGCGGTTAAAATTATAAAGATTTTTGACCTTCAGCTGTCTCTTAAATTCTTCATCTTTAGGGAACCGGCGGTAAGATGGCAGTAGTAAAAAAGCAGCCTTTATACTTTCTAGGTAGCGATCTTTTTTCAGTTTTCTACTGAATGTGGCAAATGTCTGACGCAGCGAATTTGTTGGAACATCGCAAACAGCACGGCGGAAAACATAACTCTCAACCAGAAGGACAGCTTCTACAAATTCTTTTTTACTGAGGAGTCCTTTTTGGTAGTCATTATAATACTCCATCAGTAACGGGTAGCAAACATCAGCACGGAGTTCACGAATATCATAAAAGACTGTATTCAATTCCTTGTCTTTTTCGGTCCCAAGTGCGATGTTGCAATAATATTCTGCAAATCTTTTTAGAAGTGATAATAGCTCCTCAACTTCATATTTACGAGAGAAACTTTTGAATTCCTGATATACTTCATCCCGCTTAATCTGATAACTGCCGGTATGCAGGACCAGGAAATAACGCACAAATTCATCAAATTGTTTGTTATAACTTTCTGCTCCAAAATCCGCCTCTATTGGCGCCCAGTAATCATTATATAGTCTCGTTTGATCTTCATGTGGCAGGCCCATTAAAACATAATTGCGGATGAGATCTGCCTGGGTAAGGGCTTTACCCGTTGAGTTCATGCTCTCAAAGATCATCTGAGGATTGTCAAGTCCCTGTTGCAAACGGACATCAACAATCATCAGTCTTTTTATGCCCTGATAGACAACATTCAGATCGGCTGACTGCATCTTATCTTTGAAAAAATTATAATTCTCAATTATACGATGAGATACAGGCTCCTGCTGAACTTTTCCGTCAAGCAAAGCTATCAGCGTCTCTTTATCGGTTTTTGTCAGTAGAATCTTGTATTTTTGTTCATCCTTTCCGTACCGGTTTCGAAGATAATAATCCTCAACCTCTTCCCCGGACACGGGTTCTGTCAGCCCCTCATTTATTAACCGGTCCTTGAGATTGAGTAATAGTAAAATAATTGTTGTAATTCTTTGCTGGCCGTCTATGACAAGCCAGCGTGAGATTGCCGCACTTGTCTCCTGTTCAGGAATATACACAGCCGAACCGATGAAATGGCTATCCTGATCAGAACCGGCACCAACCCGGAGAATGTCCTGCCATAACTGCTCACAATGGCATATTTCCCAGCTGTATGTCCGCTGAAAAATCGGAATAATAAATTGCTTGGCTCCCTGGAGAAGCTGAGTTAACTGGAGATCCTGGGCTTTCATTTATTTCTCATCTCCTTTTGAAAAGAACGATTTTGGTTTAGAAAAATGGTTGCTCATGCTCTTGCTCCCTCCGGATTACTGTCCTGATTTTCATCCGGATTGTATTCATGATCACTATTCAGCAGAGGAGTAACACGCACCTTTCCGGTGAGGAGGTCCTGCATGAGGGCGGTTTTCTGAGAATTATATTTTTTTAATCGACATGTATTCTTTAGAATAAACTCATCAAGAGTCTTAAATTTGTTTGCTATTAGATTCTGTTCCCATAAGCAATTAGGCAATGCAATATTCAATGATGCAAGTACTTTTAAACTTAAACCAGCCCTACCAGCCCCCGATGAAACTGAACGTAAATAATCGTATTTAGAATCTAAATAATAATAAACATAATATGGAGAAACAAGTTCTTTATTTGGTAAAAATGCTGCAATAGATTGATTGGATGTAACATTTATTTCATTAATTGCCACAGTACCTCTTGTTTTTCCTTGACCAGCCAATGCAATAAGTATTGAATTAACAGGATAATAACGTGCATTTGAACATTTATATCCTAACTCTGAAATGTAAGTATCAGCATCATAAATTATTTTTTTATGAATTTCACCAGATGACAACCAGGGAATTGTGCCACCATTCCAATATTCATTTCTTTTAGTAGAAGGTGTCCCACCAGTTGCTAAATTAAAATATTCGCACTCACCAAAGGAATGTACTTCCCACTCCACCGGAATCATCCCTAACGGGGAATCCTTAAACTCATGGGTCTCCTCAGAGCGGAGGTTGCCGTCTTCATCAATGCCCTTTGTTAAAAGGTCCTGCATCAGGCCGGTCTTGATACGCTGCTCCTTTGCGATCATCTCTTCCGTCTGCTCAATTGCCTTATCCACCGTTGAGAGCACTTCGGCGATTTTAGATTGTTCTGGTTTCAAAATTGGATATTCAAAAGCTATCTTTCTGAGTTTTGCTTTATTTAATGTTGCACCTTTTATTGCCTGATCAACATTTTGTAATAGATCCCATTGTTGAAGGCCTTGATAAAGAAATTCATGGTCAAGTTTATCAGATTGGAGTCCTGCAATAGCTTCATTAGTATAAAGAGGTAATCCAGCTATTGCTACACGCCCAATGCTTAATTTAAAACTCAGTAATACCGTACCTGGATTTTGAAGCTTAACATTTGAACGAATAACTCCTATATCAGATATATTTTCGGATGTAGATTTTATAATCTTTCTATTTAAATCTTTAATTGAAACCCAGATGTTATTTGAATTCTTTTCATCGTCCCAATAATCAGGATTATTTCGGGAAGGGGTACCTCCTATTTCTATCCTACAAAGTTCTCCAAGTTGGCCCTTCTGCCAATCACTTATTGCACTCATCCCAGATACCCCAGACCTTTCATAAACCCGTTGAGCTTTTCAAGTGTCGTCTCATGCTCTGCCTTTAATTCCTGACTGCTGACGGCGTATTTGTCCCAGAGTTTTTCAGTGCCGGCAATTAACAGGCGCTTCTCGGCGTTAAGATACCGTTCAAGTTCGGCGGCGGCGATGTTGTAGATTTTATTCAGGATAAGGGCCTTTGTCTCATTGTCTGTAAGCTGTCCGCCGGCGGTTTCCAGAAGAGAATCAGCCTTTTTAATCCGGGCCTCAAGTACAGTTCTGTCTTTTTTCAGGGCGGTCATCTTCTTCTTATCATCTTTACTCTCCGGGTCAAGTCCTGCAATCTGTGAATCAACCTGTCGGATGAGTTCAAGACTCTCAGCCTTCAGGTCATCGGCACCAACCCGCTTTAGCTGAATCAACAGCTGCAGCTCTTCAGTTTTCTTCTTACGTCCGGCTTTAGAGTCCTTAATCTTCGTCTCAATATTCTTGATAATGCTGTCCTGCTTCTTTAACTCAGCCAGCTCTTTCTTAGCCGAATCTCCGGCTGAATCCTTCAGGTCGTCAATGAAAACTTTAAGGGCCTTTTTTATCACCGTTGCAGTGACACTCTCTCCTTCTTCCGGTTCGTAACCTGAGACTTCCTGTGCAGACTCCACCGCCTCGGACAGTTCACTCTGAAGCTCGCTTATCTTTCCTTCCAGGTCTTCAATGGCACCGGCATTCTCCCGGAAGAATTCGGAAATTATGTAATCGTCCGGAATTAATGTCTGGTTCCATCCCGTGGAGACAATCGTCTTTAAATCATAACGGATCTGATCCCACCAGTTCACAAAAACACCAGCACTCTTAAACTCATCAAGCACACCAAGCGGGACAAGCTTATCCCGGAGTGATATGAGCAGATTGTATCTGACATCCGGAATTTTACTGCCGCCGTGATTGGAAAGCTCAAGGCCGGCGAAGTCATCACGGGCAATAGTCCACCACTCACCAAGCATTGCCTGATGCCTGGCAAGTGTATCAATCACAGAACGATCAGCCTCGATAATGCCCTTAATATCAGATTTAACTTTCACAATATCCTTAAAGTCAAGATAACCTGGCCGGTTTGGTGTAAAGAAGTCCTCACTCTTCACCCCGAACTTTGAGAAGTCAGCATTCCGGGCCAAAACCTCGCTTTCCGGAATTCCGCCGATAAGATGACCCTGTACATCCTCCGGCTCAGGCTCCGGAGTATTATCCACATACCTCCGGATGTTAAGATTATAATCATGCTTCTCTTCAATCTCAGACTTGTCCACCAGCCTGCTGTACTTCGGAATTTCACGCTTATTGGTGAATACAAAATCTATCTTCTCAACATCCTCCGGGCGCAGCTTATTCTGGTTTTTGCCTTCCGCAAATTCACGGTCTGCATTAATGAAGAGAATCTTATCGCGGATGCTATCAGGCTTGTTCTTATTGCAGACAAGCACACAGGCCGGAATTCCGGTGCCATAGAACAGTCCGGGAGGAAGGCTGATAATCGCCTCAATGACATCGTCATTAATAAGGATTTCACGGATAAGTTTCTCCTTACCTCCCCTGAATAGCACACCATGAGGCATAACGGTGGCCATATGGCCGTTGCCCTTCAGGCTTGCCAGCATGTGCTGCACAAACATGAGATCAGCTTTTTTGCCGGTCTCAGGTGCCCACTCCCTGAACCGATTTGGAAATTTGATATTCTCACGGCTGTAATTCTGTGAGAAAGGAGGATTGGCAAGCACCCGGTCAAACTTCTTAATCTGTCCATTTTCAAGGATAAGGGGTTCTTCGAGTGTATCGCCGTTTTCGATAGTAAAGCGGGTGATATTGTGGAGTATCATATTCATGTTGCAGATTGACCAGACTGTTCCATTTGAGTCCTGGCCATACAGTGCGAGGTCGTCGGCATTCTGTCCCTGCTCTTCGATATACTGATGGGCTTGGATTAAAAAGCCTCCGGAGCCTACCGTTGGATCATAAACTGTGTTGCCCGCCTGTGGTTTTGTAAGCTGCACAAGTAAGCGGACGACTTCGGACGGTGTATAAAATTCTCCCCCTTTCTTTCCGGCACTGTCGGCGAAATATTTTATTAGATATTCATATGCAGCACCAAGAAGGTCAGGGAATTCAAAGTTATCGTTTACGAGAACGAATCCGGGCTGGTTGAAATGATCAAGGAGTTCTTTCCATTTCTGATCTGAAATTTTTGTCTTGCCCTTTATCTCATTGAAATTTATGTTATTCTTTAAAACACCAACGAGGGCATCGTTTTCATCTTCGATGGCTGCAATGGCCTTATTAAGCATATTGCCGACATCATGCTTGAGGTCCTTCAGTGCCGGAACCATCTCTCCGTTTTCATCGACCCAGGACTCATGCCAGCGGGCCCTTTTGGGAACGAAGAATGTCTCGCCGTATGATGTTTTATCTTCTAAAAGTTCGGTTAATATTTGTTGTTTGTTTTTGAATTGGGAGAACTCATGGTGCTTAAGGTAGTCTCTTTTACAATTAAATTCATCTGAAAGGCGCTTTAAAAAGAGCATTCCGAAGATGAACTCTTTAAATTCAGAAGCGTCCATTTTTCCGCGGAGAATATCGGCGGATTTTAAGAGAAATGATTCCAGTTGAGCTAATGTAATTTTATCGGCTTTCAAAATATAACCCTCTACTTCAAATTGTATTTAACAATAATTAGGTAGTAATTTTAAAAGGGTTTCGCAAAGTGAGATTACAAAGTATATGAGCGTTTTTTCACCGCTATTGAAACGCAGCTGCCCCTATTGTCAAATTTCCGAGTGGTTGTTCTGAGTTTTACACAACGTTAAATCTATAATTATAGTAAATTAAAAATTAATTGATTATTCTGGTCTAGAATCCATAATTGCCTCAATCTCTTCCGTTTGAATACCAAATTTCATAAGTGCATTAATTGTTGGAGAGGTATCATTGCTAAAAATCACATTTTTATCAATGAAATCAAATACATGATGGACAGCAGGGTTATCAGATCCTTCAGAATAATAGGTGCCTGCAATCCAATAAATACCAAATTCATCAATCAATAAAGCCTTCTTAAGAGGTTCTATTGCTTTAATGTCGCCAATTTCTGCAAGAGAATGTGCTGAAACAAATCTAATATCAGGATGTTCATTTGATAATGAACTTATCAGTGCATCAACTGCTTTTTCATCTTTTAATCTCCCCAAAGCCCATGCAGAAACAATATTCAATTCTATAATGCCTTCTCCATTTTTCGGATCGTCATGATAATACTCTAAACCCTCAATCAAAGAATCAACGGCTCTTTTGTCATTAAAATGACCGAGTAACCAAGCAGCTTTCCACCTTCTTTCAATATTCTCAGAATTCATTTCTTGTATTAAATTACCTACAGGATCACTTCCAAGATCAGGAAAATCTAATAACCAATACCACTGCTCTTGTTCCATAATATCTCAACTTAACTTTTAATTCATTCTTAATTAATTCTTCTAAACTATCTTTGGAAATACCTGTGAATTGCGGCTGCTTGAATTCCTGTTGCCGCTTGAGGGTATGGAATTCAATGTCACAGAACTGTCAGAAGAAGTTGGTGTTAGCCGGGTGACGGCTGGCAGGGTGGTGAAGAAGTTTGTAGCATGGGGAATCCTCAATGCCAGCAATAGGAAGATTCCCCGGTATTCAATCAATTCGTCCTCGCTGATAATCCGGGCTTTTGAGAGCGTGAACAATGCTTTGATTGGTCAGATCATTGCTGAAGAAAAGATGAGGGAAATCCGGGAGCATTATTGAATTTCGTCCTTGAATTTCTTCATCAAATTTCATATCGAATTTTGACTGGAGAACATCTCACTCTGAATGAGTGGAATTCTGCTCTATTGCTCGCTTTATCGCCCCTTGCATCTCTCCAATGCCCAGACAATTCGCAAAAGGAAATAGGATCTCGATATGATACTCACCGAAACTCTCGGAGATCCTATTACGATACTGCACCCCGCCAAGTCCGATTATACGTTCAAAACCTGCCAGCTCGAGTTGGTGTATCTGCTCTTTGAGAATATCAGTTGACACAGGATTTGAGCGGGTGTTATTGAAGGATACATCGTACTGTTGGATGAGTGTTTCAGGGTTGATGAATCCGTATTTTGCACTTAATATGATCCAGCGGTCTCCAAAAGTCCGTGCATACTCCTTGTTTAATGAAAAGAACGTTCCTATATAGGCATCTTCTGCGCTCACATAATCCAGTGACGATTTTCTATCCCATATCTTAGCTTTTCCACATGGGACAATGACAAGCGTCTTCATGTTCTTCATGGTCTTCATCATTCGGAATTTATAAACTGGAATTTTGGTGGCCTTTTAAACTCAGAAAAGAAACCTCCAATGAGGTCATTTTCCCATTCATGAAGCTGATAACCCCTTATCTGTTCATTGGTGATATGGACTGAGACTTTGGGAGTATTGCCCCAGCTCTTTTGTATGTGACTTTGAATCCGTGACTTCAGATTCAGGGATTGACCGATATAGACGATTTCACCATCAGAAATGATCCTGTAGATTCCGGGTTTATTCTCAAGGGATCTTCCGCAACCAGAAATGAGTGGAATGGGCTCGCTCCAATCAAGCCCCATCCAGGTAGTGTCTGTAGGATCACCCTCCGGATTGAGAGGTGGCAGTGAGGGGCCTCCGGACGGATTCATCTTTCCGTTCGACAGGCTGCCCCCTCGTTTTCCTGACTTCCTGCTTAAAGATTTGACATACCGGGGATGAAATCTTCCGAAATTGCATGTTGTGGACTCTCCCCTCTCACATCTGTATCTCCATAACAGATATGATTCAAGCCCCTCTCTCATCTGCCTTGAATCTTGTAGGGATAGGGTTCCGAATGATACGGGAGCCACAGAACATTCAAACTCCCACCCTTCTGCATCTTTCCATGCCCAGAGAGATGGTGCTGCCGTGTGCGGATCATTGAATGGCATCTCAGATTCTGATCGTGTATATACCCTGAGCTGCCCCATTCTTTCCCTGAGAGATCTCCCTGTCTGACCTATGTATACCAGAAAGTCCTTTCCAATCGGCCTTATACGATAAACGCCTGAAGATGTGGGTAGCCTTCTGAGCTCATTCTTTTCATTTTTCAGGGGAACCCATTCACTCCATGGAAGAGCACACCATGAATCTGAGAGGTAATCCATCCTATTTTCACCAGTTTTTATCTGATTCATAGACAAAATCAATAGTGCTTCCGATTTTTGTAGCCTGTAGGATATTAGTGAGAGACGACCGGGGTGGATCTCCCCAATTATGATATCTCCCGGAACTGAGGAATGATTCAATAGAACTCCCCTGAAAGCATAGTTGTTTGATCTCAGTCCCCCAGCTTCGAATTGAGTCTGTAGTGTGGGGATGTTGAAGTACTATTGTTGGCTTCTCGGTGAGCAGGAGCCTGTCAATTTCTTTTATCGCATTTATCCTCCATTCACTCTTCGATTTTGCCCGCCCCCTGTTACTGAACATCTTAAGATCATGGCATCCCAGAATCATGAGTTTGCCGTGCTTTGTATTCGTAAAGTGTGTTGATAAATCATGTATCCGGATGAGTGATCGTTCCTGGTTGCTGTTTGGGTATGATTTTCCCGTCCAGTGAATACTCCCATTGGTTAGATTAATGAGTGCAACCAGCTCAGCAGAATAACCCTGTTCGTTCGATGAATCAAGGCCTAATGATATGTAGTCAGTTCGATCGGATAATGCACTTCTGGTTCTCCTATCCAGAATTTTATGAATGGTTGATTCAGCAGTATTATAGAGGGCCTGTATTACTTCGGGAGCTGCATGGTAATTATCGAATTTTTTGAATGAGAGTATTTCAGGCCACGGAAAATCAATGAATCCCCCGCCGGTAATGAAAAAATTCACCTTGTGATTGTTGGGCCAGGCTTTGATCACGTCCTCCAGTAATTGTTTTGCATCGTCCTGTTGACAACTCCATTCTCCGGAGATTATTAGTCGGGCAAGAGAGGGGTTATCATCGGCACATACCCCTAAATTGTTTAATTTGGAGATATCATGGATTTGAGAGCCTTTCTTATTCATTGTATCACGAAGATCTATTTCCCGTTTGCTTTGGCAAGAGTGATTCTTGAAGTCTGTTTTTATAATGATTTGCAATCTTTAGGCATTGGCATGAAAAAAAGCATTTGAATGATCCGCCCCGAACCCGCGAGCCCCCCTCAAAAAATTACTAAACCCGGATCACATTATGGTTGTCCGGCAGCATCGCCTCACGTGGGATGGGAGTGTCATACCATGCGATGAAATCGGGATACTCTTCCCAAAACTGAATGCCCGAAAAGTCATCCTGTGAAGTTTTCGTGTCGATGAGTGCCTGGTCCACCTTTCCTATCGCATCAAACGACCGGTACACGGGGGATATCCTTCTGCACTGAGCGAGAAAGAACGGGGGGTGCCGGTATTTTTATGCTAAGATGTCACGGCTACATCTCCGATGATGGCTTATTGTAGCGTTTCGCTTAAGTGCAAAATATTTTTATCATATGTGATAAAATAAGTTATCACTTCACTCTGCTATGGGTGGAAGTCCATATCATACATAACGATGATTTGAAAAAAAAACGTGATGCATATGCCCCGTCCCTTTGAAGGAGTCTTTGGAAATACCTGTGAATTGCGGCTGCTTGAATTCCTGTTGCCGCTTGAGGGTATGGAATTCAATGTCACAGAACT
>NPID01004751.1_pt2 | contig 44987 bp, 50 predicted proteins | sample 8637491 | NCBI WGS metagenome assembly NPID01 (sample SAMN07420843, study PRJNA396082) | bioreactor metagenome | isolation source: sample BA6 brine-fed electro-methanogenic bioreactor BA | place: Japan: Kochi | collected 2016-06-14 | reverse complement strand
AAAAAAGTGTCAACACCTTATTCGCAAAAAGTTGTAAAAAATATGAAATATTGGCTAGCGATCTTACAAAACAGTAAAGGCGCTCTAAGAGCGACTTTACCAGATTCAATCACAAGAAGGATTAATCATTTTTAGACTGAGAATCATGTTGCTCATTCTCTTCTTGGATAGCCGCCTCCAGCTCTTCATCCATCTCATCATCTTCTGATTGTCTTACGAATACCTTGGAGAGCAATATCCCTAACTCAAATAGCAACCACATCGGAATAGCTAAGAGGCTTTGCGAAATAACGTCTGGAGGGGTTAGCAGCATGCCGACAACAAAACAGCATACGATTACATAAGCTCGCTTTGATGTCAGACTCTCTGCCGTTGTTGCACCACTCCAAATAAGCAATAACGTAGCGATAGGAATTTCAAAGACGATACCGAATGCAAAGAACAACTTAAGCACAAAGTTAAGATAGCTACTAATGTCAGTCATCACCGCTACGTTTTCTGGACCCACACTGGTGAAGAAGCCAAATATCAGCGGAAATACGACGTAGTAAGCGAAAGCAATACCTGCATAGAAGAGAAAAATACTAGAAACTAAAAGCGGAACAGCAACTTTCTTTTCGTGGTTATATAGCCCCGGTGCAATAAACCCCCATACCTGATGAAGGATGAAAGGGATGGCAGCAAAGATGGCTGTCACGAGCGTTAGTTTAAAGGGCGCAAAGAACGGCGAGGTCACGTCCGTGGCGATCATACTGGTCCCTGGAGGCAACAGAGCCGTTAGGGGAGCAGATAGATACTCGTAAAGATCATTCGCAAAGTAAAAGAGCCCTAAGAATACGGCCAGCACTATCAATACAATTCTCATCATTCGTTGTCGAAGTTCGACAAGGTGAGAAACCAGCGTTTGTTCCTGATCTTGATCAGGTAAGCTATTTTCCTGCATGCTCATGTATTCTGTGTTCTATCTGGTGTGGCCTTATCGACCGGAGGGGGAGCCGTGTCTGATTGATCAACACTTTCCGGAGCTTTAGCCGATTGAGATAGGGGCGATGCATCATCGAAGGCCTGACCAAAGGGCTGCTTCATTTCGCTCAGCTCCTTATCTAAGGCTTCTTTCTTGATGGCCGCCGTGCGCCGCATCTCTTCTATTCTGAGCTCTTCGGATATCTCACTTTGAATGCTACTCACTGTCCGCTTGGCCCGACCAAGCCATAAGCCTAATGTCCGAATGGCGGTAGGCAGTTTTTCTGGCCCTAACACTAATAGCGCTACCACAGCAATCATCAACAGTTCTGCAAAGCCAATATCAAACATCGCTGAGCAGCCGCTTACTTCTGGTCAGTCGATTGCTGCTTTGTTGCTGGCTTCTCTGCCGCATCAAAAGTAGCATCATCCTGCTCCAACTGTTTCGCGTCTTCTGGCTCATCTTTCATGGCTTTTTTGAAGCCTTTCACCGCACTACCAACGTCTCCACCAAGATTGCGTAGTTTTTTAGTACCAAACAAAAGAATGATAATGCCAAGTACAATAACGAGTTGCCAAATACTGATTCCACCAAAACCCATTTTTTATTCCTCTTGTTGTTTTAGCACTCAGGCTACAAAGTTCCCTTTGCGGGATAGTTACTATTTGTCTCGGGATGCCTTTTCTTCTATACCCGATATGTCGAAGCGCCTAGCTAGCTCATCTATAACAGATTGAGGCGACTCTCCTAAATGAGAAAGCATCACCAGAGTATGGAACCACACATCCGCCGTTTCGTAGATGACATCCGAATTATCGCCAGAGACCTTTGCATCTTTGGCTGCAATAATCGTCTCGATTGACTCCTCACCAACCTTTTCTAGGATTTTATTAAGCCCTTTCGCATGCAAGCTCGCTACGTAAGAGCTATCTGGACTTGCACCCTTACGTGCCTCGAGAATATTGCCCAAACGGGTTAAAACTTCACTCATGGTTAACCTTATCAGCTATAAATCGTTTGAGGGTCTTTTAGCACCGGATCGACCGTCTGCCATTCACCTTCGCGCAAGACGCTATAGAAACAGCTCTCCCTGCCCGTATGACAGGCAATCCCGCCCTTCTGTTCAACCTGTAACAGTAATACGTCGCTGTCACAATCCAAGCGCACCTCATGTAGTACTTGTACATGTCCAGATTCTTCTCCCTTTCGCCATAAGCGATTTCGGGAGCGTGACCAGTAAATAGCCCGGTTCTCTTCCACCGTCAACTTCAATGACTCTTCATTCATCCACGCAACCATCAAAATTTTGCCTGTCTGAAAGTCTTGGGCTATCGCCGGAATAAGGCCTTCTTCGTCCCACTTAACTTGCTTGAGCCAATTGTCGGTCATCGCCTTAATCTCTATTCTCTTTAGTGCCTGCAAGCATACCGGATCAGCTAAGTAAGCTCCATCCCATAAACTACGCACACCCCTATATTCAGCTGGCCAGCAGCCACACCGCAAGACCACCTAAAGCCCAGCCAATAGGCGCTAAATTATCCATCCATTCGCGTGCGCCATCGTGCCCAAGCCATAAGCCCATCACAATAATCGCACACGCTACTACCCGTTTGTTGCGGCGTGTTTTTCGCTCTGCCTCTCTCTTGGCTTGCTTAACCACTGCACGCTGATGCTCTGTGTAAGGCTGATTCTTAATCTGCGCCAAAGCATCAAACACCAATTGAGGCACGTGGGGCATTTTATCCAGCCAATCTGGAGCCTGAATTTTCACCGCCTGATAAGCCGCTTTAGGGCCAACCCGATCCTTCATCCATTGTTCAAGAAACGGCTTTCCTGTTTTCCAAAGGTCTAAATCCGGATACAGCTGCCTCCCAAGGCCCTCGATATTGAGTAACGTTTTCTGAAGGAGCACAAGCTGCGGCTGAACTTCCATATTAAAGCGCCGCGCTGTTTGAAATAAACCAAGTAATACCTGGCCAAAAGAGATGTCTTTTAGTGGCTTATTGAAAATGGGCTCGCAAACACTACGAATCGCGGTTTCAAATGCTGTCACATTCGTATTGGCAGGCACCCAACCCGAATCAATGTGTAGCTGTGCGACTTGGCGGTAATCACGCGTAAAAAAGGCAAGGAAATTACGCGCAAGATAATTTTGGTCTTCTGCGGTTAGCGAACCGATTATACCGAAATCTACCGCGATATATCTTGGGTCATAGGGTGTTGTTCGGGATACAAAAATATTCCCCGGATGCATGTCAGCATGAAAAAAGCTATCACGAAATACCTGGGTGAAAAATATTTCAACGCCCCGCTCTGCTAGCAACTTAAGGTCAGTCCCTTGCGCGACCAATTGTTCTACTTCAGCTACCGGTATACCGTGAATACGCTCCATGACTAACACATTTTGCCGCGTTAGATCCCAGTAGATTTCTGGTACATACAGTATGTCGGATGACTCAAAATTACGACGTAGTTGCGATCCATTTGCCGCTTCTTTACGAAGATCCAGTTCATCAATCAGCGTTTGTTCATACTCTATTACCACTTCTACGGGCCTTAGTCTCCGCCCTTCGTGCCATGCGGCTTGTACTGCACGGGCTAGAGTATAAAGTAAGGCGATATCCTTGCGGATAGTTTTGTCAATTCCAGGCCGAATAACTTTTACAACAGCCTCACGGCCATCTAACAACGTTGCCTTATGCACCTGCGCTACCGACGCCGACGCCATAGGCTCCACGTCAAATGCCGAGAAAAGCTGGGAAACAGGTTGATTCAAGGCTTTTTCTATAATGCGTTGCGCCTCTTTTCCGGCGAAGGGTGGCACATTATCCTGCAATCTCTTTAATTCGTTGGCTATATCATCAGGCAATAAGTCTCGCCGTGTAGATAACATCTGCCCAAACTTGATAAAAACAGGGCCCAACGACTCTAGCGCGAGGCGTAACCGAACACCTCTAGGCAGCTCAGCTTTAACCAGATAACGCCACGGCATCAGGTAAAGCAACATTCGCAGATACCAAGGGAGTGGTAACTCCTCGAAGAAAGTATCTAGACGATAACGAACAAATGTATGAGCGATTTTAAGACTACGGGAAAGGCGTCGCACTGGAACTATCCTATATACAGCTGATCAGCGGCCACAAGTTTGCCCTTTCCTGAAGCCTAGGTAAAGCCTAGGCAATGCAAACGCGGTCCCTGCCTTTCTGTTTGGCCTCATAGAGTGCTTTATCAGCCCGACCAAACAGGTCGTCCGGCGTGTCAGCATCCTGCGTTTGTGTAATACCGAAGGACATCGTAATTGTGACAGGCTTGCCATGAAAGTTAAACGGACTTTTACTGATGGATGCCCTCAGCTTATCGATGGCACGCGCGCCCTCTTCAGCGGTTGTGGAAGGCATGAGTACAACGAACTCTTCACCGCCAAAACGAGCAATAAAGTCTGATGTACGTAAATTCTTTGATAGCACCCGCGCCACTAACTTGAGCACCTTATCGCCAGCTAAGTGACCATAGGTGTCATTTACCTTTTTAAAGAAGTCCAAATCCCCTATCGCGACAGAGAAGCTTTGTTGATAACGGCTCCAGCGTTCAAACTCTTTCGCCATATGGTCATCATAAGCGGCACGATTGGGTAACCCTGTAAGTGCATCCGTTCGCGCCTTTTGGCGCTCCTCCTCCATGTGCGCCTTAACGCGACGGGTTTCCTCTTCCATTTCAGTCACATGCGCCATCAAGTCATCGTAACGCTTCTGCAATCGGTTATCCCTTTGTTCCTCTCCCTGCTTGAAGTGATCCATCGCTTTCACAATTCCCGCCAACTGACGGGACACCGATACTTTAAGCTCACTCAAGTCATTAGAATCCTCAACCGCCTGATGGATCTGCCCTACATCCGCCCTTACCTGTAAATCAAGTTCGCGATGGGCAATGCTGGAAACCTGCTGCTCGGAATGACTCTCCTGCAAAAAGCCCTGCACTTCAGCCAATTGGGAGTTCAGGTTTAGAAGGTAACTTTCAAAATCCTCTTGGCTGGCATCCGTCGCTTGCTGAATCAACTCGCAAATACGCGTCAGTATAGGCGCCAAATCAGCAATGGAAATCCCTTTATCAATCTTGCGCGACAGATCATCCGCAGCTCTACGACCATCAGGAGTCAAATTCAACACACCGATCAGTTGTAATAGCTCATCAGCTATCATTTCTAACTGAGCACTTGTATCTCCGCCTGATACTTCGCGGGCTCTTGCAGCCGAGTGTCCGGTGGCAATCAGCTGACCTTGCAACCCAACAAGCTGGGAAATAAAACCTGGTAACTGGTAGGGCGATTCGGAGGCTCCTGCTACGCTTCTTTCAAGCGCTAGCAGCTGATCACTGAGCGGCGAATCTGCGCTCAGCGCTTTTTTGATACTCAGCAACCAACTGTGTAATACATCAAGCAACGCTTTTGCAGATGACTCTCTTGATGCATCCAAACTGCGTATACTTCGCTCGACAGGGTTTAGAATTTTACGGCTGATGGGGACTTTTTCATCATGAAGGGAGGATCGCAAAGATAACAATGCTTGATCCAAGTCAGGAGATTGACCCTGGAGTCCTAGCATTAACTGGGAAACAGCCAACTTTAGCAACTCCCCTTCCCGATTGTTCTCCAACCGCTCAAGCTCCATTGCTGCTTCTTTGTACTTCTTTTTCCAGTCGATCTGTTCCTTGCTCACACCTATGCCCTGTGCCCGAGAAGACTTCCTTTAATGTTAGATCAAAGCTGCCCATCGAACCAGCGAAATACGTGTTACATAAAAAAGCCGCCTCATCTCTCAATGGGCGGCTCAATCTGCAGACAAAGCTGAGTTATTTTGCTAAAGCAGCACGCTCTTTTTCCACAAGATAATTAACCACGTCTAACATCTCTTTTTGTCCACCAGCGGTTGCCGCCGTTATGCGATATTTGCCATTAACAACCAATGATGGCACACCGTCTACTTGATAACTACGCACCTTTGAGTCGCCCTGACCAAGCTTAGTGTTCACAGCAAAGGAGTTAAAGGTTTTCTCAAACTTTGCCTTATCAACCCCTAAACTAGCATAGAAATCAGCTAGCTCTTCTACGTTACGAAAACGCTTCTTTTGAAGATGAACCGCATCAAACATCGGTTGATGTGTTTTATCAACAGCTTTTAATAGTTCCGCTGTGTAATACGCACGCGCCATAGGCTCCCAGCTACGACCAAAGACAACAGGAACCCTTTTAAAGTCAACATCGTCAGCTTGTTTGTGATGCCATGCATTTAACATAGGTTCAAATGTATTACAGTGAGGACACGGATAGCCAAACATCTCCGTCACCTCAACTTTAGATGGGTCAGCCGTTCTTACAGCCGTTTCCAACTCAATATAGTGCTGCCCTGCCACATACTCTTTCTCTGAAGCGTGAGCAGACAAACTCATACCTAGAAATAAAAAAGCAGACAATAATGTCTTCCACATAACCTATGTACTCCAATGAATTTCTATTTTTTCCTGTGACCGCTGCAAACTAAAAGGGTTCAGGAAAACATAAAAAAAGGCAGCTAAAGCTGCCTTTTCTAGCTATCTCACAGACTTAGTAAAGACCTTGCAAGTAGCTTGAAACCGCTTTGATTTCAACATCGCTGAGCTTCGCCGCAATATCACGCATCATCGCTTGCGGATCGTTATTACGAGCGCCTACGCGGAAATCTTTCAGCTGTTTTTCTGAGTATGCTGCATGCTGCCCACTTAACGCAGGGAAGCCCGCTGCAGACATACCCTGTCCATTAGCTGCATGGCACGCTGTGCATGCGGGAATTGCTTTAGACGCCAAACCAGCACGATAGATCTGCTGTCCTAACTCCAATTGGTCTTTAGCAACTTTGCCGCCCTGAATTTTCTTGCTGCTAAAATATGCAGCAATATCTTCTAAGTCTTGATCACTCAGGTTATCCAGTAAGCCTGTCATTTCAACCACTGGACGAGCTCCGCTTTTGATATCTTTCATCTGCTTAAGCAAATAAGATTCATGCTGACCCGCCAATTTTGGAAAGTTAGCGATCATGCTGTTGCCATCAGCGCTGTGACACGCTGCACATACAGCTGTTTTTCCTTGCCCGGCTGCTGCATCGCCAGCCGCATTCGCCATACCAGTTATACCTAAGGTTAACAGTAAGCTGATCAGTAGTTTGTTCATGATTAACCCAGACTCTTGTCATTCAAAAAATGGATGCTTGCACCGATTCAAGGTTGATATCAGTGCAAACCGGAAACCTTATTATGCCCTGCCACTAGAGGTCGACTCTATTCACGGGTAAAATTTGGCGGCATTATAACTTAATATCCACACAAACTGGAACGGTTAATGTGTAACCACTCCCATTCGGTAACCTAAAGTCTATGACTGATAACCATAAAACAATCCATTACAACGCTGCTCGCTTCCTGATCAGTGCCAGTAAACTGAGCCAGTGTCCAGAAGATTCCGGGGCTGAAGTTGCGTTTGCGGGCCGTTCCAACGCGGGTAAATCCAGCGCGATTAACGCACTCACTAATAATACAAAGCTGGCGAGGACCTCCAAGACCCCCGGCCGAACACAGCTGATCAATTTTTTTGATCTGAATGTTGAGGGATGTCGATTAGTCGATTTACCTGGCTATGGCTATGCAAAAGTACCTATCGCCATGAAAGAGCACTGGCAGAAGCATCTTGATCAGTATCTACAACAGCGCTACAGCTTAAGAGGTGTTGTACTGGTTATGGATATACGCCACCCCATGAAAGAGTTTGACGAAATGATGGTAGAGTGGTGCCAATCAACCAGTGTCCCCTTACACGTTTTGTTGACGAAAGCCGACAAATTAAAAAAAGGGCCTGCTCAGTCAACTTTATTGAAGCTACGAAAAGAGCTGACCGACATTCTCGGAGATAAGGTGACTATCCAATTATTTTCTGCATTAAAGCGTACAGGCATTGATAGTCTGAGCCGCCAGCTAGATAACTGGCTCACGTTGCCAGCCGTAAGCGAGGAAGATCACGATCAATCAGAAGCTTAAAAAATAAGCCCCCAGATAAAGCACTGAAGGGGAAGGCTTTAGCTGGGGGCAAGGCGTCCTGCAACACAATTCACACACATCACTGAATACTGATACGAAGGGGAACTCCAGGATGTGTTTTATTATTGACCACCTGCATTTCTCCTTAGTTCCCCAATTGTTCAAAAAAAATACAATTTTTTTATTTAGTGCGCCTGATCCCAATTATCTCCGCTTCCCGCTTCAACGATTAAGGGCACTGATAACTCTGCTGCCGATTGCATTTTCTCAACGACCGACGCTTTAAATTCAACAACTTGATCCGATTTTACTTCAAAAATCAGCTCATCATGAACTTGCATGATCATACGCGCATCAAAGTGACTTCTGGGTAGCCAAGCATCGACTAAAATCATTGCGCGTTTAATAATATCCGCCGCGGTGCCCTGCATAGGTGCATTAATTGCTGTTCGTTCAGCCGCTTGCCTAACCATCGCATTTCGAGCGCTAATGCCCGGCAGATATAAACGGCGACCAAAAACCGTTTCAACGTAGCCCTGTGTCTTGGCTTTTTCGCGAATATCTTCCATATAATGCTGAACACCGGGATACGTCGCAAAGTAATGCTCGATATACTCTTTCGCTTCGTTTCTTCCTATACCCAGCTGCTTCGCCAAGCCAAATGCAGACATGCCATAGATCAAACCAAAGTTGATCGCTTTAGCGCTGCGACGCTGCTCAGAGGTCACCTGCTCGATCGCTGTTTTGAACACCTCTGATGCCGTTGCTTTGTGTATATCTTCGCCTTGGGAAAATGCATTTAACAAACCTTTATCACCGGATAGATGCGCCATAATGCGTAATTCAATCTGTGAATAGTCAGCCGCCACAAGCTGATACCCTTCTGGCGCAATAAATGCTTGACGAATACGCCTGCCCTCAGACGTTCTAATGGGAATGTTTTGTAAGTTCGGATCAGTTGACGAAAGACGCCCTGTTGCGGTAACCGCCTGATGATAGGAGGTATGTATCCTTCCCGTTCGCCCATTAATCATTAATGGTAATTTATCGGTGTAGGTCGATTTAAGCTTGCTTAGACTGCGGTGCTCCAGCAACAGCTTCGGCAACGGGTAATCCAGCGCAAGTTCTTGCAACACCTCTTCTGCGGTTGATGGCACACCTTTTGGCGTTTTCTTCAATACCGGCAGGCTAAGCTCGTTAAACAGAATCTCTTGTAACTGCTTGGTCGAGGCTAAATTAAAGACTTTACCCGCCATATCATGGGCTTCACGCTCTAGCTCTGTGAGCCGCTGTTCTATCTCTACACTTTGCTTACCCAACAGGTTCGCATCCACCAGCGCACCTTGACGCTCCATGCCTGAGAGCACAGGGATCAAAGGTTTTTCTATATCAATAAATACCTTCTCTAGGGAAGGTTCGCTACTGAGTTGCTGGTACAAGGTTTGATGGAGCCGCAAGGTAATATCGGCATCTTCTGCGGCATAGGGCCCTGCTTGCTCTAGATCAATTTGATTGAATGTCAGTTGCTTTTTACCCTTGCCCGCAATTTCCTCAAAACTAACCGTTTTTACCCCCAGATACTTATCGGCAAGACTGTCCATATCGTGGCGTGTTGCTGTAGAGTTCAACACATAGGATTCCAACATCGTGTCAAAAGCGACACCGCGCAAAGTAATACCGTAGCGTGCTAAAACATTCATATCGAATTTAATATGCTGGCCCACTTTTTTGTGAGTATCACTTTCCAGCAAAGGCTTTAACTGGGCTAGCACATCATTACGATCCAGCTGTTCTGGAGCACCCACATAGTCATGAGCTAGCGGTACATAAGCGGCTTCACCCGCTTCGATCGCAAAGGAAACACCAACTAGCTCCGCTTCCATATAATCTAAGCGGTCCGTTTCCGTATCAAAGGCAAATAACTCGGCAGACGCTAACCGAGCCAGCCACTCACCTAACGCCTTCTGTTCGGTCACAACTTGATAGCGCAAGTCACTCGGTCCTTGCGGTGCTGTATGTGCTTCAGCCTCTGCGGTACTAGCAGCACCAGTACCTGTCACACCGCTTTCTAGCTCTTGTACCCAGCTGCGGAATTCGTAGGTTTTAAAAAGCGCTAATAAGGCGTCTTTATCTTGGCAAGGCATACCAATATCAGGCAAATCAAAATCTAATGGCACATCAGTTTTGATTGTCGCCAACCGGTAAGATAGCTCAGCCGCCTCACGGTGCTCTTCGAGCTTTTTAGCCATGGTTTTAGCACCACGAAACCCTAAGCCCGCAATATCATCTAGACGCGAGTACAGCTCAGAGATGCCCCCGATACCCTGAAGCAGAGCCAACGCCGTTTTTTCACCAACACCTGGAACACCTGGGATGTTGTCAACTTTATCCCCCATGAGTGCGAGGAGATCAATAATCAAATGAGGAGGTATACCAAACTTCTCTTCAACGCCTGCAACATCCAGCGTTGTATTATTCATGGTATTGATAAGTGTGACATGCTCATCCACCAACTGCGCCATATCTTTATCGCCCGTGGATATGATCGTTTCACAGCCCTGCGCACTCGCCAGACGCGCCATAGTGCCAATAACATCATCCGCTTCTACACCATCTTCAATGATGAGCGGTAATCCCATTGCGCGTATAATCTGGTGGATAGGATCGACTTGAGCGCGTAAATCGTCCGGCATCGGTGGCCGATGGGCTTTATACTCAGCAAAAATTTCGTCTCTAAATGTCTTACCCTTAGCATCAAACACCACCGCTATTCGACCTTGGGGATAGGCGTTAATCAGGCTTCTTAGCATGGAAGTAACGACCCGAATAGCACCACTAGGCTGACCGTCACTGGTACGTAAATCGGCTTGCTGAGAGGCGAAAAAGGCCCGGTACAAATAGGAAGATCCGTCGACTAAAATAAGAGGAGAAGCTGGCTGAGTCATGTTCAATCCATCAGTTAAGTTATCCGGGATGCTTTACAGAGCGATTATCCCAGCCCACAATCATAGTCAATCTGAAGCTGTCAGACCAATGGCAAAAGGAAGGAATGATGAAACAGTTACTTTTAGCACTCGGCCTCTTACTGTCACTAAGCAGTTGGGCAGCTGGCTTACCCGGAGATCCGGAAGAAGGTGAGCCGGATATTCGTATCCACCACCAAGACGATAACACTTATTATGAATATCGAATCAATGGTGTGTTACAAGAAATTAAGGTGGTACCTGCGGTAGGAAAGCCCTACTATCTGGTCCCTTCTGAAGGGCGCGACTCCATGACGCGTGTTGAAGAATCCACACTATTGATCCCTAAATGGGTTATTTTCCGCTGGTAATATCGTGGCTGTATATACACAACTCTCACAAAGTGACATGAAAAACTTACTCTCTCAATTTGATTTGGGAGAGTTGGTTTCGTTTAAAGGCATTGAAGGGGGTATTGAAAATACCAACTACTTTGTAACGCTGGCGCACCAATCTCAGCAAACGGAGTATGTGCTCACACTATTTGAAGAGTTTGGCATGGAAGAGATGCCATTCTTCGTTGAATTAACCACTTGGTTAGCAGGTAAAGGCATTCCTGTTCCTGCACCGTTTCAAGACAAAAACGGTATTGCACTCAAGAAGGTTCACAATCGCCCAGCCATGCTGCAACCGCGTTTTAGCGGCCATCATGTGGCCCAAGCAGAACTCACCGCTGAGCACTGCGCCTCTATTGGGGGGCACTTGGCACGCTTCCATTTGGCTGCCGAACATTTTTACCTGCGAAGACAAGCCCATCGCGGTGTATTTTGGTGGCGACGGGAAAGCCAAACCATTCAACGCTTTCTTAGCCCTGAAGATGGTGAATTGTTGACTCAGGAAGTACGTCTGTTTGACGAACTTCGTGAACAACCTTGGGGGTTACCCATGGGGATTGTTCATGGTGATCTGTTTCACGACAACGCGCTGTTCGATGGCTCTCAAGTCTCTGCCATTTTAGACATTTACAACGCCGCGACAGCGTTTCTTTTGTTCGATCTGGCCATTGTCGCCAACGACTGGTGCACTTTACCGGATGGCCGTATCGATACCATGAGAGAACAAGCGCTGTTAGATGCTTATAAAACCGAGCGGCCTTTCACCGATGACGAGCACAAAGCTTGGCCACAGATGACCCGTACTGCCGCTATGCGTTTCTGGCTCTCCCGTCTCATCCCAGCCTACGGCGTACAGCAAGCAGGACGCGAAAGCAGTGACATGGTGATAAAAGATCCCGATGAACTCAAACGCATCTTACTCCAGCGCATCGCCAACCCTTCAAGTCTACCCAGCTAATGCGGGTAGCTCACTCACTCATACAGGAATTACCTCAAGCGGATGGACGTTACAGCAATCATTGATGGTTTAAACGACGCGCAACGGGCTGCTGTAACAGCACCTGTACAAAACCTCTTAGTATTAGCCGGTGCAGGTTCAGGCAAAACCCGCGTATTGGTGCATCGCATCGGTTGGTTAGTACAGACCGAGGGCATGTCGCCTTATTCCATTATGGCGGTAACGTTCACCAACAAGGCCGCTAGAGAGATGCGAGGCCGTATCGAAGAGCTACTTGGTGTTAACCCACACGGCATGTGGGTCGGTACCTTTCACGGGCTTGCTCATCGCTTATTACGTGCTCATTGGCGTGACGCAGGGCTTAATGAGAACTTCCAGATTATGGACAGCGAAGACCAGCTACGCCTGATCAAACGACTCTGTAAAGAGATGAATCTGGACGAGAATCGCTGGCCTGCTCGTCAGTTCCAGTGGTACATCAACGCACAGAAAGATGAAGGGCTGCGCAGCCGACATATCGAGCGAACCGGCGACCCCTACGACAAGATGATGATCGGCATGTATGAGGCCTATGAAGACGCCTGTGATCGTGGCGGTATGATCGATTTTGGTGAGCTTTTACTTCGTTGCCTTGAGCTCTTGAGAGATCATAATCCAACACTGCTTCGTCACTACCAGGAACGTTTTCGCTACATCCTTGTAGATGAGTTTCAAGATACCAATGCTATTCAGTACGCATGGCTACGTCTAATGACGGGCAATGATCGTAAACTGATGGCGGTTGGCGACGACGATCAGTCCATTTATGGCTGGCGTGGCGCCCGCATTGAAAATATCCAAAATTTACCGGAGCACTTTCCTGGTGCCGAGGTTATTCGATTAGAACAAAACTACCGCTCCACTCAAACGATTTTGGAAGCGGCCAACGCAGTTATCGCAAACAATCGCGGACGCTTGGGCAAACAACTCTGGACCGAGGGTAAAGATGGCGAAAAAATATCCCTTTACTCAGCCTTCAATGAGCAAGATGAAGCCCGCTTTATTGTAGGGCAAATTCAGAAATGGGTAGAGAACGGGAATCTTCGCGCAGAGTCAGCTATTCTTTACCGCTCCAATGCCCAATCACGGGTCTTAGAGGAAGCGCTGATCCGCAGTGGCGTGCCTTACCGCATCTATGGCGGCCATCGTTTCTATGATCGCCTTGAGATAAAAAACGCACTCGCCTATTTACGTTTGGTTTCTAACCGCAATGATGATACCGCCATGGAACGTATTATTAATGTTCCTACTCGCGGTATTGGCACGCGAACGATTGAAGTTGTTCGCGAACAAGCCAGAACAGAAAATATCCCCATGTGGCGCGCCGCCAATGAAGTAGTAGAGTACAAAAAACTACCCGCACGTGCGCTTTCCGCACTGCAGGCGTTTTTAGATCTGATCAATCGGATCGATACCGAATCCACGGGCACCTCATTACATGAACTGACAGACCATGCGATTCAACTTAGCGGGCTAATCGAGCACCACAAGAAAGAGAAAGGCGAAAAAGCTCAGTCCCGCCTAGAAAACTTGGAAGAACTGATCAACGCCGCCAAACAGTTTACTGGTCAGTGGGAAGCCACGGCAGAAGATGAAAATGTTACTGAACTCTCCGCATTCCTTGATCAGGCAGCCCTTGATGCTGGCGAAGCGCAAGCCGATGATCATCAAGACAGCGTACAACTGATGACCTTGCACTCAGCTAAAGGGCTTGAGTTCCCTTTGGTCTTTTTGGCCGGAATGGAAGAGGGACTATTTCCCCACAGCATGTCGGCAGAAGAGCCGGGGCGTATGGAAGAGGAGCGCCGTCTTTGCTACGTAGGCATTACTCGCGCCATGCAAAAGCTGTTTCTTACCTATGCCGAAGCACGCCGTATGCATGGCCAAGATAACTACAACCGCCCATCGCGCTTTATCCAAGAGATACCTCTGGCATTAGTGGAAGAGGTTCGTCTTAACGCAACGGTGAGTCGACCAATGACCGCACGCAATGACTATAGCAACACGTCTAACGGTTTATTCAATAACGTGCAGCAGGACGATGGCACTCCACCTATCTATATCGGGCAACGAGTGTGCCACCCGATCTTCGGCGAAGGCATCGTATTAAACTGCGAAGGCAACGGTCCAAAGGCTCGCGTGCAAGTCAACTTTGACAGCGAAGGTATGAAATGGCTAGTGCTGGGCTTTGCTAAACTAGAACCCGCTTAGGTCCTAAGATGGTGGCAAAGCATGAACATTTCAGAGACAATTCTGCCTAACCTATACTTATTTACTTTTTAAGAAGCAACTGGTGACCATTTTGGCTAAAAAAAATACCCGTGACGAACACAACAAAGTAACCACTCAATTTATCGATCTGGCAAACCAACTAAAAGATAAAGGACACGACATTGAGCTTATTGCCGCCGCATTGATGAGTGCCTCTGGCATTTACACCACCTATACCGTGGCTGGAGACCAAGGCTATTTACAACCCGCTGGGGTCGATAAAGTAGCTGCTCGCTATAAAGAGAACCTCGCCTATATTCAAGAGGTTAAAAAAGCAACCGCGAAAGCTAGCTGATCATTCCGCGTCATACGTCAGGAAGACAGCGACGGCTCTATTATAAGGCTTCCGGCTATGCAAACCCGCAGNNAACTCTCCGATAGCCCGTCCACTCTTGAGAGGGCTATCTCGGTTCATACTGAAGCTATTTGGCTGGAGAATCACGGGGGGCGTTCCTAAAGAGTTACAAAAGTGTGTGATCATTGCAGCTCCTCATACCACTAACTGGGACATGCCTGTCAGTTTGATGGTCGCCTTCTCACTCGATACCAGCTTACACTGGGTAGGAAAAAGCAGCATTTTCCGCTTCCCATTTGGCGGGGTTATGCGCTGGATGGGTGGCATTCCGGTGGACCGTTCTCAGTCCAATAACATGGTAGCCGCCACCGTAGAGACATTTTCTCAGCACTCAGAGCTACGTATTATGATGGCACCGGAAGGCACTCGCGCCAAAGTACGCGCATGGAAGTCAGGCTTTTACCATATCGCGCACGGTGCCGGAGTTCCTTTGGCATTAGGTTTTGTAGATTACAAAAGCCGCCAAGCGGGTATTGGGAAAATCATCAACACCAGCGGTAATTACGATGCAGATATGCTGGAGATCCGCGAATTTTATCGCCCATTTGAAGAGTTGTGATGGATGCTGAACTTTAGTGAAGCTTGTGAGCGTAATAAAGAACCCATTGCTGATGCTTTATCCAACTATCTGTCCGATACTTGCTCAGTCCTTGAAGTGGGCAGCGGCTCAGGACAGCACGCCCTTTTTTTTTTCTAAGCGGTTTCCGCACCTTTTTTGGCAGCCGACAGAGCAGGCTCCCTATTTAGAGGCATTGCAGACAAACCTGAAGAAACACCGACACAAAAACATTCTTGAACCTTACACTCTGAATGTTAACCACCATTGGCCCGATGACCACTATGACGCGCTTTTTACAGCGAATACACTGCATATTATGAGCTTGAGTGCCGTTGAAAACCTTTTTCTCGGAATAGGAAAAGCTATTCATGCCTCTGGAAGGCTGTTTCTATATGGTCCCTTTCGCTACCAGGGCCGATATACATCGACCAGCAATGCGCAGTTTGATCAATGGCTTAAAGCACGAGACCCTCTCAGCGGTATTCGTGATATTGATCTGATAACGCAATTGGCTAGACAACAAGGTTTTACCTTATTCGTGGATATTTCCATGCCAGCCAATAATCAACTGTTAGTATTTATTCGCAGATAATCGCTACAAGTCACATCAAATCGTGCGGATATGCCCCTCTTCATCTATCGCTACTTGCACACACTCTGTTTCGGTGACTTTTCTTAGCGCACGCCCATCAGGACAACGCCCCCATACCTCAATACGAATACGGATAGAGCTGCTCCCCGTTTCAATACGGTCCGTATAAAAGCTTAGAATCGTACCGACAAGTACCGGCGACATAAACTCCATCTCACCCACGGACACGGTTGCTACACGACCGGCGGTATCCCTGCCTGCTCGCATCTCAGCAGCAAGTACCACCTGTGATGCCACCCAGCCACCGTAAACATCACCAAACATATTGGTCGCTGTATGATCAGCAGGGCGTTTGAGTGTTAATTCGCCCATCGGCGTTAATTCTATTTCATCATTCATATAGGTTAAGACGTCACTTTACTATTTTTATGGCTAACGTAGAGGGCAAATTCTATACGAAAGTCTAAACAACCCGTATTAAAAACTATAATTTTTTGTACGACCTAAAACCACATAGCCCACTTGTCACATTCTTGTCACAAACTCGCCCTATATTACGCCCATCGCATTTATTTAACCCATTGTCTCTTTGGAGCTAGTTAATGAAACCAATGAAGAAGTTATTCGCCGCTGTAGCCATGACTGCTACTTGCCTGACTGCAAATGCAGGTGCTCAGCTGGATCCAAACCTACCCTCCTACACAAAAGCTTCTGGTGTTTCCGGAAACCTGTCTAGTGTTGGTTCTGACACACTAGCAAACTTGATGACACTGTGGGCTGAAGAGTTCAAACGCTTATACCCTAACGTGAATGTTCAAATTCAGGCAGCAGGTTCTTCGACTGCTCCACCAGCCCTGACTGAAGGCACCTCTAACATGGGCCCAATGTCTCGCAAAATGAAAGATAAAGAGATCGAAGCATTCGAGAAAAAATTCGGTTACAAGCCAACCCCTGTTGCCGTAGCAATCGATGCCTTGGCGGTATTTGCTCATAAAGACAATCCGATTAAAGGCTTATCAATTCCACAGGTGGATGCGATCTTCTCTTCTACACGTAAGTGTGGCGCACCAGAAGATGTAACCAACTGGGGCCAGCTCGGCGTTGAAGGTTCACTATCTGATAAAAGTATTCAGTTGTTCGGCCGTAACTCTGTATCTGGTACCTACGGTTACTTCAAATCAAAAGCACTATGTAAAGGCGACTTCAAGAACAATGTAAATGAGCAACCAGGCTCGGCTTCCGTTGTTCAGTCAATCTCTACATCATTGAACGCTCTAGGCTACTCAGGTATTGGATACGTTACTTCTTCGGTTCGCGCACTACCACTAGCGAAGAAAGAAGGCGATGCATTCGTTGAAGCATCCCCAGAAAACGCGGTAAATGGCACTTACCCACTGTCTCGCTTCCTGTGGGTTTATGTGAACAAAAAACCAAACCAGCCACTGCCTCCTATGGAGCGCGAGTTCCTAAAAATGGTGATGGCGAAAGTAGGTCAGGAAGTCGTTGTGAAAGATGGCTACTACCCGCTACCAGCTAAGGTTGTAGAAAAGCAGATGGCTGAACTGGGTCTGTAAACACCCAAAGTCATATTTGCTAACGCAGGGAGTGCTGAAAAGCACTCCCTTTTGTCGTTTATGACTCGCTGTCATATTAGTGTCATATAAAGACTTTATCCTTGCGATCACTGTCATCATGGATCCACTAGGACTGAAACTCCCATGAGTATTGAAAATACATCCACACCTCCTCAGATAGACTTCAATACCCCTGCGCAAAAGAGGTTGCGTAAGGTACGAGCATTGAAGGACAAACTGGCTACCATGGGTATCGCGTTTGGCGGCATTAGCGTCATCATTGCGATCCTATTGATATTTTTCTATCTCCTATATGAAGTAGCCCCACTATTCCAATCAGCGGAGATAGAAAAGTGGAAAAACAATGAGCAGCAGATCGAGGATTATGCGGTTCCAGGTACGGGTAAGACTCTCTATCTAGCGATGGAAGAACAAGCAGAAATCGGTTTGCGGGTATCCGATACAGGCGAGGTTGTTTTTTTCGATGTGCGCAAGGGAGAGACCCTTCAACAACAGCAAATCAACCTGCCAGTGGATAGCCGTATCGAGAGTTTAGCCGTCATATCCGAAGCTCAGCATCTTTTCGCATTGGGTTTGAGTACTGGGGAAGCATTGGTACTTAAGCATGACTATAAGTCCACCTACCCTGACGGTGTACGCCTTATCACCCCGTCCATTAAATACCCTGTGGGCGAAGCCCCCATTAAAATCGGTGATAAGCCTCTGAAACTACTCAGCGTTTCCCACAATGAGGAAAGCTGGAACTTCGTAGGCGGTGATGATACTGGCCTACAACGTACCCAACTTACCGTAGAAGAAAATATGATGACCGGGGAAGTTGAAGTTTCCTCGCAAACCGTTGTGTTACCCTCATTTAACATCAAGGCGCACAACCTTCTTCTATTCCCTGATCGTCGTTGGTTAATGATTGCAGGAAAAAATAAAGTTGCCGTCGTTGACCTCAAGGCTCAAGACGGTCCCCAAACGACCCAAGTGCTAGAAGTGACACAGGGTGAAATTACCAGCTTCCAAATGCTCCTCGGCGGTAATGCGGTGCTTATTGGTGACTCTAAAGGTAATATTTCCCAGTGGTTCCTCGTGCGAGACGAAGCAACAGATTGGAAGCTCACTAAGATTCGTGAGTTTGAAGGCGGTAACAGTCCTATTGTCGATATGGCTATTGAACACCGCCGTAAAGGATTTGCCTCACTCGATGCCGACGGCACTTTAAGGCTGTTCAACACAACCGCCGAACGCAAATCCTTAACGGAAGCCATTACACAATCTGTTGCTGATCGTATCGCTTATGCCCCTCGTTCTAACGCTTTATTATTAGAGCAAGATGGCGTCATGAGCCTCTGGGCGATTCATAATGAGCATCCTGACATCTCATGGTCGGCCCTTTGGGAAAAAGTCTGGTATGAAGGCTATCAAGAGCCTGAGTTTGTCTGGCAGTCTTCTGCGGCTAACAACGATTTCGAACCTAAATATAGCTTAATGCCATTGGCATTTGGCACCTTGAAAGCAGCTTTTTATGCCATGCTTCTCGGAACGCCTTTAGCTATTTGTGGTGCTATCTATACGGCTTATTTCATGGTTCCAGCCATGCGTCGTAAGGTAAAGCCTTTTATCGAGTTGATGGAAGCTCTTCCGACCGTCATCTTAGGCTTCTTAGCGGGTCTTTGGCTGGCACCCTTTATGGAAAACCAGCTCGCTGGTATCTTTGTGACGATATTAGTCGTCCCCATAGCAATTGTTGCGTTTGGCTTTGTCTGGGCACAGGTCCCTAATCGTATCCGCTTCCTCATTCCAGAGGGTTGGGATGCCGCCCTGCTCGTACCCGTTGTTATCTTAGCTACCGTGTTCAGCTTATCTATAGCCGACGGCATCGAAGTGATGTTGTTTGGTGGGGATATGCGCCTTTGGATCAGTAACGAAGTAGGCATTCCCTACGACCAGCGTAACGCCTTGGTGGTCGGTATCGCCATGGGCTTTGCTGTCATTCCTACTATCTTCTCGATTACAGAAGATGCGATTTTCGCGGTGCCTAAGCATCTGAGCTACGGTTCACTAGCACTTGGTGCTACCCCATGGCAAACACTGACTCGTGTGGTATTGCCTACCGCCAGCCCAGGTATCTTCTCGGCGCTGATGATTGGTATGGGACGCGCTGTTGGTGAAACCATGATCGTACTGATGGCAACGGGTAACACCCCGATCATGGATATGAATATTTTTGAAGGGATGCGCACCCTAGCCGCCAACATCGCGGTTGAGATGCCCGAGTCAGAAGTCGGTAGTACTCACTATCGTATTCTCTTCCTTGCAGCTTTTGTGCTCTTCTTGTTCACCTTTGTTGTGAACACCTTAGCCGAGCTGGTGCGACAGCATTTACGTAAAAAGTACGGTTCACTGTAACCCATTGATGTTTGAGGAATAAAGACGATGAAAGTCTCTTTTACTGAATGGACGAAGTCCGGTTCACCATGGGTTTGGTTAAATGCCGGAGCTGTCGCCATCTGTATTATCATGGTTGTTGGCCTATTGGCCTTAATTGCGGTACGCGGCTTAGGACACTTTTGGCCTGCCGATATTCTACAAGCCACCTATAGCGTAAACGATCAAAAGATGCGTATTATAGGCGAAGTAGTCGACTCAGAAGAGGTTCCTGCCGAGCAATTACGTGATGTTGGCGTCGATGTCCCAGAGGGTATGGAGTACATGCGCCGCAACCTAATGAAGATAGGTAACCGTGATGTCGGTGGTATCGACTTCACTTGGGTGTTATCAGACAACTTATCAAACCGCCAACACCCTGAGATGCTGTTCGCTGCCGAGCGGCATGAATGGGGTAATTTTTATGGTTATCTGCGAGCCCTGAAAGAGGGTGATACCGTAGTAAAACGTTATGACGGTTATGATAAGACCCCTGAGTATTTAGCCCTATGGCAAGCTTTTGAGGCTAGCTTGGAGCGCGCCTTAGCGATCCATGAAGATATCTACCAGATCGAAAAGCATGAGATTGGCGCGATCAACTATGAACTGGAGAGAATACGCCTGAAAGAGCGATCTCTGCAGCTCAAAGAGGTGAATGATCCAGAGCCATTCGCCAAGATAAAAGCTCAACGTGAACAACTCAACGCTGAATATGAAGGCCTGCAAAGCAAACTACTGGCACTATACAGTGAAATCAACCGTGATAGCATTGAAGCCGAAGTATCCGGTGGAGAGATACGCACCATAGCCGTAGCGAAAATTGTGCGCGCTTTCCGCCCTAACGATATGGGAGTTGTCGACAAGCTCGGACATTATGCGAGCAAGGTATGGGAGTTTGTCTCTGACGAACCTCGCGAAGCCAATACAGAGGGCGGTATCTTCCCAGCAATCTTTGGTACCGTCATGATGGTAATCATCATGTCGGTTATGGTTACGCCTTTTGGGGTCATTGCTGCGGTTTATCTACGAGAATATGCGAAGCAAGGCTTCACGACTCGCCTGATCCGTATCGCAGTGAACAACCTGGCTGGCGTACCCTCCATTGTATATGGTGTATTTGGCTTAGGCTTTTTTGTCTATTTCTTGGGTGGAAATATTGACCGCCTCTTCTACCCTGAAGCATTACCGTCACCAACCTTTGGTACCGGTGGACTCATGTGGGCTTCGATCACACTGGCGCTGCTTACGGTTCCTGTGGTTATCGTTGCTACTGAAGAAGGCTTAACCCGCATTCCTCGTGCTATCCGTGAAGGATCACTAGCGCTAGGGGCAACAAAAGCTGAAACACTTTGGAAAGTGGTGTTACCGATGGCCAGCCCCGCTATGATGACAGGTGTTATCCTTGCTATTGCCCGTGCTGCCGGTGAGGTTGCGCCGCTGATGCTGGTTGGCGTTGTTAAGCTAGCACCCAGCTTACCTGTGGATGGAAACTACCCATTCTTACACTTGGATCAAAAATTTATGCACCTAGGCTTCCATATCTATGATGTAGGCTTCCAAAGCCCCAACGTAGAAGCCGCACGTCCTTTGGTGTATGCAACAGCTCTGTTATTGGTGGCGGTTATTGCACTGTTAAATATCTCGGCAGTACAAATACGTAACCACCTGCGCGAAAAATATAAATCGCTTGAAATGTAACGCTGTTAAACGAATAACTTTGAAAAGGTTTAAATGAAGATGACCACGAACGCTAAAACTCACGGCATGGATATCTCCTCGTTGCAGCGTGAATCTCGTAATCTGAGCATGAGCACTGAAACGACAACGCTGCAAGTTAAAGACTTGCGCTTAGCTTATGGTGATAAAGAAGCACTGCACGGCATCAACATGGATATACCGAAGAAGCGCGTTACCGCTTTTATCGGACCATCTGGGTGTGGCAAATCCACCCTGCTGCGCTGCTTTAATCGTATGAATGACCTGGTAGATGGCTGCAACATTACGGGGCAGATTCTTCTTGATGGCAACAATATTTATGATCGCGCGGTCGAAGTGGCTGACTTACGCCGTCGCGTGGGTATGGTTTTCCAAAAGCCGAACCCTTTCCCCAAATCGATCTATGAAAATGTTGCGTATGGTTTGCGCATACAAGGCATCAACAAAAAACGTGAAATTGACGAAACCGTCGAGTGGGCGCTCAAATCTGCAGCGCTTTGGGAAGAAGTTAAAGATCGCCTTCATGAGAGCGCACTTGGCATGTCGGGTGGTCAGCAGCAACGTTTGGTTATTGCTCGTACCATCGCGGTAAAACCTGAGGTATTGCTGCTTGATGAGCCAGCTTCTGCTCTGGATCCTATCTCCACACTGAAGATAGAAGAGTTGATCCATGAGCTGAAGAACGACTTCACGATCGTTATCGTAACTCACAATATGCAACAGGCAGCGCGTGTCTCTGACTATACTGCTTTCATGTATATGGGTGATCTCATAGAGTTTGGTGTAACCGATACTTTATTCACCAACCCAGAGAAGAAACAGACCGAAGATTACATTACAGGACGATACGGCTAAGCGCTGTGCTCTCTATTGCAGTCTGTAAAATAACTAATATGACGGAGTACCAAAATCGTGGAACTCAATAAGGACAACTTTTCTACCCATATCTCTCAACAGTTCAATGATGAACTTGAGCAGATCCGTACCGAACTTCTCACGATGGGTGGTATTGTTGAGCGTCAGGTTCATGACGCCATTGAAGCCCTTCTAACAGGAGACGCAGAGCTCGCAGAGCAGTCGCGCCGTGTTGACAAGCAGACCAATGAAATGGAGCTGATGATTGATGAGCGCTGCACTACCATTATTGCTCGTCGCCAACCCGCTGCTAGCGATTTACGCCTGATCGTTGCGATATCAAAAGCGGTCAACGATCTAGAGCGCATGGGTGATGAAGCCAGCCGCATCTGTCGCCATGCGATTGAGCTGGTTGAAGAGGGCGAATCCCAGCGTGGCTACCAAGAGATTCGCCACATCGGTAACCTTGTTCGCTCTATGGTAAAAGATGTGCTTACGGCTTTCGCCCGTAATGACACAGAAATGGCTTATCATGTTGCTAAGCAGGACAAAGCCGTTGATCAAGAATACCGTACCGCGATGCGCTCATTGATGACCTATATGATGGAAGATTCACGCGCCATCTCTAGCTGTCTAAATGTCATTTGGGTATTGCGCAGTCTAGAGCGTATAGGCGACCACTCCCGAAATATGGCTGAGCATTTGATCTATCTGGTTAGCGGTACGGATGTGCGCCACCAGTCACTTTCCGAAATGAAGCAGACCGTTGGTGTCAGCGACGACGACCAATAGCTAGCTTTATGCCTTGTAATAAGCGTGCCGGTTCTTTGCCGGCCGCTTTCATATTTTTATCACAGACCGTAAACCCGCCTCATTACCTATTCCCCGCAGATTCATTCCGTTGCAGCAAAAGTTTTTGATATGCCTGCCGATAAGCCCTAGATAAGCGATCATAATAACAACATGAGCTAAGGTTCTAACCATGAGTCGATATATTGTTTATGGGGATCTAAACTGCCCCTATAGCTATGCACTCCATGAACGATTGAAACAGCTAGGGCTGTTTGATCAGGTCGAGTATCGCTTGGTGGAGCATGCACAGGATATCGGTCTTTACGGCAACACGCCGGACATGCTGACAGAGCTGGCCAGCGATGTCTTTTCAGTACGCAGCTATGCTAATGATGTTGCCATTGCGCTACCGCCTGAACGCCCCGATAGCCGTTTCGCTATTCTATGTGTTATCGCCGCTGAACAAATAAACTCCGACAAAGCTTTAGTGTTTCGTGACCTTTTCTATAAAGCCCTATGGGTGGATGGACTGGATATCGCTAGCCCTACCGTTATCTTTGAGTGCTTAGAAAAAGCAGGTTTACCCACCGAGCTTTCTATCGATATGGAGTGCGAAGAGATCTTAGATGAGTGGCAAGACGCGTGGGAAAGTATCTCAACACAATCAAAAGTGCCTGTTATCTTAGCACCAGATAAACGCAAGCTGATCGGCCTTGCCTCAGCCGAAGAGTTACAGGCGTTTTTACAAGGCAGCGATAGTCAGATCGAGTTTGACTCTCGTCAGAGCCAGAAATACTCGGATCGCCACAACATTGCCGTTTTTGCAAGCGATGGTATTTCACCTGTATGGCAGGTGATGGATGCACTACGTGCCGATTATAATCTGCTGTTACCGGCGTCCCTTCAAGATTTAAAACAGCACCTAGAATCCCCTGAACAAACACCGGACCTTATCCTGATTCATGCCAACGATGATGGCCTTAACAACCTTTTGATGTGCCAGCGACTTATTCAAAAGATTCACAATGCTTTTATCCCCATCGCCTTAATTGGTGCACCAAACGATGACCAATTAGAGCTGCAAGCTTATGCTAATGGCGCATCGGATTACATTATTGAGGGTCGGGTAGCGGGGATCGTGCGTGCCCGGATTCGCATGATGCTGGAGCTGAAGCGCTCCCGGGATATTTTAGAGCGTTCTGCACGTATAGATGGCTTAACGGGCGTTAATAACCGTCGCGAGTTTGAGAAAATTCTGGAGATGGAATGGCGACGTAGCTCCCGAACACGGCAGCCTCTCTCGCTCATTATGGTCGATGTCGATCACTTTAAAGCCTTTAACGACCGCTACGGCCATTTAGCCGGAGATAGCTGCTTGCGCCGCCTAGCAACCACAATGGCCAGTGTCGTCAATCGCTCCCATGATGCCGTGTGTCGTTATGGAGGGGAAGAGTTTGTTATCTTACTTCCTGATACCGATAAAGCTGGCGCGAAAAAGGTCGCTAATGCCATACGGGATCAAGTGATGGCGCTAGGTATCGCACATGATCGTTCCAGTACAGGCTTAGTGGTTACTGTCAGCCAAGGTGCTGCTACGATGGTGCCCTCTTCAGCTAACAGCCCTCACGAGCTGGTGGAGCTTGCTGACAAAGCCCTCTATAAGGGGAAAAAGTCGACCAGAAACTGCGTCATTGTTGCCGCGTGAAAGACGAGTGCCTAGGTATACTCTGCAAAGGGAGGAAAGCGCTTGATAAGCTCTTCACGACCTAACTCCCGCAGAAGGTTAATATTACGCTCGGGGATAGCATCAGGGTTGGGGTAATGGGCTAACACTCTCTCCATCTGTCCCTCCCTGATAATATGCACCATAGGAAAAGGGGATCGATTAGTCCAATGACTCAAGTCCTCTGCTGCAACACCTGCAAACTGATAGTTGGGATGAAAGCTTGCCAACTGAAATGTGCCTTCCAAACCAGACGACTTCAATAAGCTTTCAAATACCGCCAACATATCCAAATAATCATAAAAGTCGGCCAATGCCTTGGGCATAACCACTAACGAGGTCGCTATATCGACTTCGTTGGCTTTCTGGATTTTTTCCAGTTCAGATAAGAAGGCATGGGCCAACTCCTCTTCGGATTGCCCCTCTGTGACAGCGTAACGCAATGTATCTTTTTTAACGACAGGCGCAGCAAACGGGCACAAATTCAACCCAACGACCATGGTCTCAACCCACTGGCGGGTCAGTGCTTCGACTTCTTCAACTGTGTATAGAGAACTTTGATTTTGCATGTCCGCATCCTAATTGAATCAACGTCGGCGTACCAGACTAAGATATTGTTTCACAGCAGATAAGGGTAAAATAAATAACAGTTTGTATAAGGAAGTCGTTGTGCCAATCCCTACAGCCCTGACATCGATGAATTTTGATACGCGTTGGACAGCGTTAAGGCGCTTAAGCCGTATTCATGCGCCACTTTGCTGGCAGCGCTGGTTAACAGACCGCGCATCACTAACCCAGCATTTGATTCAAGCCAGTGAAGGGCACTTTAGAGTCGAAGTGGTACGACAAGGATGGGCAAGACCTACCCGCTCAGAAGCATCAGCGTTGGGGATCTCTTTTCGACAACTCGCCCTGATTCGTGAAGTTCGCTTGATGGGCAAAGAACAAACTTGGGTGTATGCCCGATCAGTGATTCCGGCATCAACACTCACAGGTAAAGAGCGCCAACTCAATCATGTCGGTTCGCGCTCTCTGGGTAGCGTACTTTTTAGAGACCCTACCATGAAACGAGGGCCGTTAGAGATCAGCCGCTTATCCCTTCCTGAAGATCAATCCGTGTGGGCTCGCCGCTCAAAGTTTTATCTCTCCGGCAAGCCATTATTAGTGTGCGAGGTTTTTCTCCCAGCGCTGGAGCAGGTAAACTACCGCCCATAAGTCTCTTAGGTAAAAACCATGGAAGATACTCACGCTAATTCTTCACTGTCTTTACGAGAACGGTTGGCAATTTATATCGATCTCACACGATTTGATCGCCCCATTGGTAGTTACTTGCTGCTATGGCCTACTCTATGGGCACTATGGATTGCATCAGATGGCGTCCCCGACATCAAACTGCTAATCATCTTTATCGGTGGGGTTTTCCTAACTCGTTCAGCTGGCTGCGTGATCAACGACTTTGCCGACCGAAAGATTGACGGCCATGTTAAACGCACCGCCGCACGCCCCTTGGCAACAGGTAAAATAAGTAGCAAAGAAGCCTTGGCGCTGTTTGCCTTTTTAATGATAAGCGCGTTTATTCTGGTGTTATTCACCAATACAATGACAATTGCCATGTCATTTGGCGGCCTATTTCTGGCATCACTTTATCCCTTTATGAAGCGCCACACTCACCTTCCTCAAGTGGTCCTTGGTGCCGCTTTTGGTTGGGCGATCCCAATGGCATTCACCGCCGTCAGTGAAGACGTACCTACCATCGCCTGGTTAATCTATATTGCTAAAATTCTTTGGACGATTGCCTACGACACAATGTATGCCATGGTGGATCGGGATGATGATCTAAAGATCGGCGTCAAATCAACGGCCATTTTATTTGGCGATTTAGATAAGCTAATCATAGGTATCCTTCAGATATTGACGCTTGCCATTTTAATCATCGTCGGATTACAACTATCCCTATCATTACCTTACTACATGGGCGTTATCGTCGCCGCCGGACTATTTTGTTATCAACAGTGGCTAATTAGGAATCGCGAACGCGAGCCATGTTTTAAAGCTTTTTTAAATAACCACTATGCGGGAATGGCAATATTTGTCGGCATACTGATTCACTATATGACAATTTAGTGTAAGCCTGTAACATTATTGTCATAAAAAATGTTTGTAATACTCCCGTCTTATTTTAAGCGTAGAGGCGGCTAACATGTCTGCAAGCAAACAAGTACTTATCGTCGATGACGAAGCACCCATCCGGGAAATGATCGCGGTAGCTCTCGAAATGGCCGGTTATGATTGTCTGGAAGCAGAGAGTGCTCAAGAAGCACATGCCATGATCGTAGATCAAAAGCCCGATATGATTCTACTGGATTGGATGATGCCCAATATGAGTGGTATCGAGCTAGCTCGCCGCCTTCGCAAAGATGAAGTCACTGCCGATATCCCTATTATTATGCTCACAGCAAAAGGCGAAGAAGAAAATAAAGTTAAAGGGCTGGAGGCTGGTGTAGATGACTACATCACTAAACCTTTCTCCCCTCGCGAGCTAGTTGCGCGACTCAAAGCCGTTCTGCGTAGAGCAACCCCGAAAGGGATAGAAGAGCCCGTATCTGTCGAGGGCCTCACCCTTGATCCCATTTCACACCGAGTGACCGCTAACGAAAAACCAATAGAGCTTGGTCCTACCGAGTTTCGTCTGCTACAGTTCTTTATGACCCACCAAGATCGTGCCTACTCCCGTGGCCAGTTATTAGATATGGTTTGGGGTGGAAATGTTTATGTTGAAGAGCGTACCGTTGATGTACACATTCGCCGACTGCGTAAAGCTTTAGGCTCTCAGCACGATCACTTAGTGCAAACGGTCCGAGGAACGGGCTATCGTTTTTCGACACAAGTTGCCTGATTTTCGTTAGGACATTACTGATCAATGCAAAAATCCCCCCATGCCGCTGTAAGTAGCTTACTGATCATCACGGTAATCACCGCGACTCTAGGCCTTACTGTAGGCTCCATAAGCTGGGGGTTAGTGGTCGGTTTGTTAATATGGGCAACTATTCAAATTCGCCATATGGAAAAGCTCCAGCGTTGGCTTCACGATCCTAGCGAGCCCTCACCACCAGAATCGACGGGACATTGGGGTGATATTTTTGATGACCTCGCTCGCTTGCAAAAACGTCATAAGAGACGAACGAAAGAGCTAAAAGATATCATCGTTCGCTTTCAGCAATCCTCCTCGGCGCTAACCGACGCCGTCGTTATTATTGATAATCAGAATAATTTAGAGTGGTGGAATCGTTCCGCTGACCACTTGTTAGGTTTAAAGTCCGTATCAGACCGAGGCAAGCCCGTCATGAACTTGCTTAGGGACCCTCGTTTCATACGCTACTATCGTAAAGGAAACTATGAAGAACCTTTACAGCTGTCTAGCCCCATTAATAATGAATTAATACTGCAATACCATATTACAGAGTTTGGTATCAGTGACCGGTTACTGGTTGCACGAGATATTACCCGCTTAGTGAGGCTTGAACAGACCCGGCAAGACTTTGTCGCTAACGCCTCCCATGAACTTCGTACGCCGCTGACGGTTATCCGTGGATATCTTGAAACCTTTCTGGATCAAGATCTGCCCAAACCAATGAATCGCGCTCTGACACAAATGCAAATACAAGCTACGCGTATGGAAAGCCTAGTGGCTGATTTGCTGCTTCTGTCTCGCCTAGAGGCCAGCCAGCACATACCGGATGAAAACCCTATTCATATCCATCAAGTCTTAGAAGCTATTCGTGTTGATGCTCTCGCCCTCTCAGGTGATAAGCATCATACGATTTCACTTGAGACAGAGCCTAGTCACGACCTGTTGGGCCAAGCTCAAGAACTACACAGTGCTTTCTCAAATCTGGTTTTTAATGCAGTACGCTATACCCCAGAAAATGGACACATCGCCATACGTTGGTGGGTTGATCAGGAGGGGGGGCACGTTTCCGTTTCAGATGATGGTTTAGGTATTGACTCTATTCATATCCCGAGACTTACTGAGCGCTTTTACCGTGTCGATGAAGGCCGCTCATCCTCTACCGGAGGCACAGGCCTAGGCCTAGCCATCGTCAAACACGCCCTGCAAAGACATGGCGCTCGTCTAACTATAGAGAGCAAAATTGGCTCTGGCAGCACGTTTATTTGCCACTTCCCTGTGGACATGCTCACAACCAATTAGTGAGCGCTTGCGTGCTCAACATGCTCCTCAAGCCAATAGAGTGTCGCTCCGATGACTGCGGCTGGCATCACGATCAAATTAATGAAAGGAACCATCATTCCCAATTGAACCAATGCACCGAAGCTGACAGATGTGAGGCGCTTTTCGGCTAGCATTAGCTTCATTTGACGAAAGCTTATCTTGTTGTTATCCATTGGATAGTCACAATACTGAATAGCCATCATCCAAGCCCCGAAGAGGAACCAAAGAAAGGGCGCAATCACATTGATAATCGGGATGAAACTGAAGATCAATAGCAAAAACAATCGTGGGATGTAATAAGCCATTTTCGCCAATTCACGCTGTAACGCTCTGGGAATCATAGCAATCAAACCCTTCCAGCCCTCATCCTGCATCACTACACCACGCTTCATCTTTTCTACTTTTTCAGACAGAAAGCCGTTAAAAGGCGCAGCAATAAGATTCGCTACTAATGAAAAGCCGTAATAAACAAAAACCAAAACCAATAGTGCAAATAACGGCCACAAGAGCCAATCTAAAAAAGATAACCAAGAAGGCAGTTTCGACAACCAAAAGTTAACCCATCCATCAAATTCATTCACTAAGAGCCAAATTGCACCTGAAAAAAGAAAGATATTGATGATCATCGGAATCAACACAAAACGTCGAATACCGGGTTCAGGAAGCATACTGAAGCCTCTCAGTAAATAACCACTGCCTTTCACAGGATTGCCTTTCATGTGTTCTCCTACGCTAAGAAATGCACTGCAAACCGAATCACAATGGCGATCAACATCATCCCTAAACCGGTGCGATTCACCTTGAATTCCAAGACGTTATAAGCGATGGTCGGCTGCCAAAACATAATCAAAGACTTGAAGTCTTTCGTTCGCCCGGCATACATCGCCAACGACACTAAAAAAACCAGCAGGCCGCCCCAAAATAGAATCGTTTCTAGTATTGCTAGATAGTACATAAATGCTCTCTTACCAATATCCCCAAATGTGAGGCAACTAGCCTATCAGAATTGCTTTGTTCCCGCTGCAACGTTAGTCTCTGTGACATTGCCACTTTGGCCGCAGTTCCCTATTTTTCCAGCAGGTGATAATAATGAAAGCGATTCGCATACATGCTTTTGGTGGTCCTGAGTCATTAGTCTACGAAGATATCTCCGAACCCCAGCTGAAAGCTGGTGAGATTCTTGTTCAAACACATACTGTTGGGGTTAACCCCATTGATTGGAAGACCTGTAGTGGTGGCGGAGCGGCACCCTTTATTGGTGACCTTCCCTTTGTACCAGGCTGGGAGTTTTCAGGGCACGTGATTGCCTGTGGGAGCGACGTGAGTGGCTTTACCTCTGATGATGCCATCTTTGGTTTTATACGTTTTCCTGCAGCGGCTGGCTGTTACGCCGAACAGATTGCAGTACCTGCCGAACAGATCTCTTTGGTACCAACCTCAGTTGACTTAAAACTGGCGGGTGGATTAGCGCTAGCGGGATTAACGGCTTGGCAAGCGCTCTTTGATAAAGGAGCACTTAAGCCTCAACAAAAGGTTCTAATTATCGCTGCCGCTGGCGGCGTTGGGCACCTAGCGGTTCAACTAGCTAAATGGAAAGGCGCTCATGTTACCGGTACGGCCTCTTCTAGCAATCATGACTTCCTAACATCTCTTGGATGCGATGAAGTGTTGGACTATCACCAAGCGGACAACCTGAGTGGTGATCGTCGCTTTGACCTGATTATCGATGGTGTCGGTGGTGATACGGGTATCAACGCAGTTGAATCTCTAGCTGAGGGTGGGTGCTTAGTGACGCTACCTAGCGTTACAAAAGATGCGGTAATTGCCGCAGGTCAGGCGAAAGGCAAGCAGGTTTTACCTATTCGAGTAGAACCGAATGCTCATCAGTTATCCATACTGGCAAGCTTAGTAGCAGAAGGTGAGTTAAACATGCATCTAGCTACAAGTTACTCTCTTTCAGAAGCGGCACAAGCGTTCAAGGATATTGCCTCAGGACATACCCGAGGCAAGGTCGTTTTAACCGTATCCCAGCAAACACTGTAGCGTGTTAACGACTTGAAAAGCTTCTCACGGTATTAACGGCTGATTGTAGATAGCGACTACGATCAGCCTTATCATCTATTTCAACTGCCAACACTTTTATCAGTTCAGCAATTTTATTTCGATATACACCGTGCTGAGCTTTCCATTGGTCGTAAGCCTCATCAAATACTATCACTGCTGCAGGCCCAATAAACTCCGCCAAACCCTCTTGTAATTGGTCCATCAGTGCCCGTAATTCAGCCTCGGCTTGTGGTCTTGTCGCTTTAGCCGTATTTCCTCCGGCTTGTGCTTGTACAACGGGTGGTTCACTTGCTTGGGGAGACAGCGCCTGTTTGGCGATTTTTGGCAAGGCTGAGCGCGCACTGGTATTAATCAAAGCTAGATTAACATCCTTATCCGTTAGTAATACCAGAATGGTTTCATCGGCAACGTGATAACCAATCAGCAAGTTTTCTTCTAACTCAATATTGATCTCCTTATGATCCCCACCCATGCCTTCAACCGCCATAAATATCTGGTTGATAACTCGGCATGCCCCTACCATATTTTCTTCCAAAATATCAGGGAAGGTCGATGCCTGCATTTCATCGCCTTTGAGTATGAAGCTATGATGGATACCGCCAAAAAGTTCTAGGTCTTTCAGTATTTTATCCATATCTAATTAGCCCCACTGCAGCAAGTCATCAACTTGCTGTTTCAATGCTCTTACCGATACTCGGTTAGAAGACTGAATTCCCAGAGCTTGCTCCCCACCCAGAAAAACCGACAGGTTGTCCTCTTTATTGCTTTTCAAAACAATACTTTGCACTTGTCCGAGATCAGAAACCTCTTCAAACACTTTTACAACACCAGCAACAAAGCCAACAAAGTCATTCACTTCGCTAGTTTCGATAGAGGAGGTGACGATATCGCCCATTTCATCTGTCAATACAGCGCCACGGACACCCTTAAAGTTCATAACATCATCTATGATAGAGTCCTTCATTACGACCTCTTCTCCCAGATATTCCTGAATAGCAAAGTGGGTGTCGTCCGTTTCCTCCTCCACTTCATCAAAGGTTATATCGCTATCCCTTTGCGCTGCTTCGTTGATCAATTCAGACCACTCTCTGTACTCTGTTTTATCTCTAAGTAATTCCTCAACGAGCGGCAACACACTGCCCGCCCGGCGTGCATCAATAAAGCGAACTGGCGCATCGATACCCATCTCCTGCAGAGTTTGTTCGTACTCCAGCAGTGTCGGGTGATCTCTTAAGTCTGAACGAGTTACACCTACAATCACTTGTTTTCGAGCAATTAACTCGGAGAACTCATGAGCATAGTAGCGTAAATCCTTCATTGGGTAGTTGCGCGTGTTATCTACTAGGAACACGATACCTGCACAATCTGCGGCTAAGTTATTCGCCAGCAAATCCCACATAAACTTGAAGCGTGCCTGCCCCGGTGTGCCATAAAGCTGGACGACTTCGTTATCACTTAACGCGAGTGACCCATAGTCCATCGCAACGGTAGTGGTCGCCTTTCTTAAGCCTGTCATATCAGAAGCTTTTGCTTCTGTTTCGATATTCTTATGCTCATCGCTTATCGAGCGAATAGCGGAAGTCTTACCTGCCCCTACTGGGCCAATAAAGAGTAATTTATGATAATCCATGCGCAGCAGCCCTGCGATTCGTTCTTAGGTGAACGAAAGCAGCTAATATTATTATTGTGTGGACGCGCTCACTCAATTGAAATCGCGTCAGTATTCTGCAAGAAGTGTTATTCAGCAGAGATTAAAAAATAGCCTATAAGTGTAAAGAAATGAAGTTCTTAGTGAAATAAGTGTCGACATTAGTTGAACGAAAGGAAAAATGTTGCCTATTGACTACAAAAAAACTGCTGCTGCTTCATTAACAGACGACACCCTTCTCCACGAATGTTTCGATCCCAGCAAGAATATTTAGCCCATGACTTATCATCTTCCGTTGGCTTCTCACGATAAGGCGGCACACCTTCACAAAAGCCTGGGCTAACTTTAGCGACACTAAGACAAGCTCTAAGAAAAACACCTTGATTGACAGTACAACTAAACCCTAAACATCCATCGAACGAATGTAGGGTATTGTCCAAGCACTCCTGTTGGTTATGCTCCCGCCCAAAGCGCTCACCGTTTTTTTTAAACTCCGCTGTTTGATAGGCACGGTCTGCGTTAAAGTCTGCCAGCCAGCTTTCTCGGTTGAGCCAACCCAACACACTTAGCACGACGAGAACACCCAGAGAGATGAGCAGTATTTTTTTCAACGTCAGATATCCCTATAGCTTTATCGACGAGGCCGATAAAGACCAATCACGGTTATAAACACACCCAATACGGATAACAGCATTCCACCATTCACAAATAGAGGATAACGCGCCATATAGGGTATAAACGGCTGTTTGTTTTGCATATCACAGATGAGATTCTGGTAGTCAAAAGAGCCACCTATATCTAAACAATCGTCCACCAATGATTGTTCATACATATACCCCCCCATTAATGCAAGGCAAGGTACTATCAATAATGTGAGTCCCAGTTTTAACATTAGGCGTCGTCACTAATTCCGATATTGCTGACGCCCTCATTACGGGCAAGCGCTCTTAAACTTTGAATAAACACTTTATCCATTTGCTTCACCTGGGTGAGACGCTCAACAACTTCTTCTTGAAATTCATCTTCCTGAAGCATCAGTTCATGATTGGTAATAAATCGAATGATTTCCTCATCCGACATCTGATCATCACCTTCTGAAACCTCAATAAACATCGCAACGCACTCTCGAGATACATTACCAACGGCTACCGCTTCATCGACATCCGCTTCTAGGATGCATACCAGCGTAGAGTAGAGAGAGACCACGGCATCCAATGCAGGTGAAGCGCCATACATTTCAAAGGTATCAAGGTCAGGCATGTTGGCTTCTACTTTATCCAGCTGCACCTCAAAGTTCATTTGAGCACCACCGGGTATCAGTGACTGCCAGACGCCATCAAGAATGGTTTCTAGCTGTTTGAAGTCACCAAACTCCACCAGCTTGCTAAAGAGTGCAAAGTTAGGAAACTGCCGTTCAGTCAGTGCGGCACAATAAGCTGCTAGCTTCTTATGATCCAATGAACGCAGTTGCGACTCTACTGGCAATCTATCTGTCATGTCAGGTCCCGTATTGATGGTTAACAAGGCCTATTGTAAGCCTTTTCAATGATTTTGCAGCCTTCCTGCGTAGTAAACCGGTGGAAATACGGATAAATATAACGGGATATTGTTGTTATACTTTTGATCAGTGACCACTTTATTAACAAACTTGCCAGAACGAGAAGAATAATGCAGAGCAATTTTCTAAGTCTGAGCGTCAGACTACTCGATAGTCTCAGTGAATGGACTGGCCGGATCATATCTTGGCTGACCCTACTGATGGTTATCGTTACTTTTGTCGTTGTTGTCATGCGCTATGTGTTCGAAACCGGTAACATCGCGCTTCAAGAGTCGATTATCTACATGCATAGCTTTGTCTTCCTTTTAGGCGCCGCCTATACCCTTAAGCATGATGGGCATGTGCGCGTTGATATCTTTTACCGGCCGCTCAGTGAACGCGGCAAAGCAATTATCAATATCATCGGCATCCTATTTTTGCTTTTCCCTGTGACCTTATTTATTGGCTACATTTCTTGGGAATACGTGGCGACCTCTTGGTCTCTCATGGAAGGATCGCAGGAAGCCGGGGGAATTGAATACCGCTATATACTGAAATCCACTTTAATAGTGATGCCCATCTTAATGGTGCTACAAGGCGTCGCCGAATTGTTCCGCTGCATTCTGGTGCTATCCGGACAGGGGCATTTGCTTGAAGAAGATGTCACGGAGCATGCGCTATGATCGAATACCTTTCTTTATTTCTATTCTTAACTGCCGTTTTTGTCCTATTGATGGGCTACTCGGTTGCTTTCTCTCTAGCGGGTACAGGTCTTTTATTTGCAGGTATCGGTGCCTTAACAGGGCATTTTGATAGCGTATTCCTTGAGGCAATTCCCAACCGCTTGTTTGGCATCATGAATAATGAGGTACTGGTCGCCGTTCCTCTGTTTGTCTTCATGGGCGTGATGCTGGAGAAGTCGAAAATAGCGGAAGAGCTACTCGATACGATGTCCATTTTATTTGGGCCGATGCGGGGTGGCANNCAGTTGTGGGCATGCTGTTAGCCGCCAGCACTGGCATTGTGGGTGCAACCGTTGTGACCATGGGGCTGCTATCGCTACCTACCATGCTGCGGCGTGGATATGACCCTAAAGTTGCAACCGGCGTCATCTGTGCATCCGGTACGCTGGGGCAGATCATTCCTCCGTCTATCGTTTTAGTTTTACTGGGCGATGTGATTAGTTCAGCGTATCAACAATCACAAATCGACCAAGGGATATTCTCACCTGAAACCGTAACCGTTGGTGATCTTTTCTTAGGAGCCTTGATTCCCGGTTTATTACTGGTAGTGGCTTATATCCTTTACATTATTTTTAAAGCGGTCGTATCTCCTAACTCCGTTCCTGCCATCCCTCAGGAGGAGCGCGATGCGGTTGAGAATATTTGGGGTAAAGTGCTTACGGTTCTGTTTCCCCCGATCCTGCTTATCGGCTTGGTGCTTGGTTCGATTCTTGGAGGTCTAGCAACACCAACAGAAGCGGCGGCGGTGGGTGCAATTGGTGCAATCTTTCTTTCTATGGCTAAGCGCAGCTTCTCCCTCAGCGTACTGCAGGAAGTGATGCGCTCTACAACACAAGTCAGCTCTATGGTGTTCATCATATTAGTGGGTGCCTCTATCTTCTCACTCGTTTTCCGCGGATTCGGTGGCGATGATATGGTTAGAGACTTCCTAACCGACCTACCCGGTGGTGTGTGGGGTGCACTGGCTGTTGTTATGCTGGTAATGTTCCTTTTAGGCTTCTTCTTAGACTTTATCGAGATTACGTTTGTGGTTGTGCCTATCGTTGCACCGATTCTTTTGGCAATGGGGCTCGATCCTGTCTGGTTGGGTATTATGATTGCCTTGAACTTACAAACCTCATTCCTGACACCGCCCTTTGGTTTTGCACTCTTCTACCTTCGTGGCGTGGCGCCTGAGTCTATTAGTACAATGCAAATCTATAGAGGCGTTGTACCCTTCATCATTATTCAGCTCTGTATGCTGGGACTACTTGCCTTATGGCCGAGTCTGGCGACTTGGCTGCCTGAAGTCGTCTATGGCTAAAAGGTAAAACCTCTATAAGCCCTCTTTAAATACCCGCATACTCATGCGGGTATTTTTTTGTATGTTATAACTAGGTTTTTCTATAGATACAAAGAGTCATCGTTTATACACAAAAAACCCTGCCAAAGCAGGGTTCTTTTTACATCTGTAAGAGAACGTTCAAGCTCTCAACAGAAAGGCCAATTACAGCGGGTTACGTGCGTTCAAGTATGCCTGTTCAGAAACCTGATGCCACTTGGTCGCCTGATCACGGAACTTAACAAACGAGTCGAATACTTTTTTCGTCTTCTCATCGTTTGCTGCTTCCTCAGATACGACTTTATCAGACAGCTCTTTAAGCTTCTGCATTACTTCATCAGGGAACTTACGCAATTCAACATTGTGCTCGTTTACCAGCTGCTCCAACGCGCGGTTGTTCTTCGCTGTGAAGTCCGCCAGCATATCTTGGTTAGCAACACGAATCGCATTACGTACAATAATTTGCAGGTCAGCAGGCAGCTTTTCAAACGCTTCTTTGTTGATAAAACACTCCAGCGTTGTACCTGGCTCATGCCAGCCGGGGTAGTAGTAGTATTTAGCCGCTTTGTGCAGACCAAACGCCACATCATTGTAAGGACCTACCCACTCAGTAGCATCGATTGCGCCAGACTGCAAAGATGGGAAAATCTCACCACCTGGCAACAAGACCGGGGTACCGCCTGCGCGCTTAAGTACTTCACCACCTAAACCCGGAATACGCATCTTCAGACCTTTCAGGTCATCAGCAGTGTTGATCTCTTTATTGAACCAACCTCCCATTTGCACACCAGTATTACCTGCGGCGCCAGGAACCAAACCAAATTCAGCATAGATCTCTTCCCATAGCTCCATGCCACCACCATGGTACAGCCAGCTGTTCATTTCCTGAGCAGTCAGACCAAAAGGTACAGCAGCGAAGAATTGAGCTGCACGGCTCTTACCTTTCCAATAGTATGAGGCGCCATGCCCCATCTCAGCGGTTCCACGTGATACCGCATCGAAGATCTCCAATGCTCCTACCAGTTCACCCGCTCCGTATACTTTTACCTGTACACGACCACCGGTCATCTCACCGATCAGTTTTGCTAGATTGTTAGCACCTGTTCCCAGACCGGGGAAGTTTTTCGGCCAGGTGGTAACCATTTTCCATTTGAATTCTGGCGCAGCTTTGGCAGCCGTAGACATCAGAGCACCGGTTGCTACCGTCGCAGCTCCAGCACTTTTAAGAAATTGACGACGCTTCACTAGGTCTACTCCCTTTATTGTTTTTAATGAGTATAGCGGATTGAACATAGCATGCACTATAAGCCCCTGCAATGACTCGGAACAGCTCTTTTATTACGTACGTGGTAATACCCAGAAGCCGTCACACATACCAACAAGAAATACCTAACCTATTCTGGCAAATAAGATTTTTTGTAAAATTACCCTGTCACTTGTTTCGTTGTTATACTTGCTTAACAATGACACTACCCAATGAGATTCGTACTTGAACTCTGCAAATTTACTCAAATCCATTACCGATGCGCGCCCAAAGCTTCGTAAGTCAGAGCAGAAGGTCGCGGACTTTGTTTTGGCGAATCCTCAGAATGTCATTCACATGCGTATCGTAGACTTAGCCGCCGAAGCGAATGTCAGCGAACCTACCGTCGTACGCTTTTGCCGTGCTTTACATTACGATGGCTTTCAGGACTTTAAACTGACGCTAGCCCAAGGGCTTGCCAGTAACGCCAGTTTTGAGCAGTTTTCATTAGATTCCAAAGATACGGTATCCGAGTTTAAACAAAAGATTTTTGATTCTATGATCGGAAATCTGATCCACATCCGCGACCAACTAGAACCCAACACGCTAGAAAGCGCCATTGACGCTCTTGTTAAAGCAAAGCGGATTGAGTTTTATGGATTTGGTGCCTCTGCTGCTGTTTGTAGTGATGCGCAGCATAAGTTTTATCGACTGCAAATTTCTGCTGCCGCTTATTCCGATCCACATATGCAAACAATCTCCGCGGTATCTATGGTTCCGGGTGATGTCGTTGTCGCTATATCCCAAACTGGACGAACAAAAGATCTTTTGCATACGGTCAAGCTAGTGCGCGATACCGGAGCAACCGTCATATCATTGTGCCCAAGCAACACACCGCTAGCTGAACTGGCCACTCTACCCATCCATATTGATGTCGAAGAAGATAAAGACCTCAGTACATTAATGTCTTCACGGGTTCTTCACTTAGTGGTAATTGATGTATTAGCGGTAGGCGTGGCTATGCGCTTAGGCCCTGCACTGCTGGATCACCTTAAAACGATTAAGCGCAGCCTACGCAGTTTACGACAGAATGACAGACGGATGCTTACACGCCGCCCAGATAATATCTAATCTCCGTTTTAGCTTTAACAAAACTGAAACTTCCCCTCGCTATATTCCTCACTGGTTGAAATCTGACCAATTTTTAGTTAAAAAAGAGTTGTTGATGTCTCTTGAGTTTACTGAGGCTAACGATCCTCAGTGCTTTAACTCATTGTATAGCGCGAGGTTGAGATATTATGCTGAATCAAAAAACAGCCACCCTGAGTCATGTACAGATCGAAGTTATTGATACATTGATCGGTTTTGAGGAAGAGGAAAAAATTCGCAACAAGCAGCAAGCGTCAAAGCGATTACTAGCCGCCCGAAGAGCCATAGAAGCCCACCGTGAAGAGGTTCGTTTATCCAAAGAGATAGACAGGGAAGCTTGGTTTGATGATATCTAGCTGCCCTGCCTGAAACCCTGAAGGTTTATTAATCAGGGTAGATAATATTGAGGGGTACAGAACGCCCGCCATCTAATACCAGTGCCGCATGGTGACGTTTAAGTTGTCGCGGCTCTGGAACGCCACACGAGTGGGCGATCATTTCAACCTCGTGAACTAAATTCTGGTGGAAATGGAAAACCCTTTCCGCTTTTACTTCAGGGACTAAGCCCTGCTGTAAGTCTGGATCATGGGTGGTGATACCTGTAGGACAGGTGTTCTTATTACACTGCAGCGCCTGTATGCACCCTAGTGCGAACATAAATCCTCGGGCACTGACCACAAAATCAGCACCAATACAGATAGCCGCTGCCACATCTGTCGGGTTGATCATTTTTCCGGACACAATGACACGGATTCGACTCCGCAGCTCATGTTGTGCCAATTTATTAACAAGAATCGGCAAACTCTCACGTACTGGCAAACCGACATTATCCATCAGCGGCATAGGGGCGGCACCTGTGCCGCCATCAGAACTGTCTAGCGTAATGAAATCAGGAGCTCGTTCAACGCCTCGTTTAATTACGGCTTCACAGAATTGATCCAGCCAATCTGTCGTGCCTAGCACCAGTTTAAAACCACAGGGCTTACCGGTCACTCGGCGAATTCGCTCTACGCTATCCAGTAAATCATCAATAGAGGCGATATCCGCATGGCGATTTGGACTGATTGACGGCTGCCCTTCTGGAATACCGCGAATTTCTGCAATCGCCTTACTTACTTTTTCGGCGGGCAAGATGCCACCCTTACCCGGTTTTGCTCCTTGAGAAAGCTTGATCTCAAACATCTTCACTTGGCTTATCGCCGCTTTTTCTCTCAATTTCTCATCCGACAGATTCCCTGCTGCATCACGAACACCGTATTTGGCTGTACCAATCTGAAAAACAATGTCACACCCACCTTCAAGGTGAAAAGGCGATAACCCGCCTTCCCCTGTGTTCATCCAGCAGCCCGCTTTCGCTGCACCATAAGATAGTGCCTGAACCGCAGGCTTAGAGAGAGCACCATAACTCATACCTGAGATATTAAAGAAAGAGGGAGCATCGTAAGGCTGTTCACAATAAGGTCCGATACGCATCGGCTGCGACTGCGCCGAATCTTCAGACAAGGTAGGAAATGGGCAATTAAGAAAATAGTAAGTACCTGGGCGGCGCAGATCACGCGTCGAGCCAAATGCGATGGTGTTATCAAGATTCTTCGCGGCACGATAAACCCAGCTTCTTTGCGCACGGTTAAAGGGCAGCTCCTCCCGATCCATTGCAAAAAAGTACTGGCGGAAAAATTCACCTAAGTGCTCAAAGAGGTAACGAAAACGCCCGATAAGTGGGTAGTTACGCCGAATAGTCTGTGATGTTTGATGCTTATCTTGCCAATACATAACGGCCGCCGTAAGTAATAAACCGGCCACGACAATCAAGAAAATAATACCAACGGTCGCGATAAAGTTAATGGCAAATGAGGTAAGGGTATCGTTCACGGCTAAAACTCCAAAACGCTATGATCTATCTACTTAAGCTAGCATGTAATCACATAAAACAGGGAATTTTTAGTTTCATATCAGCGAAATAGCATCAGGTGGTGGTGATCGTCTCACTTTAGGCGAACTCAATAACGATGACCAACTAACAATCGCGTAACGCACTCCCTCCGTCACCGCTTCCGCTGTATGTAGATAGCGACTATCTGATGGAAAAAAGATCAACATCCCTGCTTTGGGCTTAATCTTATAGCCGAAGTTTTCAAAGGAGATATGTCCACCTTCAAAATCACTATTCAGGTAAAGTAGTAAACTAATATCCCGATCTAAATCTTTTCTCCAGCGCTGACTACTTTCATCAAAATTTTCACTGTCAGCATGCGGCAGATAAAACCCACCGGGGTTATATTTGAGAAGTTGCGGCTGCTCAAACCAGCTCACTTTATCCTTAACGTGCGGTTCAACCACTTCCAGCAGCGCTTGCTTTACGAATTGATCAAGACGACTCTGGTGTGCAGACATATCAACTCTTTCGGTAACACGCCCTTCATCTTCTTTTCGAACCACTTCATCTTCATTGGTGTGTTCTAGGTCGATAACGGTTAGGCGTTTACTCTCAAGTGTTTCAGCCAATGCCACCAGCGCTTGGCATTCATCAGGAGATAAGTAATTTTCGACGACAACAACCCCATAGGGGGGCTGCCGGTTTGATGCTGAAGAGCCGCAACAGCTTTTAAATCGAAGTCCACTATTGCAAAAACACGTTTCGTTCCTTGAAGGTCTGAAATCATCCCGAAGAGGTTTATCCATAGATCAGCCGCCTAAATATCGTTCCCTTTTAGAAAATTAGACACGATTTTTTAGCACAAAGACAGAGTGATAGCGTTATTTGATCGATCCACATCAGTGAATCTCTTTACGTTCACGGGATAAAATCTCCTGAGCATCCAACGAAGCAATCGAGATACGATGATCAAGGGGTATATCACCACTGACCTGCAAAGCCAGATAGCGCATACAGCAGACTCTCAGAAAAGAGGTAAAGTTACCTAGATCGTGCTCTGCATCGATCGATTCATGATAAAGCCGCGTAATCATCTGCGGGATATTCATATCATCACGCTGCGCAATCGCTTCAAGCACTGACCAGAAATAGTTCTCTAAACGAATGCTGGTCACCATACCATCGATGCGTAACGAGCGTGTGCTACTCGTCCAAAGATTCGAATCAGCCTGAATAAAAAGCTTACACATCGATACCCCCACATTAAGTCGTTATATTATCTCGCAACCTGCACACTCATAGGCAGCGGCAGATTGCGGCACCCCTTCTCAATGGCTATCAGCCAAGTAAAGCCATAAACTGGGCGAGCCAAGCTGGATGGGCAGGCCAGGCAGGAGCCGTTACTAAATTACCATCCGTTACCGCCTCAGCAACATCAATCTCTGCAAAACGCCCTCCCGCACTAACAACTTCTGGCTTACAGGCAGGATACGCAGAGCAAAGCTTGCCCTCAAGCACCCCAGCCGCTGCCAGCAGTTGTGCACCATGGCAGATTGCCGCCACTGGTTTATTCGTCACGAAAAAATGTTTTACCATCTCGACAACCATCGAATCCAATCTTAAGTACTCGGGAGCACGGCCACCCGGAATCACCAAAGCATCATAGGTAGTCACATCAACCTCATCGAAAGAGGCGTTCAGCATAAAGTTATGACCACGCTTTTCTGTGTAGGTCTGATCACCTTCAAAGTCATGAATCGCCGTAACCACCGTATCTCCCTTTCGCTTTCCGGGACACACCGCATCAACCGAATGACCGACTGCCATCAACGCCTGAAAAGGCACCATGGTTTCGTAATCTTCTGTAAAGTCACCCGTAATCATCAAAATCTTTTTATTATTCATATCGTTACTCCGATGCTTTGACTAAACCACTGTTGCCAACACAGCAACCGCTCTTAACGCATAGAAAAGATAACAAGGGGATATGAATTACAGGTATTACGGGAATACTACATGGGTAATATGAGGAAAAAGATTAACTATAAGGGATGGAAAAGCCTAACTCGGTTGAGGTGAATTGTGGGCCGACAATTAAGTTTGATATTTTTATTCTGCAGCATCAGGGATAGGTTAAAACCTAAGGCAAGTATGTTTAGCTCATATAAGCAATATTCTTTCAGCAGTTTCGAAGAAATGCTTTCCAATTTGAAGCGAATTCAATCATCTACATCTACTGCACCGCTAGTTATTTAAGTGGCACAGCTCATTTTCTCAAATGAGCTATGAGAGACTTGTTCATACGTTCATTGGGCACTATCAAGAACTCTTTTAGTCAAGTTTTCCAAAGCACGCTTTGATTGTCCTTTTAGAAACATTTCTGAACGAACTATTTTCCCCGAATACTCAGCGACACCTTGCATCCATGCTCCAGAATACACCCAGCGCACATTCTGACGAACCCATGAATCCAGAGCCGCTTTATTAATAGAGAGTTGCGCACAAGATACTCGGTCAATAATTTCTTCAAAGCTTGAAGGTTGCTGATTGGTAAAGAACATCCGCCCTTCTATTGACTCCTTATGATCTACTGATATACCAGCTAAACGATCGGCTTCAGGAATAAGTTTCAGCTGTCCTTTCAGTATCAATTCATAATCAACGCCCTTTTCAGGCCAACGTTGCTTCTTCATCTCCACCACATCACTTCGAGCCTGCATTGCCTTAATAGGGTTTGCAGTTCCCTTTTCTAACATGCAATCAACGTCATACCAATGTCGTGCTAAACGATGACTGTTTGGATCTCTTTCCATAGTGGAGAATTGATGGAGAGCTGTCAGTTTCTCCCAAACAATGTAGTCCGGATCGTATGCCTGAACCTTAGCCACTGGAAACTCAAGCGATTGCAATTCAGAAACTTCTGCCAAATAGCTCTTAACCTCATGTTCAACGGTAGGCTCCCCTCGATTACGCCCACCAAACTCCAAGAGCACAAAATCCAAGTGATAGCTATTTGCACTCTCGGTCACTCTTGGATAGTGGAAATTGATTTTTTCACCATGAGAATCTTCCTCGAGTTCAGCTCCTAACCCTTCAATACCATATTGAACTAATCGTTGGTTGAGTTTTTCGCAGAGTTGACTTGACCATTCAGTTAAACGCTCTGTTTGCCTTTCACGGAACTTCTTTTGTTGGCTTGGATTTTTGGTCGATTGCGCCCATTCCGTTAGTTCATTTTCAGCTTCAGCTAAGTCAGCCCAATGGATTGAAAGATCGATATCCTCCGAGAAGCGATCAATAGCCTTCCAGCATTTACTTAGCGCAGTCCCACCTTTGAAAGCAACAGCGTAATCACCTAGAAGCTTTTCGTCGTAGAGTAAACGTAAAATTTCTGTTACCCACAGATCTTTTTCCAGAAAGAAATCCGGTAGACCCGCTGGATGATGCTGAGCACCGAGTTGCAGTATCTGTTTCAGTTCCTCACGTTTAGCATCATTTTGGTAGTACTCCAATATATGCATCAGAAGGTTTGCTCCAGTTGTTGCAATTTACTTTGCCAAGCAGCGAGAGAAGGTAGACCTTTAAGTTTTTTCGCCACGGCTTTCGTTTCGCTAGGTGTCAGTGATAAACGACGAACTGCTTTTTTCAGACCCGCAAGATCAACAAATTCAGGCGGAGTCACCAAAAGCCCTCTGAGCAAGACACCTTCAGGCTCTTTAGCCCAACGCAGCTTTTGGTCGCTGATATGACGTACTTCAACAACCTGATTACCAATACGAAACTCTCTGGATGGCCCATTGCTCCAGTAGACTGTCTTCATAGGCGCTTGGGTCTGTAGACCTAAGCGATAAGCGGCTTCTTGCCCCTGACTCACCAATTTATAGCCATGTTCTTTTGCCCAAACCTTAGCAACCTGATCTG
>NPID01002260.1_pt1 | contig 45100 bp, 24 predicted proteins | sample 8637491 | NCBI WGS metagenome assembly NPID01 (sample SAMN07420843, study PRJNA396082) | bioreactor metagenome | isolation source: sample BA6 brine-fed electro-methanogenic bioreactor BA | place: Japan: Kochi | collected 2016-06-14 | reverse complement strand
TTCGCCTTGATTTTTAAATTTGATTCCCAAGTATCGGTGCCATTGGTTATTTGAAGTAAGAATGATGCTTGATACTGATCGGGAACATCGTTGGAAACTGAGAGGCTAAAAGCATTATCAACCAAAGACGTATTACCTGTTTCACCATTTGCAATGTCGCCAAAGTTAACAGCATCGCCATCGGTAATTGTAAAATACTCATCGGTTCCTGATAGTGTAGCGGTAATGCCTGTACCTGGGTCAGCACCCACGTTTTTAAGTGTTACGTTAAGCGTAAAGTCTTCACCAAAATCAACTACTTGGTTATCATTTCCTGTTTCATCGTTTACTGTGTATAAATCGAGAACAATGTACGGACCCTCGAGTGCAGCAGCAGGAACTTGCGCAACGTATGGTACTGTTTGCGGACGAGTAACAACAATATCCACATCACCACCATCAAGAACAGGCTCAATGCTAACCTCAACCTCGCCCGTTTCGTCAACTAAAGCAGCACCGTGTAAAACACCATCCTTGCTAATTGCAACATAAGAACCAGGCAAAGCACTTACAGTATAAGTATCAAGCCCAATGGGAACAATTGCCATGTGCGAAACAGTGTTCTCTTCACCTTCAGTAAGATAAGGCATAAGCGAAGGATCGCCAAGCACGTTATATGCCTGCCAGTAATATAGAGGGCTTGAATGTTGTGGGTAACCTTGAATATCAACCTCGGTTACCGCTAGGTTACCAACAAAAACCAAACCGCTAGCAGTTACATAATTTGAATGGAAAGGTGCATCGTATGCACCAAAAGTAGTTTCCTCGAAAGTTGGCACATAGCCATTGTTATCACCAGTAATAGGGAATGCTCCTACAGACCAATAAAAATCTTCGAACCAGTATGAAGATGGCGATGAACCGATATAAGTTACGGCACCTTTATTCGCAGCACGAATCCACGATTCGCCCACACATTCACCATAACCAAAGTCAGCAGAAAGACAGCAGTTACCAACAGAAAGAGGATACTTATTGGTATTGGTCATTGCGTTAATTGTAGAACTGGTTAGATTGGGATCGCCCCAAGAAGTTTCACTACAATGTGCGGTATAGTTAATTAAGCTAACCGAAATACGCTCATTGTCGTAGCAACCTGAGTAACCAGGGCTATTATTGGGGTTATTAGGATCATTATCTACTCCATATCCCCAAACAGTATTGAATCCGTTATCGGAATTAAAATAGTTCGCTGTACCGTACTTAACTGTAGGCTGTCCTACCTTTGGATTCCAATTACCATCGGAACCAGCGATAAGTGTAGCATTATTTAGGTATGTAGGATCGGCAAATTGGTACTGCTCATAGTAAAGAATTTTATTAATAATATTCTCGAGCTGAGTAGTAGTAGTAGCAGATAAACGACCGTAATACATTTCGGGGAAATAGTCGCCATCAACGCTAGCGTAATAGAGGTCGGTTTGCTTACCTGACGAAGAACCAACACCGGAAGAAGGTATTTGTGCTACATCACCAACAAATACCAAGAACGTTGGGGCAGGGTTTTCTGTAGTTGCATTTTCATATTTATCATGAATAAACGTTTGGATAGCATTGGTTGTAGTTCCAATGTCATCGGTATAGGCAACTTCAACAAAAAAGCCCTTTTTGGTTTTCCACTCAATAAATGGTGCAAGAGTTTCTTCGAACATTCTGTCGCTAACAATAAGCATGTTTACAGGATAGTTCGTTAGATCGGGATGATCATCGTAGACATCCTTAGTAAAAGGATTAGCCAATACTGAGTAAACAGGCTCAAAATATGGCGAACGAGTTTTTGCTTCTATTTCCATATCGAGTGCTTTGTTTGCTCCTTCAAAAGAAATTTCAACTTCAACGTCGTTATAAACCTTTACTGTTCCATTTACTGGATTGTAGTTTACGGGGTAAACTTCAACGCGGGCTATTCTAACACCTCTCATTGTGCCAAGCACCTCAATGTTTGCAATTGGCATATTTTGATAATCGGCATTACTATAAACCTTTTTATTGAAATGGAAAGGCTCTTTTTCAATATCCTGATCTTTACGTAATGAAGGTTGAACAGGATAAAGCACATTGGATATCCCGTACTCTGTAAGAGAAATCTCTTCCTCGTTATACCCAACAACATTAAGCTTAACAGCAGCACCGTGCGGTATTTGGATAAGCTTTTTAAATGCAGGAAGTTTAGGAGATCCAAGTTCGCCACTTGAATATCCATCACCAAAATAGAGTTCGGTAAAGTTTTGTCCTTTGGTATTTAGGACTTCTTTACCGTAAATTCCCTGAAGGGAAAAGAGCATGTTAACATTTGAAATGTTGTTTTGGAGAACTACTGCTTCGGACTTTTTATTTCCTAAAGGAATAAAATAATCCTGAGCATAACTTGCCGGAATAATACAAGCAAGCATGACTAGAATTGCTAGAAATTTTTTCATGTAATAAAAACAGGTTTAGGTATGAATAAAATGTAGTAGTTTGTAGTTGTGCAAGGTATGAAATATTTTTATTTGAGGTTAAACCTTTACTGCTTTTTTTACTCTAATGCCATTTTTTTCAACAAAAAAAGCCCCAAAAAGGGGCTTTTTTATAATCATACTAAATAGTGTTTTTTATTTCTTAATCATTTTCCTAACCACCCTTTCACCGTTAAAGCCTTCGATGGTTATTAAGTATACTCCAGCATTAAGTTGATCGGTACTTACTGCTTTTCTACCATTTAGGTTTTCGTCAAGAACTAATTGTCCAATAAGATTAGAAACAACGATTCGCTTAACCTTTTCGGGACTGGAAATTGAAATCTCATTGCTAAACGGATTAGGATATGCAATGATGCTTTCAAAAGCTTCGGCATTAATTCCTGAAATCAGTTGAAATTCAACAGTAACATTAGTACTGGTTTGCACATCATTAACGGTAAATTCCGTTTCGGTAAAACTTGGAATAACGTTACCCTGAAGAGTCCACTGTAGTATTTGGTAATTTTCACTTGGAGTTGCAGTAAATACTACGTTTGATCCAGCAGGAACTCCTTCTCCAGAGCTTATAGGTAAACCACTTACTGTAGCTGTCAAACTTCCATTTCCATCAACAACACTAAAGGTTACCTCAACTACTTCAACAATATCAAAATCAATACTTACTTTATTGCTAACTCCTGTAGTGTAAACTGCCTCTACGCTAGCAGTATACTCTCCGTAGGCCAAATCCTCAAACAGATAAGATGTTCCTTCAATTGGTTCGGCATTAACTGGTGTTTCTGCTTCATTAAGGTAAATATTGAAACCAACAAAAGCCTTTTCGTTTTTACCGATTAGTGAGTTAAGTGCTGCCATAATGAAATTGGCTCTCGCATCGGCATCGGCAATAGCCGTAAGCGATGCAGAACTATAAATTGCATTCTGGTACTTAATTGCAGCAACGCCGTTAGGATCCATGGTAATATCGATAACCGCCTGACCAACGTGATCGGTAATATTATCGGTTGTTAAACCTTCTTTCTTACCATAAATATTTCCTAAGTCGAGCACCATTCCCTCTGCAAACGATCCAGTAGAACCTATAGCGGTTTGTGCGTCGGGGAAAGTTTCCCACCAAACATCTTGAGTAACAGAACGAACTCCAAGATAATCATAGGCAAATTGTCCGGCAGTAAAAGTATACGATGGATCTTGGCTATAGAAATCCCAAACATAATCCTGAGTAGATAGGATTAGCTTACCTCCATTATCAAGATACTGGGCTAAATTAGTGTGGTCAGTAGCAGTCATTGTTTGGTTATTCTGCCATCCTTCTCCGGTTACCCAGATAATAGCATCGTACTGCTGCATAACCTCAAGGGTTGGTCCGTTAAATGTTGTAGCATCTGCTTCAAATAGGGTATAGTCAAGTTCTAAATAGTCTAGTGTTGCAGCCATTATTGCTCCATCGTCAGTAAAGTCAACTGCATTGCTAGCATCATGGTCTACAAGTAATATTGAACCGCCAAATGAACCATTCCAAGATAATAGGGCTGTTCTGTTCACATTATCAACATCAACAGTAAGCGCATATGGGTCTACTATTGTTTCGGCAAGAATTATTGTTCCCAAATCCAAGTCGCCATCAACAATAACTTCCTGCACATCTGTGTCGTATCCTTCTTCGGTTATAGTAAGGGTATAAGTTCCCTCATATACATCGGCCATAGTAAAGGATCCATCAACACCAGCTGTTGCAGTATAAGTGTCGTATCCAGCTAGTTCGATTGATGCTCCCTCGAGCAGAATTTCGTCGTTACCTTCAACAATACCACTTACGGTAAACTTCGGTATTTCAACAAGTTGTACGTCTATGGTTGTTGTTGCATCCTCTTCAATTAAAACATCTACTTCTAAATGTTCATTGTAACCAAACATTTCATAGGAAACATCATAAGTTCCAGCAAGAAGATAAGGGAAAAGATACTCACCATTTTCATTAGTAACAGCTTTCGCCATTGTACCAACAACGCTAATTTCAACGCCTTCAATTGGATTTGTTCCATCGGTAACTAAACCGTCGAGGGAACCTAGGCCTTCGGTAGAGAAGAAAAGTGTAGTATTTGGATGCCAATCGGTAACGGTTCCATCACCTGGGCTGAGCGGATCAAGAGGTCCTGTTCCGTCGGCTGAAACTCGACGTGTTCTAACAGAGCCCTCGTCTAAAGTACCATAGAACCTATCGCTTGAGCTAAAGTATTGATCTTCCCATACCCTATTTGTATAAACAACAATATTACCTCCAGTATATACATAAGGCATATCGAATGGAATAACAATAGTATTTTCTCCTTGTGGGAAATCAACCGTTCCTTCGTAAACAAGAGTTAGAGTTGTGGGATCGACCCAACCAGCAGATAGATCTTCCATTTCAGTTTCACCGATCCAAACCTTAATCTCTTTAGCAGGTAGATCAGTTGCAAAGTTATTTGTGTAGGCAATTGATGTCATTGCTCCCCCTCCTATACCAAGCTCATCAGCAAAGTATAAGGTTTGGCTGAAACTGTTTTTGTAGTAAAAATCAAAAGGTATGCGAACTGCTGGGTAATTTGCGCCTGAGCCAATTGTAATTGCAATAATATCAGCAGATTGAATCATTAAATTTAGGTTTGCTGATTGATTATTGGTAAGCTGCTCGTCGGATGCAAGCTCAACTATTGCATACAAATAAGTTTCACCTTCGTCACCTTCTTGAGGAGTCCAAGGGATGTCGAATTCAACAATTTCACCATTTGCTATTGAAACGCCGGGCACAGAACCAATCTCCACGTCACCTTCACGCATTAATTTAACAGTGTAGGTATCTTGGGTTTGAATACCAACATTTTCAACCGAAATAGTATATGTTGATTCAATTCCTACTGATGGTGTAGAGTTTCCGGAAACAGCTAATGCAGCAAGATCGTTGTCGGCTAATTTGTAAATCCAAACATCGTCAATACATACGCCAAAATCCCATCCTCCTTCTCCTGTTAATCCGGCAAACTGAAGCTGAATTTCAGAACCAGCATAGGCATCAAGAACAACTTTAAATTCGGAATAGGTTGTATTTGTAAGTCCTCTAAACTCTTCTAAGGTTTCGAATTCCCCACCATCTATGCTTATCATAAGGTCAAAATCCTGAGGGTAATTTGCGGATTCTACTCTGTAGAAGAAAGAAAGCTCGTAAACCTCATCAATGGGAAGTGCAATAGTTGGGGTAGTTAGCATAGATCCGGCTAAATTTGAGTATGCCCAATTCTCTCCGGTATGCGCACCACCATATAAACTATGCGCCCAGCCACTATTTGTCCAACCGGCTGGTGGCCACATGTCTTCAAAACCTTCCCAAACTAGGAAGCCTTCAGCTGCAAGAAGAGCAGGATTAGATGCTCCACTTCCTCCTTCACCTTCATCGTTATGCGCTGTTACAATATAATAGTAATTGCCAATTTCGGGCACAGTAAGGTCAACATATTCCACTTCTGTAATATCTGTAGCGAGTTCCACCTCATCGGGCATTCTGGTTATGGAATATGTAGTATTGGCCATATCGATATAACCTCCGTGTAAACCGTCGGTAGGCGCATCCCAAGTAATGCTTCCGTTGTTTCCATCAGCAACAAGAACAACATTTTCGGGTGCAGCAGGAACATCGTTACCCAACCAAACTGTTTGGCTTGCACTTACACCCTGTCCAACAGAGTTAGTTCCATATACAGTAAATGTGTAAAAACCAGGATCAACACCAGTGAAATCATAAGTTTCAGATCCTCCAATTACTGGACTACTATTTATATACTCTGCATCTACTGCATCGTTCACCCAAAGTTCAATAGTTGTTAGCTCGGTAAGCTCGGTACCATCGAAAGTTAAACTTGGGTTTGTCCACGTTAAATTAGCTTCAACTGCACCCATTTCGGCTGGAGTTATAACTAAATCGGCGGGCGCTTCGGGTGCTCCGGGCTCTGCTAGCACAGGAACAATGCAAATACCGAAGGAATCATAATCAGTACCACCCCATACACCAGCATCTGACTGTGCTGTAGCACCAAGGCCTGCAGGTTGATCTATCCACAAGAACCAGGCATCGGCTGCAGTATTTGCAATACCTACCCAAAACGTTTCGGTTAAACCATCAATTGGAGAAGCAGGAATATAATCCCAATGAAATACATTGTAAACATCGGCAAATATAGCCTCGGTATTTACGTGGTTTATTGAAACTGTTTCAGAGGATATTAGGTTTCCAGGGAGCCCTGCGTTGTCCTCATAAAATGAAATTTCAAACTCGTAGGGATCAACATCGTTCATTGGACTCCATGCTGATCCATCATTAAATGCTTGAATTCCGAAGAATCGAATTGCACTAATGGGATCACTAAAGCCTTCGATCATTTGTGCAGCAACGTAACCTGCATTAGTATTAGATGTTACAGCACCTGTAAAGTCTATTGGTGCGTTGCTGTAAGTTGCATCGGGTAAGCATTCAATAGCCTTTATAGCTGTACTTTCCCCTTTTAAAAATTTTGCGCTAATTTCTTTCTTTTGAAATTTAGAGATTTTATCCAATCTCTCTTTTTCCAAATCGCTATTTTGTGCATTGACCACAAAACAAAGGCTAGAAAAAGCTAAAAATAAGGTTAATAGTTTTCTCATTTCTTTTTAAGTTTTAGGTTAGTAGTTTGATTAAAATTGAGTTGTAACTAATTAGTTTTATGCCATAAGCAAAAATTTTAGATTAACTAAAAGTGATAATGAGCTATTAAATTTATGACATTTTTTTTACTCTCGTTTTTTATTCTGTATTTTTTTTATCATTTTTTATTTTTTTGGTGTGTTTTATAGCATTTTAAAGGTATTTCATAATTGTTTACTTATATGTCATTAATTCAGTGATTATTGCCATATAATAATTTATACGATTGTTCTATTTTTGAATGGATTGTCTGGTATAATATTGCTAAGCAAAACAATGCAGTATAATATGATTACCGAAAAGAGTGTGCAGTAATTAAATGAGATATTATTTACTTTGCTTTATAGTAGTTGTATATGATTATAGCCTTTGCTCTTCCAATTTCTGCGGAAATTTCTTCGTAGCTAGCCTTGGAAATACTGTCAATATTCTTAAACTTCTTAAGCAATTTTACAATAGTATTCTCACCAATACCCTTAATATCTGAGAGTTCTGATTTAATTGAATTATTTGAGCGTTTGTTTCGGTGATGAGTAATCCCAAACCTATGGGCTTCGTTTCGGGCGTGCTGGATAACTTTGAGCGATTCGGAGTTTTTATCGAGATATATTGGAACGGGGTCGCCATAAAAGAATATCTCCTCCAAACGCTTTGCTATACCTATTAATTGAACTTTTTGTTCAATTCCTAATTCCTTTAATATTGCATATGTGGCATTTAGCTGTCCCTTTCCCCCATCAACAACAATAAGCTGTGGCAATGGAGAATTATTTGCAATTAATTTACTATAACGTCGTCTAACAGCCTCTTGCATAGAGGCATAGTCGTTGGGTCCTTGCACGGTTTTTATGTTAAATAGTCTGTACTCCTTTTTTGCGGGACGTGCATTTTTAAAAACAACACATGCTGAAACCGGATTAGTTCCCTGAGTATTAGAATTATCGAAACATTCGATATGAACAGGAAGATCCTTTGTGCGGAAATCCTTTTGCAGAGTTTTTAGTATTCTGCTGCTACGTGAGGCTGAATCTCTCTTTTCTTGAACAACTTTTTGAGCATTTGCAAAAGCTCTAACATTCCTCTCGGAAAGGGTTAGAAGGCTTTTCTTATCACCTCTAGTTGGTAAAACATACTTTGCTCCGCTAATTGAAAACTCAGGAAGCAATGGTACAATTATTTCTTTTGCTGAACTACTTACTTTTTGCCTTATATCTGAAATTACTGTTGCTAGCAACTCAGTTTCTGATTCGTCTAAATATTTCTTAATCTGTACATTATGAGCCTGTATTACAGATCCCTGAATAACTTTGAGATAGTTTACAAAAGCGACCGATGGTTCGCTTATAATTGAAAATACATCAATATCGCTAAGTGTTTGGCTAACTATGCTCGACTTAGCCTGATATCTCGACAATGCATCTATCTTATTCTTAAGTAGTTGAGCCTCTTCAAATCGATATTCACTTGCTTTTTGCTTCATTTGCTTTTCTAGCACCTTTTTTACAGAACTAATATTTCCTTTGAGAAGGTCAGCGATTTGTGAAATGTTATGGTTATAGTCCTCCTCGCTATGATTCGCAATGCAAGGTGCTTTGCAATTTCCTAATTGAAATTCGAGACAGGGTTTAAATCTTTTTTTACTAATATTTTCGTTAGTTAAATTTAAAGTACATGTACGTAATGGATATAATGACCTTAGCAAATCGAGCATTGACTTAAGCACAACCCCAGAAGTATACGGACCAAAATATCTACTCCCATCGCTTTCAACTCTTCGCGTAGAGAATACGCGAGGGAACGGTTCGTTCTTTATACAAATCCATGGATAAGTTTTGTCGTCCTTTAGCAGAACATTGTACTTAGGCTGTAGCTTTTTTATTAGGTTATTCTCCAAAAGTAAAGCATCACTTTCGGTATCAACAACAATATGCTTAATATCAACTATTTTGGAAACAAGAACTCGTAGTTTTGCGCTATCATAATTGGATCGATTAAAATATGATGAAACCCTTTTTCGAAGACTTTTGGCTTTTCCAACATAAATAATTTCTCCCTTACTATTATAAAACTGGTATACACCAGGTTTATCTGGTAAGTTACTAACTTGCTGTAATAATGGGTTAATGATCACAATATGAGAGGGCTAATAAATACGCTAGTACAAAAAGTCCATTACATCGGCTATATAAACAAATAGTAAAGATAAGCAAAAGGCAATAATTGGGGCTATTGCCCACATTCCGAAGAACTTACGCACTTCTGTTTTTCGAAAAATATTCTTAATACCTAGTTTTGCTATCCCAATACCTAATATTGCTCCAACATTTAGCTGAACCAATGATGTTGGAATTCCTTTTGTTAATGATGCTAGTAGTAATAATGAAGCAGAAACAAATGCGATTATTACTGCTTCAATTCTTCCAAAAAGGAAAAGCTCTTTTCCAGTATTACGTAAAATTTTATGGCCAAAAATTGAACTTCCTATGCCGAAACAAGGGGCAATAATTAAGATTGAAAAAATAGTAACCATCCAATAGGTTTCATCGGGGTCCAGACCAAGCTCATTTATTGTCATTGATGTTATAGGACCTACTGCATTGGCTACATTATTTGCTCCTATGGAAAAGGCTACATACAGGGATACGGCAACTAATAATCCTTTGAGCACATAGCTATTATTAATTTTACTAGATATTGTATAGCCTCTTCGTCTTAGGGGCTTATATATGTATCTCCCTATTACAAAGCATAGCATTAATGAAACTAGAGGAAGGATGAGCCAAGTGGGCACAATTTCGTAGAAAAGGGTCTTCGGGTTGAAATCTTTAAAATAGATACCAGGTGCTGCTAGGGCAAATATTGTTGATTGACTAGTTGATTGGGGAATGCCAGCAATATTTGCAACGAAAAGTGAGACTGCTACAGCGAAAAAAACAATTGTTATAACTACGTTATTAATTAAGTAGGGATTAAGAATTTCGGTTCCAACAGTATTTGCAGTTTGCTTTCCGGCTATTACTGCACCTAGAAAAACCATTATTCCGAAAATACCAGGTATTAAAGTCCTACGGATAGCATTTGCACCAAAGGCAGCAGAAAAAGATGGACCGGTACCACTACCGCCCATATTAACTGCCAAAAACATTGCAACTAAAAAGGGTACGAGCATATTCCTATATTTTTTAAAAAAGTAACCTAAATAATAAATAAGAATTACTTTATCTACAAATATAGGGAATTACTCAAAAAGAGAAATTGTTTTAAAATTAATGCTGTCGAAAAGGCCGTTGTGATTAATTTTAATTTCTGGAATAACAGTTAACGCCATAAATGATGCAGTCATGAACGGACTTTCCAATGAGCAACCAAACTCTTTTACCTTTTGGTTAAGCTGCTCGTATACTCTACTTACCTTTTCTCCATTCTCATCAGTCATTAATCCAAAATAGGGTAGCTGCAAACCGTCTCCTTCTTCTCCATTAAAAAAGCAAAGACCTCCCCTATTGGATACTACCCACTTCAGAGAAGCCTTAAGACTAATATCATCACATCCCACGGCAACTATATGGTGACTATCATGTGCAATACTTGCTGCTAATGCTCCTTTTTTGAGTCCAAAGCCCTTAATGAAAGCAACTTGTGGAAGAGTATTGGAATACCTGTCAAGTAACACAATTTTTAGGATGTCGTTCTGAGGGTTTGTGAATACTTCATTCCCTTGCTCAACTGGCGCATCAATCAATAGATTCTTGGTTAGTAACTCTCCATCTATTGCTTCAATTAGGTGCATTTTTGATCCTGTTGCTATGACACTTAGGTCTCCTATGAATTTGTCTCGAAAAATAAAATTATCTGGCTTTTCGTTTGGCTGACTAAACTGAACATTACCATCTTTATAAACAAGCCTTCCTTGAATATGTGTTTCAATAACCTCAAAGTCTTCGAGGTTATTTACTAGGATAAAATCGGCTGGATCACCTATTCTTAGTTTTCCAAGGGGAAGGTTATAATGTTCGATGGGAGTTATAGTTGCTGCATAAATGGTATCGAATAAATCGTGTCCCTTTGCCATGGCTCGCGAAACTATTTTGTTTATGTGACCTTGTTTCAAGTAGTCGGGATGACAATCATCTGTACAAAACATTATATCCTTAGGATACTTTGAAAGCAGAGGCGATAGGTTGTCGAAGTTTTTTGCAGCACTACCCTCTCTAATTTGTATCTTCATCCCTAATCTAATTTTTTCTTCAGCTTCGGCTTGAGTACTACATTCGTGATCGGTAGAAATTCCTGAACTAACATATTTCTGTAACATCTCTCCTATTAGTCCGGGCACATGGCCGTCTATAGGTTTATTAAACTTTTTTGCTGCTGAAATTTTTCGGGTTACCTCTTCATCATAATTGATTACACCAGGAAAGTTCATCATCTCAGCCAAGAAATAAAAATTTTCTTCCGCAATTAGCCCTGATACTTGTTTTGCATCTAAAACTGCTCCACTTTTCTCCAAGGGTGATGCAGGGACACATGATGGAACACCAAAGAAAAATTTAAATGGAACTTTTTGCGAATTAGCTTGCATAAACCTAATCCCTGAAACACCTGCAACATTAGCCACTTCATGTGGATCGGTAACTACGGCAATTGTGCCATTTTTAACAGCCATTTCGGCAAAACGGCTCGGTAATAGCATAGAGCTCTCTATGTGTACATGCGAATCAATAAATCCTGGTAAAATAAATGGTCCGGCAATTGGTTCGGAAAAATTTATGCTCAAAATTTTACCGTTTTCAACTGTAATCTCGGCACCCTTTATTGTCCTTTCAACTGGGTTTACAACATTTCCCTTAACCGTGTATGTCGAATTATGCATGGCAATTTTTATTAAACATTATTAAACTAATAGTTTAATGTTCCACGTGGAACACTTTTGCTATTTACAAAAAACAAATATGGTTCCACGTGGAACATTATCTCCCCAAATAAACTAAAAGTACATTGATATCGCTTGGCGAAACTCCAGGTATTCTACTGGCTTGTCCGATTGTTTTTGGCTTAATTTTATTCAGCTTTTGTCTTCCCTCGGTACTTATGGACTTAAATTGATCGAAAGTAATGCTTTCGGGAAGAGACACGTATTCCAAGCGTTTAATTTTATCTGCAATTTGTTTCTCTCTTTCTATATATCCCTCATACTTTAGATGGATTTCTACGCTTTCAAGAATATCGTTTGTTGCTTGAATAGCTTCAATTTTTGTTCTAATGCTTGTAGATGCATCGATTAGCTGCGGAAGGTTAACTTCGGGTCGAAGCAGGATATCAATTGCTTTTCGTTTCTGGGTTATAGTAGTTGATGATATAGAAGTTAAATATGGGTTTATTTCGGTTGGCAAAATACTGTCTTGCTTTATAATACTTTCTATGATATCAATTTTCCGGTACTTTTCTCGAAAAGCATCTCCTCGTTCCTTTGAAACAAGACCTAACTCAATTCCAATGGGCGTTAAACGTTCATCGGCATTATCCTGCCTGAGTAGTATTCGGTGTTCAGCGCGGCTAGTGAACATTCTGTAAGGTTCGTCAACACCTTTGGTAACGAGATCATCAATTAGAACTCCTATATATGCTTCATTTCTGTTTAATATAAAATTTGAAAGATTATTGAGGCTGCGGTGGGCATTTATTCCTGCTATTAATCCTTGTGCCGCTGCTTCTTCGTAGCCTGTTGTACCGTTTATTTGGCCAGCGAAATAGAGGTTTTTATAATTCTTCGTTTCAAGTGTGTGATTTAGCTGTGTTGGTGGAAAATAATCGTACTCAATTGCATACCCTGGTCTCAGTATGTGTGCGTTTTCAAATCCTGGAATAGTTTTTAAAGCCTGATATTGTATATCGGCAGGTAACGATGAACTAAACCCATTAAGATACATCTCATAGGTTTTTTCTCCTTCGGGTTCTAAGAAAAGCTGATGGCTATTTTTATCTGAGAATGTTCTTAGCTTATCTTCAATACTTGGGCAATAACGGGGTCCAATACCTTGAATTGTACCCTGGAATAATGGGCTGAAATCGAATCCTGTTCGCAAAACATCATGAACCTCATCTGAGGTATGCGCAATAAAACAACTTCGTTGAGTTAAGCGATTTGGTTTGTCTGTAATAAACGAAAAATATCTTTCCTCCTGCTCGCCTTTTTGTTCAATTAGCTTTGAATAGTCAACTGTTCGTCCATCAATACGTACGGGTGTTCCTGTTTTCATTCTGCCCGATTCGAATCCTAAATCTTCCAACTGTTTTGTTAATCCTTCTGAAGCTGATTCGCCAATGCGTCCTCCTCCAAAATTAACTTTCCCCACATGTATTAATCCTGACAAAAAAGTTCCATTTGTTAAAACAACAGCTTTACTTTTAATTGAAATTCCCATTTGGGTTATTACACCAGCAATTTTATCATTATCTAAAAGTAGAGAGTCGACTCTATCCTGCCAAAGGTAAAGATTGGGTATTTCTTCAAGTGTATCTCTCCACACTTGGGAAAAAACCATCCGATCGCATTGTGCTCTAGGACTCCACATTGCTGGTCCTTTGGAGCGGTTAAGCATACGGAATTGTATTGAAGACTTATCGGTAATAATTGCTGAGTACCCACCTAGAGCATCTATCTCACGCAATATCTGACCCTTACCAACTCCGCCCATAGCTGGGTTGCAGCTCATTTGGGCCATTTTGGAAAGATCCATTGAAATGAGTAGTACTTGAGAACCTAAATTTGCGGCGGCGGCGGCAGCCTCGCATCCAGCATGTCCTCCTCCTACAACTATTACATCAAACTCTTTTAGCATTGTTCATTTCCTTTAATTTTAGCAGACAATCATCTTCTGCTTTGCGCATTTGTTTAATTTCGTTATCTGTTGAATCGTTATAACCAATAAGATGTAAAACACCGTGAACTATAACTCGGTTCAACTCTTGGGAAAATAATTGATTAAACTTATGCGCATTAAATTTTACAACTGGGATGCAAATATAAATATCTGTAGAGACAATATTGCCAGTTGTGTAAGGAAATGTAATAATATCGGTGAGATAGTTATGATTTAAATACTCTCTATTTATTGAAAGTATTCGGGTTTCAGAAGTAAAAATAATATTTATTTCACCAACAGAGTAGTTACTATTTTCGATAATTTGAGTTAACCAATTCCTTATTACTCGTCTTCCTCTTAAGGAAAACTTAAAATCATCGTTAAAAAAATTTATGGGCACTTTAGGTTAACTAAATTTTAAAAACAAGCTCTACATGAGAACCGTTATCATTAAATATTATATCGTCGGCTAAGTTTTTCATTAGAAACACTCCTCTGCCTGAAACATTTTCTAGATTCTCTGGCTTTGTTGGATCGGGTACATCTTCGTAATTAAAACCTACGCCTTGATCTTTAACATAAATATGGATTGAATTATCGGATATTTGCACCCCTACATCTACTGTCTTACTAATATCAAATTTATTGCCGTGCACTATTGAATTATTAACCGCTTCTATAGTGGCAATCAATATCTTACCGTATAAATCTGATGAAAGGCTACATTGCTCAGAAATCTCATCTACTAATTTTTCGATGTGTGATATATTATCGAGCTTGGATTGTATAGTAATCTCTTTTTCCATTGTAAGTTTTATTCTCAAGTGATTTATACTTTATTATTTAAATAAAGTTTCAATAATAAAGCGCAATTATTGAGCTAGGGCAAAATCCAATTTTCAGGATTTTGAATTTTATTCTCGTGCCATATTTGTAAATTATATAAACCTTTTCCTGTTGAGGGATCGGTATATGCTTGTCCAATAGGTTGTAATGATTTTACATTATCTCCCACCTTAACTTTTATTTTGGTAATGTTGGAATATACTGTTAGATAGTCGCCATGACGAATTAACACTGCCATGTTTGATCCTGGTATTGAAACAATCTTTTTTACCTCCCCTTCAAAAATTGCTTTAACAGGTGCATTTTGTTGAGTGCTTATATCAACTCCATTGTTCTTTATTTTCACTCCTTTAAGTATGGGGTGATTGTGTTCCCCAAAATCACTGGTAATAATCCCTTGTTCAGTTGGCCATGGTAACTTCCCTTTGTTTCCTTCGAAACCAGCTGATAGCTGTAAATAACGACCATCGCGTACTTTGGTATTGGCCATTCGTTTTGCTTCCTCTGCTATAAGATCGCTTATGGCCTTATCCAGTAGTTCCATTGATTTTTTTCGTTCTTCTATTTCTTTTCGCAACTTTCCTTCACGCTGGCTTAACGAAGCTACACTTTTTTGATACTTTCTTTGTTCTAAACTAATTTTAATTACTTCATCATCCTTGGATTTCTTTGATTGTTCAAGTTGATCTTTGCTTAACTGTAAATTAGAGATTTCAGTGGCTATCATTCTTTGGGTTACCTCAATTTCTATAGCCTGTTTCTCTCGAAATTTAATGAACTGCTGATAAAATCGTAAACGTCTGTATGCTTGGTTAAAATCTTCAGAGGCAAAAATAAATACTAATATTTCCATATCGGTTTTATTTTTTTGGGCAAAGCGAATAAGCTTAGCATATTCACGCTTTAAATTTTCTAAATCTTTATTTAATGAAGATATAAGAAGGGATTTATCTTCAATATCTTTTTCTAAAAGATTAATCTGTGTATCAAGCTCGTTTATTAGCCTGCTTCGTAAAGTTAGCTGACGTTTTAAAATATTAAGCTGATTTACAGATTGTAGTCGATCTTTCTGTGTTTGTTCTAGTAGTTCAGTTGATAATTGCAGCTCCTTTTCTGTTTTCTGTTTACGTATCTCTAGTTCCTTTAGCGTTTGGCCATAAGAATAAGTAAATGTAAAAAGCAACAGAAATAGAATACTAAATATTTTGTATTTCATTTCCTAAAACAGTCATGTTTATAGATGTGTCTCTAAGCTCAAAAGTTTGTAAAATTTTTGTTTCATATGATTTAATATCATAGTCGAAGCCTAAAATATGATCGAAATAATTGAAGTCAATTTGTACACGTTCTGGTAAAATCGAATTTTTATTTTCACCCCATTTATAAGAAATTGATAGAAGATAGTCATTTTCATCAGTATAAATAGTATAATAATTTAAAAGTTCGTTAACATGTTGATAGGTAAAATGCACAGATTTTGCAAAACAATCGTCCTGGCTAATTGATAAAATAGCTTGAGTAATCTTGGGTGATTTAAAAACCTCTGATGTTTCATTATCGAAAGAAAATTTGAAATATTTATGATCATGGTAACCACATAGCATTTTTTCAATTCCCTGATAATTTATAGGTAAACCTATAGCTGATGAAAGATATAAGTAATCAAATGTATAACCTTTCTTATCTTGGTAATCAAAGAAGAAGATACTGTCCTTTTCGAACTGCACTCGGGCAACCTTAGCACCAATGGGCATACTTAACTCAATAATTGTTAATGAATCAATAATATTGAATATTTCGGATTTTAGCGTCCGCAAATGTCCATTATGATCTAATCTAAATGTAGTTTTTGGAATAAAAATTTCTTTCTCAGCTAACTCAGCATATTTTAAACTATCTATATAACTAATACTAACTGGTGCTAAATTTCTTGTTTCTATGCTTTTGGGAACTTTACATGCTTGCAGCATGATAAAAATTACAAATGTTGTAGCCAGCAGGGGTAATTTACGGTACATATGATTTCGTGTTAATTTTTAAATCTAAATTACTGGATCCTCCACCTAACTCTTTCGCTTTGAGCCAATAAACGTAAGCACCTTCTATATTACCGGTTTTATAAAGCGCATCACCGTAGTGTTCATTGATTACTGCACTTTCGCTTCCACTTTTGGCTATAGCAGTACGTAATACATCGCGTGCCTCTTCAAATTTTTGCATAGTGAAAAGAATCCAACCTTTTGTGTCAATATATGTACTATTATTGGGTTCTAAAGTTACGGCATTCGTACTCATTTCTAAGGCTTTGGTCAAATTCTTTCTTTCTAAGGCTAAATAGTAACTGTAATTATTAAGAACTCGTGCATTATTTCTATTGCTTTTTATACTTTTTGAATAACTCTTATATGCATTTCTAGTATCTCCTAACTTATAATACAAGTCTCCTAATGTGCCATAAATTTCAGATAATTCAATTCTATCTTCAATAGTTTTAACTCCTTGAAAAAGAATATCCTTTGCATTTGAAATACTACCAGTTTCCTGATATACAATAGATAAATATATATAGAAAATTGATTTATATGGGAATTTGTTAATTGCTTCTATACATGATGATACGACACTTTCAGGTTTTTTAAGTGAATATTGTAAATTTATCAGCTGCTCATGCCGGTTAGGATTACTACTATCAATCTCAACAAGATTTTGTAATACTTGCTCTGCTTCATTAAAATTTGACCTTCTTAGATAATGTTCAAAGGCAATTTCGTTAATTACTTGCGACTTGTAATGTTTATCCAAACCAGTATGAATAATTGTATCCAATAATGTCGGAAAATTGGTATACAATAACTTTTCAAAAAGTAAAGGATAAAATAATCTTCCCTTCTCTTCTTCGGATATACTATTACTTAAAAATATTTTATGTAAAATATCTAACCCATTCTTTTTGCTTCCGAAATTAATCTCCTTATTGTATAGCTCTATTAAGGCATAATAGAAGTCAGGATTTTCTTCAATAATTCTCTTTAATAAATTAAAACCTTCACTATCATAACCTTGAAGAAACAAAATATCGGATTTATACATTAAATAGAAGGGATTATTGGGCGAAAAGCTGAGCAACTTCGCTAAATCATTATCTGCTTCATCAACAAGTTGTTTCTTTAAATAAATTTTGACCTTTGTTTCAATTACATTTGGGTTAAAGCCTTTTGAACTTTCAATGCGATTTAGAATACGTAAAGCATTATCTAAACTGTCTATCTCAGCATATAATAAAGCAAGATGAAATTCATTTTCCGTGTTAGTACTGTCGTGCTTGACCAGAATCTTTTGATTTTCAAGAGCATCGAAAATTCTGTTTGATTGCATATATAATGCCCTAAGGAAAGTTCGATATGTTATATTGGTGCTACTTAGGGTAATTGCCTTATTCAAATTTGTAATAGCTGAATCGATATTATTTACTGCTGCATGTGCAAGTGCGAGCTCATAGTAAATAGCATCTTTCTCTGGGCTTTGTTTTTTTGCTTCGTTTAAGCTACTAATTGCTCTATTATAATCGCCATAAATACGAGCGGTTAAACCATCATAATAGTATAAAAATGGAGTTACCTTTTTGTATGTTCGTTGAGTAGCAAGTTTATTACTAATTGAACACCCCGATAGAATAACTATCAGAGATATTAAAAAATAGAAGATATGTAAGTATTTTCTTTTCATCTTATCTATTTGGTTCCAGTATGGCCAAATCCTCCTGATCCTCTATCGGTATCAGAAAGAGTTTTAACAGAATTCCATTCGAACTTATCGTGCTTAGCTAGTACCATCTGACAAATGCGTTCGCCGTCTTCAATAATTTTAATTTCATTGCTCATATTGGCGATAATTATGCCAATTTCACCTCTATAATCGGCATCTATTGTGCCGGGCGAATTAAGTACTGTTAACCCTTTTTTAAGTGCTAGTCCACTGCGCGGTCGAATTTGAGCTTCGAACCCAACTGGTAGTTCAATATACAATCCAGTAGGTATTAAACATCTTTCGAATGGTTGTAAAACTATTTGCTTATCGAGATTTGCACGTAAATCTAATCCAGCACTAGCATAAGTGCTATACTCGGGTAAAGCGTGTTTTGATTTGTTTACAATATTTACTCTCATGACTTAATAAATTGTAATATTTGTTTTGGTGAAATTTTTTCAGCTAGTGCCACAATAATAAGAAAAGTTAGAATTAAAAAAACTTTTAGTGCATACAAAAGTATTAGATTATTCACTGGAGTAAAGAAACCAATAGTAAAAAGAAAAATAGCACTGGTGAGATAAAGAAGTAATCGTTTAAAATCGTATGGTATTGGGTAATGCCGTTGCCCTCCAATAAAGCACAAAACAGTCATAAAAATATAGCAAGCTAATCGAGCAATGGCTGCACCATAGTAGCCAATAATAGGAATTAGTATAAAATATAGAATTAAGGTTAAAATAGCTCCTGAAAAAACATAATAGATACCATACCATGTTTTATTGGCTAATTTGTACCAAATACTTGCATTAAAAAATATTCCATAGAATAAATTAGCTAAAAGAAGAATGGGCACAACACCTAAACCTTCTCTAAATCCTTTACCGACAAGTATTTGGAATACCTCGGTAAACAAACCTACTCCCATAAAAATTAGTAGTGTAAAAACAACAAAGTATTTCATTAAGTTGCTATACATAACTCTTGAATCTTTTTTTCCTTCGTTGGCAAAGAAAAAAGGTTCAGCAGCATACCTATACATTTGTATGAAAAGAACCATTAGTACAGCAAGCTTTACATTGGCTCCATATATTCCCAGTTCATATAACGGATCGTTCTCTGTAGATATTAAATGTTTTAAGAAAATTCTATCGAACGATTCATTGGTTGTGCCTCCTAATCCACTAACCAATAATGGAAATGAATAAATTAGTAACTCCTTGAAGCGAGAAAAACTGAAAGCTGTTGGTAATATACCCGAAGTAAAAAGTAAAACAATAATTACTACAGAACTACTTATTAAATTACTTAAGAAAACATAGTGTACAAGGGTATAAGTTGAACTTAAAAAAATTGAATTTAATACTTCACTTTTAGGACATATTACAATAAAGAATACGTTTAGTGAAACATTAATAACTACTCCAATAATTTTAATTATAGAAAAGGTTAGTGGCTTATTTAATAATCGAAGCTTTGCAAATGGAATCGCGCTAAATGCGTCTAAACCAATAATTGCTGCTAAGTAGATAATATACTCAGGATTTGAAGTATACCCAAGTATATTTGCTATACTTCCTGAAAAAAAGTATATCAGTATAATGAATATAGTACTTGTAGTTAATAGGGAATAAAAGGCCGTAGAATAAGTTTTATTTGAATCAGACTCCTTTGAAGCGAATCGAAAGAATCCTGTTTCCATCCCATAGGTCAATAGGATTAGCAAAAACGCCATATAGGCGTACATTTCAGTAATTATTCCATACTCAGGTTGATTGAAAACTCTGGTATGTAGTGGAACTAGCATATAATTAAGTAACCGGGGTACTACGCTACTTAAACCGTATAGTGCAGTTTGTCCTGCTAACTTTTTAATGTAATGCATAACTAGTAATCTAAAGCGGTACGGTTAAACAGGACATAACCAAAATTGAAAATAATATATAAGGGCTTATTTTCTTTTGGATAGTAATTTGCCGAAATGCTTACTGGACCAAGTGGTGTTTGATATACTATTGAGGTAGATGCCATTAAATAATATCTGTTAAAATTATCAGAATAGTAGGGTTTAAAATCTTCTGTATCCTTTAAAATAGTATTCATTGGTTGAAAAATGTAACCTTCTGTTCGTAGGCTTAAATCCGATGAGAGTTTGAAAATAGGCATTATGCCAACACCAACGTATTTATGTGCATAAAAATCGGGTATAAAAAGGGTTTGACTGTGTGAAGTTGGTTTAAAACTCGGCGAATTTAATATGGTTGAAGAGTAATTAATAAAAAAGGGTTGGTTTGAATAGGTCACATCTATGTACGTTCCAAGAGAAACTCTTCGCCTGAAAATAGGAAAATAGCTATGATTAATATATCGAGCAACATACCATGTATGCGAATTTTCGTCGTTAAAAAAAGTCTGGCTAGTACTTCCTGGTTTATGTGTTTCAACTCCATCAATAAGGCTTATACGCAAAATATGTTTTTTACCTGTATTGGGGAAAAGTTTATAGTTATGCGTGTTCTTTTCAATTGAAAGGTTAAAGTTCTGGAAATCGAAAAAAGTTTTATCAGGAAAATCATCGCGATTAAAATTGTTTACCTGATAATACTCGTTTTCCTTTGTTCCAAGCTTATAAGCTAACCTAACCATCGAGTTTGAACTTAGTGGAAAACCAGCTTGAGCCTCAAAAAATCTATCTTTGTTAACAAGATATGGAGGTTTAAAATCCTCAAAAAAGGGATCGGTATTTCCACTGTAGTAATCAAATCGATTGAAGTAACCACCTAGCTGAATAAAAAAAGGGAAGAATGTGTTATAATCTTGCCTAACCGATAACTTTGCACTGCTATAAAACCTACCGAAATATGAGTTTGCACTAAAAATAGTAGCTAAACGTCTTAGAATTCTGTAGTCAACACCAAAAAAACCCTGATTTAAACTACTTGAAGAAATATTTCCGCCTAAATGGAGGTTTAACTCAGGCTTTAGGGTTGCATCAAGGGTTAAGTCATAAGCTTTTTCCCTTGTATTGTACCTCGCATTTGGGTAAATTCTATCTATATACTTATCGGCAACTAATTCGAAATAACGCTTTTCAAAGCTATAGTAATCAATTTCTTTATCTTTCTTTTTAAGAGTATTATGCAAATACTGAATTTGCCTATCTTTTAAACCTGTAACGATAATGGATGAAAATTTAATATCAGGCTGATCATACACAAACTCTTTTCGCTTTTGGGCAATTTCAGCAAAACTAGCCCGTCGTTGAATTAAATTTTTTATACTGTCAATTCTCTCCAGTGTTTTTTGATACCCAAATTCAGCAACTTCCTTCACATTGGAAAAATCAAGTAAGGAAATATTTTCAACCCTTGTATCAATTGTAATACCTAACGAATCGGGAATATCAAAATCTGTTTTGGTCACTATCATATTCTCAATCTGAGAAAAAATATTAAGCTCTTCTGGGGGAGGGGCATTCTGTGAAACGTTGCTCCCAATAATATAATCGGGATGAAATTCATCAATCATTATATCCCACGGAAAGTTGTTAAAAATGCCACCATCAAATAAGGGAACGCTATCAACAGTGATGGGTCTGAAATAAAATGGGAAAGTCATTGAAGCACGAATAGCCGAACCCAAATCTCCTTTACTAAAAACTACCGATTTCTTATTGTAAATATCAGAAGCAACCGAACGAAAGGGAACCATTAAGCTATCGAAACTGTAATTTGCCTTTGCTATAGGTGGAGCAAAAATTTGCATAAAGGCAATATCCATCTGATGTGTTGGTATTAGATACGAAGGGAAACGTGTCTTAGGTAATCCTTCCTTAAAATCGAAAGCAAACGAAAACATCGAAGCATTTTCATCCTGCTTTTTGTAGTAGTATATGTATTTCTCGGGTATTATTCCATTACTCCAAATGTAAAACTCTTCCGATTCAAATACTTCTATCATCTGATCGGGGGAATAACCACTGGCATATAAGCCTCCTATTATGGCTCCCATGCTCGATCCTGCTATATAGTCTATAGGAATTTGGTTTTCTTCGAGCGCTTTAATTACACCAATGTGTGCCAAACCTTTTGCTCCACCTCCACTCAGAACTAGGCCAACTCTTTGCGCATTGGCATTAAACACAAAGAAAAGGATTAGTAGAAGCAGAAAATTTCGGATGTAGTATACCATAATCACAAAAATATGGATTATTTAGCTGAATTACATCGTGTATTTCCTATTTTTGTGATCAATTAAAATTTGTTAACATGACACGAAAGATCGCACTCATCTTTTTGATTTTTTCAATTTCGTTTTTGGTGATTACTAGCTGTAAAACAAAAGAATCTGCAGAAGACGAAAAGAGAACCACGGTTATTATTGAAACTCAACTTGGAAATATTACGGCTGTTCTTTACAACGAAACTCCAAAACATAGAGATAATTTTATTAAAAACGTAGAACTTGGTGTGTTCAATGGAGGAATTTTTCACAGAGTTATCAATAACTTTATGATTCAGGGTGGAGATCCAGCAACAGCAACAAATTTTAAAGATGATTCCTCTTCGCTTAAGCAATTTGATTATAGCATTGATGCAGAATTTATTCCTAACTTTTTCCATAAAAAGGGGGCTTTAGCAGCTGCACGAATGCCAGATAATGTTAATCCCGAAAAGCAATCATCATCTTCTCAGTTTTACATTGTACAGGGTAAAGTATTTTCTTTAGATGAACTTGAAAGTTTAGCAATTCGTAAAACCGAAAATGCAAAGAATACCGCTATCAATAATTTGGTACTACAAAAAGCAAATGCTTTAATTGATGAAGGAAAAAATCCGAACATAAACGAAATTTATGCTCAGCTAAGTGATACCATTGAGCACATAAAACAGCATTTTACTCCATACTCTTTCTCCGATGAGCAAAAAAATATATACACAACCGTTGGGGGTACTCCTCATTTAGATGGTGATTATACAGTATTTGGTGAGGTGATTAAAGGTTTCGATGTAATCGACAAGATTGCATCGGTAAAAACCAATGCCGCCGATAAACCCAATGAAGATGTAGTAATGAATATTAAAATAATAAAATAGATACTTTGATGCACGATAAGATTGAAGAAATTAAGAAAGAAATAGAGAGTTTTTCGGCTGATACTGCTAAAGCTATTGAAGACTTCAGAATTCATGTTCTAGGTAAAAAAGGAAAAATAACCCAACTCTTCAGCGATTTTAGAAGTGTACCAAACGAGCAAAAAAAGGTTATTGGTCTGCATATTAACAACCTTAAGAATGCTGCTCTCGACAAAATACAACAGCTAAAAGAGCAAATTGAAGGAAGCTCGGAGCAAAAAAGCGATTTTGATCTTACTCTTCCTCCATATCCATACAACTTCGGTTCGAGACACCCCTTATCATTAGTTAAGCAGGAGCTTTATGATATTTTTGGCTCGCTAGGGTTTAAAATTGTTGAAGGGCCTGAAATTGAAGACGACTGGCATGTTTTTTCTTCTTTAAATTTCCCAGATGAACATCCGGCCCGCGATATGCAAGATACTTTCTTCATCGAAAGTAATCCTGATGTAATTCTTCGTACTCATACATCATCGGTACAGGTGCGTACTATGGAACAGCAAAAACCACCAATACGCGTTATTTGTCCTGGCCGTGTTTTCCGGAACGAGGCAATATCTGCTCGAGCCCATTGCATTTTTCATCAAGTAGAGGGTTTGTATATTGATAAAAATGTTTCGTTTGCCGATTTAAAGCAAACTCTTCTGTATTTTGCTAAGGAGCTTTTTGGAAACGATGTGAAAATTAGGTTACGTCCTTCGTATTTCCCATTTACCGAACCTTCGGCCGAAATGGACGTTAGCTGCAACCTTTGTAGCGGTAAAGGCTGCGGTGTTTGTAAATACACCGGATGGTTAGAAATTTTAGGATGCGGCATGGTCGATCCCAATGTGCTTGAATTTAATAATATTGATTCATCAACATATACAGGCTTCGCATTTGGTATGGGAATAGAGCGAATAGCCATGCTAAAATATCAAGTTAAGGATCTTCGCCTTTATTTTGAAAATGATACCCGATTTCTTGACCAGTTTAAATCGGTTTTATAAAAGTTATTTAAACCTTATTCAAGCTTATTCGTTACTTAAGTTGATGATTACCTAAATATATGAGCGCCGATAAAAGTTGTAAGGGATGCGCCTGTGCATCCAATTCTGTTTTCAAGAGTTTAACTATTGAAGAGAATAGTTTTCTTGAATCGGAAAAATCGTGCAATGAGTACAAACGCGGCGACATTATTTATAGGGAGGGCAGCAGAATAAACGGTGTTTTCTGCCTTTTTAGCGGTATACTAAAAATATACAAAACCGGTTCCGATGGTAAAGAGCAAATTGTTGCTTTTGCCAAAGAGGGTGACATTACTGGTTACCGTTCGGTGTTAAGCAGCGAGCCTGCTTGTACCACAGCCGAAGTAATTCAGGATGCACATATTTGTTTTATTCCTGCTGCAGTAATTATTCATCTGGTAAAAAGCAATGGCGATTTTGCTCTTTCGCTCATGCAGCTAACTTGTAAAGAGCTAAACCAAGCAAATAGCTACATTAAGGATATTGCCCAAAAAACGGTTCGCGAACGTTTGGCCGAAGCGTTACTTATGCTCGAAGAAAATTTTGGTTTGAACAATGAGGGTTATCTGAATATTATTTTAACACGCGAAGAGTTGGCAAACATTGTTGGTACAGCAACCGAATCGGTTATAAGATTGCTATCGGAATTTAAAGCCGAAAAAACAATCAGTATGCAAGGTAAACGAATTAAGCTCGATAATAAGGTTTACTTAGAAAAGTTATCAAAATCGTTTAACTAGAATAAACTTCCTTGAATACCTAAATTTTCTATTCCCAAATGCTTAAGCGCAAGTTCGGTTATTTCTCTTCCTCGAGGTGTTCTGTTCAAAAAGCCCTCTTTTATTAAAAAAGGCTCGTAAACTTCTTCAATTGTTCCGCTATCTTCTCCTACTGCTGTTGCTATAGTATTTAATCCAACCGGTCCGCCTTTAAACTTATGAATAATAGTAGTAAGAATTCTATTATCCATCTCATCTAGGCCTCGCTTATCAATACTAAGAGCATCCAGCGCAATACGAGCAATTTTAATATCAATTGTTCCATCGCCTTTTACCTGAGCAAAATCTCTTACCCGTCGTAAAAGAGCATTTGCAATTCGGGGAGTGCCTCTACTTCGCATTGAAATTTCCAAGGATGCATCATCACTAATCGGAATATTTAATATTGAAGCCGAACGTTTAACTATACGTTGTATAACCTTTGAATCGTAATATTCCAACAATGCTTTTATTCCAAAACGAGCTCTAAGCGGACTAGTTAACAATCCGCTTCGAGTGGTAGCTCCAATTAGTGTAAACGGATTGAGTTCAATTTGAATACTTCTTGCGCTTGGACCTTTATCAATTAAAATATCTATGCAATAATCTTCCATTGCTGAATAAAGATACTCTTCAACAATAGGAGTTAACCTGTGTATTTCGTCAATAAAAAGTACATCTCCCTCTTCTAAATTTGTAAGAAGTCCTGCTAAATCTGCAGGTTTATCGAGTACAGGTCCGCTAGTAACCTTTAAATTTACCTCTAGTTCTTTGGCAATAATATTTGCTAAAGTTGTTTTTCCTAAACCTGGAGGGCCATGAAGTAAAACATGATCGAGGGCTTCGCCTCGCATTCTGGCTGCTTGTACAAATATCTTCAGATTTTCTACTATTTTCTCCTGACCATTAAAATCTTCAAATTCTATTGGACGAACTTTTTTTTCCAGCTCTTTTTCTGAGTCGGATAATCGAAAATCTTTGATAAAACTAGAGTTGGACATCGAAAAGAATTTGAATCAAATATAGTAACAATTATCTATGCTAAATAATGCCTAGTTTTTTGGATATTTCAAGCATCCTCTCTATTGGTTTAACTGCTTTTTTTATGAGATTTTCTTCTATTATTACCTCAGGAAGTTCATGTAAAAGAGTAAGATAAATCTTTTTTAGCGTGATAAGCTTCATAAAATTACATTCGCTACATCCACAAGTGCTATCTTTAGGTGGAGCAGCAATAAAAACTTTTTGTGGACATGCTTTTTGCATTTGGTGTAAAATTCCCCATTCCGTTGCAACAATGTATTTTTCCGATGAATCGGTTTGTACAAACTTTAGTAAATCTGAGGTTGAACCTATGAAGTCGGATATTAGGAGGATTGGTTTTTGGCACTCAGGATGAGCTATTAGCTTCGCATCGGTATTTTCTTTTTTAACCTCCAAAATTCTCTCCAACGAAAATTCCTCGTGTACATGGCATGCTCCATCCCAAACAACCATGTTATCTCTTTCAGTTATTCGTTTAATGTAGTTTCCTAGGTTTCGGTCAGGTGCAAAAATTAAGGGAGTATCCTTCGGAAAACTATCAACTATTTGCACTGCATTACTCGAAGTGCAGCAAACATCACTGAGCGCTTTAATTTCGGCTGTGGTATTTACGTAGGTAATTACTGTATGATTGGGGTGTGCAGCAACAAACTCAGCAAATTCTTTTGGAGGACAAGAATCGGCCAGGCTACAACCTGCGTTTAAATCGGGTATTAGCACCTTTTTTTGGGGCGAAAGCATTTTGGCCGTTTCTGCCATAAAATGAACACCAGCAAAGAGAATTATATCTGCATTTGTATCGGCTGCTTTTTGCGACAAGCCAAGGCTATCTCCAATATAATCGGCTATATCTTGTACATCATTTTCCTGATAGTAGTGAGCGAGAATAACGGCGTTTTTCTCCTTCTTTATCCTGTTTATCTCATCTACTAGGTTTATATTTGCATCAACGGGAAGGTTAATAAACCCATTTTTTACAATATCAGCGTTTTTATTAACAACCATATTATTTATTATCTTTTTTTATTTAAAAATTTTAAAACCTAATGATGATGTTATCCTGTTGAAAGCGTTGAAACATACCATTAATTTATTTTGCAAAATTCGCTATTAAATATGGGATAACAAACTTTTAACACAACATTAACAAAAACAATAGGTGAACCACAGTAGCTTCCATACATTATTAACAAGTGTTGAACACTGTTTGTTGTAAATAAAAAATGCGAAGCTAACAGGAAAGGTTGGGGTTAAAAAACTGTTGAAAATAGGTGGCAAGATTTTCGGCCACACTATTTGAAAATTAACAAAAATTATTAATCAATAGAGGAAACAAACAAATCAAGTTTTCTTGTTAGAAATAAGCAACAAAAAAACTAACAAATCATCAACAGGCAGCTAACCGATATTGTTTGTAGAGTAAATGGCAAAAAGAAAAAGAATTATTCACATGAGGTATAAAAACAAGTTCTCCGCCCCCTGATAGCTTCCAGTATAGCGAAAGTTAATCAGAACGACGGAGAAGCAATAGTAGAAAAATTTTGGCAATAAAACTTACCTTATATATAGGTGTTACCTTAGTTCAAACTCACCGAAACCAATCATATAGCCATCCATAAACAGGCTCACCTCGTATTTTCCCGATTCTAAATCGCCATTGTTATCGTAAAAGATGCACATTTCTACATCCTCGTTTTGGTAGTCAACCTCGCGTTTTGCCGAGAAAACAATTTGTTCACCCTCAAATTCAAACAAATCGGCATTCGATTTAGCTAGAATAAACCCATCGGGGCCGAGGATACGGATATAAACGTCGCGAAGCCCAGGATCAGCAATGGTGTTTTCCGATAGCGTAAAGCAAGTTTTTATCTTGTTAACGTTACGGGCTCGTGTTATTTCTCTACCCCTTTTATTAATGGTAACAGGGTTTATGTCGCGTGCTCGAACAATCGATCCTTTGGCAATGGTCGATGTCATTTCTTCGGTCTTTTTTTCAAGCGATTCAACCGTTTTTTGCGACATGGTGTACTCCTGTTTTACCTTTATATTCTCGGCAATTAATTGCTGGTTCAGCGTATTTAGCGAATCAATTTCAACAACCATATCGCGCATTATAGCCCGCAGCGTACCCAGCTCTTTTTGGTACTCCTTAATTTTTGCGTAGCTAACCGATTTTACTTGTTTTAGCTCAGCTAAAAGTTTTTGAGCTCGTTCTTGCTCTTCTTGAAGCTTGGCGTTAAGCGCCTCATTGTCGGTTTCAAGTATATCGTACTCTTGCACCATATGCTGAAGGTTAAGGGTTATCGAGTCTTTTTCGGCAATAAGCAGCTGTTGGGTTTCCTGTGCCTCTTTTCGTTCGGCAAAGTAGAGCCATGCAAGCCCAGCCAACACAAAGGCTAAAACAACAATTAAAGCGCTTAAAAAGGCAACTGCTTTACTTTTTGTCTTTGGTTCATTGGTTGGTTTCGCTGTTTCGGGGTTGGTTTTGTTAGCGTTGTTATCCATAGTATTCGTGTTTTTTTGAAGCATAAAAGTAGAAATATTTATTCACAATGCAACAAACGCAAAGCCCTCTGTTTTTAGTATATATAAACATTTTATCATTCAACTTCTTTCCATGTAAAACGAGAATTAAAACAACTTCCAATCTTTCGCCAATACCAGTTTATAAATCCACTGCAAGTATCAATCGGGTACAATCAGATACTATCGGGCACAGAGGCGGGCACTGAGGCTCTCGAAGTGCTCGAAGTGCTCGAAGTGCTCGAAGTGCTCGAAGTGCATCCAACGTGCCCAACCCACCAATGCCCGAAATCGTACAACCACTATTATTTTAATAACCATAAACAACAGATATTCATAAACATATGATAATTGGCACTTATGTTGCAAATAAGGGTTGAGTTAAAAACCAAGGTACGTTTTCGTACCTGTAATAGTATTTTGTCCCAAGTTCTTTGATAGCAATAGAGTGTAGTTAAGTTTTGCAATGAAGTTTTATTTTAACCATTAGCACAAACGTATTTTATCAGCCCAAAACCGTCGTTCATCTAAAATAAATGTAAAACAGCCAATTAGATGTAAACAAATGGGTAAATAAACGTATTACTTGCTTGGGCAAAAAATTATTTTTACTAAACTTGCAACCTGTTTTACAAAAAGGTTAATTGACTTAATGTGAGAAGAAGAACGAACCACTGAGGGGGGAATAATTTAGAGCTACTCGTCACCAGTCACTCAGTCACTATTTTTAAACATAAATACTAATCCCAAAACTTTAAACGTAAAACACTGAACTCTAAACACTAAACATTGAACCTGCCTCAGGCAGGCACAAAACGTTAAACATTAAATTTTGAGAATAACTATTTTACTAACTAAACAATTTCAAGCTATGAAAAAGCAAAATTTACTTAAGCTGGCCTTCACAATGTTGGCCATGGTTATTATGACTGGCGCAATGGCGCAAACAGTTTTTGTTAACGATGATTACGAAGAGGCAACAGTTGCTGCTAGTGCTATTACTATGCAAACTGAAAACACAACAGTAGGTTTGTATGCTGAGCCCGATGGAGCGTATAACCCTAACTATGATGCAGGTAACGGATGGGCACTTAACCCAAATGCTGTTTGGACATGGACACTTGGAACTCTTACCACTACAGGAAACTCTGGAACTCCTGCCAACTATGTTGAACTAGACGGAGCCGCTGCTGGTAACTATGCGGTTAACGTTGTTGAGAGCAACACATCACTTCCAGGTACTTGCGTTGATGCAGGAATTGATCACACTATCGTTTTCCTACCTGAACCTACTATGGTTGTTGGTGCTGGAGCAAATGCTTTTGGTGCTGTTTGTGGACCTCTTAACGGCCACCAAGTAACTTTTAATATTGAAGCCGCCCCTTTTGCTACAAATTTTGTTTCTGCTCAGTGGAGACTTACAGAGTATGAAGTGACTATTGACGGTGGAACAGGAAACCCTGTTGTTGGCGCCCCAGTTGCTGCTTCTACAGTTCATCTTTGGGACAAGTTTGCTACTTCTCCTCAAACTATTGGTGGAGAGTCTTGGGCACTTACAGATGATGGTGCTTTCAATGCTGATGGCGTTGGTGCTCCTGCTCTTTCTGCATTAGAACTTTCTATGACTAGAGATTATACAAACGCTGGTGGTGAAATTGCTTACCTATATCGTTGGGAAATTGCTACAGCCGACGGTGATGGTGTTAGCGACCGTATTTCTCGTAAATCTCAGTACATTGATGCTGGAACAGGTATTTATGGTACCGATGGAACAATTGACATCTATATTGTTAATGCTCCAACAACTGGTCCTATCTATCACATTCCTAATACTTATGGCGAATAGTATTAAGTTGCTAAATCACATAGCCTAACGGCTATTTGCAATACCACACCTCGCCGGTGCGAACTGGCGGGGTGTACAAAAAAACAAAACGTTCTTTTAAAATATTGGTTTGGGAATAGGAAGCGACGGGGTGATGAGTGTAGCAGTCCGAGCGCGACTTGGAGTCGCACACGGACTTAGGTAAGCTGAACGCTGTTCCCAAATCCAAATAAGCATTACAAATCCAAACAGTTTGAATAGAACTTTACACATATTACTTTTTCTTATTATCGTTAGCCTAGCGGTTAAGCCTGCAAAGGCTCAAAATCCATTCGATTTACCCATGGCATGCGTGGGTACCGTTGAAGATTATTGGGTTGAAGGGTTTAATGGGCTATCCGATTTTGAGTGGCGTTTAATTGGCCCCGACAATAGCGAGGTTAGCGATAGCTACTATACGCTTATAAACCGAGGCGATACTATTCAAATGTACTGGAGCCCCGATTTGCCTGGTGGAATTTATACCTTTGAAGTTATTGAGCATGCCGATTTTGGATGCACTGGCGAGCCCTATACGCAGAATATTGTACTTAACTCTCCAACTATTAACTTACCTTTTGATGGAGTTCCCGAGTCGGTTGCCATTTGTGAGGGCGATGTTGCTGAACTCGATCCAGGAGATTTTTTAAGTTACCTATGGTTCGACGGATCAACCGATCGTATTTACTATACAGGTGAAGCAGGAACATACCAGGTGCAACTGGTAAATAGCATATATAGTTGTACCTATAACGAAATGGAAGCTTTTGTAAACCCATTACCCGAGGTGTGGCTAGGCAACGATACGGTTCTGTTTGGAGCGCAAACGCTTCTTCTCGACGTGTATAATCCCGATTTCCAATTCTACGATTGGAATACCGGACAGGTATCATCCTCAATTGTTGTTGAAGGAGGATATGGCGATCAGTTAGTTTCGGTTACTGTTACCGATTGGAATGGCTGCTCAAACTCCGATACCATTATGATTAGCGCAGCAAACTATAACAACTTGCGAATCCCAGCAGCATTTACACCAAACGATGATGGCGTTAACGATACATGGATTTTCCCAGCGCCTAACTCTGCTGGAGCACATCTTTTCCCATACCTAAACGATGTTGATGTTAGCGTATTTAATCGCTGGGGAAAAATGGTTTGGCAATCGAAGGGTATGTTTAAGGAGTGGGATGGCCGCGATTTAGGAGGACGACCATTGCCAATGGATTCGTACCACTATGTTATACGCATAAATGTTGATGGAAAGGTGTTTACATATAAAGGTTCAGTAACAATTGTTCGATAGCGCTTTATTAGCAATTCCCAGAAAAAGGGATGTACGGAATAGCAAGAATAAAACCTAAATGGTAGGATAAAAATGGTAAAGAGGATATACATACTACTAGTGTTCACATTTATTGGCTTGGCAGCACGAGCACAGCAGCAGCCAATTTATAGCCAGTATATGATGAATCCATACCTCCTTAATCCAGCCATTGCGGGTTATCAAGGTATAACCGATTTTAACCTAACTGCACGCGAGCAATGGTTGGGCTATGGCGAAGGACCAAGCACCTATGCCATTAGCGGTCAAACAAGGGTGCTAAAAACCAGCTTTCGAAATCGTAACCGGATGATCAAAAGTAGGGTACGAAGACGTAGGCCAAGCGGAAGGGTTGGCTTTGGTGGATATATCTTTAACGACATGAACGGAAGTATTCGGAGAACAGGTATCCAAGGAACTTATTCATATCATATTTACGTTCGCGATATCCAGTATAGTGCTGGAGTTTCGCTTTCGGCATTTCAGTTTAAAGCCGATGTAACTCCAGGCGATTTGTACGATCCATCAATTTACGATGCGTTAGTTCAGGAGGGAATGGTAAACGCCGATTTTTCGCCCGATGCCAATATTGGTTTCCTCGTTAGTGGCGATAATTTTTATGCTGGTTTCTCTGCAACAAGTCTTTTCCAAAGTTCAATCCAATTTGGCATAGGAAATCCCGAAAGTGCCTATAGGCTTGTTCGCCATTACTACCTTTTGGGAGGATATAAATATCAAGAGCGACGTTCCGATTATGCATTTGAACCATCCATGATGCTTGCCTTTACCGAAAAACTCTCATGGAGCCTCGATTTAAACATGAAGGCATACTACAAGGAGGATTATTGGGCTGGGTTATCATTCCGTACCACAGGAACAGTAATAACCATGTTTGGCATGAACTACCAGCAGTTTTACTTTGGCTATGCGTTCGATTACTCCTGGGGCGACATTACCACTTTTAATAACCTCGGTTCACACGAAATTATGGTTGGTATGCGCCTTGGCGATAGTGCACGGAGGTACCGCTGGTTGAATAGATTCTAGCGCTCCTTTGTTCTGGATTCACAAATAAACACAAGTTCTTCTTATTGCAACCAATGCACACAAATATAGAGTGTGTTTAAATTCTTGTTATTGATGTAATTTGAGAAACTTAAAAATCTTTAAAAAAACTCATAACAAATTTACACATAACAAAACTGACACAAAAACTCAGATTTGTGTCAGTTTTGAGATATGATTTTGTGTTTATTTGTGGTTATGAGTTTTGCTATTTCGCCGCCATAGCTTCCACCTCTTCAACGGTAACAGGTATCCGTTTAGAGCCAAGCAGGCGACAACCATTCTCGGTAATTAGCACATCGTCTTCAAGACGAATACCACCAAAACCAATATATTCTTCGGCCTTGTCGTAATTAATGAAGGAGCTGTTTATCTTTTCGTTTTTCCATTTTTCAATTAGAGCTGGCACAAAATAAATTCCAGGTTCTACTGTTAGAACAAAGCCTGTTTGCAAGCGTCGTCCAAGGCGAAGGAAGGCCGTTCCAAACTGGTCGATACGCGAAACCTCATCATCGTAGCCCACGTAGTTTTCACCCAAATCTTCCATGTCGTGAACATCGAGTCCCATCATGTGGCCAAGTCCGTGAGGGAAGAACATGGCGTGTGCGCCATTGGCTACTGCTTCATCAACATTGCCCTTCATTATGCCCAATTCCTTAAGCCCTGCAGCAATAACCTTTGCTGCTTCAAGGTGAATGCTCTGATAGGTTACACCGGGTTTACAAAGCTCAATGGATTTGTTAAGAGCGTTAAGCACAATGTTATAAACCCCTTTTTGCCTGTCGGTAAACTTACCATCAACGGGGAAAGCGCGTGTAAAATCGGATGCGTAGTGCGAACCTATTTCGGCACCAGCATCGATTGGCAGTAACCTGCCCGAAGTAAGCGTTTGCGAATGATCGTGGTTATGCAGCGTTTCGCCGTTTTGCGAGAGAATAATTGGAAACGACGGCATGTACCCTTTGCTAATGGCAACTCCTTCTACAGCACCAACCAATTCCTGTTCGGTTACTCCTGGTTTTGCAAGGCGCATGTTTGTGGTATGCATAAGGTAGCCCACATCGGCAGCTTTATCGAGCTCGGCAATTTCTTCGGGTGCTTTTATCGACCTAAGCGAAACAACCGCTTTGATTAGCTCAACCGATGCATATTTTGCTATAAGCGAGGGATGAATACCAAGCAATCGCTCAAGCATAATTATGTTATCGGCGCGGTATTGGGGCAAAAAGTGAATTTTACGGCCATTGCGAATTGCCCGTTGAAGGGTAGAGGCTAGTTCCTTCATGGGATGCGTACAGGGTATTCCAACTTTTTGTCCAAGTTCATTAACTGTGGGCTGAGGACCCATCCATATAATATCGTCAAGTTCAAAATCGTTGCCGTAAAGGCAATCCTTGCCATCTTCAATATCAATAACGCCAACAAAACCAGGATGATCAATGCCAAAAAAGTATAAAAAATTGCTATCCTGCCTATAGCGATAGGTGTTTGATGGGTAGTTCATGGGCGACTCAGCGTTGCCAGGTATAAGAATTAACCCTGAGCGAATTTTCTTACGAAGGTTCAACCTTCGGTTGATGTATACTTGTTTGTCGAACATATTGGTATGTAATTTATGTATTAGTAATTCAGTATTAATATCAGCTCTTAAAGGTAAGCCCTTTTTTTGTGTGGGGCAAAATATTGGCATTGATAAGGATCATGCTGTAGCTAAAAAATGTAAAAATTCTGATCACAACGGATGTTATCATATATGTCTTATAGAATCAGTAATTGCATCAGCAAACGTAGTTTGTCAAATAAATAACAGTATTCGCCAAAATAGGCGATAAAACCCTGAACATTAAAACCATAAAACCGTAATTTGCAAGGTTATGTGTTTTGTTTTATTTGGAAAACAAACACCAGATTTTTGCCCGAAAATGGACAGAGAAACGTATAGCAAATGCTTTAACTGTTAGAAAGGTTCAGAAAAAGAGGTGAGTACAAGCGATGGCGTGAAAGTTGTTATATATAAAGGTCTTTACAATAGGGCATGTTAAATGGATTTAACCAATTTTTTATATTTGCTGAAAGGCATCTAATGAAACGCTCGAAAATTTCAATTACCATGAAAAATATTTATCCTCTAAACAAACAGTCGAGAAGTCGTTTTGCCAGTTTCCTTTTAATTGTAGCTATTGGTTTTACAGCTCTAGGAGCAAAGGCGCAAAATGGGCCGGCTGGTATTGGTAGTAGCACAGATAACGTGCTATGGTTACGAGCCGACCAGGGAACTTCCACAACAACCAACGGAAATCCGGTAAGTAGTTGGGATGATATTAGCGGAAATGCAAACCACTCGGCACAGGGAAACGGTGGCTTTCAGCCTGTTTACATACTTTCGGGAATAAACGGCTTACCCACTATTCGTTTCGATGGAAACGATGATTATTTAGTTGTTCCCGATGCCGACAATCTCGATAACACCAATGGAGTCACGGTTATTGTTGTTGCTCAACCCAACAGCATTGATGCTAACCCACGGGGTATTGTATCGAAAAGGGTAACATCAGGAAACCAAACAGCCTACTCACTTTTCACTTATACAAGCACAAACCTTTACTTCGATTCTCCCGACAGGATAAACGGAACAACAGCAGTAACCAATAATCCTCAAATACTAACGGGAGTATACGATGGCTCTGTTGCAAATCCACGGGCAAGGGTTTTTCAGGATGGTGTTCAAACAGGAAGTGGCAACTCCGATCCTTCCATAGGAAACATGGCTTCAAATTTACACATTGGTATACTCAATGCAGGTTACGGCCAGGGTTTTCGTGGCGATATTTCGGAGGTTATTGTTTACCGAGATAACTTAAATTTAGCCCAAAGGCTAATTGTTGAAACCTACCTCGACAACCGTTACAACATTGGCATAACGCCAACTTCATTCTCATCAACCACTCATACGCAGGATTTTACCGGCATTGGCCACTCTGGTGGCGATAAGTATAGCGATACCGAGAACCTTGGCTCTGGAATTTTGCTCTCTGAGCGGAACGGATCGCTCGATGAGCCCAACGAGTTTGTTTTTACCGGGCACGATGGAACAGCCCACGGAACCAACACCAGCGATTTACCTACCATTGCTGGGGTAAATTTGGATGAAAGGTGGGATAGAATTTACTTCATTGAAAGGATACAGGGAGGAACCGTTGATGCCGGAACCACCGATATCCGAATTACCTTCGATTTTACGGAAGCTGGTTTATCCCTCTCAACCGACAGGGTTTACTACTTGCTTTACCGTGCAGGAACCTCTGGTTCTTTCTCTGTTGTTCCTGGAGGAACCGGAATGGCCTCTGAAGGGAAGGTTTCTATAAATGTTAGCAGCGCTAACTTTGCCAGTGGTTATTACACAATTGTCCGCAGTGATCAGGAGGTAAAAACCTGGTATTCATATAATACTGGCGATTGGGACGATTGGGAAACATGGAGTGACACTCCTTTCCCTGGAGGATTCAATAACCCAACGAACGAAATTCCCGGTATAATGGATAGGGCTGTAATATCGAACAACAAAACCGTTACCGTTACTCTCGATGATACCCAATGCGGAATTCTCGATGTAATTGATGGAACTGTAGATTTTGGTACAACCATAGGACACACCTTTTCAACAATTACAGGCCAAGCAAGCGGAAAAATTCGGCTTGCAGCCGATAACTTCCCCAGCGGCGATGCTAACGGATTTGCTAACGCTGCTTCGGGAGGTACTGTTGAATACTACGGAACAGGTTACGAACTACCTACATCGCGAACCTATAGGAATATGATTGTAAACCTTACAAATCCTACCGATCAGTTAACTCTTCTTTCAAACTATACGCTTAACGGTTCGTTAACAATTTCAAGAGGTGAGTTCCACTTTGGCGATGGCTCATCGGAAGAAGACAGAACTCTGACCATAAACGAAAACCTTGAAGTTAGTGTTGATGGGACTATTAGAACTGGTTCCGCTGATGCTCGCCATCAACTTGATTTGTATGGAGACTTCACCAACTTTGGTGATATTCAGTTTACCAATAGAGTAGCAGCAAACTACAACACACAGGCAACCGACGGAATTGTTGATGTGAACTTTTTGAGTGCTACTCGCAATCAGAACATGATTCTCGATGGACCTACTCGTTTCTATCGCATTGCCATTGAAAAAGGTATTTCAAATACCTACGAACTATATATGGAAGCCAGCGATGCAGCCTACTTCGAACTTTTTGGTTACGCTAATGAGGGTCACCCCGATAACGAGCAGCTAACAGTTAACAACAACTCTTTTGGTTTAGCGTATGGTACCGTTAGAGTTGGAGACAATATTACCATTCCCAGATTGAACGGAGGAGGTAACTACAACGTTTCAGAAAATGCAATTCTTTGGGTTGATGGAGGTACCGTTACAAAACCATCGGGTACTGCCGTTGTGGTTTACGGTAAGGTAAAAGTTTCCGACGGAACATTTAACGCCGATATTAATAGCGGTATCACAACAAGAATAAACGGAACCTTTGAATCAACGGGAGGTACAACAAACTTAAGGCAGTTTCGTACTTCTGTTTATGGTTCGCAGCACCAAGGTGGTTACATTCAAAGTGGAGGAACGGTGAATTTACTGGCTGGTTCACTTAGCACCGATTATTACAGATTTACCCTAACCTACCCTGGGAATGTTTTCAGCATGTCGGGCGGAACTCTGCATATTCAAAGGACAGGCGGACGGGGTGGAATTTTCATTAATTCCGATGAAGTTAACCAGAACATAACAGGAGGAACCGTAATATGTGAAATTAGCGATGCCAACGATTTTATAATTACCTCAAAAGCCCCTTTTTGGAATCTTGAACTTCGTAAATCAGTGGTAAACACCAACTCCTTCATCCTCGACGAAGGTGTTGATGTGGGCGGAACCAACGAGTACCTCGAAGCTCAACCGCTTAAGGTGCTTAGAAATTTTTATATACGAGGAATAGAATCTGGATTTCAGGGGGTTGACTTTTACCCTGTAACCGATGCAACCAATGTAAACGATGTGTATATTGGCGGTTCATTCTACATTGAATCTGGTTCGCAATACTGGACCGCAGCCGATGGCAATAGGGCGAATAATTACAACAATATAGCATCATTACCCTCCATTTACAATACTACTTATTTTAATCAAACTGCTGGGACTCCCTCTATAGCAAACTTTTTCTGGTGGAACCAAGGTAATGTTTTGAATTACGATGGCAATGGAACTCCTGATGCTGACGAAAACATGGCAGAATTTGGACGACTTGTCCTTGATAGAAATTCAGGCAATGAGCTTAGGCTTGCTTCATCAGCAGGCAGAGGCAATAGCGCCCTTACCCTTGATGTTAATGGCGACTTAGAGGTTTTATCCGGAACACTTTGCCAGGGCAGATTCACCATAAGAACCTGGGCTAGCATTACAAATAACGATAGAATGGGAACCTATTATTCAACCGGGCCTTACCCAACTGCCTCAGGAACACCTAGCAATGCCCAAGTTCGCTTTCGCGAAAGCGACGATAGTGCTCCCTCTATCAACTCTACCCCCGATGCTATTTTCGGAAACACACGCTTTAATGTTAATCCAAACTATCCCTTTGAATTTCAAAATAACATGTATTTTGAGCGATTGCAGTACATGCGAGGGATCTTGTATTTGGGGCAGTACAACATGAAAGTTGATGATTTGTGGGATTTAAACAACGATAACAATACCGATACCAACTTTTTTATTGAAGGAGCTAACACAAGCACCTATCTGCGGGTTGTTAATAGTGGTCGTTCAACAGGAGCTGGAAGCAATCAGCTAATTATGATAATTACCGATGGTAAGGCCAGCGATGGAGGTTTAACCCTAAAGGTTTATGAAAATTCACAGGCAGAAACTGGTGCCAATGTTCGAAACAATCGCGCATTACTAACCTTCCCTGTTGGTTTCTCTACCGATGAGTTTGCCACCGAGCTTACCAATACATACTACCGTCCAGCTCAGGTTAAGGTTTCTGGCTATCTGGATGATGGATACCTAACTATTCGCCCGGTAAGCGGTGTTCTACAAACAACACAAAGCACGGGAGGAGAAGTGCTTCAGCACTACTGGAGAGTTACCCAAAGCGACTTTACCGATTTACCCACACTTGCTTACCGTTTCTACTACCGAAACCAAAGTATTGCAGGAGTTGTTGATTTACCTGGTGGTGCAGCCAATGAGGCCAACTATGTACCAGGAAAAGTGGAGGATGAAGGTACATATCAACGATCCTACGAATCGGGCGATCCAGCAGAACTGGATACCGATGGTATTTTCAGCGGTCCCATTGATGCAAATACCCGAGTTATTGTTTTCAATGGTAATAACACCGGGGTTAACGATGACGACCTATTTGGCTTTAGCGCTAATGCACCAGGAATTGCTGCTGAAAGTGCACGCTACACTACAGGTCAATACCAACGATTTATTGGAGCACCTACCATTTACTATACCCGACTAGGAAATGGAGCAGATTGGTATAACCGAAATTGGCAGGATGGCAACAACTGGTCACTTGTTCCTCACGATGGGGCAAATAACAATGACGCACGTCCTGCAGCTGGTACCTGGCCTGCGGCTGGTGATATCGCTGTTATTGGGTATGGTGGTCATGGTGGTTGGGTTTACGATAAACACTCTATTCAAATTCCGAATGGAAATAATATAAATGTGGCCGAGATACGTTTTGATAACCCTCGAAGTAATAGCTCTCGTTTGGTTTTATATCGAAATGCTACCCTAACTTTTGGCCAAATGTTAGGTACTGGTGGTACATTTATGGAGCGAATAAATGCCGGAGATAGTCCGTCTATCTCGGGTGACTTCGGTGAATTCTACAGTAAAAACACCTTTACCTATAATTACTATCTTAATAGCAATGGAACTTATAATATAACTCCACCAACTAATACTTTTCCAAACTTACGTGTTGAAGGCGGAAACAATAGCAGAATTGCAATTTTTCAAGAGGATATCCATGTAAACAATAACTTTACTGTTGATGGAAATACTGTAGTAAGAACGAACAATGGTGCAGATGGTGACATTACAGTTGATGAACAATTACGTGTTGGTGGTTACCTGGGTGGTAACTTCCAGTTCAATAACTCACCAGCAAGAACGGTTGAGGTTGGAGGTATTTGGTTTAGGGGAACTTCTGCTAGCTCAAATATTACAGTTTTAAATTCAACGCCAAGCAGCGTTACGCATACATTAATTGTAAATGGAGATATTATTCAGGATCGCCCTGGTGACTTCGATCTTTTTAGCGGAAACAATCCAGCCGACAATAATGTTGTGTTAGAATTAGGTTCTACAGGAACACACTCCTACACCCAAACCGATGGTAATACTCCCGAGTTCTATCGTATTGTAATGAACAAGGGGACTTCACAATCAAACACATTTACATTCTCTGATGATTTTACATTAAACGGACCTACAAGTGGTGTTGGTGTTGATAAAGCATTAACAATGGAGAATGGTAGGCTTTACCTCGATGATGCAGGAATTAATATTAATTTAACCACCGGCGACGACAGCTTTGTAATCCCTTCTTCTGCAGGTTTAGTAGTTAGTGAGGGCGAGGTGAACGTTAGTGGGGCAAATTCTGGAATTTTGCTCGATGGTTTGCTTAGAGTAGAAACAGGTGGAACCATCGATATGGATGGTGGCCCAGGAGTAAACAATTTTATTGAATACTCTGCCTCTGGCAAAGCAACCATTGAGGTTACTGGAGGAACACTTACTGTAGGCTCGCAAATTCGCCGTGGAACATCTTCCTCCGAGGGTCTACTTAGGTATACCCAAACTGGGGGTACAGTAACCGTTGGTAAAAACGCTGCACCTGTAGGCAATAGGGGTGTTTTCGAGATAATTAATAACGGAAGCAGGTTTATCCAAACCAGTGGTAATCTCACCATTGTTAGACCTCAAACTTCAGCCTCTGAAGCATCGGTGCTTATTGAGCCCAGCCTGTTCTCTGTTGGTAACTCTACCATCCAAATTGGAAACGATGATACCCCCACTGGTAGTGTAATAACCCTAAAATCTTCAATAGAATTAGGTAATGTTACCGTTACTGGTGCCAACGGCCCAACAGCCAGACTTCAGGATAGATCGCTCAGTTTAAAGCGGGATCTTACAATTGGTGTAGGTTCAACCTTCGATGGTACTGGTGTTTTCAATTTAACTGTAAAAAGACATATTGTTAATAGTGGAACAGCAAACTTGAATGTTGATAGCTTATTCCTTCTTGGAGCAAGTAATTCGCCTTCTGCAGCTATGCAGGAAATTACGGGTAGCGTTAGGGTAAATAATCTGATTATTGAGCCTGAAACATCGGTAACCTTACAGGCAGCTTCTGGGCTTGAAGTTGATGAGGATATGTATATCAACAGCGGCCAGCTTATAGATGGTGGCAACGAAATGCTTGTTAAGGGTAACGTTACCAACAATGCCTCGCATGCCAGCTCAAACCCTGCAACAGGCGGTTTTGTATTTGGAGGTAGCGCACTGCAAAGAATTTACGGAACCGGACAGTTCGGACGCATTGAAATTAATAACTCCAGCGGTGTGCAGCTAGAAAATAGTATAACCATGGAGAACGATTTAACCATTACCGACGGGATACTTCAGTTACAAAACAATAAGCTAACGCTAGGGTTAACTGCAGATATTGTAGGTGCTCCTTTTGATGAGAACAAGATGATTGCCGTGCAGGGAGCCGACTATGTTCCTGGATTGGAAAAGGTTATTCCCGTTGTCCCATCAGCAGTTCCAACCGATCCCTACGATGAAACGGATCCTGCTTTCTCTTACGAGTTTACTTTCCCCTTGGGGGTTGACAATGGAACAGAGAGAAAATATACACCCATAGAGTTGTACGTAGCCTCAAACGATACGCAAGGAAGCATCAGAGTGGCTTCTGTAAATAGTAAACATATAACCTTCGATGCAACCCAAACCGATGTGCTACAGTACTTCTGGATAATTAATAGCAGTAATTTAAGTGATTTTACTTCGCTTATGCATACCCACTATGCTGATATTGCCCCTGGAGATGATGTTGTGGGGGATGAAAGTACTTATATTGGAGCAAAATTATACGACAACTTCTGGGCTAAGTATATTGAAGTTGAATATGATCCAGGTCCACCTGAAATTCAAGAAATTGAGGTAGTATATGAAGCCGACGATTATGTTGCCTATATTACCGATGGAGTTGATTTAATAACCGGTGAGTACACAGCGGGTATTCAGCCACATATTCCCGATGAGGTACCCATTTTTTACACTAAACAAGATGGCGACTGGACCGATGCCAATACTTGGGAGCGTGAGGATGGCGGTATGGTACCTGCTGGTGGCCCCGTGGGACAAAGGGTACACATACGTACAGCTCACACGGTTACGGTAACAAATAACTACCGCCGTGCCTACCGCACAACCATAAACGGACGCCTTGAGCTTGGCTCAACGTATAACCATATTCTGGGTTACGTTTCCGGTACAGGAACTCTATCCATCGAAAGTAGCTCGCTCCCTGCTGGCGACTACACCGATCTCTTTGCCTGCGGTACTGGCGGTACCATGGAGTGGGCCGGAGGAACCTACGGATTGCCAAGCTCAATTACACATTACAATAACCTTACAATTACAGGTAGCGGTACCAAAACAATGCCCAATTCCGATGTTACCATTTGTGGCGATTTGAGGATTGAGGGGAGTGTAACTTTGAAGCAATCAACCATAGGAAGTGGTTATAGGTACACAACTGTTAATGGTAACGTTTATCTTTTAGATAATGCGACGTGGGATATGAATACCCGTGCATGGATATCGTTATATGGCAACTTTCAGAAAAGTATACCATCAGAATTAAACACTTTCTATGGTGGGCAATTTTTTGATTTAAGAGGAAGTGGTGTTCAAGTTATAGAAGGTGATTTTACAGGTAGTAACTGGTTTAATAACATTTATCTTAGGAACAATGACAGAATTATTCTAAATGGTGAGTTAGAAGTTAGATCATATCTTCAAATGATTGAAGGTCGAGTTATTAATCCTTCGCCAAATATCACTAGACTAACAAGAACAATTGGTAATGGATTGATAACGTATTTTAATGGACTTTTTGAAGGTATCATTAGCATAAACATGAAAGACCCCGGAACAAGCAACAAATTTTTACCTGTTGGAAAAAACGGTATTAAAAAGTTTATTTATCCTCTTGATTTGCCAGCTTCCGTTGGCTATTGGACCGGTGAGTACTTCAACACCAGCGCTACCAGTGCAGGAATGAGCCATTTGAGTATGGACGATCCTCCCTTGAAAACCATTAGCCAAAGCGAGTACTGGAGAATTACTGGCCCTAACGGTGTGGCTTCGCGCATTCAACTTACTCTCGATGGAACATCAGATGTTGCTGCTGGGGTTTTAGATATTAACGACCTTCGTATTGTTTACTGGAATGGTTCTGAATGGCAAGTAGCAGGAGGTGGCGCAAATGTGGTTGGTTCAATTTCTGCTGGAACAATTTCTACTACAGGAAGCTTTACCTTCGATGGTACGGAACAGTACTTTACGCTGGGTGCAGTTGAAACCGTAGTAATTCCCACTGCCCAAATAACATCAGCCAATGCTGAACTGTGTGCAGGTGATACCTATCAATTGGAAATTTCGCTTACCGGTAACGCTCCCTGGGAAATCGACTACAACGATGGAACAACAAGCTACACTAACGTTTCAATAGCAGCATCGCCTCATACAATTGTTATTGTGGGCATGGCCGAAGGTACGTATACTTATACTATCGACGATGTTCGCGATAATGCAGCAACATCTGGATTTATTTATGGCTCCAGTCCTGTTGTAAATGTTTACGCAAATCCAACACAGTTTGTGGTTACCAGTGGCGGAAATATTTGTGGTGCCACAACAACAACCATCGAACTTAGCGATTCTGAATTAGGTTTCACCTACCAGCTTTATCGTAATGGTGTTTATTTTGGTTCTACGCTTGCAGGCACTGGTGACCCACTTTCCTTTACTGGGGTTGACCAGGCAGGAACCTACGAGGTTAGAGCCTTCAACGACTTAAACCCTTCATGTTTCGATTGGATGAGTGGAAGTCCTTCGGTTGAACTGGGTTCGGCTGCCACTGCCGAAATAACCTCACTATTAAGTGCTGCTACTATTTGTGAGGGTGAAGGTGTGGAAATTGAGATTACTTTTACTGGTACACCCCCTTTTACTTTCACCCTTGTGGATAACCATGGTGGCAATTGGACTGATGTTGTAGTTGATGTTGGCGATCTGGTTGGTTCAGGACCTTATACCTATAATTTTATCATACCTGATCAACTTCCTACGTGGACTGCTCCCAGTATACCTAATGCATTTAACTATACCCTTACTGAAATTACTGATGGAGCAGGTTGTGGTGCAGGAACCGTTGTAGGCGCTGGCGTTGATGTTGATGTTTACAAAATACCCGAAACCGGACCGCAGTACCATATCCCCAATACGTTTGGGGAGTAGCAGAACGGTGCCTTCGAGCACTTCGACAGGCTCAGTGGCCTCAGGCACCGGCACTCGCTACTTCCGGTGGCTGAGGCACTCGA
>NPID01001007.1_pt1 | contig 45114 bp, 48 predicted proteins | sample 8637491 | NCBI WGS metagenome assembly NPID01 (sample SAMN07420843, study PRJNA396082) | bioreactor metagenome | isolation source: sample BA6 brine-fed electro-methanogenic bioreactor BA | place: Japan: Kochi | collected 2016-06-14 | reverse complement strand
CTCGCCGTGGCCAACGTCGTGACGTTCTTCGTCTACGCGGGTCTGTACGGCATGTTCTTCTACGTGCCGATCTACGTGCAGTCCACGCTCGGCGCCTCGGCCACCGTCGCCGCGGCGATCTTCATGCCCACCACCATCCTGCTCTTCATCATCTCCCCGTACGCGGGTCGGTTGAACGACCGCTATGGTCCGCGCTGGCTGATGTGCTTCGGCCCGCTCGTCGCGGCCGGAGGGGCCGCCATCGCCGGCTTCGCCGGTCCGGGCCAGCTCTACACGCTGCTGCTCGGCGGCATCGTGGTGTTTGGCATCGGCCTCGGCTTCACTGTGACGCCGGTGACCGCAACGGCGATCGGCTCGGCCGAGGAGCGCTTCTCCGGTGTGGCCTCGGGATTCAACAACGCGGTCTCACGGGTGGCGGGGCTGGTCGCGATCGCGCTCATGGGCGTGATCGTCGTGCAGCTCTGGCAGGGCGCGCTCTCCTCGGCGACCTCGGATGCGTCCCCCGCGGTCCGCCAGGCGCTGGCCGGCGTCGAGGAGCAGGCGTTCGTGCTCCCCGACGCGGAGTCGCTGACCGAGTCCGAGGCTGCGCGGGCGACCGAGCTTGCCGAGCAGGCGGCGCAGGAGGCGTTCCGCAACGGGATGCTGCTCGCCGCCGCCCTCGTGGCGACGGGCGGGGCCGTCTCGGCCATCTGGATGCGCAAGCCGGTCTCCGCGCTCATGGTGGAGGGGGAGGGTCGCTAGCGTCGGGTAAACTCGGTGATAGACCGAGGGAGGAGGCACCCGATGCGAAGCGCACTCAAGCGGCTGGCCGTCCTCGTGCTCGGAATCGTCCTTGTGCTCGCGATGTCAGCGTGCGACGGAGACGACGCCGGGGAGGATCAGCCGGACAGCCAGACGGTCGGCAGCAACGAGGAATCCGTCGAGACCACCGGTGGAGGTGCGGTCGGTGAGGAGGGCCTCGCCGGATGGATCGAGGGTCGGTGGGGCGTCGACCATGAGCTCCTCTCCGTCGACCCGGCGATGATGGCGCCGGCGGCCGACCAGCCGTACGCCGAGTGGAGCTGCACGGTCGGCGGCGGCACGATGATCATGAACACCGACGAGCACGTCTATACCGGAGCGTTCACCGAGTCCGGCGAGACGTGGTCCTACGACGCCCTCTCCTCGTACGTGGACGAGGAGGGCATCACCTGGACCAGCCACATCGTGGTGGATGGCGTGCGAACCGGCGACGACTCGTTCACCGCCGAGATGTGGGGCGAGATCTCCTCGGACGCCGAGGGCACGCTCTACGTGGCCACGTGGAGCCAGAGCGGCTCGCGCATCGAGTAGGTCAGCGCGTCTCAGCTTCGAGGATGGCGCGTTTGCGGTCGATGCCCCAGCGATAGCCGCCCCACCCGCCGTCGGACCGGACGATCCGGTGACACGGGACGAGCAGCGCGACGTGGTTACGCGCACATGCGCCCGCCACCGCCCGTACGGCCCGTGGCGCGCCGATGCGCTCCGCGATCGCCGTGTACGTCGCGGTCGACCCGTTCGGCACCGAGCGAAGCTCATCCCACACGCGCCGCTGGAAGGGCGTCCCGAGCAGGTCAAGGGGAACGTCGGGCGCGGGCCGGCCGTCAGCCGCCGTGCACGCGGCCTCCACATACGTCGCCAACGCCGGTGCATCCTCGGTGAGCGCGGCGCCGGGGAACTCCTCGGCAAGCGCTTGGCGTGCGTGCGCCGGGTCGTCGATGAAGAGCGCGCCGCGCAGTCCGCGTGCGGTGGCGCCGAGCGCCACGGTGCCGAGCGCCGTCCGGGCGACGGTGTAGCGGATCCCATCGCCGCCGTGCTCCGGGGTGGTCGCCGGCGGGTTTGATACGAGCGGTCTCATGGTCGCATTATCGCGCGTCGCCTCGGCGCGCGCATCCCGCGCGGCACCCGGCATGTGGTGCTGTGCGCCGCGTCACGTCCTCGCTTCAAGCGCGCGCGCCGTTCTCCCGATGAGAGTGGTACGGCGGGTGCTGCACGCGCGGCGCGGCGGTGATCGGACGGAGCGAGGGTATGCGCCAGACGAATAGACCTATCGGCAGGCTTCTCGGCGCCTTCCTCGGCATCGCGATGCTCATGACCGGCGTGACGCCCGTGCCGGCGTACGCGGCCGACGACTACCGGTACTGGGTCTCGCACCCGCAGACGAAGATCTACACATCGACGCCGGTGCCGAGCACCCACGGCTCCTCGGTCTCGCCGAGCGTCCGCATGTCGCTTGCGGCTGCGCGGGCCGAACACGAAGGCCGGCAGCTCGTCTTGCACGCGGATGCTTTCGGATTGCGAGACGTGTGGATCGCGCCGTCCGATCTCACGCTGCGCGATGCGGGCGGTGCGATCGTGGACACGATCCCGGCCGGGAACGTGAGCACGTTCAAGGTCCACTACGTCTACATCGCCAAGCCCTCGCTCGGTTACTCGCGCGTGGGGTGGGAGCCCGATCCGCTGCTGCCGATGACGCTCGCCAACGGCGCCCGGATCAGCGCGGGCATCCGGTCGGTGCCTCGCGGCCAGACGCAACCGTTCTACGTTTCGTTCGAGGTGCCCGCCGACGCGGCGCCGGGGACGTACACCGGGACGCTTGCCGTGACGGGGCTGCGTGACACCGGGAGCGCGCTCCCGCAGCTCGAGGTGCCGGTGACGCTCACGGTCTACCCGCTCTCGGTGGCCACGCAGAGCCTGAAGACGAGCTTCGGGTGGAGTCTGCGGTGGGCGGCGTACGCGGGGAGCGCCCAGCACACGCTCCTGCCGCAGGGATCGGGGCCGAACCGGGTCACCGAGACGACGGACTTCTACGCCGACCAGATCAACGGGTGGCTCGAGTACCTGTCCGAGCACCGCGTGTCGCCGATGACGATGACGTCGGCCTGGGAAGGGGGGAGCGACGCGCTCCCGCCCAACGACGCGTACCAGATGATCGCGCGCGACGCGTACCTGCGCGACTACCTCGGCACCGGGGCTGCCACCACTTACGACGGCGAGCGCCACGCGTTCACCACGGTGATGCTGCCCGAGCAGGTCATCCCGAGTTACACGCGCAACCCCTTCGCGAGCACGACGGACAAGTCGCGCGCGGCGACCTACTACCGGACGGCACGCAACGAGCTTGCGGCGGCGGGGTATCTCGGCAGGTCGTACATCTTCGCGATCGACGAGCCGGCGGGGACGCAGCGCTCGTTCATCGAGAACTACGGCGCCTTCGTGCACCAGTACGCGCCGGGTGTGAAGTTCATGGTGACCACCGAGCCGAACCGCTGGGACTTCAAGCCCCTCCGGAACGTCGACACCTACGTCCATCAGCTGCAGTTCTACTACCGCGACTACGCCAAGTGGGTGGCGCCGCTGCGCCGGAGCGGCAAGGAGGTCTGGATCTACTCGACGTCGAGCAGCTTCCAGAAAGACATCCCGCTCTACCTCATCGACAAGCCGCTGCCGGAGTCCCGCGCGATCGGCTGGTTCGCCTACGACACCGACGCGCAGGGCCTGCTGTACTGGAGCGTGAACCGGTGGGGTTCCACGAGCTACCGCGATCCCTACAAAGACCCGCTGTCGTTCCTCAACTCCAACGGTGACGGCTCGCTCGTGTACCCCGGCTACTACCCGAGTCTCGGGCTCACCGTGGAGGGTGCCCCGCCCGTGGGGAGCCTCAGGATGGAGGCGCTTCGCGACGGGCTCGAGGACTACGAGTACCTCAAGCTGCTGGAGAAGGCGGCCGGAGCCGCCGTGGCGGACTACTACGCCAAGCGGATCGTGGGCAAGCCGACCGGTGTGGTGATGGCCGGCTCGCCGACCTTCCCCTCATACCCCAAAGACCCCGGCTCCTACGAGAAGGCGCGCGCGATGATCGTGCACCGGCTCACGGCGACCACCACCTATGACGAGCTCGCCGGGAGCAACCGCTACGACACAGCCGTCCGGGTCAGCCGGCGCGGCTTCGAATCGGCGCCGACGGTCGTCATCGCCACCGGCGAGAACTGGCCCGACGCGCTCGGCGGGGCGTCGCTCGCCGCCGCCGAAGGCGGCCCGATGCTGCTCACCCTGCCCGGATCGCTGCCGGGAGGCGTGCTCGCCGAGATCCGGCGCCTGGGCGCCGGCAGGGCGATCATCCTCGGCGGGACGGCGGCCGTCGGGTCCGCTGTCGAGTCCGCGCTCAAACGGGAGCTCGGCTCCGCCAACGTCAGGCGTCTTGCGGGCAGCAACCGCATCGCCACCGCGGAGCTGGTGGCGCGCGCCACTGTGGCCCGGCTCGGTGACGCGTACGACGGGACCGTGTTCGTGGCCACGGCCGGCAACTTCCCCGACGCGCTGGCGGCCTCGCCGCTGGCGGCCGCCAGGGGCTGGCCGATCCTGCTCGCACAACCGGGAGGTCTCACCGGCTCGACGCGTGAGACGATGAGCGCGATCGGCGCCGAGAAGGCCCTCGTGCTCGGCGGGACCGCGGTCGTCTCCTCGTCCACGGAGTCCTGGCTGCGTTCCGCGCTCGGCACCGCGAACGTGAAGCGCCTCGCGGGAAGCACGCGCTATGCGACCGCCGCGGCGGTGGCCGGGTACGGCGTGAGCAGCGCGGGTCTGACGTATGACGACTTCGCGCTCGCCACGGGCGAGAACTTCCCGGACGCGCTCGCGGGTGGTGTGCTGCAGGGCCGTCGCGGCTCCGTCATGCTGCTGACCACGCCGGGGGCGCTGCAGGGTTCGGTGAGCTCGATCCTCGCGGCGCGCAGGGCCGAGATCGACTCGGCGCGCTTCCTCGGCGGCAGCGGCGCGCTCGGCATAGCCCCCCGCGAGCAGGTCCGGCAGATACTGGACTGACCCGGCGGCAGCTGCTCAGCGCGACTCGATGCGGTATATGACGCCCGATGCGACGTCGAGCACGTAGACCTCGCCGTCCGCGTCCTGCCCGAATCCGGCGATCGGCATCCCGGTCTCGGCCACCTCGACGTTGCGCCAGCCGTCGGCCGACCGCGAGAGCGCCCATAGGCGGCCGCTGACGTAATCCGCGTAGAAGTAGACTCCGGCGAGATCGCGGGAGCGCTCTCCGCGGTAGACGAAGCCGCCCGTGATCGACTTGCCGGCGTCGCGCGCGTACTCGACGACCGGCATCGTCAGGCCCTCGGTGGAGGCCCCATCGGTGCCGGGCGGGTAAGGATGGCTCCCCTCGTAGAGCCGCCAGCCGTAGTTGCGCCCGCCGTTGCCGGCGGGCTCGACGTTGAGCTCCTCCCAGGCGTTCTGGCCCACATCGGCGATGTAGAGCTCGCCGGTGAGCGCGTCGAACGAGAAGCGCCAGGGGTTGCGCAGACCGTAGTCCCAGATCTCGGGCTTGGCTCCGGCGCGACCGACGAACGGGTTGTCGTCGGGCACCGTGTAACCCGTCGCGGTTGAGACGTCGATCCGGAGGATCGTCCCCAGCAGGGTGCCGAGGTCCTGCCCGTTGTTCTGGGGGTCGCCGCCGCTGCCCCCGTCGCCGAGCGCCACGTAGAGGTAGCCGTCGGGGCCGAACGCGATCTGACCGCCGTTGTGGTTGGAGAAGGGCTGCTTCACGCGGAGGATGACCTCGGCGCTGTCGGGGTCGGCGACGTCGGGATCCGCCGAGACACGATAGCGCGCCACGACCGAGTCGCCGGCCCGGTCTGTGTAGTCGATGTAGAAGCGGCCCGTCTCGGCGAAGTCCGGTGGGAACGCGATGGCGAACAGCCCGCGCTCGCCGCCCGTGCTGACGAGGTCGCGGACGTCGAGGAAGGGGACCGGGAGCGGCTCGCCGTCGTCGATGACCATCACTCGGCCGGTGAGCTCGACGACGAACGACCGGCCGGAACCGTCGCCGGCGTGCGTCAACAGCACCGGCTGATCGAAGCCCGACCACGCCTCGGTCAACTCGACCTCCGGCGGCCAGACGGGCTCGGGTTCCGGGGTCGTGGTCGGCTCAGGGGCTGACGGCTCGTCCACGATGACCGGGGGCGTCGGCTCGGACGCGCATCCGGCGGTCCCCAGGACCAGCGCGACGGCGAGGGAGGCGATGATCGCTCGGCGCATGGCGGCTCCTCTTCCGGGCTCCTTTCTCAGTTCGTTCCCCGCACCCCGGATGACCCGCGGCGACCCCGGTTCGCTTCTCGGCACGGTTCCTGCTAGACTTGCCCGGTATTCCACCTAAGATTCGGTTGTCTGCGTACTGCGCCTGTCGGCGGACTCGGACGTACTGAGTCTGCAACGAGTGCAGCCGAGAAAGCGGCGCACGGTACAGGAGACAATCGCATGACGTTTCACTCGCTCGGCCTCGAGCCGCGCCTGCTCAAAGGCGTGGAGGCCATGGGCTACACCGAGCCCACACCCATCCAGGCGGACGCCATACCGCACATCCTCGCGGGCACCGACGTCGTCGGCTGCGCCCAGACGGGCACCGGCAAGACCGCCGCATTCCTGCTCCCCACGCTCCAGCGCATCCCCACGCGCGAGGGCCTGAAGGCGCTCGTCGTCACCCCGACGCGCGAACTCGCGCTTCAGATCGGCGAGGTGGCGCGCGATGCCGCCCGCTTCTCCGGTCACCGCACGGCCGTCATCCACGGCGGCGTCGGCTACGAGCCCCAGATCGACAAACTGCGCCGCGGCTTCGAGATCGTCGTGGCGACGCCCGGACGCCTGCTCGACATCCACGAGCGCGGAGAGATCGACCTCTCCGGCGTCGAGGTGCTCGTCCTCGACGAGGCCGACCGTATGCTCGACATGGGCTTCTGGCCCGATGTCCGCCGGATCATCCGCCTGCTGCCCGAGCGCCGGCAGAACCTGCTGTTCTCGGCCACGCTCTCGAGCGGCGTGCTGCGTGTCGTGCAGTCGACGCTGCACGAGCCGGTGCGCGTCGAGACGGCGCCGGCGACGACGCCGGTCGACCGCATCCGGCAGGTCGTCTACCCGGTGGGCAGCCAGCAGAAGAGCCAGCTGCTCGCGAGCCTGCTTGCCGAGGTGACCGATGACGGCCGCGTGCTCGTCTTCACCCGCACCAAGCACCGCGCCGATCGCGTGCAGCGCGTGCTGCAGCGCAGCGGCGTGTCGTGCGCTGCCATCCACGGCGACCGCACGCAGGCGCAGCGCCAGCGCGCGCTCGACGGCTTCAAGGACGGTCAACACCGCGTGCTCGTGGCGACCGACGTGGTCGCCCGCGGCATCGACGTCGACGACATCACGCATGTCGTGAACTACGACCTGCCGAACACCCCCGAGGACTACGTGCACCGCATCGGCCGGACGGCGCGTGCGGGAGCGACCGGCCACGCCATCTCGTTCCTCGCGCCCGAGGAGATCACGACGTTGCGTGACATCGAGGTCGCGCTCGGCGAAGTGCTCGCTTGCGAGGACCTGGATGGCTTCGAGTACGGCGATCGCATCGTTCCCGAGGCGGATCGTCCCGCGACGCGGGCGACCCGCACGGTGTACTCGAGCGGCATCCAGCGCCGCGGCCGGAACCGGCGCATTACCCGACGTTAAGCGCACCTTGGGCTGCAGGGCAGTCCGCGATACAATGTGCGGTGACATCGCGTCGCGTCGTCGGCGCCGCCACGTCGCCCGCTGCCGGGCGGCGGCGGGCGTCGCTTGTCGGGAGGCATGCAATGGCGTTCTGGACGACAGGCACGGCTGCCCGGAGCGAGAGCGGGGAGAGCGACTCGGGTGCCATGCGCCAGATCGGCGCAGTGGTGCTCGTGCTCCTGCTGCTGCTCCTGCTCGTCATCTGGCTGTGGAGCCAGTTCACCACCGTGCCCGACATCGTCGGCCTGACCGAGTCCGACGCCGAGGTCGCGCTGGTCTCGGCCGACCTCGAGCTCGGCGATGTCACCACGCGCACCGCTGACGCAGCCGCCGGCGAGATCGTCGAGCAGATGCCCTCACCCGGGTCGCGGGTCTTCAAGGGCTCGGAGATCGACGTGTTCGTCTCGGCAGAGGGCATGGCCGGAGAACCGGACGAGGGTCCTTCGGCCGAGAAGCCTGAAGGCGGCATCGACTTCCCGAGCGGCGAAGAGGGCACCGACGACCGCTTCACGATCGTGGCGGGATCGCTCAGCTCCGGCCCGACCGGTCCGCTCGTCCCCGATGTGCAGGCGCTCACGCTCACCGATGCGCGCTCAGCGCTCCGGGCGGCGGGCTACGGCGTGTCGGTGAAGTACGGGCCGAGCACCACCGGTCCCGGCACCGGGCGGGTCTTCTACCAGAACCCCGCGCCGAACGACGTCGCGTCGCGCGGTTCGACGGTCGTGATCTGGATCGCCACGGGCGCGCCCACCGAGGGCGTCCCGTACCCTGAGCCCGACTGATCGAGACGGTCATGAGCGCGCCGCGCGACACGGTACGTGCGCTCGTCACGCTCCTGACCGCCTGCCTGATCGCGCTCTCCCTGCCCGCGCGCGCGGATGCGGCCGTCCCCGTCGCGCGCGTCGCCGGTCCGGACCGCTACGCGACGGCCGTCGCCGTCTCGCGGTCCACCTTCCCCACGGGCGCTGACGCCGTCGTCATCGCGACCGGCCGCCAGTGGGCGGACGCGCTCGGCGGCTCCGGTCTTGCCGGGGCCGGCTCCGCACCCGTGCTCCTCACCGAGCCCCATCGTCTTCCCGCTTCGGTCCGCGCTGAGATCGAGCGCCTCGCGCCCACCAGCGCCTACGTGCTGGGCGGGACGAGCGCCGTCGCGCAGGCCGTCCTCGAGCAGGTGCGCTCCGCGCTGCCGCCGGGGGCGACGGTCACGCGGCTCGCTGGTGCCGACCGCTATCTCACCGCCGTTCGGGTGGCAACTGAGACCGTCGCCCGGGCGGAGACGCCGGACGGCGTCGCCTTCGTCGCGACCGGTCGGGACTTCGCCGACGCGCTCTCCGCGGCCCCGGTGGCGTTCGCGCTCGAGCGCCCGGTCTACCTCGTCGATGACGGGCCGCGCGTCGCCACGGTCACGGCGGCGCTACGCGCCGGGGGCGTGACCGACGTCGTGCTCCTCGGCGGGACGGCCGCGGTCCCGGAAGGCGTCGAGCGCGCGCTCGCGGCGGCGCTCGGCGGTGCGGAGCACGTGACGCGGCTCGCCGGGCGGGACCGGCACGCCACGGCCGTGCTCGTCGGGGAGTGGGCGGTCGCCGAGGCCGGCTTCTCGTGGTCCGCGCCGGGGCTTGCCGCGAGCACGGCGTTCGCCGACGGCATCACCGGCGGCGTGCTGCTCGGCACGCGGCGCGTCCCGCTGCTTCTCACGCCGTCCGACGGTCTCGCCGATGTCGTGGCCGGCGCGCTCTACGCGCGACGGGGTCTCGTCACCGGCTACACCGCCATCGGCGGCACCGCCACCGTGCCGCGCCACGTCGCCACCGAGGCGCAGCAGGCGCTCGTCGCGCCGTTCTTCTCGGCGGCGAACGCCATGACGGAAGTGCGGGCGATCGCCGGGTTCGGCGCGCGCGGCGCGGGCTCTGTGGCCGAGCGTCGCGCCTTCGACCACATCGCCGCACGACTGCGCTCATGGGGCTACACCGTCACCATGACCGAGGTGAGCGTGCCCGACGGCCTCACGTCGCACAACGTGATCGCCGAGAAGCCCGGCTCCTCGGCGGACGTGGTGCTCATCGGAGCGCACGTGGACAGCAAGCCGCCGTCGCCCGGCGCCAACGACAACGCCTCGGGCTGCGCCGTCACGCTCGAGCTCGCGCGCCTGCTGGCCGAGGCGCCCGTCACGCCCACGGTGCGGTTCGTGTTCTTCGGCGCCGAGGAGATCGCCGGTGACACGCCGGACGACCACCACTTCGGCTCGCGGCAGTACGTGGCCTCGCTCGGCACGGCCGACCGGGCGCGCATCCACGCGATGGTCTCGGTCGACATGGTCGGCTACGGCCCGGACTTCCACGTGCGCAGCCTCGGGACCGGTCCGTGGTCGTGCGTGACGTCCCTGCAGGCGTGGGGCGCGTACACGGCGCACCGGCCGTCGTATCTCAAGGATCTCGGCCGGTACGGGTGGAGCGATCACGAGGCGTTCGAGCGCGCGGGCATCCCCGCGGCGTGGATCCAGTGGCGCGACGACCCCGTCTACCACACGGCCGCCGACGTGGCCTCCCACGTGCAGTCGTCCCGGGTGCGCGTCACCGGACGCCTGCTGCGGGGCTGGGTGCTCGCGCTCGATCAGGCGGACCTCGACGCGCTCCGGTGATGCGGGCGGCGGCGCCGCGGGCCGTGTAGGATGGAGCGGTCGGCTGTTCAAGGAGGTCGTACGAGAGTGAGCGACACAGGCCAGGTCACCGCGCGGATGTTCGGCGCGCTCTACACGTATCGCAAGGAACAGGGGCTGCCGTCGACGCAGACGGTGGCGATTCCCGCCGAGGGAATCACCGGCGCGGGTCTGGCCGAGACGATCGGCCTCCCGCCCGAGCTCATCGAAGGCGTCTTCATCAACCGCGTCGTCTGCGGGCTCGACGAGCTCATCCATCCGGGTGACCGGGTGGCGTTCGTGCCCTACGGCACGCCGGGGCCGCACCGGTACTACCTCGGCTTGTATGACGCCGGCAAGCACGGGCACGACGGGTGAGCCCGGCCCGTCGGACGGCGGACCGAAGGGTGGCGTGATGGGCGAGATGCGCTTCGCCGCGCCGTGCGCATCGGGCCTCGAGCCGCTGCTGGCCGAGGAGGTAGCGGCGTTGGGCGCCGAGGACGTGCGCGAGACACGGGGTGCCGTGACCTTCTCGGCGGACCTGCCGACCGGCTATCGCGTCTGCCTGTGGTCGCGTACCGCGAGCCGGGTGCTGCTCGAGCTCGCCGAGTTCGCATGCGCCGACGCCGACGAGCTGTACGCGGGCGTCGCAGCGGTGCCGTGGGAGGAGCACGTGCACCCCGACGGGACCATCGCCGTGAACGCCGTGGGGACGACGGAGCGGCTCGCGAACACGCAGTTCGTCGCGCGCCGCGTCAAGGACGCGGTCGTGGACCGGCTGCGCGAGCGGACCGGGCGACGCCCGTCGGTCGATCTCGATCGCCCGGACGTGCGCCTCAACCTTCGCCTGCGTCGTGGTCGGGCGACGCTCGCCCTCGACCTCGCCGGCGAGCCGCTCCACCGACGCGGCTATCGCGCGCCGGGCGAGCAAGGCGCGGCGCCGCTCAAAGAGACGCTCGCCGCGGCGCTGCTGCTGCGTGCCGGCTGGCCCGTGGTCGCCGCGCGTGGCGGCGCGCTCATCGATCCGTTCTGCGGGAGCGGGACCCTGCTCATCGAAGGCGCTCTCATGGCGGCCGATCGCGCCCCGGGGCTGCTGCGTGACCACTGGGGCTTCACCGGCTGGCTCGGACACGACGCGACGGCCTGGGAGGACCTGCTCGCCGAGGCGGACGACCGGGCCGAGGCGGGCGGGACGGACCTGCCCGCGATCGTGGGATCCGATAACGACGCGACCGCCGTCGAGCTCGCCCGCGCATGCATCAGGCGCGCGGGCCTCGGCGGGTGCGTGGACGTGTCGGTCCGCGCTATCGGGGAGCTCGAGCCGCCGGCAGGCGCCAAGCCCGGACTGGTCGTGACCAACCCGCCACACGGGATCCGCCTCGGTGACGCGGCGCGTCTCGAAGCGCTCTACGGGGTCCTCGGCCAACGCCTTGCGGCAGGGTTCGATGGGTGGGAGGCGGCGGTGTTCGTGACCGACGCGCGCCTCGCCCGGGCCGTCGGGCTCCGCTCGCACAAGCGCTACGCGTTCGCCAGCGGGGCGCTCAAGGCGTACCTCTACCTCTTCCAGATCGAGCAGGAGAACCGCTATCAGCCCACGGGCGGGGTGCGAGCGCCGCACGCCGCGGACGCGCCGGCGACCGGGAGGGAGGACGGGCGGGACCCGTCGCCATCGGGGACCGATGAGCGCTCTCCCGGCGCCGAGATGTTCGCCAACCGTCTGCGCAAGCGCTACCGGCACCTCGGCAAGTGGGCCCGGCGCGAGGGTGTCACATGTTATCGCGTGTACGACGCTGACCTGCCCGAGTACAACGTGGCGGTCGACCGCTACGAGGGCGCCGGCCCGGACGAGGGTCGCCGCTTCGCGCACGTGCAGGAGTACGCGCCGCCGGCCTCCGTCGACGCCGACCGGGCCGCCGAGCGGCTCGCCGAGGCGCTCGACGTCACGGCCGACGTCCTCGGAGTCGCGCCCGGCGACGTCGTGCTCAAGGTCCGCCGCCGCCAGCGCGGCACGGAGCAGTACGACCGTCAGGACGAGCGCGGCGAGTCCGTCCAGGTGGCCGAGGGGGACCTGCGCTTCTTCGTCAATCTGCGCGACTACCTGGACACCGGGCTCTTCCTCGACCACCGGCCCGTTCGGGCGCTGCTGCGGGACCGCGCCGCCGGGACGCGCTTCTGCAACCTGTTCGCCTACACGGGTACCGCGAGCGTCTATGCCGCCGCCGGCGGTGCGGCATCCACGACCACCGTGGACCTCTCGGCTACCTACATCGACTGGGCCGAGCGCAACCTGACGCTCAACGGGTTCGTTCGGAGCGAGGAGCACCGGCTCGTGCGTGCGGACGTGCTCGCCTGGGTGGCCGAGGAGGGCGAGCGTATCGTCCGGGGCGAGGTGGACGCCTATGACCTCGTCTTTTGCGATCCGCCATCGTTCTCCAACAGCAAGCGCATGGATGCGACGTTCGACGTCCAGCGCGACCACGCGGCGCTCCTGACCGCGACGGCCGGATTGCTCGCCCGCGACGGGCTCATCGTCTTCTCGACCAATCGCCGTGGCTTCGCGCTCGATCGCGCGGCGCTGACGGGCCTGGACGCCGAGGACATCACCGCCGCCACGATACCGCCGGACTTCGAGCGCAACCCGCAGGTGCATGCGTGCTTCCTCGTTCGGCGCGCCGTGCCCGAGGGCCGACGGGCGTGACCTCGCGGAGGGCACGTCGCCTCTAGCCAATGCCGCGAGATTCGCTTATTGTGTTGCGGGGCCGGAATGCACGGCCTTAGGATTCGCGGCGTGACACCCTCGGGTCTTCAGAGCACCGAATGGATGGTGCGTGCGAGGATTGTCGGGCCGCTTTGTTTTGCCCCAAGGGGCGAGAGGATGGATTTGCATGACGAAGGGTACTGTGAAGTGGTTCAACCCGGACAAGGGCTACGGCTTCATCGCGCGTGAGGACGGCGACGACGTCTTCGTCCACTTCAGCGCGATCCAGGGTGAGGGCTTCAAGACGCTTGACGAGGGTCAGGCCGTCGAGTTCGAGATCACCACGGGCAACAACGGCAAGCTCCAGGCGAGCAACGTCCACAAGCTCTAGGTGCCGCCCGGAGGCCTTGTCCTCCATACAGTGCACAGGCGACCCCGGCCGGAATCGGCCGGGGTCGCTGGCGTTCCGGGACCGTGCGAACGGGTATGTCCTTCTCTGGCTACCAGCCGGTCCCGGGAGGTGATGCCATGACACGGGACGAGTTGCTGGAGGCGCTCGAGCGACACCGCAGCGAGTGGGAGGCGCTCTTGTCGCGCATCTCCGAAGCGGACCTCGAGCGGCAGCTGCCGGGCCACGCGCACTCGGTGAAGGACGTCATCGGCCACGTCACGGCGTACGAACGGTGGGTGGTCCAACGGCTTCGCGAGGCGATGGCCGGCTCGACGACCGATCTGCCGATCGATCGCGTCGGCTACCACCGCTACAACGCCACGATCTGGCGCGAGGTCGCGCCGCGGGACTGGGTCGGTGTCCTCGCCGATTCGCACCGGGCGTACGACGAGCTCGTGCGGACGATCAGGGCGCTCGATGACGCGGACCTCGTCGGGGAGACCGATCTCGTCCGCGCACTCGACCCGCGCTGGCTCGAAGGCGTGTCGCTCGGCGAGGCGATAGCGGCCGACTCATACCGCCACTACGCGCAGCACCGGCACCTGCTCGAGGAGGCCGCCGCTCAGTCGGCGCGGTCCTGAGCGCTCGCGGACGCGGCGATCGGACGCTTGCGCTCGAGGTTGCTCTGGCGCCGGAAGTTGAGCGCCTCGACCGCCAGGGAGAAGAGGATCGCCGCGTAGACGTATCCGCGCTCGATGTGCTCGCCGAACCCCTCGGCGAACAGCATCACGCCGATGAGGACGAGGAACGACAGCGCGAGGATCTTCAGGCTGGGGTGCTCGTGGATGAACTTCCCGAGCGCGTTCGCGTACAGCATCATCACGCCGATGGCCACCGACATGGCGATGACGATGAGCAGCGTCTCCTTGGTGAGGCCGACGGCCGTGAGCACCGAATCGAAAGCGAAGATGACGTCGATCACGGCGATCTCGGCGATGGCCGCCGCCATCGTGGCGCGCGCCTCGGTACCGTGCGTGTCCTCGCGCAGCTCCACGGTGTGGAAGATCTCGCGGGTCGCCTTGTAGAGCAGGAAGAGGCCGCCGCTGATGACGATAAGGTCGGCGATGCTGAAGTCGTGACCGAGCGCCGAGAAGAGCGGCTTCTGCGCGGCCAGCAGCCATGCGATGCCGAGGACGAGCAGGATGCGGCCGACGAGCGCCACGCCGAGGCCGAGCCGCTGCGCCAGCGGGCGCTTCTCGGCGGGCAGACCCTCCGTGACGATCGCGATGAACACGACGTTGTCCACGCCCAGCACCACCTCGAGGATGATGAGGGTCAGCAACGCCACCAGGTTCGTCGGGTCGGTGAGGACTTCAAGCATCGTCGGGCGCTCCTTGTCGGGGTCTTCGCATCAGACATCGTAGCAGTCCTGCGAAGACCCCGACAGGCCCCTAGCCGTCGCGACGGGCGTTCGCGGCGGTGGCGTCGTGCATGTACTGCGCCAGGCCCGGCCGGATCTTCTCGTAGGTCGCCGTGAACCGGGGATCGGCGACGTACATCGCCCCGAGCTCGGCATGCATCCGGCGCGAGCACGGATAGAACCACCGGTCGATCAGCAGACGCGCCTCGTCGACGGCGTCCATCGCCCGGGGGTCGTCGGCGGGGACGCCCTCGTCCATGAGCTCGACGATCCGCAGCGTGTTCGCCTCGGACTCCTCCTTGAAGCGCTGCCAGTCCGCCTTGGTGTATCGCGCCGTCCGGCGCGCCGACTCCCGGTACGCATCGGTGTCGCCCCACCGCTCCTGGACCTCCGCCTCGTACTCGGTCGGGTCGAAGTCGCCGAACACCTCGAACATCTCTTCCGTGGTCATGCCAGTCCCTTCGTCCATCGCTGCGATCGTCCGATCGAGCGTCCGTACCATCGCGGAGAGGCGCGCGGCCTTCTCGGCAAGCATCTCGCGCTGCACGAGCAGCGTCTCGCGCCGGTCCGCCGCGGGATCGTCGATCATGCGCGCGATCGACTCGAGCGGGAACCCGAGCTCCCGGAAGAACAGGATCTCCTGGAGCCGCTCGAGGTCGGCGTCGCCGTACAAGCGGTAGCCGCCGTCGCTGCGCGACGAGGGCTCGAGCAGGCCGATCGCGTCGTAGTGGTGCAGCGTCCGCACGCTCACGCGCGCCAGGCCGGCGACTTCGCTCACGGTGTAGGCCATCGTGTCCACCTCCGGGTACGCACTGTAGACCCTTACGTTACGTGAGGGTCAAGCGCACGTCACTCGCGGCTTCCGTGCCACGGCGAGCGGCGGTAGTATGGGCGGGTCCGCCACCTGTCCGGAGCGCCCATGATCACCGCCCTGCTCGCCACCGCAACGTCGTTCCTCTTCGGCTGCTCGGACTTCCTCGGCGGCATCGCCAGCCGCCGCGACGAGGCGGTCCGCGTGACCGCGGCGGCGCACGTGCTCGGGGTCGCTGCGTTCGCTGCGCTCGTCTGGATCGTCCCCGCCGAGAAGGTCACCGCGTCCGACCTGTCCTTCGGCGCGCTCGCCGGCCTGGGTGCCGCGGTCGGCGTGGGCTCGCTGTACACGGCGCTGGCGCGCGGTCGCATGAGCATCGTGGCGCCGGTGACCGCCGCGCTCTCCGGCTCGCTGCCGGCCGCCTACGACCTCGTCCGCGGTTCGGAGGTCGGTCCCTTCTCGGCGGTGGCGCTCGTGCTTGCGATCGCGGCTGTCATCGTCGTCAGCGTCAACTCGCACGCCGACGAGCGCGCGGCGATGCCGGCCTCGGCGGTCGTGTTCGCGGTGGTGGCCGGCGTCGGCTTCGCCGGGAGCTTCCTGTCGCTGTCGTTCACGGCTGCCGAGAGCGCGCTCTGGCCGCTGCTCGTCTCGCGGGTGGTCTCCGCGGCGGCGATGCTGGCGATCCTCGCGTTCACGGGGCTCGGCCTGCGGATGGAGCCGACGGCGGTGCGCCCCACGCTCGGCGCGGGGGTCCTCGAGGTGGCCGCCAACGTGACGATGATCAACGCGATCCGCATCGGACCGCTGGCGATCGCGTCGGTCCTCGGCTCGCTCTACCCGGTCGTCGTGGTCTTGCTCGCCCGTGCCCTGCTCGGCGAGCGGCTCACCGGGCTGCAGAAGGCCGCCGTCGCTGTGGCGCTCGCGGCCGTGCTGCTTGCGGCGATGCCGGCGCCCTAGGCTTCTTCGCCCGCGGGCAGGAACGGCTCGAGCTGCTCTGCGGCGATGTCCTTCAGGACCTTGGCCCGGGCGAACGGGTCCAGACCCTCCAGTTCGGCGGCGATGAGCTCCTCGGCCTCCTCCATGCGGCGGCTCCGTTTCTCGAGCCCTATGCCGAGAAGGACCGCCACTCCCGACCCGAGCAGGAGCGCGGGCACGAACCACGCGAGGAACGACGACCGCTGGCGTCCCGCGGCGAGCGCCGCGCCCACGGCGCCGAGGGCGATGAGCAGCACGCCCGCGCCCGTCTCGGCGGCTCCCTCGTCACCGAGCCTGTCCTTCAGTGCGTCCATGTCGACCATGTCGGTCACCTCCGTCGGGATGATGGTACCCGAGCGCGGATGGCCTCTACGCGAGGGCGCGGCGGTGCGCCCGTGTTCGGGTATGCTGTGAGGGTAGGTTACGTGCCCTGAAGGCGGTGACGATGAGCCGGATCGTCCGTGCGTTCACTAGAGCCGAGACACGACCTCGCGCCATCGTCTGGACCGGGGCGGCGCTCATCATCGCCATCGGAGGCTTTGCGGTCTCCCAGCTCGTCACTTCGCAGAACTGGTTCTGCAACGACGTCTGCCACGTGGTGCACCTCGACAACGAGCGGGCGTGGCGCGAGGGTTCGCACAACGACATCACCTGCATGTCGTGCCACTACCCGGTCAACTGGAACCCCGTCTCGTTCACGCTCGACCGCGTGGACAAGCTGCTCGACATCTTCCCCACGGTCACGAAGTCGTTCCACATGCCGGTGAACGAGTACTCGCACGTCGCCCTCACGACGCCCGCCGAGCAGTGCACGCAGTGCCACGCGCTCGACACGCGCGTGGTGACGCCGAGCCCGGGGATCGTCATCAACCACGCGGTGCATGAGAACGCGGGCATACCCTGCGCCGTCTGCCACAACCGCGTCGCGCACCCCGAGGACTTCGAGCTGCAGCTGCCCGGCAACGAGAAGAAAGCGGACTTCATGTCGATGACCGCCTGCTACCGGTGCCACACGCTGGAGGAGTCCTCTCCGAGCGGCTTCCGAGCCACGGGCGAGTGCTCGGCCTGCCACACTCCCGAGCTCGACCTCGTGCCGATGTCGCACGACGTCGCCGGCTGGTTCACCGAGCGCGGCGACTCGAGGGGGCACGCCGAGGCTGCGCTTGCCGAGGCTGAGCGGGTGTCGTCGGCCGAGGAGGCCTGGGAGGAGTTCGCGCCCGAGTTCTACGGCAAGGGGCCGCGCTTCTTCGCGCGGCTGGCCGGGGTGGAGCATGAGCTCACGGTCGACGTGCCGCCTCCGGCGACCATCAACGAGTGCTTCACGTGCCATGCGCGACAGTACTGCACGGACTGCCACGGTGTGGAGGTGCCGCACCCCGAAGGATTCGTCGGTGAGCACGGGAGCCGCTTCACGCCCTCGGCGGACGCCCAAAGCTGCGCGATCTGCCACAACCCCACGGGTGACTCCGCGAACGACCCGTACACATGCACGCTCTGCCACCACCCGCGATGGCAACGCGACGCGGGCAGCTGGCTGGCGACGCATCGCTACGTGGTGCGCGCCACCGGCGGCGGTGAGTGCTTCGACTGCCACGAGCAGGCGCAGTGCGCGGCGTGCCACACCTCGGACGACCCGGCGTCGTTCGAACTGTACTGAGCGCGGCGGCCGTGACTCGCGCGAGCGCAATCGTCTGCGGCGGCGCCAACCTCGACGTCTTCGGGTTCAGCCGCGATCGAGTGCGTATGGCCGACTCCAACCCGGGTGACGTCCGCACGGGCCACGGCGGCGTGGGGCGCAACATCGCCGAGAACCTCGCGCGCCTCGGCGTCGAGGTCTCGCTGGTGACGGCCGTCGGTGCCGACGGGGACGGCCGGGCGCTCCTTCGGGCCTGCGAGCGAGCGGGCATCGACACCTCGATGGCGGTGACCGCCGAAGGCCTGCCGACGTCGCGCTACCTGGCCATCCTGGACGAGCGCCACGACCTCGTCGTGGCCGTGAACGACATGCGCGCCGCCGAGGCGATGACCCCGGATGTCCTTGCCGGAGCATCGGAGCGGCTCTCCGCGGCAGACGTCGTCGTGCTCGACACCAACCTTCCCGAGCCCGCGCTCCTCGCCATAGCCGGGCAGGCGGGGAGAGCCCCGCTCGTGGTCGACACCGTGTCCGCTCCCAAGGCGGTCCGGGCGCGCGGCATCCTCGGCTCCGTGCACACCGTCAAGACCAACCGCGCCGAGGCGGCGGCGCTGCTCGGCGCCGATGCCGACCTCGAACCGGCTGCGCTCGTCGACGCGTTGCTCGACCGGGGCGTGCGGCGCGCGGTCGTGACCCTCGGCCCGGAGGGATCGGTGGCGGGGGAGGGAGCCGAGCGGGTCGCGCTGCCGGCGCCGCGCGTGACCGTCGGCAACGCCACCGGCGCGGGTGACGCATTCACCGCCGGGCTGGCCTACGCGGCGCTCGACGGCGCGCCGCTGCGCCGGGCGCTCGGTCTCGCCGCCGCCCTCGCGAGCTTCGCCATCGAGAGCACGTCAGCCGTCGACCCGTCCGTCACGCTCGAACGCGTGCTGTCCCGCATGGAGGTCTCCACGTGATGAACGAACACCTCGCTATCTCGCCCGAGGTCGCCGAAGCGCTCGATGCCGGCGTGCCGGTGGTCGCGCTCGAGTCGACGATCATCGCGCACGGCTTCGGCTATCCGGCGAACCGCGAGTGCGCGCTGCGAAGCGAGGAGGTCGCGCGCGAAGCGGGTGCCGTGCCGGCCACCATCGCCGTCCTCGAAGGGAAGCTCAAGGTGGGTCTCTCGGCCGAGGAGCTCGAGTACCTGGCCACCAACCCCGACATCCCCAAGGCGAGCCGGCGCGACATCCCGGTGCTCGTCGCGCGTGGCGCCGACGGCGCGACGACCGTCGCGGGCACGATGCTCATCGCGGCGCTCGCGGGCATCCGCGTCTTCGCCACCGGCGGCATCGGCGGCGTTCACCGCGGGGCGGCCGATACGTTCGATATCTCCGCGGACCTCCAGGAGCTCGCGCGCACCGACGTGCTCGTCGTGAGCGCCGGCGCCAAGTCCGTCCTCGACCTCGGCCTCACGCTCGAGTACCTCGAGACGTACGGAGTCCCGGTGCTCGGCTTCAGGACCGACGAGTTCCCGGCGTTCTACGAGCCGTCGAGCGGCTTGCGCGTCGACACGCGCGTCGATTCGGCCGAGGAGGCCGCGGCGATCGTGGCCGCCAAGTGGGAGCTCGGGCTTGCCGGCGGCGCCGTGCTCGCCAACCCCATCGCTCCCGAGCACGCGCTCGACCAGGCCCTGCTCGACCGTGCGATGCGTACCGCGCTCCAGGAGGCCGAGGCCGCCGATGTCCACGGCAAGGACGTGACGCCGTTCCTGCTCGCGCGCATCCACGAGATCACCGGCGGCGCGAGCGAGGAAGCCAACAAGCAGCTCGTATGGTCCAACGTGCGTCTGGCCGCCGAGGTCGCCGGATCGCTTGCGGGGAGGTCGTCATGAGCGAGGCCGAGAACGGCATCCACGCGTATCCCGACTCGTTGCTCGAGCAGGTCGAAGGCGCCGAGGCCGAGTTCCTCGCGGGGAGGCGCGGACATGCCGAGAACGTCGAGAGCGCCGTCCGCATCTTCCTCGAGTTCCTGCGCGGCTTCGAGTTCCTGCAGCTCGAGCAGCGCCATGTGACCGTCTTCGGCTCTGCACGCTTCGCCGAGGACCATGAGTACTACGCGCTCGCCCGGACGCTCGGATCCGCGCTCGTCGAGGCGGGCTTCGGCGTCATCACGGGCGGCGGCCCGGGCATCATGGAGGCCGCGAACCGCGGCGCTCGCGAGGCGGGCGGCTCGTCGATCGGCATCAACATCCACCTGCCGCACGAGCAGCATCCCAATCCGTACGTCGACCGCTTCATCGAGTTCGAGCACTTCTTCGTGCGCAAGGTCATGCTCGTGAAGTACTCGTGCGCCTTCGTCGTCCTGCCCGGGGGCTTCGGCACGCTCGACGAGGTATTCGAGACGCTCACGCTCATGCAGACCGAGAAGATCGACTCGTTCCCGGTGGTCGCCCTCGGCACGTCGTTCTGGCAGCCGCTCATCGACTTCTTCTCGGCACGCCTCGTCGCCGAGAAGACCATCGCGCCGGGGGACATGGACCGTCTGCTCTGCACGGACTCGATCGACGAGGCCATCGGACACATCAGGGCACACCCGCGCGCCTGCAACGGCGACGGTAGGTGACGCACCGGCGGGGTCGCCCTCGGCGCAAAACCGCAGCGCACAGCGTTGTCGGTCGCTCCTTCGGTTTGACATAAGCGCGCCACTGCCGTAGTGTCATTACATAAGGGCTGCCGCCTCTGATGGGCTGGCGCCGTTGTGTCCGGCGCTCCGTACAGCACGTCGAGCGCCGTTCGTGCATCGTTCGCGCGACGTGGCCGCACCACGCTACGGCACACGTGTGTCCGCCATGGGCGGCGCCTGTCATGCACCGATGACGAGGAGGTACACACGTGAGGAGACCGCTGTTCGGAGTCGTCGTGATCGTGCTCGCGCTCATGCTTGCGCTTGCGGGCGTCGCGGGCTGCGCCACGGAGTCCGACGACGGTGGGGACGAGGGGACCACCGGTGAGACCGGCGGAGAAGCCGCCGAGGCCGAGCCGTTCACGTACGCCATGTCGGGGCTCTACAAGCCGTTCAACTACACCGAGGGCGGCGAGCTCACCGGGTTCGACGTGGAGATCGGCGCGGAGATCGCCCGGCGCATGGATCGTGAGCCCGCCCCGATGACCAACCCGTGGGAGACGATCATCCAGGGCCTGAAGGCCGAGAAGTACGACGCCATCATCGGCTCGATGGCCATCACCGAGGAGCGCGAGGAGCAGGTCGACTTCTCCCAGCCGTACTACCGCTCCGGCGCGCAGATCTTCGTGGCCGAGGACAACGATGACATCGCGTCCAAAGACGACCTCGCCGGAAAGAAGATCGGCGTCGTGAAGGCTTCGACGTTCAAGGACATCGCCGAGACGCTCACCGATCCTGACAACGTGGTCGGCTACGACAGCGACGTCATCGCGCTGCAGGACCTCACCACCGGCCGTATCGATGCCGTGATCACCGACCAGGTGGTCGGCTTCTCGGCCATCAACGAGGAAGGCCTGGCGCTCAAGGACGTCGGCGAGCCGCTCTACGTCGACGAGATGGGCATCGCCGTCCGGGAGGGCGACGACCAGCTGCTCGACGACATCGACTTCGCGCTCGAATCGATGATCGCCGACGGCACGTACGCCGAGATCAGCAACAAGTGGTTCGGCCGCAGCATCCTGGGCGAATAGCCGCATCCACAACCGAAGCGAAAGATGACCGGGCCGGTCCGTGCGACCGGCCCGGTCGATGCAGGGAAAGGTAGCGACCAATGCCAGCACTCATCGAGATCGGGACGGAGTACGCGGCGCCGTTCGCCGAGGCGACGCTCGTCACGCTCCGGCTCACCGCGGTCTCGCTCGTACTGGCGGTGGTGATCGGCCTCGTGATCGCGCTGTTCAAGCTCTCGCGCAATCGCGTGCTGAACCTCATCGCCAACGCGTATATCGGCGTCATCCGTGGGCTGCCGCTCATCGTGCAGCTGATGTTCCTGTACTTCGGCATCGTTCAGATCGTCCGGCTGTCCTCGTTCTGGGCCGGTTCGCTCGCGCTGGCGGTACACGCGGGCGCGTACGTGGCCGAGATCTTCCGGGGTTCCATCCAGTCGATCGACCACGGTCAGACCGAGGCAGCGCGATCGCTCGGCATGTCCAAGGCCAAGACGTACCGGCTCATCGTCCTGCCGCAGGCGTTCCGACGTGCGATCCCGCCCCTCGGCAACCAGTTCATCATCGGTCTCAAGGACAGCTCGCTCGTGGCGTACCTCGGCGTGCAGGAGCTGTTCGGCGCGGCGCTCTCGGCCCAGGCCGAGAACTTCCAGCCGTTCGAGACGTATCTCGTGGCAGGCATGTACTATCTCGTGCTCGTGCTCATCTTCAGCGTGCTGGTGAACCGGCTCGAGCGCGGGCTTTCCAAAGGCAAGAGGGAGGCGGCGCCGGCATGAGCATCGTGAGCGTACGCGGACTGCACAAGCGCTTCGGCGACCTCGAGGTGCTCAAGGGCGTCGACCTCGATATCGAGCAGGGTGAAGTGGTCGTCATCATCGGCCCGTCGGGCTCCGGGAAGAGCACGCTCCTGCGCTGCCTGAACTTCCTCGAGTACCCGGACGAGGGCGAGGTATGGCTCCGGGGCAGGCAGGTCGACCCCGCCGCCGACGACCTCGACAAGGTGCGCGAGCACATCGGCATGGTCTTCCAGCACTTCAACCTCTTCCCGCACATGAACGTGCTCCACAACGTCACAGTGGCGCCGGTCAACGTGAAGGGGATGGAGCGCAAGGACGCCAATGCCATCGCGCGGGACTTGCTCGACAAGGTCGGTCTCGCCGACAAGGAGAAGGAGTTCCCGTCTCGCCTCTCCGGCGGTCAGAAGCAGCGCGTGGCCATCGCCCGCGCACTCGCGATGGATCCCGACATCATGATGTTCGACGAGGCCACCTCGGCGCTCGATCCCGAGCTCGTCGGGGAGGTGCTCGGCGTCATCCAGGACCTCGCGGAGGGCGGCATGACGATGGTGCTCGTGACGCACGAGATGGGATTCGCCCGCGAGGTGGCGGACCGGGTGATCATGATGGACGATGGCTACATCATCGAAGAGGCCGCGCCGGCCGAGCTGTTCGAGCATCCCGCCGAGGAACGCACACAGCGGTTCCTGAGCCAGGTCTTCTAGGGCAGGCTTGCCCGCGAGCGTCGCGGGTAGGTATACACGAGGTGAGACCGCTTCTTCTCGAAACGGCGGTTGGCGATGCGTGGGTGGCTGCTGAGTCGTGTGCGACGCTACCCCGGCCGATGCGGGGTGGCGCTGCTGTGCGTCGTCGCCGCGCTCGCCGTCGGCGTGGCTCACGGTCGCGCGTACCTGGAGCTCCGGGCGTTCAGCGCGGCGTGCGACGCCATGGTGGCTGACGAGCATCCCGGCCCGCGCACGACCGCCACCTGGGCGTTCCCGTTCCGCTCCGACCAGCAGCGCATCAGCGTAGCGGTGAGCCTGCACGAGCTCTCCCAGGCGCATGAGACCGACACGGGCATCGTCTTCAACGCGCCGCGATGGGCGCGCGAGCGCGCGGTCGTGCACCTCGTGCGCACGCAGGCCGCCGGGCCGCTCGTGGCCGCGCTGGCTGACGAGTTCCGGGCGCTGCGCCGCGAGCTGGCCCTCGATGATGACGAGTACCTCGAGCTGATGGTCTCGGCCGTCCAGTACCTGCCCTACGGCGATATCGAGTACGAGATCCTCCTCCCGGCGGAGGTCATCGCGTACCGGGAGGGCGTCTGCACCGAGAAGTCAGTGCTGCTCGCGGCGCTCATGACGCACGAAGGGTACGACACGGCGCTCTGGGTGCTCGACTCGCAGCGGCACGTCGCGCTCGGCGTCGCATCTGCCGAGAACCAGTTCCGCCACAGCGGCTACGCGTTCGTGGAGACCACGGTTCCGCACTACATCGGCCAGGCGGATGCCGCGTACTGGGCATCCCGGCCCTCGCTCACGACGCCGCAGCTGATCAAGCTCGGCGGCACGAGGGCGTACGGCGCGGGCGCGCAGACCGCCTTCATCCTGCAGGAGCTCCGCCGGAACAAGATGGTGGCGCTGCAGTCCGATCGGTACGCGCGCGCTTCGCGCACCGACGGTCGCTGGAGCGAGCGCTACGCGCAGCGCGCCGCTGAGGCGCATGCGGCCGACCGGCTGGCCGCGTTCATCACCGGGAACACGCACGACCGGGCCGGGGTGTTCGCGGCGCTCACCGCGCGGGATGTGGAGTACGTGCCGATGCGCGGGCTGGAGCGCTGACCGGTGGTCGATGTCCTTCTCGGCCTGCTGGAGCGCTTCGGCTATCCGGTCGTCTTTCTTGCGACGCTTCTGGAAGACACGTTCCTCATCGGCTGGTTCGTGCCGGGCCAGGTGGTCGTGTTCACCGCGGGCCTGGCTTCGCGGTTCTCGGCGCTCGATCCACTGCAGGTCGCGCTCTGGGCGGCGGTGGGCGAGACCGCGGGAAACTACATCAGCTACGCGTTCGGTCGGTGGGGCGGCGAGCCGTTCGCGCGCCGTCTCGCGTCGCGTTTCAAAGACGGCGAAGCGCGGCTGGCCGAGGCGAAGCGCTACTTCGAGGAGCGCGGCACGCTCGCGCTGCTGCTCGGGCGACCGGCCTGGGGTATCAAGAACGTCCTGCCTGCCGTCGCGGGGATGAGCGGGATGTCCGCCATCAAGGCGATCGGGCTCGTCACGCTCTCCTCGGCGGTGTACTATCCCGCGCTGGTGGGCGTAGCGTGGGCGCTCGGTCTCGGGGTCGAGGAGGCTTCATCGATCGCCTGGTGGCTCGGTATAGCGGTCAGCGCGGTGTTCGTGGCGCTCGTGGTCGCGTGGGTCGTCCATCGGAGGCGCGAGCGGGACTGACCGTGTCCTCATCGCCGCTTGAGATAGCGGTTGATGGCGATCGCCGCGCGCGCTCCCTCTCCGGCAGCGATGATGATCTGCTTGCCGGAGCCGTCGGTGACGTCGCCGGCCGCCCAGATCCCGGGCGCGTTCGTCGCGTTGTCCTTCCCCACGATGATCTCGCCTCGGTCGTTGGTCTCCACAAGCCCCCCGGTGAACTCGGCAACCGGGATCGAGCCCGTCTCGATGAACACGCCTTCGACCGGGATCGTCTCCTCGCTCTCTCCCTTCAGCGGTCGGACCACGACTCCGGTCACCCGGTCTCCGCCGACGATGCTCGTGACTTTCACGCCCTCGCGCACCATCACCTTGTCGTGGGCGTCGACGCGCTCAAGCACGCCTTCGGGGGCCTTGAGCGGCCGCTGTGTGATGATCGTGACCGAGGCGCCGAGGTCGGCAAGCTGCAGTGCCGCGTCGGCGGCTGACTCGCCCGGCCCGACGACCGCGACCGGCTTGCCCTTGAAGAACGCCGCGTCGCAGGTGGCGCAGTACGACACCCCTCTCCCCACGAACTCCTGCTCGCCGGGCACGGCGAGCCGGTTCGGCGCGCGACCGGTGGCGATGAGCACGGCGCGTGCGGGCAGGCGCGTTCCCTCGCGCGTGTAGACCTCGTACCCGTCCGAGGCAGGGACGATCGCGTTCACGAGCTCACCCTCGAAGCAGGTGACGTCGAACGCCGAGACGTGCTCGCGGAAGGCGCTCACGAGCTCCTTGCCGGTCACCATCTGCCACCCCATGTAGTTCTCGATCTCCCCGGCCCACGCCGCCTGGCCGCCGACCTCACCGCCAACGATCGCCGTGGCGAGTCCCTGCCGGGCGCAGTACATCCCCGCTGTCAGCCCGGCCGGCCCGGCTCCGATGATGACCACGTCGTACAGACCGTCGTTGTCCGCCATCCTCACACCACCTCCGTTCACTGCTTGCCCGACTTGGCCGCCGGCATCACGCATGGAGGTTTGGTTGCGGAGCGCCGTTCGGCAAGCGGATTGCTCTATTCTCGGGCATACGGGCCTCAGGGGCCCGCATGACGGACGATGGAGGCGAATCGGATGATCTTCGGTGGCAACGGGCTTCTGCTCATGCTGCTGGCTCTTGCGCTCGGCGGTATCACGCAGGCGTACGTGAACTCCGCGTACAAGAAGCACTCCGCGGAAGCGATTCCCGGCGGGCTCAGCGGCGCCGAGGTGGCGCGGCGCGTGCTCGACTCGGAAGGCCTCTCGGAAGTGCGCGTCGAGGTGACAGGCGGGATGCTGACGGACCACTACGATCCACGCGCGAACGTGCTGCGGCTGTCCAAGCAGGTCTACGGCGGCTCCAACGTAGCCGCGGCGGGTATCGCCGCCCATGAGGCGGGTCACGCGATCCAGCACGCGCGCTCGTACGCTCCGGCGAACGCCCGCATGGCGCTCGTCCCCGTCGCGAACATCGGCTCCCAGCTTGCGTGGCCGCTCATCTTCGTGGGCGTCTTCATGCGTTTCACCGGTCTGCTCTGGGTCGGCGTCGCATTCTTCGCGTTGGCCGTCCTGTTCCAGGTCGTCACGCTGCCGGTCGAGTTCGACGCCTCACGCCGCGCTTTGGCGGCTCTCACGACCACCGGTTCGGTCGCACCCGGCCAGGAGGCCGGAGCGCGCACCGTGCTGACCGCGGCCGCCCTCACGTACGTCGCGGCGACGCTCATCTCCGTGTTGTATCTGCTGCAGTTCGTGGGGCTTGCCCGGCGCGGATGATCGTCAGTAGGGCCGCCGGCGCGCCAGGTATGCCCCAGCGGTGAGCAGCGCGAGCCCGGTCGTGATCGCGAGCGCCCAGAGCTTGCCCGTCGCGACGGGGTCGGTCACGTCGTGGCCTCGCTCGACGACCGCGAGCGCGCTCGCGTGGATGTCCATGTCGCCTCCATGCTCGCTGCATGCGGCGTTGAAGACGCCGGTGACGCGCACCAGGTCCCCGCGGTGCTTGTGGTCGCCGAAGACCGTCACGCGCTCCGCCATCTGCGGAGGCACCACCACAGCGTGTCCGCTGTTGTAGCCGCTGAGCGGTCCGCCCTCCTCGATGGTCCCTCGCGCGTAGGCATCGTCGTTCAGGTGCAGCCAGACTTCATCGCCGCGCGACATCGCCTCGCCGATGGCCTCGCCGGTGAACTCGATCGTCTGGCCGTCCCACGCGGTCGGGTCCTCGACGAGGTCGGCGCTCGATGGCGTCGCGGCATGTGCGAGCCCGGGCGCCGCGCAGGTGAGGGCGACGAGCGCCGCAGCGAGCACGTATCCGAGCGCCCGCGCCCTCATCGGCCTCTCACCGCCGACCAGCCCCAGCCGATCAGAGCGAACACCGCCATGAACTCCAGGCGGCCCAGCCACATCGCCAGGGTGTAGAGCGCCTTGAGCCCGTCTGGTGTGGAGGGGGCGAGCAACCCGCAGCTGAGCCCGGTGTTCGAGCCGGCCGAGATACCTTCGAAGGCCGCTTCCACCACCGGGTAGCCGCAGTACACGCCCACCATGGTGACCAGTGCGTGCATAGTCAGGAACGCCACGCTGATGGCGAGCGCCGAGCGCACCGTCGCGTCGTTGAGGACGCGGTCCTTGATGTGGTGGTAGCGGGAGATGACCACCGCCGAGTCGGGCGACACCATGCGGCGGATGTCTTGCACGAACGCCTTGGTGATGACCCCGACTCGGAAACCCTTGATGCCGCCCGCGGTCGACGCGGAGGAGGCGCCGATCACCATCGCTCCGATCAGGCCGATCATGGCGAGCGGACCCCACTGCGTGACAGTCGCGCGCGAGTAGATGGTCGCGAAGCCCGTGGTGGTGTGTGCCGACGCGACCACATAGAACACCTTGCGGACGAATGCCACGGCGTCGGGATAGACGCCGGCGCGCGCCAGGCCGATCGCCGCGACGAGCACGAACAGCGCCATCGTCAGCGCGAAGCTGCGCGTCTCGATGTTGCGCTTCAACTCCGCGCGGTCCCCGGTCCACACCGCCCAGTGGACGGCGAAGTTGAGCGATCCCGCGACGAAGATGATGATGCAGAGCACCTCGAACACCACCGAGTGGTACCACACCGTGTTGAACGACTGCGGTGCGAAGCCGCCCGTGCTGAACGCACCCATGAACGTCCACAAGCCATGCAGCACCGCGCGCACCGGCTCCTGCCCCAGCGCGAGGGCCGTCACGGTGAGCGCTCCGGTCCCGACCGCGAGCCACACGAGGCTCACGAGCCAGATCGCGCGCGCGGTGTGCACGACGTTCGGCATCAGCCGGTCTTCCTTGCCCTCGCCGGCGTAGAGCTGGTAGATGCCGCCGCCGACGCCCTTGAACAGGAACGTGAGCGCGATGACGACGATGCCCTGGCCGCCGGCGAACGTGAGGACGAAACGCCACATGTTGAGCCCGTTGGACACGTGGTCGAGGTCCTGGATGAGGTAGAGACCGGTCGTGGTGAGACCGCTCATGACATCGAATACGGCGTCCACCATGCCGCCGATGTGGCCCGAGAGGATGAACGGGATCGCTCCCAGCAGCGTGGCGAGGATCCAGGATGCCGAGACGACCACGAGCCCCTGCGCGCGGCGCAGCTCGCGTTCGGTGTGGCAGATCGCCTGCAGACCGAAGCCGACCGCAAGGCATGCCATGAGGCCGATCCCGAAGTCGACGGCGGTGTCCCACTCGGCGAAGACGAGCGCCGTCACGAGCGGCACGAGCATGAGCATGCCCACGCCGAGGACGACCTTGCCGGTGTACACGCCGATGACCTTGTGGTCATCGAGCGTCGGGCGGAACATCACCCGGCCACCATCCGGATGAGTATCACCAGCGCGGCGCATGAGAGCCCGATGCCGGCCGTGAAGGCGGCCTCGGCCACAAGACCCGCGGAGAACTGGCCCCAGGGCCACTGGGAGGGATGAACGAAGAACACGGACAGGCGCCGTGAGCGCGATGCCATGACGATCAGCCCTTCACGCTGCGCGTAGCGAGCGTGCTCATGAGGGCATCGGCGACGATCTGCGTGCAGCTGACGGCGGGGATGCCGAGCGCCTCGAACGTGCGCGTGTTGTGCGGATGGTTCACCACAGCCGCGACCGTCGGAACCGAGAACGCCTCGCGAGCGAGCAGGCTGATCGAGAGGTTCGTGGCGTCGTCGGATGTGGCCGACAGGACCGCGCCGGTGGCCTCGACCCGCGCCTGCCGCAGGACGCCGGGGTCCCGGCCGTCGCCGTGCACGACGAGCGCCCGCGGGAAAGCGAACGCCAGCTCCTCGGCCGCATGGCTCGTGGGGGCGATGAACGTCACCTGCTTGTCCTGCGCCTCGATCGCCGTGCCGAGCCTGACGGCGACCTCTCCGTTCGCGATCACGATGACAGACATGGCCTACCCTCCGCAGCGGTTGCCGGCCTCCACCGAGTGTAGGCACGCCGCGTTCAGAAGGCGTAAACGCGCACGGGTGCGGCGTAAAGCAGGTGTAAAGACCTTGGCTGAGCCGTGCTCAGCTCGCGTTGAATCGCAATCCAACTCCGGGCTCGGTGAGCACGTAGCGCGGCACCTGCGGGTACGGCTCGATCTTCTTGCGCAGGTTGCTGACGTGGACGCGGATCGTGCGCACCTCCACGAGGCACTCCGGTCCCCAGACGGCGTCGCTCAACTGGCTCCAGGTGACGAGCCGGTCCGCGTTCTGCACGAGCACCGACAGGATGCCGAACTCGATGGGCGTGAGCGAGACCTCCGCGCCGTCGCGGGTGACGCGGTGCGCGGCAAGGTCGACCACGAGGCCGTCGGCCTCGAAGACCGGGATGACCGAGCTGCCGGGCGCCGTCCGGCGCAGCAGCGCGCGGATCCGGGCGACGAGCTCGCCTGCCGAGAAGGGCTTGGTGAGGTAGTCGTCGGCGCCGGTCTCGAGCGCGCTGATCTTGTCGGCCTCGTCGGCCCGCACCGACAGCACCAGGATCGGGACGGTGAGCCAGGAGCGCAGGCGTTCACACAGCTCGATGCCGTCCATGTCGGGCAGCGTCAGGTCGAGGACGATGAGGTCGGGCGTGCTCTCGGTGAGCGCCGCTATGGCCGAGGCGCCGTCCTCGGCGGCCGCCACGACGTATCCACGTGTCTCGAGGATAGTGGTGAGCGCTCGCCTGATCTGGGCCTCATCGTCGATGACGAGCACGTGATCGGGCCGTCCTGCGGGCATCACGGTTCGCCTCCTTGCAGCGGGAGGGTCAGCACGATCTTCGTGCCGTGCGGATGGACGTCCCGGATCTCGATCGTGCCGGCATTAGCCAGGATGATCTCACGGGCGATGGACAGGCCGAGGCCGGTGCTGGAGCGAGAGGCACGGCCCGAGGCGCCCCGGTAGAACTTGTCGAACACGAGGGGCTTCTCGGCATCAGCGATGCCCGGTCCCTCATCGGCCACCCACAGCGAGAATGACGCCCCGATCGACGCCCCGATCGTCACCGGCCCGTCGCTGTACTCAAGCGCGTTGTGCACCACGTGGTGCAGCGCGCGGGCGATCTGCGTGAAGTCGAGGCGCAGCATCGGCAGGTTCTCGGGCACCGAGAAGCGCACGCGCTCACGCGCCTGGCGCGGGAGGCGCGCCACGACCCACCCCACGACCTCGCCGACCTCGAAGTCGTCCGGCTTCGGCTGCCACGCCTGCGCCTCGAGTCGCGAGACGTCGAGGAGGTCGGCGATCGCGCTGTCGAGGCGGTTGAGGTCCTCGACGACGTCGCGCAGCTTGTCGCCGACCGCCTCCGGGTCGCGGGGCACGTCGGGGTCGAGCAGGTCGGTCACCGCCGCGGCGATCGACGCGAGCGGCGTCTTGAGCTCGTGCGAGACCGACGACACCAGCGCCGAGCGCAGACGCTCCGCTTCGTGGGCGGCCGCGGCGTGCACGGCGAGCTCGTTCAGGCGGCGGCTCTCGAGGAACGCCGCGAGGAGGTGGGCGAGCGAGTCGAGGAACGACCGCTCGGACGCATCCAGCTGGCCGTGCATGTGCACCTCGAGGACGCCTTCCGCTCTGCCTGCCGAGACGAGCGGGAGCAGCAGGCAGCGGCGGCGGAGGTCGCCTTCATCGTCCGCGGGGCACGCGCCCTCCTCGGCCAGCAGCTCTTCGAGCGGGACCTCGCGTTTCTCGCGCTCGGTGACGCGCCGCCACAGGTCGGCCACAGCCTGCGCGCGCCGTTCCTCCGGCTCCGTCGATTCGCTCGCCGGGAGCGGCGCGAGCCGTCCGCCCTCGGCATCCGGCACCCACAGCACGGCGCTGGCGGCGCCCACGACGTGCTCGAGCTCCTCAGCGGCGGCGTCGGCCAGACCGTCCACGGACGTCTCGGACACGAGCGATCCGCTGAGCCGGTTCAGCGCGGCGGTGTGATGTTCTTCGCGGAGCGCCGCCGCCTCGCGGTCGCGCAATCGCCCGGTCTGTAGGCCGACGGCCACCGCGACGACGAGGAACACGGTGAGGTGCACCACGTCCGCGCTCTCGGCGACGTGGAACGTGTGGTACGGCGGGATGAAGAAGAAGTTCCAGCACAGGAACGCGAGGATGGCCGAGAGGACCGCGGGCCCCACGCCCGCCGTGCCCGCGATGAAGCCGAGCACGAGGAGGTAGAGCCAACCCCACTGCTCGCGCCCGAGGTAGGGCCGGAAGGGGATGAAGGCGGCCGTCGACGCCGCCGCCGCCAGGAACGCTACGACGTAGCCGTGCCGCCGGACGAGATCGCGGATCTTCTGTGCGCGCGTGACGAATGGGTTCATGGCTTCCACCGAAGGCGTCAGCCATCACGATAGCACTCGAAGGCGCCCGGTACCCCTCGTCAGAGCCGGCGCTTGCCGCCGACGCAGCGCGGGGCGGCGCAGGCGCTGCAGACGCCGACGCAGACCGGCACATGGGCGCCGCACGCGGAGCACCGCAGGCGCCCGATCGGGAGGCTCGCTCCACAGCGGTCGCACGTCTCGGCGCGCGCTTCCTCGGCCCAGGTGTCCTCGAAGAGCACCGAGGCGTCGGAGACGTCGTATCGTTCATGTGCGTTCATGATGCCCTCACCATAGCAATCGGCGCGCCAGCGCGAACGTGGTGTGACGGATGGGCGCCGGCACGCGACCCGCGCGACGAGCGGTCTACCCGTGCTGCGCGGAGGCTCTGCTATGCTGCGGGCGTGCGCAGCCGACGCGCGGAAGGAGACCCCATGGCCGCGACCGTCGCCGTCGTGCGATGCGAGACGTACGAGACCGGGGCGGTGCACGCCGCGGTCGGGCGCGCGCTCGATCTTCTCGGCGGCGCCGGGACGATCGTCGCGCCCGGCGAGCGCATCCTCCTCAAGCCCAACCTGCTCGTGCCGAGCCGGCCTGAGGATGCGGTCACCACGCATCCCGCGGTCTTCGAGGCGACCATCCGCCATCTGCTCGACGCGGGCGCGCTGCTCTCGTTCGGGGACTCTCCGGCATTCGGCGGGACGGAGGTCGCGGCGCGTCGCGCGGGTCTTACGGCGGTGGCCGAGAGGCTCGGCGTCGGGCTCGAGGTCTTCCGTGAGGGTCGCGCTGTGCCGTTTCCCGAGGGCAGGCTCATCAAGCGGTTCGAGATCGCGGATCAGGTACTGGAGGCGGACGGCCTCATCTCGCTGCCCAAGCTCAAGACGCATGCGCTCACGCGGCTGACGTGCGCCGTCAAGAACCAGTTCGGCTGTGTCCCGGGCATGCGGAAGGGCGAGTTCCACGCGAAGATGTCCGACATCCGTCGTTTCGCGCAGATGCTGGTCGACCTGAACCGTCTCATCGCGCCGCGGCTGGCGATCGTCGATGCCATCGTCGGCATGGAGGGAAACGGGCCCCGTGGCGGCGACCCCCGCGCGGTCGGCCTCATCATCGCGTCTCGTGACATGGTCGCCGCGGACGCGGTGGCCGCGTCGGTGATCGATCTGCCCCTGGAACTCGTGGAGACGTGTGTCATCGGTCACGAGTGGGGTCTCGGCGAGGCGTACGATATCCGCGTCGTCGGCGAGCCGATCGACGCCGTGCGCGTGGAGGGCTTCTCGGCCAACCGCAGCCGCGCCTCCACGACGCCGGGACCGAGGCCGCACCAGGCGTTGATGAAGCGGTGGATGACCCCGCGTCCCACGATCCGGGCCGAGCGGTGCACGCGCTGCGGCACCTGCGTCACGATGTGCCCGGTCTCACCCAAGGCCGTGGACTGGCACGACGGCGACCGTTCCGGTCCCCCGTCGTACCGGTACGAGCGCTGCATCCGCTGCTACTGCTGCCAGGAGATGTGTCCCGAGCGGGCGATCGACGTGCGCACACCGCTGGCGTCTCGGCTGTTCAGGCGCTAGCGTCGGGACGCAGAGCGAACCACTCGCCGACCCGCTCCGCGCGCACCGGCGCGCCGAAGAGCGCGGAGAGCCGCTCGCTCGTCAGGAGCTCGTCTGTGGGGCCGTCGGCCACGACACGACCGTCAGCGAGCATCACCACGCGCTCGATCTCGGGCACGATGTCGCTCACGTGATGCGTGACCATGACGAGCGTGCGCCCTTCCGCGGCGAGCTCGCGCACCGTGCCGAGGAAGCGGACCGCCGCTCCCGGGTCGAGGCCGTCGCACGGCTCGTCGAGGATGAGCGCGGGCGGGTCGTGGACGAGCGCGCGGGCGATGAGCGCCCGCCGCGCCTCACCCGTCGAGAGCGTTCCGAACGTCCGCTCGGCCAGTGCGATCAAGCCGTACCGCTCGAGCAGCGTCTCCACGCGCGCGGCCATCGCTCGCGTCACCTCTGAGCGGCGGTAGAGCCCGATGCTGCCGAAGTAGCCCGAGAGCACGACCTCGCGCACGGTGACGCGCCGGCGGTATGCGGCATGCAGCGCGGGCGAGACGATGCCGAACAGGCGACGCGCCTCGAACAGGTCCCATCGCTCGCGACCGAGGAGCCGCACGGGCGCCTCGTCGCGGGCGAGCGGAAGCACGTCGCGAGTGATGAGCCCGATCAGCGTGGACTTCCCCGAACCGTTGGGCCCGAGCACCGCGACGTGCTCGGTGCGACGGAGCACGAGGTGCTCGATGTCGAGGATCGCTCGCCCATCGCGGACGACGGTAGCGTCGTGGAGCTCGAGCAGCGGTGTGGTCGTCTCGGCCATGCGAACCATGGTAGCCGAGCGTGTTCCGGGCGGCACGCTTGCATTCTCTGCCAGCGAGATGATGGCAGCGGGGCGCACGTTGGGTAGAGACATGAAGAGAACCAGCCCCGACGTGAGGAGTGGACGCCATGTCTGACAAGTGGGCCACCGCACTGGTGAGCTTCCTCATCGGCGCCGTCGCGGGCGCGCTGCTCGGGCTCTTCCTGGCGCCCATGTCAGGCCGCGAGCTCCAGACGCGCATCCGCAAGGAGGCCGAGGCCGACTGGCAGAAGGTGCGTGCCGAGTACTACAAGTCGGTCAACGAGGTGCAGAAGTCGTTCGATGACCTGAAGGGACAGATCGCCGCGCTCGCCAAGCGAGGCTAGCGCAGCGAGCGGTCGTAGGCGGCCGGACGGCGTGGAGCCGCCCGGCCGTCGCGCGTCTAGGTGAGGCCTGCCGAGCGGAACGCCCGCTTCGCCTGCCCGAGGTCGCCGTACATCAGCTCGAAGTCGAACTTCCCGACGCCCGTCTTGAGGACGATGCGGTCCGGGGTGGACGTCGCGCCGTCATCCACGGCATGACCGTGCTTGAAGGAGACCTTCGTCACCTGCGCGCGGTCGATGGAGACGTTGTCCGCGTTCTCGGCCATCACCTCGTCGGGGCTCATCGCGAGGTATCGTTCCGCCCACCCCGACCACGCGCTCATCTGCGCGCCGATCTGGCCGAGAAACCCTTTGCCGCCCGCCTTGGCGGAGTCGCGGGCATCGGCCACCACCTGCTTCATCATCTCCTTGCTGATCTTGGCGACGATCACGCGGCGGTCGGTCACGACGATCGTCGCGCTCTCGCGCTTGAGAAGGCCGGCCTTCAGGTTGAGGCCGCCCACCGTCGCGACGACGCGCTCTCCCGACGCGACGGGCTGCGCCGCCGGGACGGGCGTCGGGAGGGGCGCCGGGACCGGCGTCTCCGGTGGCGCGGCCGCGGGTGCGGCGAGCGCCGCGCCGCACGAAGTACAGAAGCGTGCGCCGTTCACAGGAGCGCCGCACGAGGTGCAGAAGCGAGGTGCCTGTGTGTCCATGACGACCTCCTTGCGATGTGCCGCACCCCCGTGCGGACTTGGCGTAGAGTGTAGCCGAACGCCACCGTAAGGAGCATCCGTTGCGGCTCACCGACTTCCACACGCACGCCTTCCCCGACGCGCTCGCGCCGGTCGCGGTCGCGCAGCTCGCGCGGCAGGGCGGCATCCCGTACCACTACGACGGCACGGTCGCCGGTCTGCTCGGCGCGATGGCCCGCGCCGGCGTCGACCGAGCGGTCGTGGCCCCGGTGGCGACGAAGCCGTCGCAGGTCCGAACGATCAACGACTGGGTCACGTCGCTCGACGATCCCCGGCTCGTCCCCTTCGGCGCGATGCACCCCGACTTCGAGGATCCAGGGGCAGAGATCGCGCGCGCGACAGCCCTCGGGATCCGGGGGCTCAAGATGCACGGTGAGTACCAGGCGTTCGCTCCCGACGATCCGCGGATGGTCCCGATCTACGCTGCGGCCGAGCGGCACGGCCTCATCATGCTCTTCCATGCCGGCGCCGATGTCGGCCCCCAGACGGTCCGCGGGACCCCGGAGGCGTTCGCGCGCATGCTCGACGCGCACCCGACGCTCACCGTCGTGCTCGCGCACATGGGAGGCTTCAGGCAGTGGGCCGGCGTACGGGAGCACCTCCTCGGCCGCTCCGTCTACCTGGACACGGCGTACACCCTCGGCCATCTGCCCGACGAGGAGTTCGTCGCGCTCGTTCGCGACCATGGCGTCGATCGGGTGCTGTTCGGGAGCGACGGTCCCTGGACCGACGCCGCGGTGGAGCTGGAACGGCTACGCGCGATGCCCTTCTCGGCGAGCGAGCTCGCTGCGATCTGCGGGGGGAACGCAGCTCGACTGCTCGGCTGAGCGCTCCGGGGATCCGCGCGGACGGGCTGCTACGCCCCCTCCGGGAGCGTCTGGAATCCTGGCGGGAATCCTGATAGATTGTTAAAGGCATCACGAACCATGCCGATAACAAGAGTGCGGGCGGACTGTGCCGGCAGAACCGTCACGTGCATCAGATATCCGTGATGAGCAGCACAATTCTTCGCTGAACGGCTGCGATGCGTGAGTATGGCCCTTCCTTTCCCGGCTTCATGCGTGGGCACACGCCTGCGCCGAAACGTGAGTGCAGTAACGAACTGTGGAGGAGACAGGGAGGTGATGTGAATGCCTGAGGAGACCGTCCAGGATGTCGAACGCGACGAGTCCGCGCCGCCACGAAAGAAGACCAAGAGGCGGTGGATCGTCGTCGGTGTCCTGGCGGCGCTGGTCGTCGTCGGAGCAGCGGCGTTCGAGTACACGTCGACGCCGGGGTTCTGCGAGTCGTGTCATGAGATCGCCCCGTCGGTCGAAGGATGGCGCGCGTCCGCTCACGGGCAGGAGGACGCGGCCGACTGCATGGACTGCCATGCGGATCCCGGTTTCGTCGGAGAGCTCGTCTCGCACATCGGCGGGGTCCAGGAGGCATACGTGCACATCACGGAGAGCCCCGACGAGGGTGACATCCGTGGAGAGGTGCCCGCCGATCGGTGCGTGGCATGTCACGAGGACGCGTGGGAGGACGAGGCGTTCGCTGCCGAGCACCCCACACAGGAGGCGCCGTGCGGCGTCTGCCACCGTGACAGCGCGCACACCAATCCGAAGCCGCTGTTCGAAGCGGCCGACGCCGAGGGAGGGGAGTAGCCATGGGTCAGACCATCACGCGCTACCGCAGGCTCGCCGCCTTCCTCGTCGTGGCGCTGGCGTTCGGTGCGCTCATGCTCGTGACCGGCTGCAGCGCTGAGCCCATCAAGCCCGCGGAGGGCGAGATGTCGTGCATCGACTGCCACACCGACCGCGAGGCCCTGCAGGCAAGCCTGGAGGCCGATCCGCTTCCCGAGAAAGAGGTCGCGGAGAGCGAAGGCGAGGGTTGAGGCGGCTCGTTGCCTCCGTTGGAGGCCGACCTGGGCGCGCTCGTCAGCCCCGAGTTCTTCGAGACGACGCACGGCAAGATGGACTGCCGTGACTGTCACGGCGGTGTGAAGTTCGCCGCAACGAGGGCTGAGGCGCACGAGGGCATGGAGCCCCTGCCTTCCAAGTCACCGACGTACGCCGAGTCGGTGTGCCAGCCGTGTCACACGGACATCGCCGAGAACATGGCGGCGAACCTGCACGCCGAGACGCCGGCCGTGTCCGGCACCGAGGACGCGATCGTCCTCGCCCGAGCGAGCGATCCGGAGATCGTCAAAGAGGGTCTCACGAACAACTGCTCGACCTGTCACGTGTCCGGCTGTGGAGACTGCCACGTCACCCGCCCGCAGTACAACGATGGCGGCTTCGTGCGCGGTCACGTCTTCTACAAGTCGCCCAACTCCTCCCTGAACTGCATGGGCTGCCACGGCAGCCGCATCCAGAAGGAGTTCACGGGTGCGGGCGAGAGCGAGAAGTGCGAGCTCACCGCGGACGTGCACTGGAGCCCCGGCGCGATGCAGTGCGTCGACTGCCATACGGTCGAGTGGATGCACGGTGGGGAGCCCTACGCGTCTCGCTACGAGTCGCCCACGGCGCCCAAGTGCACCGACTGCCATGCGCAGGACGCAGCGTTCACATCCGTGAGCATGCACTCGGCTCATGGAACGGCTGATTCCGACATCTACCTGCAGTGCCAGGTGTGCCACGCGCAGGACTACAACAACTGCACGGCATGCCACGTCGCGCTTAACGACAAGGGACTGCCGTTCTTCGAGACCGAAGAGAGCTGGTTCGATCTCAACATCGGACGCAACTACGACCAGTCCGAGGACAAGCCGTGGGACTACATCATCGTCCGGCACGTCCCGGTGGCCGAGAGCACGTTCGACTACTACGGCGAAGGCGCGCTCGGGAACTTCGATGCGCTGCCGACGTTCAAGTACGCGACCCCGCACACCATCAAGCGCGTGACGCGGCAGACCGAGAACGGCTGCTCCAGCTGTCACGGCAACCGGGACATCTTCCTCACCGAGGACGATCTCCAGAGGCTGTCCGCTGCCGAACAGGCAGCTAACCAAGATGTGGTCGTGACCGAGATCCCGTAGGGATCCGGACCGGAAACGAAGGAGGAAGCATGCAGGCAAAGAAGTGGTGGGTCCTCGCGCTCGCCATGGTGCTCGCGTTCTCGATGATCGCGGTGCCTGGCTGCTCGCCGGAGGATGAGCCGGCCGAGGAGCCCGAGGCGGAGGAGCCCGCACCGGAAGAGTCGTTCGACGCCACGCAGGCGATGATCGACGCCGCGAACGAGTACTTCAAGAACGATCCCGTGCCGACGATCGCCGCGGCCGACCTGCTCACGATCGTCCAGAGCCAGGACCCCGGCTATCAGGTCGTGGACATCCGCTCGGCGGAGCACTACGCCCTCGGCCACATCGAGGGTGCGGTGAACATCCCGTTCAAGCAGATCTACACCGAGGAGAACCTCGCCAAGCTCGACCCCAACAAGAAGATCGTCGTGGTCTGCTACACGGGTCACACGGCCTCCGAGGCCAACATGTTCTACAACATGCTCGGCTATGACGCCCTGACCCTGAAGTTCGGCATGAGCGGCTGGGTCGCCGACGAGGCCATCGTCGGCCAGCCCATCCCCGGCAAGGCGACGGGCGAGTACCCGACGGTGACCGAGCCCGTCGAGGCCGGCACGTTCGATCTTCCCGCGATCGAAGGCTACGAGGATGTCCAGGCGGCTATCATCGGCCAGGCCGAGAAGTACTTCGCGGCCGAGCTGCCCCCGACCATCGCGGCTGAGGACGTCTTCAACATCGTGCAGTCGGCGGACCCCGGTTACCAGATCGTCTCGGTCCGTGCCGGCGAGGACTATGCCAAGGGTCATATCGCGGGCGCGATCAACATCCCGTGGAAGGAAGCGGCTGACAACCTCGCGAAGCTCGATCCCAACAAGAAGGTCATCGTGTACTGCTACACCGGCCACACCGCTGGCGAGGTCAGCATGTTCTTCAACCTCATGGGCTACGAGACCTACAACATGAAGTTCGGCATGTCCGGCTGGCAGTCCGATCCGGCGCTCGGCGGCAACCCCGGCTACGATCCCGCAGCCGTGACCGCCAACCCGGTCGTCCAGTAGCACTACCGCATCGCACATCACGCAGCGTTGCGGCACGACCACGGGGGCCCCGGCACGACGCCGGGGTCCCTGCCGTTCGTCAGGTTGACGGCTGACGGCGTGGGGGGTATCAGCGTATCGGGGGGTAAGTAGTGCTCAAGCGCTGCTATGCCCTGCGTGTCCCATGATCCCGGCAGAGGTGGTCATCGATGGGTTCCAAGATCCTCCTGGTGGAAGATAACCCGCAGAACCGCTACCTGGTCACGTTCCTCCTCGAGAAGAACGGCTATGAGGTGGTCATCGCCGAGGACGGCGAGCAGGCGCTGTCGGTGGTGGAGGAGGAGGAGCCGGACCTGATCCTGATGGATGTGCAGCTCCCCAAGATGGACGGGTATGAGGCGACCCGGAGGATCAAGGCGGACGCGCGGTTCAAAGACATCCCGCTGGTCGCGCTCACGGCGCACTCGATGAAGGGCGATCGCGGAAGGGCGCTTGCGGCCGGTTGCGACGACTACATCACCAAGCCCGTGGATGCGGAAGGTCTGCTGGCGCGTCTGGCCGAGCTCCTGACCCCGTGAGGGCGTGCTCGTCCGACCTGGCGAGCGCGCGCGCGTATCCGTATACTGACGTCCTGCGTCGCGATGCTCGCGTCCGGGTCTCGGGCGGCGGCACGTCGTGAACCTGGTCAGATCCGGAAGGAAGCAGCCATAAGCGGCCTCTGTCGGGTGTCCGGGGCCCGGTCGCGAGCATCGGGGCATGACAGGGCCGGTCCGGAGTCGGACCGGCCCTGTATACTTTCTGCGTGGGACCCAACAGCCCGGCCGGACCGGGAGAAGGACGGCATATGGCACACCAGTCGTGGTATCGGAAGTACCGCCCGCAGCGGTTCGAGCAAGTGGTCGGTCAGACGCACATCGAGCGCACGCTGCGCAACGCGGTCTCCGAAGGGACGGTGGCGCACGCCTACCTGTTCGCCGGCCCACGGGGGACCGGCAAGACGACGACCGCGCGCATCCTGGCCAAGGCGCTCGACTGCGTCCAAGGTCCGACGCCGGAACCGGACGATACCTGCGACGACTGCATCGCCATCGCGGAAGGTCGCCACCCCGACGTGTATGAGTTGGACGCAGCCTCCCGCACAGGGGTCGACGCCGTCCGCGAGGAGATCATCGCGCGTGTGAACTACGCGCCGACCAGGGGAACGTGGAAGGTCTATATCATCGACGAGGTGCACATGCTGTCCTCCTCGGCGTTCAATGCGTTGCTCAAGACGCTCGAAGAGCCGCCCGCACGGACGGTCTTCGTGCTGTGCACGACGCATCCGCACAAGGTCCCCGAGACCGTCCACTCGCGCTGCCAGCGATTCGATTTCCATCGCATCAGCGTCGAGGACATCGCGGGCCGGCTGCGGCACATCGCGGATGCGGAAGGCGTCGAGGTCGCGGATGCGGCGCTCGCGCTGATCGCCAAACATGCGCTCGGCGGGATGCGCGATGCCATCACGACGCTCGAGCAGCTTGCGGCGTTCACCTCGGGACACATCGGTCTCGAGGAGGTGGAGGGGCTGCTCGGCGAGGTCGACTCCGACCTGCTCTTCGAGGTCGCCGACGTGGTGCTCCGGCGCGACGTCGCCGGCTCCTTCGCGTTCGTCGCGCGTCTCGCCGACCGCGGCGTCGACATGACCGAGTTCACCAAGGGGATGGTGCGCCACTTCCGGGACCTGTTCGTCATCGCCGCGATCGGCGACGACGGTGACGTCGTGAACGTCACGGGCGAGCAGCTCGCGAAGCTCGGGCCGCAGGCCCGGAGCTTCGGTCTCGAGCGGTTGGGTCACGTCCTCGAGGTGCTGGCGGGATTGTCGAGCGAGCTGCGGTGGGCCAGCGACCAGCGGCTCGCCGTCGAGGTCGCCCTCACACGCATGGCACGTCCCGAGAGCGATCTCACGCTCGCCGCGCTCGCCGAGCGTGTCGCCGCACTCGAGGCTGGCGTGGGCGTCCAGCCTGTGCGCAGGGTCAAGGAGCCGTCCCCGGAGCCCACTGAGCCCGCCACGTCCCCAGGCCCCCCGGAGGGCGCGACGGGGGACGGACCGTCGGCCGCGAAGCCCGCTGCGCCGACCCCTCCTCTGGAGGAGGGCCCCGGCGGTGGTGTCCCGGCCGGGACGCTGGAGCCCGCGGCCGTCAAGCGTGCCTGGCCCGCGGTCCTTGCCGAGTTCAAGAAGCTGAAGCCCTCGCGATCGCACCTGTTCGACGGGACGGAGGCCGAGGTCGCCGGCGACGCCATCGCGATCGAGTTCCCCGCAGAGCAGCGCTTCTCGATGGAGCTGGCACGTGACGGAGACACGCTCGGTCTGCTGCGCCGCAGCGTGACAGCGGTGCTGGGCATCGAGCCGCCGCTGGAGTTCCGACTCGGTCGGGGAGGTGCCGCCCGTGCCGGGTCCGCTCCGCGCGAGCCCGTCTCCGCGGCGCCCGCCGAAGCCGCGGCGCCCGATAGCGCGACGACGGTCGCAGGACCGGATGCCGGCGAGGGCGCACAGGACCCCCAGGAGCTCGAACGCATGGTGATCGACGAGCTCGGCGTGGAGATCATGGCTGACGACGATGCCGAGGGCGCCTCGTAGGCGCGCACGGCACAGCGGAAGGAGTCGAATGAAGCCCGGCAACATGGCGAACATGCTCAAGCAGGCCCAGAAGATGCAGGCCGAGATGGCGCGCGTCCAGGAGTCGCTCAAGGACGAGACCGTGGAAGCATCAGTCGGTGGCGGCGCGGTGCGGGTCGTGATGACAGGCGACATGGTCGTCCAGTCGGTGACGATCGACCCCGCCGCGGTGGACCCTGATGATGTCGCGATGCTCGAGGACCTCGTCATCGCCGCGACGAACGAGGCGTTGCGTCAGGCGCAGGATCTCGCCCAGCGCAAGATGGCTGCCGTGACCGGCGGCCTCGGCCTCCCCGGCATGTGATGCCGTTCTACGCCGCTCCCATAGCGCGACTGCTCGAAGAGCTCGAGCGGCTCCCGGGCATCGGGCCGAAGTCCGCCCAGCGGCTCGCGTTCCACATCCTGCGCGCCGATATGGACGCTGCGACGCGCCTTGCTGAGGCGGTGCTCGAAGTCAAGCGCTCCATCCACTTCTGCTCGACGTGCTTCAACTTCGCCGAGAACGAGCTGTGCGACATCTGCGCCGACCCGGAGCGAGAGGACGATGTCGTCTGCGTGGTCGAGGAGCCGCGCGACATCGTCGCGATCGAGCGCACCGGAGAGTTCCGGGGCCGGTACCACGTGCTGCAGGGCGCCATCTCACCGATCGACGGTATCGGTCCCGAGCAGCTGCGCATCCGCGAACTGGTGGACCGGCTCGCCCCCGGAACGGTGACCGAGATCATCATCGCTACCGACCCGGACGTCGAGGGCGAGACGACGGCCCTCTACCTTGCGCGCCTCGTCAAACCGCTCGGTATCCGCGTCACGCGCATAGCTTCGGGGCTGCCGGTGGGCGGCGATCTCGAGTACGCCGACGAGGTGACTCTCGGCAGGGCTCTCGAGGCGCGTCGCGAGATGTAGAAATGGCAGAAGCTGGTCGCCGTTCACCGATTTTGTGACACCGCTCGGCACGCCTCCCCGCGCGACCGGGCATGGGCCCCCCGTATCCTGGTATGGCTACCGGTCCGCGCTCAGCGGTTCGGGAACCCACTTCTCAGACAGGCCCGACACGATCCCGTCGCACAGCCCGTGGGGGCGGGCAACCGCTACGTATCCGAGGAAGGTGAGAGCATGCAGCAGCTGACGGAGATCCGTTGGCACGCGCGCGCCGGCCAGGGCGCCGTGACGGCGGCGAAGCTGGTCGCCGAGACCGCGCTGGAGCTCGACCAGTACATCCAGGCGATGCCGGAGTACGGACCCGAGCGGATGGGCGCGCCCATCCAGGCGTTCACGCGCATCAGCCCGCAGCCGATCGAGATCCACTGCAACATCGAGAATCCGAACGTCGTGGTCGTGCTCGACGAGAGCTTGCTGGCCACGGTCGAAGTGGCCCGCGGGGTCACCGAAGACGGCGTCGTCATCGTCAACACGTGCAAGACGCCCGGGCAGATCCGCACCGAGCTTGGTCTCGACAGCGGCAAGGTCGCGTGCATCGACGCGTCCGGGATCGCGCTCGACACGCTCAAGCGCGATATCCCGAACACACCGATGATCGGCGCGCTCGCGAAGGCCACCGGCCTCTTCGACCTGCGGCCGGTCATCGACCACCTGCAGAAGACTTTCGGCAAGAAGTTCACCCAGGACGTCATCGACGCCAACGTGGCGTGTGTGACGCGCGCGTACGAGGAGGTGGCGATCGATGGCTAAGTGGGACATCGAGACCATCGGCGAGTGGGACTGGCGGCAGTTCCCCCTCGGCGCGGTGATCCCCGAGTCCGGCAATTCGCGGGACTACGTCACCGGCGGCTGGCGCAGCGAGCGGCCGGTTCGCGACAAGGAGACCTGCACGCAGTGCCTCCTGTGCTGGATCAGCTGCCCTGACTCGGCCATCTACGTCGAGGACGAGCAGCTGCCGGACGAGTCGTTCAACCTCGCCCACTGCAAGGGCTGCGGCATCTGCGCCAACGTCTGTCCCGTCGAGGCCATCACGATGGTCCCCGAGGGATGCGATCTTCCGGAGGTGAAGTAGATGGCCGAGCAGAAGACCGTCGCCGCGACCGGCAACACCGTCGTCGCCGAGGCGATGCGCCAGTGCAAGCCCGATGTCGTGGCGGCCTACCCGATCACACCGCAGACGACCATCGTCGAGGAGTACGCCGGCTTCGTCGCGAAAGGCCGGGTTCACACCGAGTATGTGACCGTCGAGTCGGAGCACTCCGCGATGAGCGCCTGTATCGGCGCCTCGGCGGCGGGCGCCCGCGTGATGACCGCGACCGCCAGCCAGGGGCTCGCGCTCATGTGGGAGGAACTCCACATCGCCAGCGGCATGCGGCTTCCCATCGTCATGGCGAACGCCAACCGTGCGCTGTCAGCCCCCATCAATATCCACTGCGACCACGGTGACGCCATGGGCGCACGGGACGCCGGTTGGATCATGTACTTCGCCGAAAGCGCCCAGGAGGCGTACGACAACACGATCATGGCGCTCAAGGTGGCCGAGGACCCGTCCGTCCTGCTTCCTGCGATGAGCTGCCTGGACGGCTTCATCACGACGCACTCCATCGACCGGGTCGACGTCCTCGATGACGAGTCGGTCGCCGGCTTCGTCGGAGAGTACGAGCCGGCGAACGCGCTGCTCGATACGGACGAACCGGTGAGCCACGGCGCATTCGCGGGACTCGGTGGACCGTTCTTCGAGTTCAAGCGCGCTCAGCGGGAGGCGATGGAAGCGGCTCGTCCGGTCATCACGTCCGTCGGCGAGGCGTACTCGCAGCTGTCGGGGCGCCCGTTCGACGTCATCGAGACGTTCGGCATGGAGGATGCCGAGGTCGCAGCCGTCGTCATCGGCTCCGCGTCCGGCAACGCCCGCCACATCGCGCGCCAGCTGCGCGCCCAGGGCGTGAAGGCCGGGGTCGTCAAAGTGCGCGTCTTCCGCCCGTTCCCGTACGCCGAGCTGGCCGAGGCGCTGCGCGGCGTCAAGGCTGTGGCGGTGCTCGACCGCGCGGAGTCGTTCGGCGCCGAGGGTGGTCCGCTCTTCCTCGAGGTCCGCAGCGCGCTCTACGATGCATCAGACCGGATCCCGGTCGTCAGCTACATCTACGGCCTGGGCGGCTCGGACGTCCGCCTCGAGCTCATGGAGCGCATGTTCGCCGACCTGTCCGACATCGCTGCCGGCTCGGCCCAGCCCGGCAAGCTCGTCT
>NPID01000419.1_pt1 | contig 45260 bp, 40 predicted proteins | sample 8637491 | NCBI WGS metagenome assembly NPID01 (sample SAMN07420843, study PRJNA396082) | bioreactor metagenome | isolation source: sample BA6 brine-fed electro-methanogenic bioreactor BA | place: Japan: Kochi | collected 2016-06-14 | reverse complement strand
CAGAAAAGATGTTGCTTTATCAACCTGCTTTGACAACACTCGTTTTTACAACATGCAAACCCGGTAAAGATTATGGCTTTTTTCTCGAAAAAATCCTTGCTCTTAAACAGAGTATCTACAGGTCCAACGACCGGACCAGGTGTTCGGCCTGGTCAATCGGCGGTGCATGATCGTCAATGGCCACGTGATTGCCGTCGCCGTTTTCGTCGTGCGGCACGGTGTGGCGGATTTCTATGAAATCGCCCGCCGCGAAGCGGGAGCGAAGCTGGTCAGCGCCGGTTTCGCCGCCCTGCACCAGGACAATCAGTCCGGCATTATAGAGCAGGCTTGCGGTCTCGGCGAGCTTATCTTCTCCCGCGCCCTGGTCGGCCAATGGCATGCTGTGCCGGCCGAGGCTGTGCAGCCTTTTTTCCACCAGAGACGGCAATTGGGGATCAAGGTTATTATCAAACCATACCACCTTTGCCTTCTGGTTTTTGAGGGCGGCGCGGGCTTCCCGGTTGATTTCGATCTCCGGCCAGCCTTGTCGTGACGAGCGCAGGGGCTGATGAATCATGCCGGCGCCGACAGTGGCGTTGGTCACCCGGTCGATCAGGATGAAGCTGCCAGTGGTGCTGTTTTCCCGATAGGAGTCGAAGGAGATCGGCTTTGCGGCTCGCAGGCGGCCGACGCCGATTTCGTTCAGGCCGAGGTTGCTGCCCGGCTCCTGCTGCAGGGAGTTGACGTTGACTTTGAACCTGAGTTCCTCGACCCGCGCCGGCGACAGGGATGAGCCCGCCTTGAGGAGATAGTCGCGTCCGGGAACAAGCGCCTCCTCATGCAGCCAGACCAGCTTGGCTTCGAAATGGTCTTCGAAATGGGGCCGCTCCTGGGGCGCGGCAAGGGTTTCGCCGCGGCTGATGTCGATCTCGTCTTCCAGCGTCAGCGTTACGGCCTGCCCCGCTACGGCGCGGGGCAGATCTCCGTCCATGGTCACAATGCGGGCAACGCGGCTTTTCTGCCCCGATGACGTCACCACGACCGGGTCGCCGGGGTGGATGGCGCCTGCGGCGATGGTTCCGCAGAAACCGCGGAAATCAAGATCGGGGCGGTTAACCCACTGCACGCGCATACGGAACGGTTTGCCCAGAGCGCTGTCGGCCACCTGCACCTTCTCCAGGTATTCCATCAGGCTCGGCCCCTGGTACCAGGGAGTTGCCGGGCTTGCGGCGATAACGTTGTCGCCGTTGAGAGCGGAGATTGGAATCGGGCGGATATCCTCAAACCCGAGGGATGCGGCGAAGCCCTGGTACTCCCGCAGGATCTCGTTGAAGCGCTGCTCGCTGTAGTCGACCAGGTCCATCTTGTTGATGGCCAGCACCACATGACGGATGCCCACCAGCGAGGCCAGATAGCTGTGTCGGCGGGTCTGGGTCAGCACGCCTTTGCGGGCATCGACCAGGATCACCGCCACCTGGGCGTTGGAGGCGCCAGTGACCATGTTGCGGGTGTACTGCTCGTGTCCCGGCGTGTCGGCCACGATGAACTTGCGCTTGTCGGTGGAGAAGAAGCGGTAGGCGACATCGATCGTGATCCCCTGCTCGCGCTCGGCTTCGAGTCCGTCGAGCAGCAGCGCGTAGTCAATGTTCTGCCCCTGGGTGCCGACCCGCCTGCTGTCCGCCTCGAGAGCGGTGAGTTGATCTTCGAAGATCATCTTCGAATCCCACAGCAGGCGCCCGATCAGCGTGCTTTTGCCGTCGTCGACACTGCCGCAGGTGATAAAACGCAGCATCCCCTTTTCTTCCTGCTGTTTGAGGTAGGCGTGGATGTCGCGGGCGATCAGTTCGGATTGATGGGCCATATCTTTTATTCCTTTTGTGAAAACCCGAGCTTGAACCGCGGAGGTCGCGGAGCGCGCGGAGAAAAAAACTGAGAGACTTCAAAAAATTCTTTTCCCACTGTTAAGTCTTTTGGATTTGCTTTTTATTTAAAAAAAGATTTTCTCAGATTTTCCTCTGCGTTCTCCGCGACCTCCGCGGTAAATGTAAATGCTTTTCAGATTCTAAAAATACCCTTCCTGCTTCTTCTTCTCCATCGACCCCGACTGGTCGTAGTCGATGGCCCGCCCCTGGCGTTCGCTGGTGCGGGTCAGCAGCATCTCCTGGATGATCTCCGGCAGGGTTGCTGCGGTGGATTCCACCGCGCCGGTCAGGGGATAGCAGCCGAGGGTGCGAAAGCGCACCGACTTGTGCTCGATTTTCTCACCCGGCCGCAGCTCCAGCCGGTTGTCGTCGACCATGATCAGCATGCCGTCGCGTTCCACCACCGGCCGCTCCTTGGCGAAATAGAGGGGCACGATGGGAATCTCTTCGAGGTAGATGTATTGCCAGATGTCGAGTTCGGTCCAGTTGGACAGGGGGAAGGCGCGGATGCTCTCTCCCTTGCGCACGCGGGCGTTGTAGATGTTCCACAACTCCGGGCGCTGGTTTTTCGGATCCCAGCGATGGCTTTCGGTACGGAAGGAGAAGATGCGCTCCTTGGCCCGTGACTTCTCTTCATCACGGCGTGCCCCGCCGAATGCCGCGTCGAACCTGTATTTTTCGAGAGCCTGCTTTAGGGCCCCGGTTTTCATGATGTCGGTGTGCACGGTTGAGCCGTGCACGAAGGGGCTGATCCCCTGGCGCACCCCCTCCTCGTTGATGTGCACCAGCAGGTCAAAGCCGCACTCGTGCGCCATTCGGTCGCGGAATTCGATCATCTCGCGAAACTTCCAGGTGGTATCCACATGCAGCAGCGGAAACGGGGGCTTGGCGGGATAGAAGGCCTTGCGCGCCAGGTGCAGCATGACCGCCGAATCCTTGCCGATGGAGTAGAGCATGACCGGGTTTTCAAACTCTGCCACGACCTCGCGCAGGATATGGATGCTTTCGGCTTCGAGTTGTTGCAGATGAGTCAGTTGCATGGGGTTCTCCAAATTGGGGTTCGCAGGGGCGACGCAGGCGTCGCCCGGGCAAGGCATGCCTTGCCCCTACGGGCGGTGCAGGCCGCATTCCTTGTGTTCCGGGGATTCCCACCACCAGCGCCCGGCCCGTTCGTCTTCACCTGGCTCGATAGCGCGGGTGCAGGGGGCGCAGCCGATGGAAGGGTAGCCCTGGTAATGCAGGCGGTTGACCGGAATGTGGCGCTGCCTGGCATAGGCCCCGACCTTTTCGGCGCTCCAGAACGCCAGCGGATTGATTTTGATGATGCCGCCGTGCTCGGTGTCGATCTCCAGCGGTTCGATCTCGCCGCGAGTGGCGCTCTGTGCGCGGCGCATGCCGGTGATCCATCCGCCCAATCCTTTCAAGGCGCGCTGCAGGGGTTCGACCTTGCGGATACGGCAGCACTCCTGGCGATTTTCAAGGCTGTTGCGAAATGAAAACAGCCCCTTTTCCCGTTCGAGTTTTTCTACGGCTTCACGCTCAGGAAAGTACCAGTCGATTGAAACGCCGTAGCGGGCACTGATCGCTTCAGCGGTTTCGTAGGTCTCTTCGTTGAGCCTGCCGGTATCCAGCGCGAATATTCTGGTTTCGGGGGCGATCTCCTGCAGCAGGTCGATAATCACCACATCTTCCACGCTGAAAGAGCAGGCCAGCGCGACGGGGCCGCCTGCAGCCGCGATGCCGCTGCGCAGAATATCGCCAGGATGATCGCCGGTGTTGAAGCGAGGCATGGTGACTGTGTTTTCTGCTGTAGGGTTGCTCATGGGAATCCTCCTCCCTGTTGGATCAGATGCTGTATTCGGGCTCTTTGCGCTGGCGTCCGAAAGGGATGCGGTTCCACAGGCGTTCGTGGCCGAAATAGATGAAAAACTTCACTACCGTGTCTGCCAGGCCCACCGTGGCCGCGAAACTGCCCTCACCGGTCCAGGCGTAAACCAGGCTTGATGTAATGACAGTGGCGAGCAAACGCCAGGAAATTGCTTTGGCCAAGCTTCGTTGTGTTGTTTCCATGGCTTTAATCCCTAAAATATGGTGAAGAATTAAATTTAAAAGCATAGTAAAATGGTATAAAATAAATGTCAACAAAAAACAAAAGAACTAATGCTGTTTTTTTGAAAGATACCACACAAAACTGGTGTAAAATGCAGGCAAGTGCAGAAAAGGAAACGACAAAGGCCGCCCGGAAAGGGCGGCCTTTGTCGTTGAAATGCGTATGCGAAATTGCAGTAGGGGGGGGATGTCAGGTGTTTCGGGATGGAGCTTCAGTAAGTTCTTCCAGATTCTTTTCTTCCATTTGAGCCAGCCGGGCAAAGGTGTATTCCGCCAGAACCCGAGTCATCTCGCCGCGAATATGACGCCAGGCACCGTGAACGGGGCAGAAGACATCGCGGTCACAAGCTCTTTCGCTCATCAGGCACTGATTGAGATAAACCGGCCCCTCCTGAGCTTCGACAACGTCAAGCAGGGTGATGCGGTCCGGTGTCCGTGCCAGGTAGAATCCGCCCCCGACCCCGCGCTGGGAGCCCACGATGCCCGCTTTGATCAACGGCTGAAGAATTTTGGTCAGAAAGGCCGGCGTAATGTCCTGGGTGCGGCAGATATCTTTTTTCAGAACAATTTCGCCGGTTGGTTGCTTGGCGAGATAGAGAACAGCTCGAATGGCGTATTCCGTAGCGCGGGTGATCAGCAAAGGGGCCTCCTATTGTTAACCGTTTAAGTTATGGATACCCGGAGAAAATTTTTTTGTCAAGCATTGGCCCCTGATGATTTCAGCTATTGCGCTGTTCGTGATGCCTGACCTTCTTGACAGGGGGGGAGGGTAGAGGCAAGATGCGGTTGATTTTTATCGCAATCAGGTATGCTTATGGAAAAATCTCGCCTGGAGGTGGTTGGACGCTTTGCTCCAAGCCCGACCGGCTCTCTTCATTTCGGATCGCTGGTGGCCGCCGTTGGCAGTTATTGTCTGGCCCGTTGTCATCAGGGGCGCTGGCTGCTGCGCATGGAAGATCTTGATACGCAGCGGGTGGTGCCGGGTGCGGCCGATGATATACTGCGCACTCTTGAGTCTTTTGGTCTTGAGTGGGATGGTCCTGTGGTCTGGCAGAGTCGCCGAGGGGAGGCCTATGCAAAGGCGCTGAAGAGTTTGAGGACGAAGGGGCTGGTGTTTGATTGCGGCTGTTCGCGCAGGGAGGTGCTTGCAAGCGCGCCTCATCAGGGAGAGGAGGGTCCTGTTTATCCCGGTACCTGTCGCAGTGGCCTGGCGCCCGGACGGCTTCCGCGTGCCCTGCGGGTGAAGGTTCCGGATCAGGGCCTCCACTGCTTCGTTGATGGGGTCTTCGGTCCATGTGAACAGCGCCTGGCCGATGCCGTGGGAGATTTTGTGCTGCGGCGGGCTGATGGTTTGTACGCCTACCAGTTGGCCGTTGTGGTCGACGATGCGGCCGCCGGGGTCACCCAGGTGGTTCGCGGCGCCGATCTGCTGGGGTCAACTCCGCGACAGATCTATCTGCAGCAGTGTCTCGGGTATTCCGTTCCGCACTATTATCATCTGCCCCTGGCGTTGAGCGGGGATGGAGAGAAAATCAGCAAGCGGCATGGCGCCGTATCCGTGGCGCAGGGCACCGATCCATCTTCGATTCTGTGCAGGGTTCTGCGTTTCCTCGGCCAGGATCTGCCGCGAGCCTGTGAGAGAGAGGCGCCGTGGGAGATTCTCGCATGGGCGGTGACTCATTTTGATCCGAGGAGGATACCAACCCGGGCGCGGGTTGCGAATTGAATCGTACCGACTTTTCAGCATGTGACGAACCGGGAGGAAGATAATTATGGTCAAGCGTGGATTGAGGCTTTTTGCGGGCTGTCTTGTTCTGGTGCTGATTGCCGCGTGCGGCGGCGGCCGGTATCAGATTCCTCGTGATGAGTTCAAGCAGCAGGTACGTACCCTGGCTGTTTTGCCGATCCTGGTGGATCAGGAGTCGAATATCCGCCATCCGGAGGCCAAGCAGGTAGTCGAGCTTTTGCGCCGTCATAGTGAGGGGCGCGAGGAGCGTCTTACGGAGATGCTGCGGGATGCGGGAACTTTTTTCGATGTGCGGGAGGTGACGCAGAAGCCGGAGGAGTTGGCACAACGACTCCTGATACGGGCGCCCTCCGCCGGCGAAGGGGAGTTGCCCTACGCTTTTTCCGGCCCGGCAGCGCGCAGACTGACGGAAGAATATGTTGTCGATGCTCTCCTGATGATTGTTCTTCATGGCCGCGACGTGACGGAAAAGCGCTGGGATCGGACCCGGCTGAATTATCTGGAGGCGCCTTATAATGGAATACTGGCCGCCGCAGTCGTCGTTGATCGTTCCGGGACGGTGCTGTGGCGCATGGATGACGGTGCGGGGCGGCTGTTTTTTACCTTGCAATATCCCGATTTCGATGAGGCGCGTTACAATAAAACCCAGAATGTGGCATTGAAGTTTCTGACCCTGGAGGGGATCGAGCGCACACTGGCAGAGAGCGAGGGTGGCCTGCTGGGGCGTAAAGACTATCCCGAACTTTATGCTGATTTGTTCGGCCGCATCCGCGATGCCCTCAAATCGGGACTTATTAATCCTCTCGCGCGGGACGGCAAGTGATTTTCTCTGCCATGTGGCGGCCGGCGGGTGGTTTGTCCCGTCGGCCGGAAATGGTTGAACGTATAAAATTACCGGTTGACATTTCCAGAAAAAGCGATTAGTTATTTACTCCATATCACTGAACAACCACCATTCCGGTCAATCGTGCTCTTTCCCTTTCCATGTCTCGAAATTTTGAATAGATAATAATTTTTATAAACCCGCATTCCGATGACGCCTGCTCTCATTTCTCCCCATGAAAGAATGAATCGATTCGGCTCTTTGAGGCCCTGAGCAGCCACCATTGCCGTTGCGTCACGGTTATGCCCAAAATTTCCGTGCAAAAGGACGACCCACCACACCATCCCGCTATCAACGCTTAAAATATGAATGAATCTATTGCACCGCATGTTGCCGACGGCACATGTCCGGATCTCGCGTCTTTGCTCACTGGAGAGGACGTTGGGCCAGGTTGGCGCGAAACGCGCGCCGCGGCCGGCCTTCGCCATTCTGGCTTCCTGTCCGTCAGAGCTGTGTCCGGACATGGTTTGCCCTGATTTTTTTGTCATGATCCCGATGCTGTTCACCGTTTTTTCACGCCCGGACCCGTTATGGGAAGTACGAAATTAGGAGTCGTAATGAATCTTAAGGAACTCAAAGAGAAGAAGATCCAGGAATTGACTGGAATTGCCAAGGACCTTGGTATTGACGGGATTTCGGGGATGCGCAAGCAGGACCTGATATTCTGTATTTTGAACGCCGCGGCCGAAAAAAACGGCGCTATTTTCGGTGAAGGGGTTCTGGAGATTCTTCCCGACGGATTCGGGTTTCTGCGTGCGCCGGACGCCAATTATCTGCCCGGCCCCGACGATATTTATGTGTCTCCCTCGCAGATCCGGCGCTTTAATCTGCGGACCGGCGATACAGTGGCCGGGCAGATTCGCCCGCCCAAAGAGGGTGAACGCTATTTCGCGCTGCTCAAGGTGGCCGAAGTCAATTTCGAAAGCCCGTCGGTCGCACGTGACAAGACCCTGTTCGATAATCTGACCCCCCTTTATCCCGAGGAGCGGCTGGTGCTCGAGGCCGCGCCCGATAATCTTTCAGCCCGGGTGGTCGATCTGGTGACGCCGGTCGGCAAGGGTCAGCGTGCCTTGATCGTTGCACCGCCGCGCACCGGCAAGACCATGCTGCTTCAGAATCTGGCCAACTCGATCACGGCCAATCACCCTGAAGTCTATATGATCGTGCTGCTTATCGATGAGCGGCCCGAGGAGGTGACCGACATGCAGCGCAGCGTCGATGGCGAAGTGATCTCTTCGACCTTTGACGAGCCGGCTACGCGCCATGTGCAGGTTGCCGAGATGGTGATCGAGAAAGCCAAGCGCCTGGTTGAGCACAAGCGTGACGTGGTGATCCTGCTCGACTCCATCACCCGTCTGGCCCGGGCCTACAACACCGTGGTGCCTCCCTCCGGCAAGATTCTCTCCGGCGGTGTGGATTCCAACGCCCTGCACAAGCCCAAGCGCTTTTTCGGCGCGGCCCGCAATATCGAGGAAGGCGGCAGCCTGACCATCATCGCCACTGCGCTGGTCGATACAGGCAGCAAGATGGACGAGGTCATCTTCGAGGAGTTCAAGGGCACCGGCAACATGGAGCTGCAGTTGGACCGCCGCCTGGTCGATCGGCGCGTGTTCCCGGCCATCGATGTCAACAAGTCGGGCACGCGGCGCGAGGAGCTGCTGGTTGATGCGGTTTCGCTGCAGCGCATCTGGCTGCTGCGCAAGGTTCTCTCCAGCATGAACGTGGTCGACAGTATGGAGTTCCTGCTCGAAAAGCTTGGAGAGAGCAAGACCAATCAGGATTTTCTTGATTCCATGAACCAGTGATGCCGATGAATTAGGTTTGCATTTGTCTGCAGGAAGTGGTAGAAAGCAAGACTTGCCCTTTTGGGCCCGGTCAATCATAAAGCAACGCGGCCTGTACTGAAACCAGGCACGAAGGAGACGTATTATGAAAGAAGGAATCCATCCCCAATACAACGAAGTGACCATCAAGTGCAGCTGCGGCAATGAGATTGCCACCCGCTCCACTCTTAAGGACGACATGCATACGGAAATCTGCTCGGCCTGCCACCCCTTCTTCACCGGCAAGCAGCGCCTGCTCGATACCGCCGGCCGTGTCGAGCGTTTCCGCCGCAAGTACGGGCAGGCCGAAAAAAAATAGGTTGCTGTTCGTACTCCCCTTTTTTTGAGGGGGAATCCTGTCTTGATGTCAAGTTTGCCGCCTGCCTCCCTTCCAGGGAAGGTGGGCGGCCGACGTTTTCAGGCCCTTGAACCGACCCGTCGTTGCGATGGCGGGCTGAGCCCGAATTCATGCGCGTTACGCTTCTTACCACGACTCCCGATCCGGAGCGCACTGTTGCCGCCGCTGCGCGGCTGTGCTATTCCGACGCATCCATCGGTCAACTCCTGGAGCGCAGCGCAGAGGACCAGGCGGCGCTGCTGCGCAAGATTCTTGGTCTCGGACACTTCTCCGTGCTGGAGCATGCCTCGTTCACTTTCGGCGTTGAAGGGGTCAGCCGTGCCTGCTCCCACCAGTTGGTGCGTCACCGCATCGCCTCCTATTCCCAGCAGAGTCAGCGATATGTCGCCAGGACGGAGCCTTTTGAGGCCGTTACGCCGCCTTCGCTTGCTGAAAACCCCGAGCTTATGGCGCGCTACGAGGCGCTGCTGCACGAGATCCATCTGACTTACAGGGAGTTTCTCGACGCGGGGATCCCCGCCGAGGATGCGCGTTTCGTTCTCCCCAATGCCGCTGCCACCAAACTGGTGGTGACCATGAACGCGCGTTCCCTGCATCACTTTTTTCAATTGCGCTGTTGTCGCCGCGCCCAGTGGGAAATCCGCGCCATGGCCGTTGAAATGCTGCGGTTGTGTTGTCACGCTGCGCCGATCCTGTTTGAGGGGGCCGGCCCCGGCTGCCTGGGGGGGCGCTGCCCCGAGGGGGCAATGACCTGTGGTGCTGCCGGTGAAGTGCAGCGGGAGTTTGAAGAATTGCGCAATACCCCCTGAGTGGCGCCGGGGATTTGGAAAGATACTTGTTTATGTTCGATAAACTCGAAGAAGTTGTCGACCGCTTTCGTGAAGTCGAAGGCCTCATGTCCGACCCGACGATCGTCTCTGATCAGGCCCGCTATCGGGATCTGACCAAAGAGCATTCCGACCTTTCGGAAATCGTCGAGGTTTATCAGGCCTACTGCAGAACCTGTGAGTCTGTCGAGGGTAACCGCGAGCTTCTGCGCGATCCGGACCCCGATCTCAAGGAGTTGGCGCGCGCCGAGCTTCAGGAGCTGGAGCAGCGCAAGGAGGAACTCGAAAAAGAGCTCCATTTCCTGTTGTTGCCCAAAGATCCCAACGACGACAAAAATATCATCCTCGAGATACGCGCCGGTACCGGTGGGGAGGAGGCGGCTCTGTTCGCGGCCGACCTGTTCCGCATGTATTCGCGCTACGCCGAATCGCGCAAATGGCGGGTCGAACTGATGAGCATGTCCGAGGCCGACGCGGGCGGGTTGAAGGAAGTCATCGCGCTGATCAGCGGTGACCGCGTTTATTCGCGGCTCAAGTTCGAAAGTGGAACCCACCGGGTGCAACGGGTGCCGGAGACCGAAACCCAGGGACGCATTCACACTTCCGCCTGCACGGTGGCGGTGCTTCCGGAGGCGGAAGATGTCGATCTCGAGATTGATCCGTCGGATCTGCGCATCGACGTTTACCGTGCATCGGGCGCCGGCGGGCAGCACGTCAACAAGACGGAGTCGGCGGTCCGTATCACGCACATACCGACGGGCGTCGCGGTGGCCTGTCAGGATGAAAAATCGCAGCACAAGAACAAGGCCAAGGCGCTCAAGGTTCTTAAAAGCCGCATCCTTGACAGTCTGCAGGCCGAGCAGGATGCGCAGATGGCTGCAGATCGCAAGACCCAGGTCGGCAGCGGGGACCGCAGCGAGCGTATTCGCACCTATAACTTCCCTCAGGGGCGCTGTACCGATCATCGCATCGGACTGACGCTCTATCGTCTCGATGCCATTATGCAGGGGGACCTTGACGAAATCATCGACGCTCTGACCACGCACGCTCAGAGCGATTCGCTGTCCGGACAGAATGGCTGAAGGAGATGAAACCTGGACGGTCCTGCGGGTGTTGCGCTGGACCACCGGCTATTTCCGTGAGCGAGGACTGGATTCGCCGCGACTGGACGCCGAACTACTGCTGGCCGACATTCTGGATGTCGACCGGGTCGGGCTCTATCTGCGTTACGATCAGCCGCTGACGGATGATGAACTGACAGCCTACCGGCGCCGGGTGGCGCGGCGGGCGAAAAACGAGCCTGTTGCCTATATTCGGGGCACGACGGAGTTCTGGTCGTTGACGCTGAAGGTTTCATCCGCCGTTCTGATCCCTCGCCCGGATACGGAAGTTCTGGTTGAGGAAGCGTTGGTCCGGGGGAAGGAGCGGGCGCGCGTTCTCGATGTTGGCACCGGCAGCGGAGCCATCGCCCTGGCGCTGGCCAGTGAGCGGCCCGAGTGGAGTCTTGTCGCTTTAGACCTGTCGCAAGAGGCATTGAAGATCGCGCAGGAAAATGCTCGGCGGCATGATATGGGTGAGCGCATCTGCTTTGTGTACGGCGATCTGGCGCATCTCCCGGAGGGTCCCTTCGACCTGATCGTCGCAAATCCACCGTATATCCCTCGCGGTGAACTGACCGGCCTGATGGCCGATGTACGTGATTACGAACCGATGCAGGCTCTGGACGGCGGCGGTGACGGTCTCGATGCTTATCGGGCGCTGGCGGCGCAGGCCAGAGGCCGCCTCGTGCCCGGTGGCTGTCTGCTGGTGGAAATCGGCGCTGGGCAGCAGAACGATGTGTGTCGCCTGTTTGAAGAAGCGGGCTTGCTGGATGTCGCAACACGCACCGACTATGCCGGCATTGAGAGAATTGTCAGCGGGTGTGCGCCCCTGTGACTCTGAAAAGTTGCACTGATTCGAGGATTTTGACCTTTGGATAAAATCATCATTCACGGAGGAAAGCCTCTAGCGGGTACAGTGCGGGTCAGCGGCGCCAAAAATTCGGCTCTGCCGTTGCTGTTTGCCACGCTGCTGGCCCCTGGCGTCCACCATGTCGGCAATGTGCCCCGCCTGCGCGATATCGACACGGCCGAAAAGCTGCTGACGATCCTGGGTGCCGATGTGGTGCGTGAAAACGGCTCCTTCGCAGTCGATGCAGGGCAGATCGAAAGCGTTGAAGCGCCTTACGACCTGGTGCGTACCATGCGCGCTTCGGTTCTGGTTCTCGGTCCTCTTCTGGCCCGTTGCGGCCATGCGCGTGTGAGCCTGCCCGGCGGGTGCGCCATCGGCGCGCGCCCCATTAATCTGCATCTCAAGGGGCTTGAAGCTCTCGGTGCGGAAATCACTCTCGATCACGGCTATGTCGAGGCGCGGGCCCGCAGCCTCAAGGGCGCGCGCATCCGCTTCGATATTCCGACGGTGGGTGGAACCGAAAACCTGATGATGGCGGCTACGCTCGCCAAGGGCACCACCGTCATTGAGAATGCCGCCTGTGAGCCGGAGATTGTCGACCTTGCAGAGGCGCTGACTTCCATGGGGGCGCGCATCAAGGGCGCCGGCAGTGAAACCCTGGTGATCGAAGGGGTCACCGACCTCAGGCCCATGCGTTACGACGTCATGCCGGACCGCATCGAGGCGGGAACCTTTTTGATTGCCGGCGCCATGACCCGTGGCGACGTGCGGGTCGAAGGGATGCGTGTCGACCACCAGCGGGCTCTGCTCTCCCATCTGCAGGAGGCCGGCGTGGATCTGGATCTTGAAACGGATGCGGTGCGGGTGCGGGGCCCACGCAAGATTCTGCCCGTTGATGTGCGCACACGCCCTTATCCCGGGTTTCCCACCGACATGCAGGCTCAGTTTATGGCCTTGATGACGCTGGCCACAGGGCGCAGTGTCATCAGCGAAAATGTCTTTGAAAACCGGTTTATGCATGTCTGCGAGTTGCAGCGCATGGGGGCGCGCATCGACATTGACGGCCACAGCGCGACCGTCAGCGGGGTCAGGAATCTGGTCGGCGCGCCGGTGATGGCGACCGATCTGCGCGCCAGCGCATCGCTGGTGCTGGCCGGGTTGGCGGCGGAAAATACCACCGAGATACGGCGGATCTATCATCTTGACCGAGGTTATGAGCGAATCGAGGAGAAACTGCAGGGCCTTGGTGCGGATATCGAACGAGTCAGGGAATGAAAACCGTCATCATTTAACCAAAGGACCGCTTTTATGAGCGACTGGATTACATTTGCTCTGCCCAAAGGGCGTATCATGAAGGATTCGATGGAGCTGTTCGGGCGCATCGGCATCACCTGCAGGGAGATGGAGGGCGACAGCCGCAAGCTGGTGTTCGAGAACCGCGAAGAGCGTCTGCGCTTCATGGCGGTGCGCGCCACCGACGTGCCGACCTATGTCGAATACGGCTGCGCCGACCTGGGTGTCGTGGGCAAGGATACGCTGCTTGAACAGGGCAAGGATCTTTACGAGCCGGTCGATTTGAAGTTCGGTTACTGTCGCCTGGTGGTGGCGGAGCCGAAGGCGTTGCAGGCCCAGGACGATCCGAGCAACTGGTCCAACATTCGGGTTGCGACCAAGTATCCCAACCTCACGGAACGATTTTTCGCCGCCAAGGGAATCCAGGTGGAGCTGATCAAGCTCTACGGTTCCATCGAACTGGCGCCACTGGTGGGACTTTCGGAACGCATCGTCGATCTGGTGTCCACCGGTGCGACTTTGCGCGACAACGGCATGGTGGAGGTGGAAACCATCGCTGAGATCACCAGCCGCCTGATCGTCAACCGTGCGAGCCTCAAAACCAAGCATCAGCGTATCGGTGCCATCATCGACGGTCTGGAAAAGGTGGTCGGTGAGGACGTGCGCATCAGCCCGTGAGGTGTTCATGATTTCCATCCTTCATTTCGGCGACAGCAACTTTGAAGCGTCTTTAGCCGCCATCGTCAATCGCGGCGAAACGGCTCAGGCCGACGTTCAGGAGCGGGTGCGCGAGATCATCGATGATGTGCGCAGCCGCGGCGATGAGGCGCTGATCGATTACACGCGCCGTTTTGATCGTCTCGAGTTGACTCCGGCCGGTTTGCAGGTGACCGAAGATGAAATCGCGCAGGCGCTCTCGGCGGTCAGTGAAGATTCCATGACGGCCCTGCGTCTGGCGGTAGAGCGTATCGGCGCCTTTCACGCCAAGCAGAAGGAGCAGACCTGGATCTCCACCGAGGAGGAGGATGTGCTGCTCGGCCAGATGGTGCGCCCCCTCGACCGGGTCGGCATCTATGTGCCCGGCGGCAAGGCGGCTTATCCCTCGTCGGTGGTGATGAATGCCGTGCCCGCCAAGGTGGCGGGTGTTCCCGAAGTGATCATGACCGTTCCCATGCCCGGCGGCGAGGTGAATCCCCATGTGCTGGCTGCGGCGCATCTGTCCGGTGTCGATCGCATCTTCAAGGTGGGTGGCGCCCAGGCGGTGGCGGCGCTGGCCTACGGCACCGCCAGTGTGCCGCGGGTCGACAAGATCACCGGACCCGGCAACATCTACGTCGCCACCGCCAAGCAGCAGGTCTTCGGCCAGGTGGATATCGACATGATCGCCGGCCCGAGCGAAATCCTCATTATCAACGACGGCAGCGGCGATGCCGAACATCTGGCCGCCGATCTTCTGTCTCAGGCGGAGCATGACGAGCTGGCCTCGTCGGTTCTGATCACCACCGATGAAGAGATGGCGCGCGCCGTGGCTGAAGCGCTGAAACACCAGCTCAAGGCGTTGTCCCGCGAGGAGATTGCGCGCAAATCCATTGAGCAGTACGGCGCCATTATTGTGGCCGGCACCCTGGAGGAAGCCATTGCGTTCTCCAACCGCATCGCGCCCGAGCATCTGGAACTGGCGGTGGACAACCCCTTTGAGATTCTGCCGCGCATCCACCATGCCGGCGCGATTTTCATGGGGCACCACACCCCGGAAGCGGCCGGCGACTACCTGGCGGGGCCCAACCATACCCTGCCCACCGGCGGCACCGCGCGTTTCTTCTCGCCGCTGGCGCTGGATGATTTCGTCAAGAAATCGAGCATCGTCTCCTTCACCCGCAAAGGGCTCGAGCGCCTGGGCAAAGACATCGTGCACATCGCCGAACTCGAAGGACTCGAAGCCCATGCCCGGTCGGTGGCGATTCGGTTAAACAGAGGGAAATAGCCACTAAGACTCTAAGAACGCCAAGGAAAGCAAAAAACTTAACGGAGAGGCGCAGAGAAATCCGCCCCCCTCCCAGCCTCCCCCCCGCTGGGGGAGGCGTCTAAAATGCTTTACAAGAAGATTTTTTCTTAGTGTTCTTTGCGTCTTTGTGGCTCACGGAGGTTTTATGGCCCGCAGTGCAACGATCGAACGTAAAACGCGCGAAACCGATATTCGTGTCAGTCTCGAACTCGATGGATCCGGGAAACATGAAATCGAGAGCCCGGTCCCTTTTTTCGGCCACATGCTGACCCAGATCGCCCGCCATGGCTTTTTCGACCTTGAAGTCCGCGCACAGGGCGATATTGAGATCGACGCCCACCACACGGTGGAGGACCTCGGCATCTGCCTCGGCGAGGCGTTCAAAAAGGCTCTTGGCGACAAGGCAGGCATCCGGCGCTACGGGCGCGGCACCATGCCCATGCACGAAGCGCTGGCATCGGTGATTCTCGATTTTTCCGGTCGTCCGTTTCTGGTCTTCAACGTGGACCTGCCCAAGGTGCAGGTCGGCAATTTCGACGTGGAGCTGGTGGAGGAATTTTTCACCGCGTTCTGCAATCACAGCGGCGCCAACATCCATGTCAATCTCGCCTACGGTGAGAATCTGCACCATATCATCGAAGGGGTGTTCAAGGCATTTGCCCAGGCGCTGGATGAGGCGACCCGCCTCGACCCGCGCATCGAAGGGGTTCGGTCAAGCAAAGGGACGCTGGAATAGGTATGAATCACATCGTCATTATCGATTACGGCATGGGCAACCTGCGTTCGGTCCAGAAAGCCTTCGAGCTGCAGGGGTTCGATGCCTGCCTAAGCAGCGACCCGGCCGATATAGCTGCCGCGGACAAACTGGTGCTGCCGGGTGTCGGCGCTTTCCGCGACTGCATCGCTCAACTGCGCGACGGTGGTTTTGTGGAGCCGCTTCTGGTGCACGTGAAAGCCGGCAGGCCGCTGCTGGGGATTTGTGTCGGCCTGCAGCTGCTGTTCAGTGAAAGTCACGAGTTCGGCCGCCATGAAGGGCTGGGAATCATCCCCGGCAAGGTGGTGCGTTTCCCCGACCATATGCGTCAGGGAGACGAGGAACTCAAGGTTCCGCACATGGGATGGAATGATCTCCGGATTCGCCGCCCGGCCCCCATATTCAAGGGGTTCGACAGCGGCAGTTTCGTCTATTTCGTGCACTCCTACTACGCTCAGCCCGAAGATCCGCAGGTGGTGGCGGCCGAGACCACCTACGGGGACGTGACGTTCTGCGCGGCGCTGTGGCGCGACAATGTGATGGCGACTCAGTTCCACCCCGAGAAAAGCCAGGCGGTAGGGCTTGAAATCATCAAGAATTTCGGAGAAATGTGATGCTGGTTATTCCCGCGATCGATCTGAAGGAAGGGCAGTGCGTACGCCTTGAGCAGGGGTTGATGGACAAGGCCACCGTGTACGGCAGGGATCCCGCTGCTCAGGCGCTGGCCTGGCAGGAACAGGGCGCCGAGCTGCTGCATATCGTTGATCTCGACGGCGCCTTTGCCGGTGTCCCGAAAAACCGCGAGGCGATCAGCGCCATTGTCGCCGCGCTGGACATCCCGGTCCAGATCGGCGGCGGAATCCGTGACCTTGACACCATTGCGGCCTATCTGGACCTCGGCATCAAACGGGTGATCCTCGGCACTGTCGCCAAGGAGAACCCCGAATTGGTCAAGGAAGCCTGCCGCCGGTTCCCCGGCTCCATCGTGGTCGGTATCGATGCCAGGGACGGTTATGTCGCAGTGCGGGGCTGGGCCGACGTCACGGAAAAAAAGGCGAGCGAACTGGCAAAAGAGATGGAAGACTACGGCGTCGAGGCGATCATCTACACCGACATCGCCCGCGACGGCATGATGCAGGGTCCCAACCTGAAAACCACCGGCGAGCTGGCACGCTCCATCAGCATCCCGGTCATCGCTTCGGGCGGCGTCTCCCGCCTGCAGGACATCCAGGACCTGATGCAGCTTGAATCGGACGGGGTTATTGGCGCCATTACCGGCAAGGCGATTTACAGCGGTGCCCTGAACCTGCGCGAAGCCATCGCCCTGACGCGCGGGTAATAAGCTTGTATTAACCGCGGAGTTCGCGGAGGACGCGGAGAAAAATCAGAGAAAATCTTTTTCTGTTTTTAAACCCTAAAAAAAATATGTGTTTCGATTTCCTCCGCGTTCTCTGCGCTCTCGAGTGAGCGAAGCGAACGGGCGGTTCAAGGTTTTTTCAGGTTTTCATCAGCGATCTCCGTGGTAAAAAAAGTACTTACCATCCCTTGCGGATCATCAGCATCGTGACTAAGTTGAGGAAATTATGCTGACCAAACGAATTATTCCGTGTCTGGACGTTAAAGACGGCCGCGTGGTCAAGGGGGTGCAGTTTCTGGAGTTGCGCGACGCCGGCGATCCAGTGGAAGCGGCCGAAGCCTACGATGCCCAGGGCGCCGACGAGTTGACCTTTCTCGACATTACCGCTTCGAGCGACAAGCGCGGCATCATCCTCGATGTGGTGGCGCGCACCGCCGAGCGGGTGTTCATGCCGCTGACCGTCGGCGGCGGGGTGCGCGAAATCGCCGATATCCGCAACCTGCTCAACGCCGGCGCCGACAAGGTTTCCATCAACACCGCCGCGGTGCATCGCCCGGAGTTTGTCAAAGAGGCGGCGGAGCGTTTCGGGTCCCAGTGTATCGTGGTGGCCATCGACGCGCGTCGCGTACCGGGCAGCAACCCGTTGGCGTGGGAAGTCTATACCTATGGCGGGCGCAACCCCACCGGCATCGATGTGCTGGAGTGGGCGTCGCGCATGGAAAACTACGGTGCCGGCGAGATCCTGCTGACCTCCATGGACAAGGACGGCACCAAAGACGGCTACGATATCGCCCTGACCCGCGCGGTCAGCGACCGAGTGGGCATTCCGGTGATTGCTTCGGGGGGCGTGGGCAACCTGGAGCATATCCGCGAGGGACTGGTGGAGGGTGGTGCCAGCGCGGCGCTGGCGGCCAGCATCTTTCACTTCCGCGAGCACACTATCGGCGAGTGCAAGCAGTATCTGCGCGACCATGACGTGCCGGTGCGTCTATGATTCTGTAGGGTGAGGTGGTATCACGCCAAGGGCGACCCCCGGGGTCGTCCCTACGTTTTTTGCCTGGAGAATGCATGTCACTGATTGAGCAGCTGAAATTCGACGACAACGGCCTGGTCCCCGCCATCACCCGCGATGCGGATAACGGCGAAGTGCTGATGATGGCGTATATGAACGCCGAGGCAGTTGAAAAAACGCTGAAAACCGGTAAGGTTCATTACTTTTCGCGCTCCCGCCGCAAGCTGTGGATGAAGGGTGAAACGTCCGGGCATATGCAGACGGTGCGTGAGATTCGTTTTGATTGTGACGAGGACTGCCTGCTGATCGACGTTGAGCAGCAGGGCGCGGCCTGTCACACCGGTCACCGCTCCTGCTTCTACCGTCGCTGGCAGGGCGATGCGGCGGAAACCTTGGGGGAAAAGGCCGCCGACCCCATGCAGGCCTATGCCCGCGAGGATATTCTCGATGCGGTCTACCACGTCATCCAGGAACGTCGCCGCAATCCGTCGGAGAAGTCATACGTGGCGTCTCTGTTCGGCAAGGGGCTCGACAAGATCCTCGGCAAAATCGGCGAGGAAGCGACGGAGACGGCTGTCGCGGGCAAGGGGGGCGACAAGGACCAGGTGGTGTATGAGACCGCCGACCTGTTCTTTCACACCCTGGTGCTGTTGGGCTACTATGACATCCCTCCGGAGCGCATCTATGACGAACTGCGCCGCCGCTTCGGCATGTCTGGGATCGAGGAGAAGCAGGGCCGCGCCAAATAGCGATCTGCGGTCTTCTGAAGCCCGCAAACGTGCATGACAGGAATGGCCCCTGGGGCGTCGCTGCGGCGGTCGCCCCCTTTTCCGTTTCCGGCCTTTCACCTTTAACCCGGATTATTCATGAAAACTTTTGCTGCAACCGTCAATTGCCCGCCATCTCAAGCCGTGCTCGCTCCTTGCGCTTCGACGTACTGTAAGTACGCCTGTAGGGCAACTCTCTGTGTCAGGCTTGACCTGACGGACACTTGCCGGTTTCGCGACAAAGCTTCATGAATAATCCGGGTTAACCATTTCAGAAAGGATTTGAGCGATGAGTCTGACCGAGCAGTTGAATGCCGCCATGAAGGAGGCGATGAAGGCCAAGGACAGTCTGCGGCTGGGGGCGATCCGCATGATCCGGTCGGCCATTCAGAATCGCGAAATCGAGGAGAAAGGTTCCCTGGACGATCAGGCCGTGATCGGAGTGCTGTCCACACTTGCCAAGCAGCGGCGCGATTCCATCGACGCCTTTCGCGAAAGTGGCCGAACCGATCTTGCGGAGAAGGAAGAGCGTGAACTGCAGGTCATTCAGGAATTCCTGCCGCAGCAGCTCGATGAAGCGCAGATCGACGCCATTATCGAAGAGGCGGTCGCGCAGACCGGCGCCGAGTCGCCGCGGGATATGGGAAAGGTGATGAAGATCGTCGTTCCCCGCACGACAGGGCGCGCCGACGGTCGCCTGGTGAGCGAGAAGGTCAAGGAACGCCTGAGCCGCTGATCCGGCCCCGGCAGAAGGAGCGTCCGTGAATTTCGTCGATATCGCTATACTTGTCATTCTGGCGGCTTTCGTGATCAAGGGACTGACCCGGGGTCTGGTCAAGGAAATCTGCGCCCTGGTCGGTTTGGTGGCTGGCGGGCTGGTTGCCTTTGGTTACTACGCGCCCTTTGCGCAGTGGCTTCTCGACAACCTGGGAGTTCCGTCGCGGATTGCCGTGGTGGCGGCTTTTCTGGCGTTATTCTTGCTAACTGTGGTGGTATTCGCGGCGCTCGGATTCGTCCTGTCGAAATTCGTCAGACTGATCTTTCTCGGTGGTTTCAATCGCGTTTTCGGCGGCCTGTTCGGCCTGGCCCAGGGAGCGGTGCTGCTGGCCCTGATTCTGTTCGCTCTCAGCCTCGGTCCGCTGCCCGGCTTTTTCAAGGATGGCTATCGTCAATCACAGCTCTCTCCGCCTTTCATCAAACTGGGTGCCGCCATGTTTCAGGCCGGACACAATTATGTGGAGCATCATTGAAGCGGATAATATCTCGCTGAGTGGTTTTTTGCAGGATGGATGAAGCGACGGCTCGAATTCTTGAATTCGAGAAAATACGCGATCTGCTGGCAGGAATGACCGTTACGGCGCCGGGGCGCGAACTGGCTTGCTCTCTCGAGCCTCTGGCAGGAAGGGAGTCTGTGGCGCAGGCTCTGGCGCAGACCACTGAAATGCGCCGGCTGCAGGAGGATCGCGGACGTCCGCCGTTGGGCGGCGCTGCTGATCTGCGTCCTCTTCTTCGGGAGTTGGACCTGGAGGGCGCATTCCTGGCGCCGGAGGATCTGCTGGCGGTTCTGTTCAGCCTGGATGCGACGGCCGATTGTCGTCGCTATTTTTCCGCGGAACAGGTCGCGCCGCTCCTGTTTGAGTTCTCACGCGGACTGCAGATGCCGATGGGGCTGCGCGATGCTCTTCGAGCCAGCATTGGCGAGCGCGGCGAGATTCTGGACGGTGCTTCCTTTGCTCTCGGCGATCTGCGGCGCCAGATTCGAACGGCTCGGGAGCGGCTGCGGCGCACCCTGGAGAACATGCTCAACGATGAGCGCTTCGCGGGGGTGTTTCAGGAGCATCTCATCACCGAGCGCGGCGGGCGGTATGTGCTCCCGGTCAAAGTCGATCACAAAGGTCGGGTCAAAGGATTTGTCCATGATGAATCCGCCAGCGGCCAGACGCTGTATGTAGAACCGGCCTCAACGCTGGCCGACAACAATCATCTGCAGAGCCTGCTGCGCGAGGAGAAACGCGAGGAAGAGCGGATTCTGAGGCGGCTCTCCGAGGAAGTCCGCCTGGAGCGGGAGCTTCTGCTGGCCAATCAGCAGTTGCTGGCGTTGCTGGACCTGCGTGCGGCAGTTGCGCGTTTTGCCCAGCGTACCGACGCGGTGGCGCCGACACTGAGCATGGAGGCCGAAATCAGCCTGCGGCAGGCCCGGCATCCGCTGCTTCTGATGACGGCGGACGGGGCGGATCGCGACGAGCCGGCGGTGCCGATCGAACTGCGACTCGGGGGCGATGCCGACAGTCTGATCATCAGCGGACCCAATACGGGCGGTAAGACGGTCGCGCTCAAGACCCTCGGCCTGCTGTGCCTGATGGTGCGCTGCGGGCTGCCGGTGCCCTGTCATCCGGACAGCCGCATATACCTGTTCGATTCGGTTTTTGCCGATATTGGTGACGAGCAGAGCATCGAGCGCAATCTTTCGACTTTCTCCGGCCATCTGGCGCGCCTGCGCTCCATTCTGGAGCAGGCGGGTGACCGGTCGCTGGTGCTGCTTGATGAATTAGGCACCGGCACCGATCCGGCCGAAGGCGGAGCGCTGGCCATGGCGGTGCTCGATGCTTTGCGCCGCAAGGGTGCGAAAACGGTGGCGACGACCCATCTCAACCTGGTCAAAGGCTATGCCGTGCTCAATGAGGGGGTTGAAAACGCCGCGGTGGAATTCGATCGAACCACGCTGCGGCCCACCTACCGGCTGCACTACGGTGTGCCGGGCGCCAGCAATGCCTTTACCATCGCCCGCACGCTCGGCTTTCCCGACGAGGTGCTGAATCGGGCCGAGCAGTACCTGGGCGAAGGTGAGCGCGAGGGGATGGAGGTTCTCGAAGAGCTCAACCGGCGCTCGCGGCATCTTGAAGATGATCTGGAGGAGGCCCGTCGCCTGAAGGATCGGGCCCGGCAGGAACGCGAAAAGCGCAAGCGCCTGCTTGACGAGATCGAAGAGCGGCGTCAGGCGATTCTCGATAAGGCTGCCCGGCGCGGCGAGGATGTGGTGCGGCGCGCCGAAGCGCGGGTGCGCAAACTTCTCAAGGAGGCTGAGTCGCTGTCCGGAAGTCCCGCCGATGCGGCACGGGTTACGCGGGAAGTCCGCCAGGTGCGGGAGGATGTGGCGCAATCGGCGGCACCGGCTGTGCCGCGTGGGCGGGCGCCGCGCCAGGTGCGGGTCGGAGAACTGGTCCGTATCCCTGCTTTGGGAGCCGAGGCCGAAGTGGCGCGGGTCAACGGCGAACAGGTGGAACTGCTGTTGCACGGCAAAAAAATGCGTCTGCCTCTTGCCGAACTGGAGGCCTATCAGCCGCCGCGCTTCGCGCGAAAGCAGAAAGGGGTCGCAGGAGTACGCAGCCGTGTGCAGCGCGAAACGGTGCAGCCGCGCCTCAAACTGGTGGGTGAACGGGTTGACGAGGCCCTGCCGCGTCTGGAACGTTTCATCGATGATGCTGTTCTGCAGGGATTGCGCGAAGTCGAGGTGATCCATGGCGCCGGCGAAGGAATTCTGCGTCGCGCAGTGCGGGAATATCTGGCAGCCAGCCGGGTGGTTCAGGCTTTCCACGATGCCGATCTGGCCCAGGGAGGCGACAAGGTGACGGTGGTGCAATTACGGGAGTCATGAGCGGACACATTCCGGAGGACAAAATCCGCGAAGTGCTTGAGCGGGCCGACATCCAGGAGGTGGTTTGCTCCTATGTGACCCTCAAGCGCAGCGGCGCCAACTGGCAGGGGCTCTGCCCCTTCCATTCTGAAAAGACGCCGTCCTTCAACGTCAATCCGCCGCGCCGCATCTATCACTGCTTCGGTTGTGGAGTCGGCGGTGATGTCATCTCCTTCGTCCAGCGTATCGAGGGGTTGTCTTTTCCCGAAGCGGTGCGTCGCCTTGCGGAGCGCTATGGAATAGAGATTACCGAAGAAGCTCTGACCCCGGAACAGGATTTCGCACGCCGCCGCAACGAGCAGCTGCTGCGCATCAACCAGGTTGCCGCTGAGTTTTATCACAGCATCCTGATGGATGACGACGACAGCCGGGGACGGCCGGCGCGGGAATATCTCAAAAGACGCGGATACGGGCGCGAAACCGCCGAGCGTTTTCTGCTCGGCTATGCCCCGCCGGGGTGGGAGGCGCTCACCTCGCATCTGGCGCAGAAAGGCTTCGATGTCGAACTGGTGCGCCAGCTCGGTTTGATTCGGCCCGGCAAGCAGGGGCGCGGCGACTACGATCTCTTCCGGCAGCGGCTGATCTTTCCCATTTATTCTGCGCGTGGGGAGGTGGCTGCTTTTGGCGCACGGGTTCTCGATCAGTCGCTGCCCAAATACATTAATTCGCCGGAGTCGCCGGTCTATCACAAAAGCGCGGTGCTCTACGGCTATCATCAGGGGCGCGAAGCGATGCGCCGCGCCGACGAAGCGATCGTGGTGGAAGGCTACTTCGATGTCCTGGCCCTGCACCGGGTCGGAATGACCCAGGCAGTGGCGACCTGCGGCACGGCACTGACTGCCGAGCACGCCAGGCTGTTGAAACGGTTTGCTTCAAGAATTGTTCTGCTTTTCGACCAGGACGATGCCGGACGCAAGGCGACCTATCGCGCCATGGAGGCGCTGCTGCCGGAGGGGGTGACGGTCGTGGTGGCGGCACTGCCGGAGAGTGACGATCCTGATTCGCTGCTGGTCCGCGAGGGAGTCAGGGCGTTTCGCTCTCGCATCGACGCGGCACGGCCGGTGTTTGACCTCTTTATCGATGATCGCCTTAACGCTCGCGGCGACAGTGTTCAGGGGCGTGCCCGGGCGGCGGAAGATGTGGTGGCCCAGCTTGGGTTGATCCCCAGCGAAATCGAGCGGGATCTCTATATTCAGGCGCTGGCGCAGAAGACGGGTGTCGAACTGCAGTTGCTTAAGCAGATGGCAGGACGTGCAGGGGCGCACAAGGATGAGCGGTCACAGGATAAACGGTCCGAACCGGCGCGCGCAGCAGTTCCGCCGCCGACAGCCCCACCGCCGCGCTTTTCGCGTCCGAATTCTGAACGGTCTTCGCCGGCTGCCGGTTCGGGGGGTGCCCGGGGGGCGGCGGCGCCCCAGGCGCTGCTGCGTTACCTGTTGGAGTCTGATGACGCCCGGCGAAGAGCACGTGAAGAAGGAATTGAAAACCTGCTGGTCGAGCCGTTGACCGCAAAGGTGGCACGAAAAATCCTCGAATTCGCCGTGGCCCCCGGGCCGGTTTCGCGTGCGGAGTTGACCGAAAAGCTCGATGCCGAAGAGGCCCGTCTGCTGGAAGAGATCCGTCTGCCTGCCCATGAGGTGTTCGGCGAGGATCTTGATGCCCTGTTTGCCGAGTGCCGGGCGGGGGTGCAGCGCGGCGGCCAGAAGCGCCGACGGCTCGAGCTGATGCAGCGCATCCATGACGCTGAAAAAAAGGGAGATACCGAAGCAATTGCCCGTCTGACCCTTGAGTTGCGCGAATTGCGGCGGGGAGACAGCGGCAAAATCGAATAAATGGATTACAATGTATAAAAAGCTTGAGTTGTTCCGCAGTCGGACAACAATTCGGCATGGCGTTTCCAAACCATGCAGTTCGCAATCCATCCGCGACTGTCATTGGTCTCAAGATATTGACGACAGGTTCTATATCAACCCTGGTGCGTGAGAAAGCAAGCGGGGCACTGCCCTCTTCCGGATTCTCGCGGATCAAGGATCAAAGAGCGCAAGGGGAGATTGGTCGGAATGTCCAAAAAAACCAAAATCGATGAAGTACAGCAGTTGATCGACCTCGGTCGCGAAAAGGGGTTTCTGACTTACGATGAAGTCAATGACCTGCTGCCGGCCGACATGGTGTCGTCCGAGCAGATCGACGATGTCATGAGCATGTTCGGTGAGCTTGACATCGAGATTGTCGATTCGGAGCAGAAAATCCCGCTGCCCAAGGATCGCGGCCTCGAGGACGAAGAAGAAGAGAGCGAGGGGGGCAGCGAAGAAAGTGAACCCGACCTCGAAGCCGAACTTGGCCGGACCAGTGATCCGGTGCGGATGTACTTGCGCGAAATGGGACAGGTCAGTTTGCTGACCCGCGAGGGAGAAGTCGAGATCGCCAAGCGCATCGAAGAAGGTGAAGCGCTGGTGACGCGGGTGATTCTGCGCACGCCCATCGCCTTCAAGGAAGTGATTTCCCTGGGTGAGCGGCTCGAAAAGGGCACCATCGGCGTCGCCGAGATCACCAAGGAATACGAGGAGGAAGAGGGCAGCGAGCAGGAGGAAAAACAGCGCGACCGCATTCTGGAAATCATCGATCGCATCCGTGCCCTGGACGACACCTTCATGGAGATCCGCGAGCAGCTGACCAAAGAGATCTCAATGCCGGAGCGCGAAGAACTCGAGGCGCGCGCGGCGCAACTCAAGGCCGATGTGTTTGAACTGCTCAAGCAGATTCGCCTTAAGGACCATCAGGTCGGCAAGATCGTCGACCGTCTCAAACAATTGGCGTCCCAGGTGAAAAAGGGGATGGCCGAGATCAATGCCTGCGAGCGTGAACTGGGGCGGCCGCGCGAAGAGCTGGAGAAGCTTCTTCTGCGCATGCGCGAGAGTGATGAAAACGCCCATGCTGTTGCCGCCGAAATCGGAGTCGACATCGGTACTCTGCTGTCGGTGGAGAAGCGTCTCAAAGCCGCGCTTCGCAAGTTCGAGAGGGTCGAGGAGGAGTCGGGCTTCATGCCTGAGGAACTGCTTGAAGCTCTCAAAGATGTGCAGAAGGGTGAATTTCGTGCCAAGATGGCCAAAAGCGAACTGGTGGAAGCCAACCTGCGGCTGGTGGTCTCCATTGCCAAAAAGTACACCAACCGTGGCCTGCAGTTCCTCGATCTGATTCAGGAGGGCAACATCGGGTTGATGAAGGCGGTGGACAAGTTCGAATATCAGCGCGGCTACAAGTTCTCCACCTACGCCACCTGGTGGATCCGGCAGGCCATCACGCGCGCCATCGCCGATCAGGCCCGGACCATCCGTATTCCGGTGCACATGATCGAAACGATCAACAAGCTGATCCGCACCAGCCGTCAACTGGTCCAGGAGATGGGGCGCGAGCCCACGCCGGAAGAGATTGCGGAGCGCATGGAGCTGCCGCTGGAAAAGGTGCGGCGCGTTCTGAAAATCGCCAAGGAGCCCATCAGCCTCGAGACGCCCATCGGTGAGGAGGAGGATTCCTCTCTTGGCGATTTCATCGAGGACAAAGCCGTTGTTTCGCCGGTGGAGGCGGTCATCAAAGGCAACCTGTCGGATCAGACCGCGCGGGTGCTCTCCACCCTGACGCCGCGTGAAGAAAAGGTGCTGCGCATGCGATTCGGCATCGGCGAAAAGTCAGATCATACGCTGGAGGAAGTGGGGCAGGACTTCAACGTCACCCGCGAGCGGATCCGGCAGATCGAAGCCAAGGCGCTGCGCAAGCTGCGCCACCCGAGCCGCTCCAAGCGTCTCAAGAGTTTTGTGGAGTATTGAAAAATCCGGAAAAAATCTTGACATGAAAAACCTGGAGTCATAATCTAAAAGGCTGAGTCTTTAAAAAGGGCCTATAGCTCAGTTGGTAGAGCCACCGGCTCATAACCGGTTCGTCCCAGGTTCGAATCCTGGTGGGCCCACCACCGGACAGTGAATGAGATCGATACGCCTCATGAAAACATAACCGCAAGCCTGGCTTGCCGAGAGTGCAACCGCGAAACCAAAGTTGCACTCTTTTTTTTTCACGAACGCAGAAAATGAGAAAAAAGCAGAAATTTCCAAGAGTTCAAGATGTTGTTGGCTTTATGAACCGGGTCGCGCCGCCCGCTTTGGCGGAATCCTGGGACAATGTCGGTCTGCAGCTTGGCGACCCCGCAGCCGAGGTGCGCCGCCTGCTGGTGGCACTTGATCCGGAAGATTCCGTTATCGAGGAGGCCATTGCTCACGACGCCACCCTGATTGTCAGTCATCACCCGTTGATTTTCCGCCCGTTGCAGGGGGTGGTCGCAACTGAAGCAACGGGAAGGAGGCTGCTGCGGGCGGCTCAGGCCGGAACAGCGATTTTCTGCGCCCACACAAATCTCGACCGGGCGCGCGACGGTCTCAATGACTGGCTCGCTCAGGCCTTTGAGTTGCACGATGTCGCCGTATTGCAGCCGGGGAGCGACGATGAACTGTTCAAGCTGGTGGTTTTTGTGCCGAGTGGGCATGAAGAGCAGGTCTCCGATGCGATTTTCCAGGCAGGGGCGGGAAATATCGGCGAGTATGACCAATGCTCTTTCCGTGCGGAGGGCACGGGGACGTTTCGCCCCGGTGCGGCGGCCAATCCTTTCATCGGGCAGAGCGGCCGGCGTGAAACGGTTTCGGAGTTGCGCCTTGAAACCGTTGTGCCGCGCGAATATCTGACACGGGTGCTGCAGAAGATGATCAAGGCGCACCCCTACGAGGAACCCGCCTATGACCTGATTTCCCTGCGGAATCGCAGGAGCGACGTGGGACTGGGAAGGATCGGGCGTCTTTCTGAAGCGCTGCCCCTTGACGTATTTGCCCGGCAGGTTGCGCAAGGACTGCGGACCGAAAAGGTTCGAGTGGTAGGAAGCGCCGACCGCGCCGTCTCCAGGGTGGCCGTATGCGGAGGGAGCGGCGCTTCCCTGATCGGCGAAGCCGCGCGTCAGGGCGCCGATGTTCTGGTAACCGGAGACATCAAGTACCATGAGGCGCGCCAGGCCCAGGAGCAGAATCTCTGCCTGATCGACGCCGGTCATTTCGCCAGTGAACGTGTCATGGTAGCGCACCTGGCCCAAGTACTGCGTGACGAGGCCGACAAGCAGGGATGGAACATCGAAATTTTGGAAGCACAGGGGGAGAGTGAACCGTTTCGGTTCGTGTAGCTCCCCTTTTTTTATTTCAGGACTCGGAACGGTGTCCGCGGCTGCGGACACTTCAAACCCAAGCAACGGGAAGGATCGGAATGGAAGGATCGGACGTTCAGCAACAGTTACAGGTGCTCAGGGATCTTCAGCGAATCGATACGCATTCTTACGAAGCCAGGCAGCAACGCCAGGAACTCGAAAACGAGCTGGCTGAGCTGGAGCGCGAGGGCGAGCAGGTCCGTGCCGTGGTGACGGAACTTGGGGATGCGCTGGAGGCCCTTGAAAACGAGCGCGGTGAACTCGCACGGGAGCTGGAACAGGAGCGTGAAAATGTCGTCAAGGCGGAGGAACGGCTGCCTGCCATCAAGACCCAGAAAGAGTATGTAGCCGTTCTCAAGGAGGTCGATACCGCCAAGAAAAACGTTCGCGATCTCGAGCAGCGCATTGCCGGCAAGAGTGAAGAGATCGATCGCCTGGCGCAGGAAAAACAGGAGAAGGACGAAGAACTGGCTGCCCAGGAAGACAAGGTCTCCGAGCGCAAAAACGATATCGACGAGCAGTTGCGGCAGATTGAAACAGCGCTGTCGTCAAGAGAGGATGAGCGCAAGGCGCTGTTCGATCGCCTGCCCAGAATGCTGGGGAAGCGCTATCAGATGCTGGTGGACCGACGTGCCGGACTCGCCGTGGTCGAAGCGCGTGGCGGAGCCTGTCTCGGCTGCAATATGCAGCTCCCGCCGCAGGCATTCAACGAGTTGTTCCGTAACGACGAAGTGATGACCTGTCCTCATTGCAACCGCATTATCTACCTTGATCCGGAAACGCCGGGACAGGGCTGATCGATTTCTGCAATGGCCGAAGAAGCACAGGTGATCGCCGCCTGTCATGCCTGACGGCATGATGGGGGGAGGAAAGTCCGGGCTCCGCAGGGCGCGATGGTTCCTAACGGGAACCGGGGGCGACCCCAGGGAAAGTGCCACAGAAAGCAAACCGCCTGCTGAAGCCCCGGCTGAGGCAGGTAAGGGTGAAAGGGTGAGGTAAGAGCTCACCAGTGTCGGTGGCGACATCGGCAGCTCGGTAAACCCCATCGGGAGCAAGACCGAATAGAGGAGCGTTTGAGGGCGGCCCGCCCGAAGCTCCCGGGTCTGGTCGCTTGAGGCCGTCGGCAACGGCGGTCCTAGATGAATGATCACCACCTCGCACCGGGCGACCGGGGCGGGGGACAGAACCCGGCTTATGGGCTTCTTCGGCCATTTTATTTTGCGCCGCCGGTGCTTGGCGCAAGGGTGATGCTATTGAATTCTGTCGATGCATTCGCGCATGATGCGCAGGTATGGGAGTCCGGTCTGGCCGGGCTGCGATCCGATTGGACTAATCTCGCGGAGGATGAGAAAATCTGGATCGTCACACGTCTCGATGCCATCGAACGCCTGCAACAGGGATTGCATCGGCTTTTCGCCGAGGGTAATGGCGAGGGTCATTGTCGGCGGTGCGAAGGTCTCTGCTGTGGCCATGGCAAGCATCACGTCACCCTGGTCAATCTGCTGTTTTTCATTGCCCGCGACAATGATCCGCCATCGCCCGATTTCTCGGCTACCTGCCCCATGCTGGCTGCCGACGGCTGCCGTCTCTCTCCCGGGGTTCGTCCCTTCAACTGCGTCACTTTTGCCTGCGACCCTGTGGAAGAAGACATGGGGTCGGATGCGCGCGCCGCCTTTTACGACGCCGAGCGCACCCTGCGCCACCTCTATGACGAGTTCGCACGGCGCTATGCGGGCGCAGGCATGCGTGGTTTTCTCCTGGCCCGGGCCCGCCTCGGCAGCGGCTCATCCTTGCGACGTCTTGATATCTCTCCGGCAAAGACCGGTATCTGATCCCGAAGGAGGCTTCACTCCATGGATATTTCCTTTAAACGCGACAACGGCCCGGTCGATGAACTGATTCGTCAGCTCATGGATCTGGTGGGTGTGCACAATCCGGCACTTATTCGCGAGATGATCCTCAGCGCCCTCAAGGCCGGCCATGAAATCGATTATCCCGCAGACCTCAAGCTGATGCGTACCACCATGAAGGAGATGCGCTATACCAGCAAGGTCTTCCGCCCCTATCGCAAGCGGCGTAAAGTGACCATTTTTGGATCCGCCCGCACCGAGCCCGAAGCGCCGATCTACCAGAAATGTGTGCAATTCTCCCGCATGCTGGCCGAGCGAGACTACATGGTCATTACCGGCGGCGGGGGAGGGATCATGCAGGCCGGAAACGAAGGCGCCGGCGCGGAAAACAGCTTTGCCGTCAATATCCGGCTGCCCTTCGAGCAGGAAACCAACCCGGTCATGTCCAAGGACGACAAGGTCTTGACCTACAAGTATTTTTTCAACCGCAAGGTGGCCTTTCTCAAGGAGGCTAATGCGGTGGCCCTGTTTCCGGGCGGATTCGGGACCCTCGACGAAGCGATGGAGACCCTGACGCTGATCCAGACCGGCAAGAACCCGCCCGTGCCGTTGGTTCTCATCGATAACGACGCCGGCGACTATTGGGGGCCCTGGTTCGATTTCGTCAAGAAGACCCTTTATGCCAAGGGGATGATCTCCGGCGAGGACTTCTCCCTGTTCACCATTACCTCCGATCCCGAGGAGGCGGTGAAGGTGATCGATGACTTCTACCGGATCTACCACTCCAGCCGTTTTATCGGCGATACCCTGGTGATCCGTCTCAACCGGAGTCTGAGTGAAGACGATGTCAAAACCCTCGGCGAGGAATTCGGTGAAATCATTCAGCCCGGCGGACGTCTGGACCTCGGAGCTGCGTTTCCGGAGGAGAAAGACGAACCCGACCTGTTTCATCTCCCGCGCTTGAGCTTTCCTTTCAGTCAACGCAATTTCGGATTGCTCAAGGCCTTTATCCGGCGCATCAACTCCTTCTGACCTCTGTCTCCGCTTGACAGTACGCGGGGGGCTGGTAGCTTTATGAAATCCGCGACTTGAACGCTTTCCCCCTGGGATGGTTGTGTCCGCCCTGCCGGCACGATCAAGCCGAACGCGAAGGAGAACGCCATGAAACGCTTGCTCATCATTGCTCTGGTGCTTTTTTTCCTGCCGGGATGTCAGTCCGAACCGGATCAGACAGGTGAGGGTGCCTCCGGTCAGACAAGGTTTGTGACCATCGGCACGGGTGGTGTCACCGGCGTGTATTATCCTGTCGGCGGCGCCATCAGCAAGCTGATCAACCAGAAGCGCGATCAGTACAATGTGCGTACGACGGTGGAATCCACCGGTGGCTCGGTGTTCAATGTCAATGCATTGATGAACGGCGACATTGAACTCGGCGTGGTGCAGTCCGACCTTCAGTATCAGGCTCTCAAAGGCCTTGGCGAGTGGGAAGGGCGGCCGCAGAAGAAGCTTCGCGCCATGTTTGCCCTGCATCCGGAGGCCGTGACTATTCTGGCCGCGGCTGACGCGGGGATTGATGGCGTGCAGGATCTCAAGGGCAAGATCGTCAACATCGGGGCTCCGGGGACCGGCCAGCGTGTCAATGCCCTCGATCTGTTTGCCGTGGCGGGGATCAATCCCGATACCGATCTCAGGGCCGAGGGGATCAAGCCGGCCGAAGCCGCAGGCATGCTTCAGGACGGCCGCATCGATGCCTATTTCTACACGGTGGGCCACCCGAACGGCTCCATCAAGGAGGCGGCTGCCGGAACCCGCAAGGTTAAATTCGTGCCGGTGGCCGAACGCTATATCCGGGAACTGGTCGAAAAGCTGCCTTTCTACGCGCCCGCCGATATTCCGGTTGAACCCTATCCCGGCGTCGCCAATGAAGCGCCGGTTCCCACCTATGGCGTCAAAGCGACCATCTGCACCTCGGCCGATGTGCCTGAAGATCTGATCTATCTGCTGACCCGCGAAGTGTTTGAAAATCTTGAAAACCTCACCACCCTGCATCCGGCTTTGGCCGGCCTGACGCAGGAGAACATGCTCCAGGGCCTTTCCGCGCCGCTGCATCCGGGCGCTGAAAAATACTTTCGTGAAGTGGGCCTGATCGAATAAGGTCTACCACGCTTTTTCAGCACCCGATCGATACCGGAGACCTTCTTCGACGGCAGGGAGCAGTGCATGGTGCATCAGGATAAGACCGTTTCGGATGAGGGCCTTGTCGCCGCTCAGCGGCTCAAGGAGGAGGAAGAGCTCGGACTGCGGCGGCCGCAGGGGCCGATCCGCTATGCAGTGCCGGTGATTGCGCTGTGCTGGTCGCTTTTTCAGCTCTCACTGTCCAGTTGGCTGCTGCTCGATTCCACCTATATCCGTTCCATACACCTTGCCTTTGGCCTCGCCATCGTTTTTCTGTCCTACCCGACCCTCAAGCGCGATGTCACCATTCCCGGTCTGCGCTGGCTGGGGGAAAAGCACACCATCCCCTGGCCCGATCTGATCATCGCTCTGCTTGCGGCCGGTGCCGCGCTCTATATCGTTCTTGATTACGAAGGGATCGCCAATCGTGTCGGGCGCCCCAACACGCGCGACCTGGTGATCGGTATCTTCCTGGTGGTGGTTCTGCTCGATGCGGCACGACGGGTCATCGGCCCCGCGCTGCCGGTGATTGCCATCGTGTTTACCTGTTACGCCTTTTTCGGCCCTTACATGCCTGATTTCCTGGCGTTCAAGGGGGTGAGCATCGAGCGCTACGTCAGCCAGATCGCTCTGACCACCGAGGGGATTTTCGGTATTCCTATCGGGGTTTCGGCGCGTATCGTCTTTCTTTTCGTGCTGCTTGGTTCCATGCTCGACAAAGCGGGGGCGGGCAAGTTTTTTATCGATCTGTCGATGGCACTCCTGGGGCGTTTCAAAGGCGGCCCGGCCAAGGCCGCGGTGCTGGCAAGCGGCATGACCGGCATGGTATCCGGCTCCTCCATCGCCAACGTCGTCACCACCGGAACGTTCACCATTCCGCTGATGAAAAAGGTCGGCTACCCGCCCAAGAAGGCGGCAGCCATCGAAGTGGCGGTCTCCACCAACGGACAACTGATGCCGCCGATCATGGGGGCGGCGGCCTTCATTATCGCCGAGTATGTCAACGTGGCTTACATCGAGGTGATCAAGGCGGCGGCTATTCCGGCCTTCGCGTCCTATTTCGCGCTGTTCTACCTGACTCACCTCGAAGCTTCCAAACTCGGCATGAAGGGGCTGAGCAAGGCGGATCTGCCGCAGTTCTTTCAGGTACTGCGCAACGGCCTGCACTACCTGGTGCCGATCCTGCTGCTGCTCTACGAACTGATCATCCCGCGGCACTCTCCCGATCTGGCGGCCTATCGCGCGATTCTTGTGCTGGCGGTGATCATGGTGTTTCAGCATCCCATCAAGGCGCGCATCTGGGGCGGCGACATGGGGGAAGCCTGGCGGCAGGGTTTATTCGATATCATCAACGGCATGATCGCCGGCGCGCGCAACATGGTGAGCGTGGCGGTGGCCACTGCTGCAGCAGGGATCATCGTCGGGGTGGTGACCATGGGGCTCGGCGGCCTGATCACCAACATCATCGACACCCTGAGCCAGGGCAATCTCTTCCTGATGCTGTTGATTACCGCCATTGCCAGCCTGATCCTCGGCATGGGGCTGCCGACCACCGCCAATTACATCGTTATGGCCTCGCTGACGGCTCCGGCGCTGGTGACCATTGCACACGGGCAGGGGTTTCTCGTGCCGTTGATCGCTGCTCATCTGTTCGTTTTCTATTTCGGCATATTGGCCGACGATACGCCGCCGGTAGGACTTGCGGCCTATGCGGCCAGCGCCATTGCCCGCTCCGACCCCATCCCCACCGGGATTCAGGGTTTCATGTACGATATCCGCACCGCGGTGCTGCCGTTCATGTTCATCTTTAACACGGATATGTTGCTGATCGGGATCGACAGCTTTCCGCTGGCCATCTATATCTTTTTCATGACCTGTATCGGTGCATTTGCCTTCGCTGCCGCGACGCAGGGCTGGTTCCTGATCCGTCTGCGCTGGTATGAGCTTTTGCTGCTGCTGGGAGTGGCGGCCATCATGTTCCGTCCGGGATTTTTTGCCCATTATATCGGCATCAACAACCATTATCTGAGTTATCTCGTAGGGCTGACTCTCTACCTGGGAGTCATGGCCCTGCAGAAGCTGCGCGGTGGAAAAACACCGCACAGCGCCTGAGCCGTCGGGAGGCGCGTCATGATTCCTCGATACAGCACCATCGTCTATGCCACTGACCTGTCGGATAACGCCGCTCACGCTTTCCGGCATGCGGTGAGCCTGGCCCGCGCACATGACGGCGTCATTCACATTCTGCATGTCCTGCCGGAAGTGGAGTCGGCGGTGATGAACTATGTCTCGACCGTGATGGGGCCGGACCAGCTCGCCGATATGGAGCTGGGGCACAAGGATGAGGTGCGCAAGCTGATTGAACAGCGGCTGAAACAGTTTGCCGAAGATGAATTGAAGGATCATCCTGAAGATCTTGGCCGGGTCACCGAAGTTCATGTGCGGCACGGACAGGCGGTGGGAACGATTCTGACTCTGGCCCGTGAACTCGATGCCGACCTGATCGTCATGGGGACTCATGGCAAAGGTCGGCTGCACTACACTTTTCTTGGCAGCGTCGCGGAGAAAGTGCTGCACCGGGCCAAGCGCCCGGTTCTGGCGGTTCCGATTTTGACCTGAGTCTGCCGATGGTTTAGGGGCGCGTTTTTGGAGTTCGGAAAGTTTTACATGAAGTGTCGCATTTCTTTACGCTTTTTGATGGGCTGATTTTTTGTTTTTCCGCAACTGGTTGAATAATCGTCAAAAATCTAATTGGCACACAAGATGCTGAAAATGCAGTGAATGATACACTTTATTTGAGACGAGGGATTTTCATGACTAAAAAAACGGGTTTGTTTTTGCTATTTGCCTGGTTCTGTCTTGTGCCGTTTCAGGCCTCGGCTTTTATCATAGACAATAAGGACGAGGCCTGGGTCGAAAAGGTCGGTTTATGGCCGTCCAGCACGTATGAAAAGAATGAATATTATGGTGACGATTATCTGCACGATCAGAATGTGGGGGATGAAAGCAAGAGCTTCTCCTTTCTGCCCAGCGAAGTGCCTGATTTTGTTGCAGGTGAATACCTGATTGATCTGTGGTGGACTGACCACAACAATCGGGCCAGCAACGTGCCGGTGAGTATTTTTGATGGTCTGGGCACAACCTATACCCTGACCGTGAATCAGAAGACCAATGGCGGGCAGTGGAATTTTCTGGGACGCTTCATGCTGTGGGACGACAGCAGGGTGACGCTGGGGACAAACGTGAATGGTTATGTGATTGCCGATGCGGCCCAGTTTACTCCCGTGCCTGAGCCGGGAACTTTTGCTCTGCTCGGAGCAGGGATGGCGGGCGCCTGGTTTTTCAACCGTCGCAGATCCCGCTAAGCTGGACTGCGGAAGTTTGAAATAAGAGGAAAAAAAGGATGCCCGGATTTAATCCGGCATCCTTTTTTTCTGCAAGACATCGATTTTTTATGGCAAGCGCAAGGTTTGCGGATTTAAGGTAAAACGCGCCATCAACTGGCGCAGTTCATGTCCCTGAGAGGCCAGATCCTGTGCCGCCGCTGCGCTCTGTTCCGCAGAAGCGGTGGTTTTCTGCGTCACGTTTTCGATCTGCCCCAGGCTTAGAGTAACCTGTTGAATTCCCTCGGCCTGCTCGCTGGTGGCGGCCGCAATTTCATCCGTCAGTTTGTTTACTTCCATAATGCCGGTCACAATTTCACCAAAAGCGTTCTGGGTATTCTCGGCGATCTGCATTCCTGTTTGAGTGCGATTGATGGTTTCGACGATTAATTCGGCTGTCTCCCCCGCGGCTTTTGAGCAGCGCGAGGCGAGATTGCGGACCTCTTCCGCTACGACTGCGAACCCTTTGCCATGCTGCCCTGCACGAGCTGCCTCGACCGCGGCGTTCAGAGCCAGCAGGTTGGTTTGGAAAGCGATCTCATCGATGGTTTTGATGATCTTTTCGATGTTGGCACCCGCCTCGCTGATATTGCCGATCGCATGAACCATCTCTTCCATCTGCGTTCGCCCCTGCCCGGCGGCTAGATTGGCTTTGTCGCTCAAGCGGCTGGCTTCGGCGGCGTTTTCAGCGTTGACCTTGGTCTGGCTGCCGATCTGGTTCATGGTGGCGGAGATCTCCTGCACCGACGCCGCCTGCTCGGTGGCACCCTGCGAAAGCTCCTGTCCGGAGTCGGAAACCTGTGAGGCCCCTTCAGCGATAAGGACTGAAGCCTTGTCGATGCGAGACAGGACCAATTGGAAGTCTTGGGAGAGTTTGAGCAGCGAGGTGCGAATCTGGTCCTGGTCGTCATGGGGGTGAATCTCGGAGGTCAGATCCCCCTGTGCCATTTTTCGCAATACCGCCACGACTTCGCTCTGCAGTGAAGCGGCCAGGCTGTCCATCTCCCTTGCTGTTTCGCCGATCTCGTCGCGCTGAGTCATGTTCAGCGGATCGATGGGGTGCCCCATGGCCATTTTCGACATGGCGTGGCGGACTTTGAGCATTGGACGTCGCACCTGGGCGCCGAGAAGGAAAAAAACCGCCAGAGTCGCAATTATCAATCCCACCACGCCGGTACCGATGCCGGTGACCAGGCTGCGTGAATGAGCCGATGCGACGGTGTTTGTCATGCCGGCAATCGCGGCATGAATGTCGCTGACATCGTACCGGACAAACAACACTCCGGCCAGATCCCCTTTGCGGCTGTCAACGTGGCAGCGCAGGCAGTCCGCGCTCATGTAGTGCCCTCGGGCCAGAAAAAGTGAAGTGTCATTTTCGTTTTCGGTCAGATTTTCTCCTTGCGCCACAACCGACTTGAAAAGGCCTTGTTCCATGTTTTGCCGGCTGTCTGAACCGAGACTGCTGTTGACGATACGGCCATCGGGATCGGTCAGGCCGATCTCTTCAACTCCCGGCAACTGACCGAGATCAGTGAGAAGAGCCTGAAAAACGACCATTTCTCCTCGCTCGAGAGATCCCTTGGCACCGGTTTCAAAACTGGCGAAGACGTTGCGGGCCTGATTCATCCCGGCCTTTTTCAGGGCGTCGGTCCCTTCCTGGGAAATCCGGTTGAATAAAAGGCCCATCTGCTGGGTGGACAGCAAAGTGCTCAGTCCGAATGTCGCCAGCAGCACCAGAGCGAGGACGCAACCCACCTTGAGTTGAATATTCATGCGCATGACGTATTTTCCCTTCGCGGTCAAACTGAAAAATTGCCTTCTTCGTTAAGCCTGAAGAAGGAAAAGTGCGGATCCCTGGCGAATTCAGGGCGGGTGCAGCCGGCACAGACGCTGCGCCCGCGGATGCACCAGTTGACGCCGCCATTCCAGCCCCTGAGAGAGCAGTCGGACTGAGTGACCACCCCCTGGCAGCCCAGGTTGAACAGGCAGCCCTCCTCCCCGAGGGTTTTGGCGAAGTGCTTTTTCTGATACTGAGCGAAAAAGGGACACTGCTCGTGGAGAAGGTGGTTATAGTAGGCTTTGGGGCGCCTGAACTCATCCAATTCGGGAATGCCGGTTTTAAGGACCTGTACGACAGTGCCGACGATCCAGGCCGGATGGGCCGGGCACCCCGGCAGATGGATTAATGGACGTTTGATTCCTGCCTCTTTAAGAGCCTGCTCCACCGCTGCAGCGCCGGTCAGATTGGGAGGCGCGGCGGGGATGCCGCCGAACGCCGAGCAGGTTCCGACGCTGACGACCGCTTGGGCCTGTTGAGATGCCCGAGCGAGCAGATCGTAAAAATTTTCATGTCCGATTTTACACGCGCTTTTCATGCCCAGCGGCACGGCGCCTTCGACGGCCAGGATGAATTCACCGCTTTCAATGGCATTCTCAATGGCCTCCAGCGCGCTGGGGCCGGTGGCCGCGGAAAGTGTCTGGTGGAAATAGAGCGATAGATAGCGCGTGATCAGTTCCGCCGGTCCGGGGCTTTCACTGTTGAGCAGACTGACCGAGCAGCCGGAGCAGGATTGTCCCTGCAGCCACAGCAGGGGCGCCCGCCCTGTTGCCATCTCTTCGAGAGCATCGGCGAAGCGGGGCAGAAAGGCAGGGTCAAGACCGCTTGCGGCCAGCAGGATGCCGGCGTCCTTGAGGAAGGTTCTGCGGCTGATTTTCATCGTGGGTTTTCTCCTTGGCGACAATCAGTGAACGGCACAGGCGATGCAGGGGTCAAATGCGCGCACGGTGCGGGCCACTTCGATTCCGCGATATTCAGGATTGATTTTCACTCCCGCGAGGGCAGCTTCAACAGGGCCGGGTTCTTCTGCCGTGGCGCGTGGTGAAAAATTCCAGGTGCTGGGCACGACACACTGGTAACGCTCAATACGGTTTGAGGATATTGAAACCCAGTGCCCCAGCGCGCCGCGCGGGGCTTCGATCAACCCCTCTCCTTGTCCCTGTGTTTTTCGTTCATAGGGGCCGACCCCCGTCTGCCCCGTCTGAAGAGCGTCGAGCCAATGCTCCATCCGTTGTGCGACAAGGGCTGTTTCAATAGCGCGTGCGGCATGACGGCCAAGAGTGCTGACCAGGTGCTTGCGGCTGAGCCCGGTTTCAGTGAGAAAGTCCCGCAGGGTGCCGGCGACCTCGGCATTTCCTGCCGCTTCAGCGACCAGCAGGCGCGCCAGGGGACCGACTTCCAGGCAGTGACCGTCGTATACAGGGGCTTTCAGCCAGGAATAGGCGCCTTGTTTATCGGGGGCCGGTTCAAGTCGACCTTTCGAAGGATGGGCCGGCGTGCTGTCGCGGTAGTAGCTCGAGGCGGTAGTTTCGCTGATCAGGTCGGTATCAAGCGGACGCAGGGTGCCATCCATCAAAACTCCCGAGGGGAGCCAGTTGCTGCGCTGTTCATCAAAGACGCCGTAGGAGAGGAAACGTCCCACGCCCTGACCCTCGCCAGCGTATTGGGGAAACAGTCGTGCCACCTGAAGAACGTCGGGCAGGTAGGTGTTGTTAATGAATCGCTGTACCCGCCGCAGGCGCGTGCGGAAGTTCTCCAGCACCTGCGGACCGGTGTCGCAGGTGACGCCGCCCGGCACGATGGTGGCGGCGTGCGGCATCTTCCCTCCCAGCAGTGCCGCCATGCGATGAGTTTCCTGGCGGATATCCAGGGCTTCGACATAATGGCGGATGGCATTGAGGTTCCAGGCCGGATCGGCGGCGTAGTCGCCCGGCAGTTTGGGAAGCAGCGGCGCTGCCGGCAGCACGCGGTTGGACAGGGTTTCATTGCGCGCCCAGGCCTGAAGTTCTTTCAGGACCGGGTCATCGGTGGTCTGTTCGAGCAGCGCCTCGACCTGGACGAAATCAAGAGCCGAAAGGTGGTAGAAGTGCAGAATGTGACTCTGAAGGAAATTGGCCCCGAGAATCAGGTTGCGCAGGTAGCGGCCATTGGCGGGAACGGTCAGATTCAAAGCCGATTCGATGGCGCGGCAGGAGGCGATGGCATGGCTGACGGGGCAGACTCCGCAGATACGTTGTGTGATGACCGGCGCATCGAGGGGATCGCGCCCCTGCAGAAGCGCTTCAAATCCACGGAACATCTCGCCCATGCTCCAGGCCTCCACAACTTTTCCCTGTGCAATACGCGTTTCAATGCGTAAATGCCCTTCGATACGTGTGATGGGATCAAGAACGATTTTTGCCACCTGTGCCCCCTCGTTTGCAATCTGGCCGGTTATTATTTTGCTCTCTCTTGGTCGCGTTCCCGTCCGGATGACGATACGCTTAAAGTCATTCCCCTCTTCCCGATATATTTTGAAAACAGGACTGTATACGGCAACAAGTGCGCCAATTGAAAATTGTTAATGATTTATTTTTTAGTCCAGTAAACAACTGTTTGATTCTTAAGGGAAAAAAGATTTGAGAAAAGCTTGTTTTTTGAATCGGGCGGGGCGAAAATGAGAATTTCTCTATCTCAGGAAACGATATTCTACTGAGGCGAGTCATAATTATGACGCGTGTCCGATTCTTGACATTGAGATGGCCGTGTTTCTAACATGATCAGGATTTTCTCTTGCTGTGCGTGTTCCGGAGCTGTGATTCGGTTATCTCTGTTTACCTCGCGTCGCAGTTGAGCAACCTGTGGTTAAAGAAAAATATGGATCTGCATGTATCTTGATTATTTCGGCCTCAAAGAGGCGCCCTTTTCCATCGCCCCCGACCCGCGCTACCTGTTTATGAGCGAACGTCATCGCGAGGCGCTGGCTCATCTGGTTTACGGGATTCGCGGCGAAGGTGCGTTCGTGCTGCTGACCGGCGAGGTCGGCACCGGCAAAACTACGGTGTGCCGCTGCCTGCTGGAGCAACTCCCCGAAGATTGCGAATCCGCCTTTATTCTGAACCCCCGCGTCACCACCAGCGAACTGCTGGCCACCCTGTGCGACGAACTGCAGATCCGCTATCCGGAAGGCAACCAGAGCAACAAGGTGTTCATCGATCGCATCAATGCCCGGCTGCTCGAAAACCATGCCGCCGGCCGGCAGACGGTGCTGATTATCGATGAGGCGCAGAATCTCGATTTCGACGTTCTGGAGCAGCTGCGCCTTCTCACCAACCTTGAAACCAACCAACGCAAATTGCTGCAGATCATCCTGCTGGGCCAGCCTGAATTTCTTGAGATGCTCGACCAGCCGCGGCTGCGCCAGCTGGCCCAGCGCATCAGCGCCCGATATCATCTGACGCCGCTGACCTGTGACGAAATGGTCGGCTACGTGCACCATCGTCTGCGGGTGGCGGGGCTGCCCCGCGGCGGACTCGATCTTTTCCCGCCGCCGATTCTGCGGCGCCTGCATCGCTTGAGCGGTGGAATCCCCCGCCTGGTGAATCTCTTGTGCGACCGAGCGCTGCTGGGGGTCTATGCCCGGGAACGATCCCGGGTCGATCGCGCAATCCTTTCGCAGGCGGCGCGTGAAATTTTCGGAGGGGAAGTTCGTCAGGCCGGAAAGCGTGCCGTTCGGGCGGCTGTCTTCGCGCTGCTGTTTGTGGCCATCGCAGGCGCGGGGTTTTATTCTTTAAAATCCTGGTGGGTCGCAGAACCTTCCCGCTCTGTCGCTTCCGTTGAGAACCGGGATGATTCTGAACCGGAGAAAAAACCTGTTGATGAGAGGCATCAGGCCCAGGAACAGGCCGGATTCTCCCCCCTGGTCGTTCCTGAAGTTCGTGGTGACCTTGAAGCTTTTGAGCGATTGTTTGCCGCCTGGGGCCTGCCCGGCGTATCGGTCGACCAGAGCAGGGCTTGTGAAACGGCCGCGCTGCACGGCCTCAGCTGCTTGAGCGATCGCGGCACCCTGCATGCCCTGGCGCGACTGGATCGTCCGGCGGTTCTGACTCTTTATCGAGATGACGGTGGAATTTTCTACGCAGCGCTGGTCGAACTGGGTGAGAATTGGGCCGTTGTGGATGTGGCGGGGGAGTCCGTCAAGGTGGGGCTGCCGGCATTGGAGCGCCGCTGGCTTGGAGAGTTTGTGCTGTTCTGGCGTCCGCCGCCCGGCTACCGCGGCAATCTGCGCCCCGGAGATGAGGATCCGTTCGTCTCCTGGCTTGATGCCGGGCTTTCGCGCGCCGAAGGGTGGGCACCTGTTCTGGAGGGACGCACCCGGTATGATGCCCGGCTGGAGCGCAGTGTCAAGCGCTTTCAGCTGTCACGCGGTCTTGACCCCGACGGGATAATCGGCAGCAAGACTCTGATTCAACTCAATTCCGCGCTGGGCGGATCGGAACCGCGGCTCAAGGCGGAGGGAAGCTGAAAATCATGTCGTTTATTCTCGATGCGTTGCGAAAATCGGACAAGAAAAGACCACAGGGGCAGGCCCCCGATCTGGGTACTGAGCATTTTGTCGCTCAGCCCCGCTCCTCCCGGCGGGGCCTGTTGATTCTGGGGATCGTTGCGGTTGTGCTCGTACTCAATGGAGCGGTATGGCTGTGGTGGACGTCCAACCCCCCTGTGCCCCCGCAATCCGGGATGCCGGCAGAAAGAGAAATTGCGCAGGCGCCTGAACCGGTGAATCCCTCTCCTCCTGCGTCTGTAAAGCCGCAGCCCCCCGCTGATAAGGCACCAACGCCTGCAACCGCTCCGCTTCCGGTTGTTGAAACGCCGGCGGCTCCTGTGATCCCCCGGCAAGCTGTCGGTCGCACACTGATTGTTCCCGACGGCGAGGACTCTGAACCAAGCCCCCTGGAAAGCTCGGTGCCTGCTTCAGAAGCTCAGGCCGCCTCTGCCCGGGAAGACGCTGAAAGAGCGGAACAATCGGTGGAAGCGGCCTTCGCCTCGACCACCACTGCCCCTGAGGAAATGGTTGACGAGGGACCGGCCGCTGTGGAGGATACCGAAGAAAAGGCGACTGTCATGACCCTGCGGGATCTGCCGTCCTCGATGCGCGCCGGGCTGCCGGATTTCTCGTTTTCTCTGCACTATTACACCGCTGAACCCTCTCAGCGCATGGTGCGCATCAACGGACGGATGCTGCGTGAAGGGCAGCTGCTGCAGGACGATCTGCTGCTGGAGGAGATTACCGCGGGCGGTGCGATCTTCAGTCACCGCGACCTGCGCTTCGAAGTGGTGCGCTATTGAGCCGTCCGGGTTGGAGTCTTCGTCTGTTCGATGTTTTGGTGGCCCGCAGGGTTCAGTGGTGGACTCCTGCCCGCCGGGTTGCGGCTCTGCTGCCGCCGCTGCTGCTGATGACGGCGATTTTCTTCGTTTCCTCCATGCCGTCCGTGCCCCGTCCAGAGGCGGCCAACCCGTTCGATTATGTGCCTCCCGCTCTGAACAACCTGCTGCATATCCCCGCCTTCGGCCTGTTGACCCTGCTGTGGCTGCGCGGGGTTGAGGCTCTTGGCTGTGGTCCGCGGGCCCGTTATTTCTGTGCTCCTGCCATTGCCTTTCTGTTCGGGGTGTTCGACGAATGGCATCAGCTGTCCGTGCCGGGGCGATATGGCTCGATTCTTGATGTTGGGTTCAATCTCCTTGGCATTCTTATCGCTTTGAGCCTCTGCGCCTGGGCTGAACGGCGGCGCGGCGCTCCGTCCTCCATCTGACAGGCAATTGCTTTCATCATCCTGGAGAATTTCACGATGGTCTTTCTTTTTGCTCATCCGCCTCAGCTTTCATCGATCAAAGAACTTCTTGCGCGCTGCGAACTGCCGCATGAAGATCTGAACCCGGAGAATATCGTGCATTTTCTCACCTGTCGGACCGAGGGCATGCTGGCCGGCGCGACGGGAATGGAGGTTCTTGGCGAGGAGGCCGTTCTGCGTCCACCGGCGGTGCAACCCGATATGCGCGGGCGCGGTATCGGCTCTCTGCTGCTGGTGCGCATCGAGAGGTTTGCCGCCATGGGGGGGGCACGTCGTTTTTTCGCGCCCAGCGGTCTCAACGATGAATATCTTCTGCAGCGCGGCTATCGTCGGGTGGAAGGGGATGAGATCCCCGAGGAGGTGCGCCGTCATGCTGTTTTTGGCGGCGACGGAGGTTCTCGCCCGTCGGCGCTGACCAAGAACCTGGTTGCGACCAAGATGCCCGCCGCCAAAAAAGCCGACCTCGCATCCGGGGAGCAGTAACTGCAGACTGGTCAAAAGGGCTTGAAATTGCACCCGAGCGGCGTTTTGTTATACTTCATGCGCTGAATGTTGCGACTCCATCACTTTTGACCGGGATGTTTTCACCCATGCCTTTTTCCCCCCAACTTGATCCGAGGTGGATCGATGCCCTGTATCAGCGCTGGCTGCAGGACCCCTCCAGTGTCGGCTCCGACTGGCAGGGCTTTTTTGAAGGTTTCGAGCTGGGCAACGAGTCGCCTTCCTGCCCCCGCACCTGCGTTGATCCCGCCTTCGCCCTGAAGCAGTCCGGGGTGCAGTCGCTGATCTACCGTTATCGCGATATCGGGCACCTGCTGGCCTGTACCGACCCCCTCGAACCCTGTCCCATCAATCATCCGCTGCTCGACCTGAGTGTCTTCGGCCTGTCGGAAGCCGATCTCGACACGGTGTTCCATACCCGCCGTTTCGTCAAGGAGCATGCCAGCCTGCGGGAGATCGTCGATCTGATGCGCGAGACCTACTGCGGCGCCGTCGGGGTCGAATTCATGCACATTCAGGACCCCGAGCAGCGCCAGTGGCTCAAAGACCGCATGGAGGGGACACGTAACCGCACCGAATTTTCAGAGCAGCGCAAATGGCTGATTCTGCAGCAGCTTCAGGAAGCGGCCCTGTTCGAAGCGTTTCTCCATCGCAAATTCCTGGGGCAGAAGCGCTTTTCGCTGGAAGGCGCCGAAACACTGATTCCGGTTCTGCACGATATCGTCACCGCCGCCAATCAGCGCGAGATCAAGGACCTGGTCCTGGGGATGGCCCATCGTGGACGGCTCAACGTCCTGGCCAACATCTTCCACAAACCGCTGGAAAACATCTTTGCCGAATTCAAGGACAATCTTGAGTACGCCTTCGTCGGAGAAGGCGACGTCAAATATCACAAGGGATTTTCCCGCGACGTCGCGCCGCTGGGACGTCACGGCATTCATCTGTCGATGGCCTCAAACCCGAGCCACCTGGAGGCGGTGGATCCAGTGGTGGAAGGCAAGGCGCGCGCACGGCAGGACTATCACGGTACGGGGGGAGACGAGGTTCTGCCGGTGCTGATTCACGGCGATGCCGCCTTTGCCGGCCAGGGCGTGGTCGCCGAGGTGCTCAACCTTTCGCAGCTGGAAGGCTACTCCACCGGCGGCACTCTTCACATCGTGCTCAACAACCAGATCGGTTTTACCACTCTGCCGCCCGAAGCGCGTTCCACCCACTATGCCACCGATGTGGCCAAGATGCTTCAGGTGCCGGTGTTCCACGTTCATGGCGAAAACCCTGAGGCCGCGGTGCATGCCGCCTCGCTGGCCCTGGACTATCGCTGCCGCTACGGGCGCGATGCGGTGATCGATCTTATCTGCTATCGCCGCCAGGGGCATAACGAAGCGGACGAGCCGGCCTTTACCCAGCCGTTGATGTACGAAAGAATCAAGGACCGGCCGCCGGTGCATGAACTCTACGCCGGGCACCTGGTTGAAGAGGGTGCGGATAAAGACCGCATCGAAACGCAGGCGCAGGAGATCGAGCAGCGCCTGGAACAGGCCCTGGAACGTAACCAGCAGCCCGCTGATGCCGGGCACGAGGGCAAATGGAGCGAAATCCAACGTGAATTCACGCTGGCGGACGACGTCGGTACAGCGGTCGATCTCGACACCCTTCACAATCTCGGGCAGCGCATTCATCAACTGCCCGAAGGATTCGAACCCCATCCCAAAATCGTCAAGTTTCTCGAGCGACGGAGCGAAGCGCTGAACGCAGGTGATGAGATCGACTGGGCGCTGGCCGAAGCGCTTTCCTTTGCCACGCTGCTGGATGAAGGGCATACGGTGCGGCTCTCCGGTCAGGATTCCCGCCGCGGCACCTTCAATCAGCGCCACGCCGCCATCGTCGACCTGAACACCGGCGAACCCTTTCTGCCGCTTGCCCAGGTGGCCGCCGAAGGGGCGGCTTTTCACTGCCACAACAGCATG
>NPID01000769.1_pt2 | contig 45469 bp, 41 predicted proteins | sample 8637491 | NCBI WGS metagenome assembly NPID01 (sample SAMN07420843, study PRJNA396082) | bioreactor metagenome | isolation source: sample BA6 brine-fed electro-methanogenic bioreactor BA | place: Japan: Kochi | collected 2016-06-14 | reverse complement strand
CTACACAAAGTGCGGAAGAACCTCAAAGCCGGGGTCAGTCCTCCGGCATGATGGTCTCGTCGTCATCCCCTTCCTGGTCCAGCAGCATAACATCGTCATCCACTTCCAGCAGGGCCAGCGCTTCCTCGTAAAACGGCTCCAGGGTCAGCACGGTGACTTCGCCCAGCCGCCCGATATTGACCGGCAGGGCGCGCCCCGCCGATTCACGGTACACCAGCACCGGAATCCCGGCGCTTTCCAGCACCCCGGCGAGGATGGCGGCCTGGGTTTCCCCGTATGCCACCGCGACCTCGATCCAGGTCTGGCCTTCTGGCCCGGGGCGTGTCATCGGTGAATCTGGCATGGCGTGCCTCACACTTTCTGTTCATCACATCGGCCGATGCCTGACAACATCTCTTGATGCTGCAAGTATAGCATGAAGTGTGGCGCAGACACCGGGCCGCACTTCGGGCTATAATGCGAGTGGTGAGAGCGAGAGGATTTCCCGCCTGGCAGGGGAAGAGAGGATGCCAACCATGAATCGCAGATATCATCATGCTGCGCTGCGGCGTGCGCTGGGACTGGCCGGGGTGATCGCGCTGGCCCTGCTGCTGATTCCCGGCGGCCTGCATGCCCAGCCATCCGCCCCGCTGGATGGCAGCTTCTCAACCAGCCTGGCCCTGCGCCGCGTGTACCCGGCGGATGCCACCCGCCAGAGTGGGCAGCTGCTCGTCCTGGCGCCGGAGGGGATCGGCGCCGACCCGCCGCCGGTGACGGCCAGCGACCAGGCCCTGCGCGTGCTGGGCTGGGGGCCGGACGGCCTGCTCTTCCTGCGCGCGGCGGATTCCGGGATGCTGGACCTCCTGCGCTATGACCCCGCCGCCGACACCGAAATCCTGCTTTCCGGGGCGCTGCCCGCCGGGCTGCGCTATGCGTATGCGCCGGGCCGTGTGCTGGCCTGGCCGGGGGGGACCGGGGCCGCCTTCAGCGCCGTGCAGGTCTATGACGCGGGCAGCATGGCCCTCCTGGCGGAGCATGATGTCAGCCCCTCCGGGCTGACCGGGGCACGGCTGGCCGGGGTTGTCGCCGACCGCGCGACGTTCTACAGCCCGCCCGCCTCCGACCGCGTGGTGACGCTCGACCTGGCTACCGGCGCGCTGGATGACACGCTGGAGGTGCTGGCCGCGGGGGAGGAAGCCGGGCAGGTGCTGGCCGCGACCGCCGCGCCGGGGCTGCCGCTGGCGCTGGTTGGGCATGTGAACCCCAAGGATGTGCCGGGCGTATTCACCTTCCAGGCGGGGGAGATGGCGCTCGCCCACAGCCTGCCGGACGCGGCCCAGCGCGTGACCTGGCGGCCGGATGGCGCGGGCGCGGCGGTGACCACCAGCGTGCCGGGCGATTTCAGCGCCAGCACCATCCTGCTGACCGGACCGGATTTCAGCGCCGTGACGGGCGCGCTGCGCGCGGCCTTCAACTCGTGCGCGCTGTTCACGCCGGACAGCCGCTGGGTGCTGTTTGTCAGCCCGGAGGGGGGCGGCCTGCTGGCCGTGCCGCTGGCGGAACCGGAAGCGACGCCGGCGGTGCTGCTCAGCGGGGAGCCGGCGCTCGACCTGTGTGACGCGGCCTGGCAGCCCGGCGGAGCACCCGCTTCCGGCCCGCAGGATAGCGGCCCGCTGGGTAGCGGCCTGCGCCAGGGCGAGCTGCTGACCGGCGAGATCACGGATGAGCAGCCGGGCGTGGAGGTGCCGCTGGCGCTGGCGGCGGGCGAGATCGTGACGATCACGCTGGAGCGCACCGGCGGCGACCTCGACCCGTTCCTCCTGCTCCTGGGGCCGGACGGCCGCGAGCTGGCCCGCAACGATGACGCGCCCCAGCAGGTGGGCGATACGTCCCTGAACGCCCAGATCCTGAACTTCAGCGCCCCGGTGGAGGGGACGTACACCGTCCGCGCCACCCGCTTCTTTGAGGCGCAGGGTCTCACCCGCGGGACGTTCCGCCTGAGCGTTGGCGCGGGGGAACTGACCGCCGTGCTGGTCACGCCGGTGCCGCCCCCGGCCACGCCGGAGCAGGGCGCGCTGGCGGCGGATATCCCGCGGATTATGGCGGGCGATGTCCTGGCCGGGCAGCTGAATGACGCCCTGATCAGCGCCGAATATGGCATCGACCTGGCCGCGGGGGAGTCGATCACGGTGACGCTGGAGCGGGTCTCCGGTGACCTGGACCCCTACCTCACGCTGCGCGGGCCGGATGGCCGCGAGCTGGCCTTCAACGATGACGCCGACGTGCCGATCGGGGGCATCCCCCTTAACGCCCAGATTCGCGGCTTTCGGGCCAATATCGATGGCACCTACGTGATCACGGCCACCCGCTATGGCGGGGAAACGGGCATGTCCAGCGGCAGCTACCGCCTGACGGTCAGCGCCGGGCAGGGCGCGCTGCCGGAAACGGCGCTCCAGATCGGCCAGCCGGTGGAAGGCACGATCACGGACGCCCAGCCCGTGCATGACTACCACCTGGCGCTGGAGGGCGGACAGACCGTGACGATCACGCTTGAAGCGCTGGACGCGGAGCTGGACCCCTACCTGATCCTGCTCGATTCCAGTGGGCAGGAGCTGGCCTACAACGACGATGCCGCCGCGCAGGTGGGCAGCAGCCTCTACAACGCTCAGCTCGCCGGGTGGACTGCGCCTGAATCCGATGTCTACACCGTGCGCGCCACCCGCTTCCTGCAGGTGGATGGCCCCACGACCGGCCCGTTCCGCCTGACGGTGACGGCCAGCCAGTCCGGCCAGGGCGCGCCGGTGTCGGGCGTGGCGCCGGGGGAGGCGCTGGCGATTGGCGCGGCCGTGAATGGGACGCTGACCGCGGACGTTTACGCCGTGGACTACCCGATCACGCTGGCGGCGGGCGAGACGATCGCGGTGACGCTGGAGCGCGTGTCAGGCGACCTGGACGCGCTGGTGGTGATCTACGACGCGGAGGGCGGCCTGCTCTCCTACAACGATGATGCCGTGACCCAGGTAGGCTCCGATCCGTACAACAGCCGCATTACGGGCTTCACCGCCCCGGCGGAGGGGACGTACACCGTCCGGGCCACGCGCCTGGGGATCGAGGATGGCGCGACAACCGGCGCGTTCACCCTGCGGGTGGAGCCAGGCCAGCCGGTCAGCGCCGCCGATGGCGGGCCGCTGCAGATCGGCGGAACGGTCACCGGCACGCTGACCACGACGATCTTCGCCGTGGACTACACGCTCACGCTGGGGCCAGAGGAGCCGGTGACGATCACGATGGAGGCGATCGATACCACGCTTGACCCGACGCTGATCATCTATGACGCGGCGGGCAACGAGCTGGCCTTCAACGATGACGCGCTGGTGATGGTGGGGGATTTTGAATACAACGCCCAGATCGTGGGCTTTGTCTCCCGCGCCGGGGGCACGTTTACCGTGCGCGCCACGCATTTCCTGCAGGAAGGCGGCACCTCGGTGGGCCGCTTCCGCGTGCGCGTGGAGGCCGGGGCCGCTGCCGGGCCGGATCAGAGCAACAAGTAATCGGCAGGCGGGGGGCATCCATCGTGGCATCAGTCCCGGCTGATTGACGCGGCCCGCGTGTAGCGTCGCTTTGATGACGCTTATCTATCAAATACGGCTACGCGCCGGCCCGCATCAGCAGGCCGGCATACAGCCCCGCCAGCTCCGCCACGGGGATATCCAGTGTGGCCTCCCCGGTCACAAACTCCAGCATGTGATAGCCCGGCACCTGGCTGGGGGTCAGCCCGGCCCCGCGCAGCACCCAGACGCCCGTTTCCGCCGCGATATCCAGCGCCGCCTCAACCAGCCGGTCCGCCTCCCCGCGCAGGAACAGGTGGAACATGTTGGTATGCGGCGGGTTGGGCATCAGCGCCAGGCCGTCGATAGCGCTGAGCGCGGCGGCGACCTCAACCGTGCGCGCATGGTAGGCCGCGATGCGCGGCAGGTGGGCGGCCATCCCCTGCCGGGCGGAGAGGGCGTAGGGGTACAGGTGGAAGAGTCGCCCGCCGTGGCGGTGCATCCACACCCGCGCCTCCGCGATCACATCCTCCGGCCCGGCCAGCACCGCCCCGGTCAGCCCGCCCAGAATCTTGTAGAACGACACGTACACCGTGTCAAACAGGCCCGCGATCGCGGCGTACTCCCGCCCGTAAAAGGGCTGGCACTCCCACAGGCGCGCGCCGTCCATGTGCAGGGCGATGCCTTCTTCACGCGCCCAGTCCGTGATGCGCAGCAGGTCATCCCAGGCGGGCAGCGCGCCGCCGATCGGGCGCTGGGGCAGCTCCAGCAGAAGCGTCCCAAACGGCGCGGAAACGGCCTGCAGGCGTTCCAGGGTCAGCAGTTCATAGCGCGGCCCCACCAGCTCCGCGTGCAGGCCATGCAGCGCCCGGTAGGCCCAGTCCTCGTGGGCTTCCAGGTGGCACGTGGGATGGCAGGCGAAGGCGAAATTGCCGGTGCGCTCCGCCCAGATGCGCAGCGCGATCTGCTGCGCCATCGTGCCGGAGGGCATCATCACGGCGGCGGGCTTGCCCAGCAGCGCGGCGACCTCCCCCTCAAATTCGGCCACCACGCCGCCGCCGTAATAATCGATCTGCGCATCTTCCGGCGTGGCCTCGGCCAGCGCCAGCAGCTCCTCGCGCGGGGTGCGCGGGTAGTGGCCGGTGGCGAAGCGGGTGCAGGCCGCGCGGATGGCATCACTGTCTCGTTCTGGCATGGCAGGTTTCCCCTTTTCAGGCATGGTTATGGATTCAGGGCGGCGATCACGGCCGGGTGAATAGCGCCCGCGGTGGCGACGGCGCTTGTGCCGCGCTGGAGGACAGCCTCCACGGAAGGCAGAACCGGCCCGCCATCCCAGGCGGTGATCTGCCCGCCCGCGCCCTGCACGATCGGGATCAGCGGGGCGACATCCCACAGCGCCATGATCGGGTCGGCCATCACGTCGGCCGTGCCGGAGGCCAGCAGGAAGTAGCCGTGGGCGTCCCCCCAGGTGCGGTACAGCCGCGCGCGCCGGATGAACGCCTCGTACGCCGCGCCATCCGCCAGCCGCGCCACCGTGGTATAGGACGAGCTAAGCACCACCGCGTCCTCAATGGCGGCGCAGGGCCGGACGCGCACCGGCGCCCCGTTCAGGCGGGTTTCCTCCGGCGTGCCGATCATCAGGTGGCCGGTGACGGGGTGGTGCAGCGCGCCCATGATCGGCTGGCCGTCGCGCAGCAGGCCGATCAGGGTGGTGTGGAGGAAGCTGCCTGCGACGAAGTTTTTCGTGCCGTCGATCGGGTCGAGCGTCCAGACGTACTCGGCCTCCAGTCGGGCAGTGCCGAACTCCTCCCCGATGATGCCGTGATCCGGGTAGGCCGCCTCAATCGCGGCGCGCATGGCGGCCTCGGCCTCCCGGTCGGCGATGGTGACGGGCGAGCCATCGGCCTTGCCGATCACGTCCACCCCGGCGCGGAAGTAACGCAGGATGATCTCACCGCTGATCGCGGCCAGCTGCTGCATCAGTGTGGCGAATGCTTGCATGGGTCGTGTTCCCCCTCTCGAAATGGGTGCTCTAGGCAAGCCTGATTATGCGCGGAATGCGGCCGCGTGCCAATGCAGCGCCCGCGCGGCAATGCAGCGGCCGTCTGCCAACGCAGCGGCCGTCTGCCAACGCAGCGGCCGCCAATCTGCAACCCGGGCGGGACGAATCGGGTATAGTGGTACAGACGCCGATTGCTCGGGGGAGGATGCCATGAGCACGTTATATGACCGGCCATCCGATGGCCGCTACTACTGCCCGTTCCAGCCTGACCATGACCCGATGAAGGGCCTGTTCCTGATCAATCTCCGCCAGGGGCGCCACTACAAGGGCATCGAGCCCCAGTGGTTCGATGATCCGATCAACGGGAAGGGCATGCTGGTGCTGGCCTACCGGCTGGACGGCACGATTGACGTGTATTACGAGCCGGCCCTGACCATCGATCACCGCGACATCAACATCGAGGGTGGCGAGGGCGAGCGTTTTGCCACGGTCTTTGAGCGCAGCCACTTCGCCATGACCCCCGCGGGGGTCGACCTGGACATCGCCTTCACGGACAAAGCCGGGCGGCGGATCGAGGCGCGCATCAAAGAGACGCTGGTGAAGCCGCGCCAGCCGTTCACGCTGCTGGCCCCGGCGGGGGCGGGCATCAAGGCGCCCACCTTCCTGCCACTTTTTATGATGTATGACTTTCATTTCATCCGGCGCCGGGGAACCGAAGTGCGCATCAGCGTGGATGGCGAGCTAGGCCGCCTGTTCCCCATGCCCGTGCCGCTGGGCGGCGAGTGGGTGTATTCGCTGCGCTTCCCCGGCGAGCCGCTGATCATCGGCCTGAACCCGGCGGGTGAACGTGCGCTGCCCGCCCTGGCGGTGGAGGGGCGCAGCACGCTGACGGAGGGTACGCTGCGCTATGACTTCATCACGCAGGACGGCCACCCGGAGCTGGCGCGGCTGGCGGTGGATGATGGGCGGCACGCCGTGACCTTCGCCTTCGACCCGCCCGTGCCGGACGTGACCTGCCTGCGGGATGGCGCGGCGCTGACCGGGCGCTTCACCATGACGAGCGCCCCGGACGCGGGGACGCTGGGCGGCGCATACAGCGTGGAACGTGCGGGGGACGAGGTGACCGCCACGCTGTGGCCCTCCGCCGGGTGGACGCCGCCCGCTGAGGCGCCGTTCATGGCGCGGCTGATCTTCAACCTGCTGCCCGTGTTCCGGCGCTGGCCCAGAACGTACCACTGGACCGGGCGCATCCGCCTGGGCGCGGGGGAGCCGCGGCTGGACTCGCGCTGGGAGCGCCGGTAGGGGGAAGCCGCATGGCCGGAAATTGTGCGATCTGCACAGTAGACCGTGAATCGCGAATCTGCTATGCTGATAGTCCGCGCCGGGTAAGCGCCCGGCCCCACAGCGTAGGAGAGGAAACCCCCATGTTCCAACCCTGCACCCGGCATCTCACCCTTATTCAAAGCCACTTGTTCAGCCATGGGCTGCGGTACCGCTAAGGCACCCCGCAGCACCGCTTATCGACCCGTTTTCGCAGTTCGTCCGCAATTTTGTCACAAATTGGAGGCCAGCCCGCATAGGACCTATGCAGGGATTGCCGCGTCTGGTGGCGGCCCTGCACATTACCAATTGAATGCGGCCTGTTGGCGGCCCAAAGTTCCCACGTGTGGGGGAAAAGGAGCGGCGGTTATGGAAGACTCGCGGCGCAGTCAGCAGGCACAGGATGGCAAAGGTGAAGGAGGGACGTTCGACCCAGAAACCTGGCGTGAGGACATTGAAGCGTGGTGGGAAGCGCATGGCGAGGCGTTTATTCGGCGGCTGGTCCGGATGAAGGTAGCCGGGCAGCACGTAGACGACCTGAGCCAGAGCATCACCTTCGAGCTGATGCGGACCCTGGAACGCGGCAGCTACGAGCACCGCAGCGAGGAAGCGTTTCGCGGTTTTGTCCGGCAGATCGTACGCAGGCAGATTGCGCATTTTTACCAGGATGGGAACCAGCAGGATTTTCGGGAGATGTCGGTAGAGGAAATGCCCCCTCAGTTCGAGATCGCTGACCCGGATACAGACCTGGATACCCACCTGGAGCAGGCGTACAGGCGGAAGCTCCTCCGCCCGCTGCTGAACAGGCTGACCCCGCGGCGGCGCCAGATCATTCACCTCACGTACTGGGAAGAACTCGGTCACGCTGAGATCGCCGAACGGCTGAACATCAGCGTGGACCTCGTCCGCCAGGACAAGCGCCGGGCGCTGCTCGCCCTGCGCGATGCGCTCAACGGGGCGCACCCGGACCTGGCCCTTTAAGCAGCGCTATCCCGTGCCACGGGCAGCAGGGGAGCATCCCTCAGTGGGTGTTCCCCCCTCGCCCGAACCTGAGTGCAGGCGGGAAAACGAACAACACGCATTCACAAAGCAGGGTGCAGGACAGCAGCGTTTCCGTGAAGCAGGACCAATGATCAGGAACCCACAGCGGGTTTCCAGCGTCGGTAAGGATAACCGGCATGACCAGGAAATTGAGCGCACTACAGACACTTGTGATTCACTTCTCTCAACCCAGCAGCCATGCACTGTACTGCCGTCTGGCTGCCACCGCAGGGCAGATTCCGCCTGCCGGTCATGCTGGGACACCTGGACTGACGCTGCGCGGGCTGCTGCTGATCCTGGCGGAGGCGGAGCTGCTGGCCCGCTGCCCGGAGCCAGCAGGCAGCGCCACCCAGCAGGATAAACAGGGTTATCAGGGGGCAGACCCCGATCACGCTCAATTAGCACGTTCAGACTTTAATAAACAATTGCGGCGTGATGTAACCCAGGCCTTGTTCACTATCCTGCTAAACGACAACAGCATCGCTCCGGATTTCGCCGTGACCATACCGGGAATACATGCCGCGCAGCGCCAGCGGGCGAACCGCAAAACGCTGTCGATCACGTGGCAGGGGCCTGCACCCGCGGAAGGAGGGAGCCGGGCGCTCAGGTCGCCGGAGGGTGGGCAGGGCGACTGGCAGATGGAGAACAGGAACGCGCCTTTACTGGAATTTCTGCAACTCGCTTTACCTGCTGTGTTTTATGCCCGGAACAGCTTTCAGGAGAACTTGAATGCCCATGCACCGTCTCCATCCGCCTTGTGCCCGCTGACCGGCCCAGACTCCGTTTTACCCGCTGGGCCGCAGCCATCCGCGCTGCCCGGCACTCCCTCCGCCCCGGCAAGTGAATCGCCCCTCCCCTGGCAGGCCAGCGCCCCGCCAGATGAGGCCGAGTCGCGCCAGCCATCCGGGGGACGCCGGCCGCGCCTGCGCCGTCACAGCGCGCAGCCCGCCGCCCATTATGAGCGCAGGAGCGAGGGCTATGCGGCCAGCTCGCCGCCCACCGGGGAGCCAGCCGCCAGCGAGCCAAGCGGGACGGATGTGCGCGCCATGCGCACCTACAGCGCCCTGATCCGCCAGACGCGGGAGGAAGACCGCGCCGAGCTGGAGACGCTGGGCGGGCAGATCCAGGCGGCCCGGGCCGCGCTGGGCGTCTCCCGCAAGCAGCTGGTTACGCTGCTGCACCTGGACCTGGAGCTGCTGGTGGCGCTGGAGCATGGCTGCGGGGACGTGGCGACGGCGCGGCTGGTGCTGGAGCAGGTCAGCGCGGTTGTGGAAAGGCGCCGCCGGGCGGCTGCCGTGCAGTAACAAAAAGCAGGGGGCATTTCTTTTACCGACATCTCAAACCGCCAGCCGGAGGACGCGCGTCCTCCGGCTGGCGGCGTTTTTTTGGGGGGGCAGGCGTTACTTGCTGCCGTTCTTCATGGAAACGTAAATGGCGGAGGGGCCGGTCTTCTTCTCCGTTTTGACGGTGAAGTGATCGGGCAGGGATTTTATGAGCAGCGAGAGGCTTTTGTGACCATAGGTGCGGCTGTCAAAACTTGGCTCAATGCGGTGGAGTGCAGCCCCCAGCGTGCCAAGATGCGCCCACCCATCTTCCTGAGCCGCAATATCAAACGCGCGGTTGAGCAGCTTTATCAGCTTGGCGTTGGCGGCAGGTGGCTTGGGGGCAGCCTTCTGGGGTTGGGCTGGTTTTTCGGGCGGCACAAGGTTTTCAACGTGGACAAATACATCACAGGCGTTGACAAAGGCTTCGGGGGTTATCTTGTGTCCCATGCCCATGACAAAGAAGCCTGCTTCCCGGATACGGGTGCACAGGCGTGTGTAATCACTGTCGCTGGAGACAATGCAGAATCCCTGCACGGTTCCGGAATACAGAATGTCCATCGCATCAATAATCAGCGCGCTGTCGGTGGCGTTTTTGCCGATGGTATAGCGCCACTGCTGAATCGGCTGGATCGCATGCGCCAGCATAGCGGCCCGCCAGTTGGCCAGGTTGGGTTGTGTCCAATCGCCATACGCCCGGCGAATCGTAGCTGTGCCATAGCGACTGACTTCCTCAAGCATTTTCTCGATCAGACTATGCTGGGCGTTGTCGCCATCAATGAGCATCGCAATACGGCGTTCAGAATCCTGGGTGGGTGGCATTCCCCTGTCGCTTTCAGTGTTAGCCAGGTGCATCATTACAGGATGTTCTGGCAGGCGATTTCGCTCATTGTAATTCAGCCATCAATATTTTGCCGGAAGTAAACACTCTGGGATTAGCCAACTCTATAGAAGCTACCGCCAGCCGGGGGACGCGCGTCCCCCGGCTGGCGGCGTTTTAGGTATTTCTGTTGCCTGTGCTCTTCGCCCGGCGCTAATCCGTCAGCAGATGGGTCAGCGCCGCATTCAGCATCACGTCCTGGCCGTTCGCCAGCGCCGCAGGATCGAGCGCTATCGAGACATCGGGCGGGATGCCAGCCCCCTCAAAGACCTCGCCCCCGGCCAGCACATATTCCTCATTCGACAGCGTGAACTCCCAGGCGTTGGGCAGGGTGCGCCCCAGCATATCCGAATGCTCGCCCGAGGTCGGTTCGCCGATCACGGTCACATGCGGCAGCACGCGCATCGCCATCACGAAGATTTCGGCGGCGCTGGCCGTCATGCCGGAGGTCAGCACCACGATCGGGCCGGTGAACTGCTGCGGGCCACCCGGCGTCACGTAGAAGTCACGCAGCGGCGTGAAGCTGTCACCCACCCGCGCATGTTTGCTGTAGGCCAGGCGCTCCTCGCCGGAAAAACGGCTGGCGAAGATCAGCGCCACAGAATCCAGGCCGCCGCTGTTAAAGCGCACATCGATCACCAGCGCCTCTTTATCCGCGAGCGCGGCCAGCGCCGCGTCGATCGCAGTCTCCGCACTCGCCAGGTCTTCACCCGGGGGCATCATCGAGACCAGGCTGATATACCCGACGTCGCTGGCCAGCTCCCCGTAGATCACGGGCGACTTAACCGTAATGCCCGCGCCCGTTACGATGAAGTGCTCATCCATGAAGGCCTGATCTTCATGCAGATACTCGCCCACCAGCAGGTTGAATTCGCGCTGCACCACGGCCCGCAGCGCCTCCCCGGTCGCGCCCCAGGCGGGCGGCAGCCCCGGCGAGAACAGGTCCGCTTCGCTCGCCAGCGTGACATGCCCATCTTCCAGCGGCGTGATCATCTCCACCAGCACAGTGAACAGCTCGCCCGGCGTGGTGTCCGCCGTCACCCGGGGGCGATAGCGCTCGTACTGGGCCTGCCAGTCTACGTGGCGCAGCTCGAAAAAGGCGTACTGTTCGTTGAACGTGTGCCAGAACACCTCGAAGTTCGTTTCGGGGTCAGTGGTGAGGGGCGTTCCGCCGCCGGTGCACAGTTCTGGCAGCCCGGGCAGGCGCTCGGCGGTGATATGCGTGCCGATCTCATCTGTGGCGCGAAATCGATCGCCTTCCAGAGTCACGGTCAGGCCCAGCTGGGCCGCCGGCAACTGCATCCATGCCTGGCAGCTTACCGCGGTTTCCTCATAGATCGTCAGGAGATCGCCCTGCACCTCGATCACATAACCGTAGCCGACGCTGCGCCACACGCCATCCAGATCGCCGCCCGCTGGATCGGCCTGGGCCGATACCGGCGCGGCCAGCGACAGCACCAGCATAACAGCAGCGATCAACGCATCTAAACGAAATTTCATCGCTTCCTCGCAGTTGTGATCCACAGGCTCACGTAGCCTGCCTCACAGACGAATACGTGCGCCACCTGCCCGGGGTTGCGACAGCGTCAGGGGCCAGGTGCGCCCCAACAAAAAAGCCGGGGGTGTCCCCGGCTCATTATGGTTCTCTACGGCGCAAAGGTTATTGCTTTGCGGCGCAAAGGTTATTGCTTTGCGGCATGTTCCCGCATCTGCTCCAGCGCCTCCTCCAGCGTGTGCGCGTTGGCATAGGGCGCCGGGGAGGCGGTCACCCGGCTGGCAATATCGCGCATGCGCACGGCCAACGCCTGTGAAAACCCGCTCAGCCCCACAATATAGGTATATTTGATCCGCCTGTTGATCGGATGCCGGACGGAACGCGAAACCTCGCCCAGCAGCCCGGCCTGCTGCAACTGTGAATCGGATTCAAAGTAAAAAATCGAATAACACTGTTCGCCTTCCGGCAGGCGGGATTGCATCAGGTCCCAGGCTTTTTCCGCGGCGATGCGAAAATGCCCAACCTGCCACCCCTCTCGAAACCGGTACAGCAGGTAGTATACGTCCGGTGCGTCGTCCAGTGTCCCGAACTCAACTTCAATGCGTACTTTCCCCCCGAGATCAGTCATGTCGTCATTCCGTGTATGATGGATTGTAGACCTGCCCGCGCGGGCAGATCATGGTCAGGATTGCATTTTGTACAGCAATGAGGATGGTATTTACTCAATACTGTACTATGGACTTACTCACGGCACAAGTACCTGATCCCGGACTGACGACGCTAGTGGCGGGTATCGCGGCGCACCAGGCCCACGACTTCGCCATCCTGCGCCAGGGAAACCGCCCGTTCAGTTTCAGCGATCCAGTGATCCAGTGAGTGCCGGCCAGCATGGTCGAGGGTGTTGGAACGGTGAATGGGCTGGCCAAACAGCAGGTCATCGATGATGCGCGCCCAGGCCTTCTCGTTCATCATCAGGCTGGGGTAGGGCGTGAAGTACATGCGGTAGCCACTGGCCGCGCTGAACCCGGCCAGGGCCGAGCGCATGCGGTAGTAGCCGTTGTGCGATGTGCCGACATAGGCCACCACCGGCGGCAGATCGATCTTGTACAGCTTGCGCACGTACTCCCGGTACAGGTGCTCTTCCGCATCCATCGGGGTGGGCGGCACGGGCAATTTGCCATCCCCCGTCTGGAGGTGATACTGGTAAATCGAGTAAATCGGTGTGGGGAATAACTCCCAGATCAGGACTGTGTTGCCGGGCTGGTGCGGCCAGGCGCGGGCGAAGGTTTCCAGCTGCTCCGCGATCGCGTAGTGGTCCGGGTTGCCGCTGTTCTTCAGCGGCTCCAGCCCGAAGAACACCGGGGTCAGCCGGTTCCGGTAGTAGAAGTCGGTGCAGAACTCGCTGATCAGAATCGGCAGCCCGCTGACCATCACGTTCGCGTACTCGTCCCCCCGGCTGGAAAACGCCTGGTAGTGGAAGAGCGTGATCACGATATGCGTGATTCCCGTGGCCTGGAGCATGCTGATCTGGTCGAAGTACTTGTGCATCGTCTTCACCGCATAACTTTCCATGTCGTCAATGCGGCCCGGATCGAAGTCCTGGGGGAGGTTCTCTCCTTCCTGAAGGCGCACGAGCAGGTTTTCCATACCTTCCCCGGTGCGGGTCTTCCCGGCGGCGTATACGACTGCAGCCCCGTTTGGGAAACGGGCCTGCACCTGTGGCTTAAGGCGGGCAAGCAAGGGATACTTTAATTTGGTTTTCACCGTACTGTGCTCCTCACGCACATTACTTTCCAACACCGGCGCCTCAGCGCGATGTCACTACTTTACCAAAATTTACCATTACAACACTACCAAAGGTAACGTATTTCTAACCATTTTCTGCAGACAAAGTACACAAATTACAACATAACCCCGATCAATTTGCAGGATTTTTTTATAGATTGATTGTATAGCGAGGCTATTACATGATTTGGAAAGCGTTAGAAAGCACCACGCGGCGGGAAGGCATCCCCTCCCCGCCGCGCGGCATCCCCTTCCACAACGCGCGTGCTACTCCGCGATGGGCAGGTACAGGTCAAACACGTAATCCTCCGGCGCGCTGGCCTCCGGCGTCAGGCATTCCTCCAGCCACTGGTGACCGCCCCAGGCGTAGCCGCTTCCCTCGCGCCAGCGGCCCAGGGATTGCCACACCTCCCCGATGATGGGCAGCCCTGCGCAGCGCGTCACCGCGTACAGCCCGCCAGGCACCTCCTTGATCTGCGCGTCGCCGCTGGCCTGCGCCTCCGGCCCCACGGTCATCCACTGTTCATAGCCGTAGTTCGGGCTGCCGGGCGCGGGATCGGGGTTGTTGAAGCCGAACAGGCGCTGCTGGCCCAGGTCAATGCCCTGCGCCGCCGCCCACTCGCGCAGCTTGCCCCACGCGATCGTTTCCGGCTCCGGCCCGAAGCCGTGCACCGTCACGACGCGCATCGGTTCCAGCCGCACAATCCGCACTTCTATCGTCTGCATGGTACTGCCTCCTTTTCGGTTACGGGTACAGTACCAGCATACGGGGCTATTCCTGCCATCTGCTGTCAGGAATTTTTGCTACAATCAGGGCAACTCGCATTAAATGTGGAAAAGGGGCGGGGAGATGCGCGCTGACCGGCTGCTGGCGATTCTGATGCTGCTCCAGGCGCGGGGCCGGATGACCGCCCGCGCCCTGGCGGACGAGCTGGAGGTCTCCGAACGGACGATTTACCGGGATGTGGACGCGCTGAGCATGGCGGGCGTGCCGGTCTATACGGAACGCGGCCCCGGTGGGGGCTGCGCCCTGCTGGACGAGTACCGCACCACCCTGACCGGCCTGAACGAAGCCGAAGTCCGGGCGCTGTTCATGCTCAGCATCCCGGCCCAGCTGGACGAGCTGGGTTTCAGCGGGGAGCTGAAGGCCGCGCTGCGCAAGCTGGCCGCCGCCCTGCCCGGCCCGCAGCGCGAGCACGAAACGCGCGTCCGGCAGCGCCTGCACCTGGATTCGGCGCCCTGGTCGCACAGCGCCGAGCCTACCCCCTTCCTGCACCGGCTTCACCAGGCGGTATGGGAGGATCGCCGGGTGCGGCTGACGTATCGGATATTCTCCGGCCAGCGGCTGACGCGGGATGTTGCGCCCTATGGCCTGGTGGCGAAGAACGGCGTGTGGCATCTCATCTGCGGCGGGGAGGCCGGCCCGCTGACCGTAGTGCAGGTCAGCCGGATCACGGCGGTGGAGGTGCTGGCGCAGCCCTTCAGCCGCCCGCCGGGCTTTGACCTGGCTGCGTTCTGGCAGGCATGGTGCGCGCGGGTGAGCGCGAACCGGGCCACCTACCCGGTGACGCTGCGCGTCGCCCCGGCGCTGCGGCCCCACCTGCCGGAGTATTTCGGCCCCGGTGCGCTGGCGGGGGCTGCGCCGCCTGATGCCGCTGGCTGGCAAACGCTCACGCTGCACTTTGAGCATCTGGAGGAAGCCCGCATGCGTCTGCTGGCCCTGGGGCGGGCGGTGGAGGTGGTGGAGCCGCTGGCGCTGCGCCTGAGCCTGGTGGATTTTGCCCGGCAGATCGTGGACTTCTACGCCTCTGGGGAAGCGCCCGACTGAGCGCAAGAAACGCGCCCCCGGTGTGGGGGGCGCGCTGAATTCCTTTCTGGCTCAGCTTACGGTAAAGGTGGGAAGCGCCGCTACTGGACGGCGGTCTGGCCTGACTGCACGCTCTTGTGGCTGATGCCAAACTGCCGCCGGTGAGTTACGAGATCGCCCCGGATCAGGCTGCGGCCGTAGACGCGCTGGTGACGCGCCCAGTAGCGGCGTGGCGAGCCAAAATCGCGCTGCGCGCGGCGCCAGTTGCGGGTTTGCTCTTGCAGCAGCCTTGCTCTGACATCCTGGGAAACACGGTAGGTGCGGGTCTTATCGTCCTGGTGCGAGGTATGCTGCTCTGCCATACAGAACCCTCCTTACGAACCGACCGGAGATGAAGGAGCGGCCCGGGGTGGGCCTGCCTCCTGATTCCAGTATGCGGTGATTCCGGCAGCAGATCAACCAACGCTCAGGCAACGCTAATCAGCGGTGGGCCTAATTGGCAACTCCCCGTTTTGTGTGGATACGCTGCTGCCAGTCCGGGGCAATTGGCACGGCCTGCTGGGTCATAATGATGGTTTACTACAGAATAGTGCGGCTGCGTCAGACGCGGTATTCATGGCGTCGCGTTGATAGGTCTTTTGCGAAATAATCCGGCCATCTCAGACGCGGTATTCGTGGCGTCACAATGATGGATTTTATCTTTTTAATGCGGCTATGGTGTCATCATTTTCGGTTGATTAACATGCCCTGTGCGTAGCGTCGCTTTNNGACGCTACTAATACCGCGTCTATCGTAGCCGTACTATTCTGTAAAGAATCATCATTGCGACGCTACAGACAGGCCGTATCAATCGGTCAGAATTGATGATGCCATAATCGCAGCAAAGCGGTGCTGCAAGGCCCGCCCGCTATTCCAGCCGGATGCTGCCGCCCACGCTCAGGTTGAGCGTGATCGTGTTGGCGAAGTCGTCAAAGCGGCGTGAAATGTAGGCGCTGCTGCTGGGGTCCACCAGGTACTCGCCCTCGGTGAACTGCGGCACGCGGCCATTGGTCGTCACCTCTATCCCCAGGTCGTTCGGCACGAACACGGTCAGATCGCCCTGCGAGAGGAACACCTCCCCGCGGCGCTCGAAGGATGTGTTCGGCAGGCCCAGCAGCAGGTCGCCGCCGGCCATCACCACATCCAGCCGCCGCACTTGCAGGCCCAGCAGGTTCAGGCTGACCGTCCCCGTCCCGCTGGTGAAGTCCAGCGCGATGGGCAGGCCCAGCGGCAGCTCCAGCCGCAGCCGCCCGCGCCCCACCGTCTCCAGCGCGGGGATGGCGTTCGAGCGCGTCTCGCTGATCGTGAGGGTCGCCACGCCATCCTCCCCGATCGTGTATTCCGGCACGACCACGCTTTCCGTGCTGCCCGCGAATTCGGCCAGGATGCGCGATTGTTCATCCGGCACGATGGGCGAGATTTCTACCAAATTATCCAGCCCGCGCACGATCACATGCAGGCGTGTGACCTCCGGCGCGACCACCTGCTCGAACTGGACGACGTTATCGCTGCGGAACGTGCCCGCCCGGCTGGAATAGGCCGTGAGCACGGTGGTCGCCAGCACCGCCGCCACCAGCGCCACCGCGATCAGCGGGGCGAAGCGCCGGGCCGGGCCGATCTGCTCCAGCAGCAGGGTCAGGCCGACGAGGATCAGCAGGGCCGGCCAGGCGCGCTGGATCAGGTCGGCCACCGTAACGGGGAACACCTCCAGCCGCAGCGCCAGCAGCAGCGCCCCCAGCGCCAGCAGCAGCACGGGCCAGAACACATTGCGCGGTGTTGTATTCGTCTTCTGCACGCTACCTTCTCCCCGCCGCGCCCTCAGGCGCGGAGCTCTCGCCACAGCAACGCCAGCCCGGTCAGCAGCAGCATCCCCGGCCAGAACAGGTCCACCCCGGCGGGGCTGCTCAGGGCGCCGGTGGCGCGCGCCACCGTTACCGCGCCGGTGAGCGCCAGCAGCAGGGCCACGCCCAGCAGCCGCCCCAGGTCGCGCCCGCCCGCGGGCGGCGCCAGCACATCATAGGCGGGCAGCACCCACCACAGTACCAGGTAGAGCAGGATCACCACCCCGCCGGAGAGCGCCGCCAGCGCCACAAGCGCCAGCCGCGCCCACCAGGCGTTGATCCCCAGGTAGGCGCTCAGCCCCCCGCATACCCCGCCCAGCACGCGGTCTTCCGGACTGCGCGCCACACGTGTTTGTCGCATCATGTCGGTCCTCATGCCTCAGCCCACCGGCGGCGGGCAGCAACAGTCCGTATAAAAGAAGAAGCAGCCGCCGGGTTCAGGCCCCTTAACTGTAAAACTGAAGCCGTGAAATTCAAAATTGATTTATACCCCCACTCCGCCCGGCGGGCCAATCCCCGCCGACCGGTGGGCTAAATCCCCACCGCCGCTGACGGGCCAAATCCCCACCGACCGGTGGGCCAAATCCCCACCGACCGGTGGGCTAACTGTCGCGGCGCCCTGCCGGGCAGTATAATCACCCTGTAGGTCAACACGGAAAGCAGGCAACACCTATGCAGGGAACCGGTCGCTACAGCCAGTACGCCCGGCGCGCCATGATGCAGGCGCGTCAGTGCGCCCAGGAGCAGCAGCATGCTGCTGTGGATACCAGCCATCTGCTGGTAGGGCTGCTGCGGGCGGAGGGCTGTTTTGCCCAGCGGGCGCTGACCGGGCTGGGGCTGCAGCGCAGCTCCGCGGAACATGCCGTCGCCCTGCTGCACCTGCGCCGCTACCAGAGCGCGATCGACCCGATCCCCATGACCGGCGCGCTGCGGGCCGCGCTGACCTTCGCCGTGGAGGAAGCGCAGGCGTTTGACCATGCCTACGTGGGGACGGAACACCTGCTGCTGGGCCTGGCGCGGGCCGGCTCCGGCGCCGCCCAGGACATCCTGCAGGCCAGCGAGATCGACTGTGAGACCATCCGCCATGAGGTGCGGCGCCTGGTGGAGGAAGGCGAGACCGAGATCGCGCTGGAACGGGCGCAGCGCGCCGCCCGCCTCAGCGAGCTGTCGCGGCGGGTGATCAGCCGCGCGAGCCTGATCGCCGCCGAGACGCAGCAGCCGGAAGCCACCCTGCTGCACCTGGTGATGGCCCTGGTACAGGAAAAACGCAGCCCGGCGGGCCAGATCCTGCGGGACTGCGGGCTGGACGAAGACCAGATCGCCTGGGACGCCGTGATCGGGATTGTGCCGTCCAGCCCGGACGATCTGGAGACGGTGCTGGATGATGCCGTGTTCGCGGCGGAACGGCTGGGCGACCACTATACCGGCACCGACCACATAGTGCTGGTGCTGGGCCAGAACCGCCACGGCGCCCGCCTGCTGCGCCGCTACGGGGTGGATACCGACGCGCTGCAGCGCCGCATCCGGGCCATCCTGCGCGGCCAGTGAGCGCGCGCGCCCGCTGAATACATCCCTTGCCAGCCCGCGCCGGACGCGGTAATATTCCCGGCGCTAAACACATAGCACTTTCCGCCGGGGGGCAGGCGCATGGCGGCCATGACTGCATGGCCGGGATGCACACCCGCCGGTTTTATTTGTCTCTAAGAAACGTGTGGTACGATCAGGCTGCGGCGGGCGATGGATCATGCCCGCGACGATGTACTGTAAGCGGATAAATGGGCGACTGACGACTATGAAACGCGGCATTCAGATTCACCGCGAGTATTCCAACCTGAGCTTTTCCGGGCGGCGGCGCCGGGGCATCAGCCCGGTGCTGCTGGCCCTGTGGCTGATCTCGCTGCTGCTGGTGACCTTCGTGGTGGTGCGCTTTAACGACATCCAGCCGCAGGTGCTGGCCGCGATCCAGCCGCCTGCCCCCACGCTCACCGCGCCGACACACGCCAACCGCGCCTATGAAGCCTACCTGGTGGGCGACCTGGCGCTGGCGGAGGAAGAATTCGCCCTGGCAGCCCGGATGGCCCCCACCAATACCGACTACCTGTACGAATACGGGCGCATGCTGATGCTGAACAACAAGGCCGAAGACGGCCTGGCCGTGGCCGATCAGGCCATCAGCGCCCATCCGGAAGACCCGCGCGGCTACGCCCTGAAGGTCTATGCCCTGGACAGCCTGGGCCGCGCAGAGGAAGCGATCCCCGTCGGCCTGACGGCCCTGGACCTGAACCCGGACTTCGCCCCGACGTATGCGTTCCTCTCCGGCGCGTATAACTCCCTGGGGCGCTGGCGCCAGGCACAGGAGGTCGGCGCGCGCGCGGTGGAGCTGGATCCCAACAACATCGACGCGCGGCGGGCCTTCGCCTTCAGCCTGAACTGGACGGGGCGCTATGACCTGGCCGTGCAGCAGCTGGAAGCCGCGATCGCCGTTCACCCGAACCTGGACTTCCTTTATTTTGAGCTGGCCGGGGCCTATACCGGCCTGCGCAACGAGCCGGCCAAGATCGCCATTTACCAGCACGTGCTGGAAATGAACCCCGAAAACAACAAGGCCATGGTGCGCATGTGCGAAACGTATTTCGGGATGCGCATTGACAACCTGGCCCAGTACTGGTGTGAGCAGGCGCTGGACCGGGACGAGAACGACGCGCGCGCCTGGAAACAGGTCGGCATGATCTACTACACCCGCCGCAACTACGAAAGCTCGATTGACGCCTTTAACACCTGTGTGGCGCTCTCCGGCTCGCAGTATATCGAGTGCTGGTACCTGCGCGGGCTGGCGCATTACCGGCTGGATCAGTGCGATGAAGCCGTCCCGATCCTGCAGGAAGGGCTGGGCTACACGACCTCCGAAGACATCCAGCGCAACATCCTGCAGGGGTTGTACATGTGCGCGGAGGCCGACGAGGACTACGACTTCTCGATCATCCCCACCCCGGCGCCCACCCCCACGCCGATCCCCACGCCGATCGGGATTTTTTAGCCCATGTACATCCGGCGGGATAAATCTCACCTGCACTTTGGCCGGCAGCGGCGCGGCCCCTCGCGCGGGCTGGTGGGGCTGCTCGTCCTGGTGCTGGCGGCCAGCGCGCTGATCGTGTGGCAGTCGGATCGCATTATGGGTGAAGTCCAGACCCTGCTCGGCGATCCGCCCACGCCCACCCTGACAGCGGCCACGCTGGCCCGCGAGGCCTACGTCCACTTCATCAACGGTGACCTGGCTGCCGCCGAGCGGCGTTACGCCGATGCGCTGGCGCTGGAGCCGGAAAATGTCGATATGCTGGTGGAATACACCCATATCCTGCTGCTTTCCAACAAAGGGCAGCAAGGGCTGGAGTCGGCTGACCGGCTGATCGAGCTGGACCCGAATGACCCGCGGGGCAAGGCGCTGCGCGTACTGGGCCTGTACCAGACGAGCCGCCTGGACGAGGCGCTTTCCTACGGGCTGGGCGTGCTGGAAGCGCACCCGACCTACGCCCAGACGTATGCTTACCTGGCCTGGGTCTACGCCGACCTGGGGCGCTGGATGCAAGCGGTGGAGATCGGCGAGCGCGGCGTGACGCTGGACCCCGACAGCGTGGATACCTTCCGGGCCTACGCCTACGCCCTCACCTGGATCGGCGCGCGTGAGGACGCGGTGAAGGCCCTGGAACGGGCGATCGAGCTGCACCCTACCCTGGACTTCCTGTACTTTGAGGCGGCGGAAAAATACCGGGCGCTGGAAAATGTCCCGGCGGCGATTCAGGCGTATGAGCAGGTGCTGGCGATCAGGCCGACCAATACCCGCGCGCTGCTGCGCCTGTGCGAAACCTACTTCAACCTGCGGGAGGACGCCCGCGCCCAGGAATACTGCGAGCAGGCGCTGGCGATCAACCCCGCCTATGCCGACGCCTGGCGCCAGGTCGGCCTGGTGTACTACCAGCAGGGGCAGTACCAGCGCGCCGTGGATGCGTTTGAAAGCTGCGTGGAATTCGGCTCGGACAGCATCTTCTGCCTGTATGTGCGCGGGCTGGCGTACTACTACCTGGATCGCTGCGATCTGGCGATCCCGATCCTGCAGGAATCGATGGAACGCACCCAGTCAGACCGGGTGCTGGGCTTCATCCGCGAGGGGATGCGGCTGTGTGACGCCGACCCGAACCTGTACGATATCCTGCCCCCCGAGCAGCCAGAGGACGAACAGGCAGGTGACTCAGCGGAGGAACCGGTCAGTGACGGCTAGAAGACGGGCTGGTACAATGGGCCGTCCGGCAGAGGCATTACAGATCAGGCGACTATGTATCTGAAAACCCCCAAACGCTATACCCCCAAAGGGCGCAAACGCCGCCTGATCAGCCTGCGCTGGTGGTGGCTGTACCTGCTCACGCTGATCGTGGTCGTGATCGGGGCGGGCATCTGGGATCAGCGTGAGATGTTCCGGGAACCGATCGAACGGGCGTTGATGGCCCAGATCCAGGAGCTTGAGGATCGGGCTGCCACGGCCCAGGCCCCCACGCCAACCGCCACCGATTCCCCCGTTAACTACCTGAACGCGGCGGCAGCCGCTTACCAGCGCGGCGCGCTGGACGAGGCCATCGACAACTTCCTGCTGGCCGCGGATGGCATGCCCAACGACGTGGCGATCCACTATGAGCTGGCCCACCTGCTGACCACCAACGGGCGGGCGGAGGAAGGCGTGCGCGCCGCTGAGAAGGCGATCAATGCCGACCCCTACAGCCCGGAAGCGTGGGCGATCCGGGGCATGGCCTATGAATGGCTGGGCGAATTCGAGCTGGCGCTGCCCAGCCTGTACCGCGCGCTGGAGCTGGATGCCGAAAACGCCACGGCCTACGCCTTCCTGGCCGAAACGTTCATCGATATGGGCAAGCTGGAGCAAGCCTGGGAAGCCGCCGAAACCGCGCTGGAGCTGGACCCCGCCAACTTCAACGTGCAGCGCAATTACGGCTATGTGGCGGAATTCTCCGGGATGTATGAGGAGGCGATGCAGGCCTATGAACGCGCCTTGCAGCTGGAGCCCAGCCGCGCCTATATCGCCTTCAACCTGGTCGACCTGTACCGCCGCCAGGGCCAGTATGACCGGGCGGTTTCGCTGCTGCGCAACGTGATCGACCGCAACCCGGAGAGCGCCGGAGCCTATGCGCGGCTGGCGAACATCCTGCTGGCCGACCTGGGGGAGCGCGAACAGGCGCGTGACGCCGCCGAGCGCTGCACGGCCATCGCGCCGAACAACATCGCCTGCCTGGCCTTCCTGGGGACTCTGCAGCTGACCGACGGCGAATACAACCTGTGCGCCCGGTCGCTGGACCGCGCGATTGAGGCCGGCAGCACCAACGCCCTGCATTACTACTACGCCGGGACATGCCACATCGTGATCGACGACTGCGCGCGCGCGCGGGACATCCTGCTGCGCGGGCTGGAGCTGGCCCGGACGGTGGAGACGCAGGAGGACATCCGCGACGCGCTGGCCCAGTGCCAGGTGATCGTCACGCTGGTGCCCACCCCCACGCCAGAAGGCAGCACCGGCCTGCTGGATGACGACAGCATCCTGACCCCGGAAGCGGAAACGGTCGAATAGCAGCGGCGCGCAAATACAGAGGCCAGAGACAAGAGTCCAGAGACAAGAAAAAGCGAAAAGCGCCGAGCGGCGAGCGCCAAGCGGAAACACGCTCCATCGTAGGGGCGGTTCGCGAACCGCCCGGTCGTAGGGGCAACCGGCTGGTTGCCCGACGCGCCCGACACAATCCACCGCCACCTACACCAATCCGCCTTTAGATTCCCCTTGATCCTTTTTATCCGTGTGATCCGTGTTGAATTGCCTTTTACAACGCCCGGCGCTTAAACCGAATCCGAAACGGGGACTTCGGCCGGTCGATCTGCTGCCCGCTTTCCAGCGCGATCTCGCCGGTCGTCTCCAGCGAAAGCTCAAACGCCTGGAACAGGCGCGCCAGGATCAGCGTGATCTCGTTGTTGGCAAAGCTCATGCCCCAGCACTTGTGCAGCCCGCCGCCAAAACCCACCAGCGCGTGCGCGTGGCGCTTGTGCTCGGCGCGCTCCGGGCTGAAGCGCTCCGGATCGAAGGTGTCCGGGGCGCTGAACAGGCGCGGCAGCCGGTGGGAGAACGCCGGGCTGATCATGGCCATCCACCCCGCCGGGATGTGATAGCCCTCCACGTCGAAGCCCTCGCGCACGTAGCGCATCATCATGCCCGCCGCCGGGTCAAAGCGCTCGATCTCCATCACCACCCAGTGCAGGTGTTCCAGCGCGCGCAGCGTCTGCGGCGCGACGGGCGCGTCCGCGCCCAGCACGGCATCTACCTGCGGGACGATCATCCGCGGCACGTAGTCCGGGTGCTGCAGCAGGCGGATGATCGCCCAGGTCAGGTGGGCGGAGGTCGTCTCGTACCCGGCGAACATGAAGCCGATGATCGCGCCCGTGATCATCTCCGGCGGCATCGGCTCGCCGTTGTCCATCCGGGCGCTAATCATCTCCTGGATGAAGTCGTCGTATTCCTCGCCCCGGCCGCGGCGGTGCGCGATCAGGTCGTTCACCAGCTCATGCAGGCGGGCTTTGGCCCGGTCCCGCGCGATGAACTTGGGCAGCGGCAGGTAGGTCGGCAGCAGGAAGTCGATGCCGCGCGCGATGTCCCGGTACAGCGCCGCGAACTCCTCGCCCATCGCCTCGCGGAATTCGTCGCCCATAAAGCAGCGGGCGGCGGTGAACATGGTGATGAACTGGGCGAAGTCGTTCAGCTCGAAGGTGCCGCTTTCCGGCTGGGCGGCGATCCAGTCCGTGATCTCGCGGTCCATCTGGGCGATGTAACCCGCCATCTTGCGCCCGCTGAGGATCGGGGACATCATGCGCCGCTGTTCCAGGTAATCGTCATGCGTGGGGGCGGCGAAGAGCAGCTCCCCGAACATCGGGATCAGCCACTGGTACGCTTCCCGCATGGAGAGGTTTTTATCCGTCAGGCTAAAGAACTGCTCGTGTTTCTCCGGGCCGATGAGGACGACAGCCGGCTTAGTGCCAAGCTGGATGGCGAAGATCTCGCCGTACTGCGCGTAACCGCGCCGGATCAGCCCCTGCGGGTCGCGGGCGAATTCCAGCGCGTTGCCGATCAGGGGCAGGGAGCTGACTCTGGGGGGAGCCTGGGTTGTCATGGGTGCTTTCCATTCACACTAAGCCGATAAACCTTATGTGAATTGTAGCACATACACACCCCGGCAGGATGAGAAGGCGGTGAATAGCTGCGTCCGGCTCACACCCGCCGCGCCAGCATGACCGCGCCCAGCGCCACCAGCAGAATGACGACGATCAGGCCCATCGCCTGCCCGATGCCGACCACGTCCGCCGCCGCGCCCAGCACCTGCGGCGCGCTGAGGATCGCCAGCCCCGCGGCCAGCGAGACCAGCGCCCCGGCCCGGTCGGTCTGGTCCCCGGCGATGGTCGTGGCCCAGGCCAGCGCCATGGGGAACAGGTTCGCCACGCCCAGGCCGCAGACAAACAGCCCGATCACGTTCAGCGGCGCCGCCGGCCCCAGCCATTGCAGCAGGAAGCCGGCCAGGGCCAGCCCCAGCGCGCCGGGCAGCAGCGTCTCGCTGGACAGGCGGCGGGTGAGGCGGCTGCCCACAAAGCGCCCGATCACCATCGCCAGGAAGTAGGCGCTCATCAGGCTGGAGGCCAGCGCCGTATCCAGCCCGACCGGCCCCGCCAGGAAGTCCGCGCTCCAGGCCACGATGCTCCACTCCGCAGAGACCACCAGCACCAGCACCCCGAACACGAACCAGAACTGGCGGGGCATCTGCGCCGGACGACCGTCCAGACCGCGGCCATTCACCGGGGCGGGGATGGGGATGCGCCGCGCCAGCAGCGCCGCGACCACCCAGGCGATCATCGCCGCCCAGTACACGCCGCGCCAGGTGATCGCCGTGGCCGCGAACAGGCCGATCAGGATCGGGGGCAGGACGGTGGCCGCGCTGGCGACCACGTTTGATTCGGTGACGGCCGTAGCCCGGTTGGGGCCGTGCCGGTCGGCGAGCGTGGCCGGGATCAGGTTGAGCATGTACGTGCCAAAGATACCCATCACCAGCGCCCCGGCGATGGTAAAGACCGGCGTCCGGCCCAGCACCAGCAGCAGCCCGCCCAGGCCCATCCCCCCGCTGCCGCCCCAGAAGACGGCCGTCCGTCCGAAGCGGCGCACCACCGCCGGCCCCGTGATCCCGGAGAAGATCATGCCCGCGGCCAGCAGGGTGATGTGCAGCCCGGCGAGCGTGTAATTGAGGGCCAGCTCTTCCCGCAGGAAGGGCATCACCGGGCCGAGCGCGGCCTGCATATAGGCGAAGTACGCCAGCGTGAAATACGCCAGCCAGGTGAAATTGTCGCGGGTGTAGGTGGGCCGGGCCACAAGCTGGGGGTGAGTCATGGGCTGTTGAGGGGCGCGCAGCAAGCGCACAGGCGCGCCGGTTCCTTTCTGGCTGGGGATTGTACCCCGCGCCGGGCGAATGGGGGGCATGCGGCTGCTTGCTGCGCCTCCCTCCTCGTGCCTGAAAAAGCGGCCTGTGCTACACTGTGAGCATTCCGGTTCAGCGCCCGGGCCGCTGCCACAGTTGCCCGGCTCGCACAGGCTGCATTTTTGAGGGAACCTGCCATGTTCAAACGGGCGCTTGTCCTTGCCATGCTCGCCATGATCCTCGCCGCGCTGATGCTGCCCGGCCTGCTGCCGGATTTCGCGCAGGCCCAGGGCGGCGTGACCGTCACCCCCAACCGCGATTACATCAACGTCCGGCTGTGGCCCGCCATCGGCGCCACCGTGATCGGCAGCATGGGGCCGGGCGACGTGATGACGGCCACCGGGCGCTCGGTGGATGGCGACTGGGTGCGCATCGACTTCAACGGCGATGAAGCCTGGGTGGCCCTGCTGGTCGTGGATGCCAGCGGGGATGTGAACAGCCTGCCGCTGGCCGACCCGCGCTCCATGCCTTACAACAACACCGCCGGGGGCGGCAGCGCCCGCGGCCCGCTGTACGCTCGGCTGGAGGAATCCGGGGTGCGGATGCGCTCCGGCCCCAGCCTGGCCTACCCCATCATGCAGAACCTGCCGCGCTACGCCGAGTTTGAGGTCACCGGGCGCGTGGCGGATAATGACTGGCTCCAGATTTCCTGGCAGGGCCTGATCGGGTGGATCAACATTGGGGCGGTCACGCTGTACAGCGACAGCGGCGCGACGATCAACGACGTGCCGGTGATCCCCCCCGCGGCGGATACCGGCGTGCGGCTCACCGACCGCAGCGCCCGCGACCGCTTCCTCGTGATCGACGAGATGCGGCGCACGATGGACCAGGCCGGGTCTACCGCCGACCTGATGATCGGGCTGTGGAGCACGCTGCCGCTGGGCCACTGGCCGGAGACCTGCTCCGCGCCGCCGCTGATTGAGCCGTACTTCCTGAACGCGGTCAACCGCAACTGGTTCCCGGACCTGATCGAGGCCGTGCGCCGGATGAACCAGGGTGTTTCCGACGTGAACTTCGCCGTGCAGAGCTACCTGGATACCTGCCTGAACGGGCCGCTGGCGGGCGACGTGGCCGCGGCCTCCGAGCTGGGGCTGGCGGCGGTGGCGCGTTCCCGCGAGGCCTTCGCCGACACGACGTTCCGCATCACGGCCAGCAAGGCGGTGGAGGTGCTGGCGCTGCACGGGCATGTGAATTTCGCCCAGTCGCAGTTTGAGCGCATCGAGGCGATCTGGCTGGACGTGCGCTTCGGCGTCACCGGCGCGCCGCCCTGCGTGGGCCAGCCGCAGCAGCCTGCCGATTACGGCCTGACGGACTGGGAGCGCGCCAACTACCCGGAGCTGCTCCCGGCGGTGCAGCGGCTGAACGAAGGGCTGGCGATCCTGCGCCAGTCGATCGGGCTGTGGAAGGATCAGTGCGACCTGTTCCAGAGCGTGCCGGGCCACGTGATGCCGCCCGAAGTCGGGGCGCAGGGCTACAACCTGATGCTGGAGGCGCGCGTGATCCTGAACGAGGTGCGGGGGACGTACCTGATCGACCTGTACAGCGACCCGAACTTCATCATCCCCGCGCCAACCAATACGCCCGACCCGACCATCGCCGCCATCCTGCACGCGCCCTACACGCCCACCCCGGAACCCACCGCCACACCGGGCTTCGGCTTCAACGCGGCGGGCAGCGTGACGCGCAGCACGGTGCATCCCGGCTGCACGTGGTTCGGGGTCGCGGGGCAGGTGCTGAACGCGGATGGCAGCCCGCGCCCGGCCACGCTGGTGCATGTTTACGGGCCGGGGCTGGATGCGCATGTCCTCAGCGGCAGCAACACCCGCTATGGCGCGGCAGGCTTTGAAGTGCCGGTGCGGGTAGATGCCGCCCAGCTGAACACCTGGCGCGCCCGGATCGTGGATGGCTACGGCAACCCGCTCTCGCCGGAAGTGCCGATCGTGTTCGGGGATGGCTGCGAGCTGAACGTCGCCATGCTGACCTTTACGGCGTACCGCTAGACGGGGGAGCGATTATGCTGCGTGAGTATGACCGCGACCAGGATCGCGCGGCCGTCCAGCGCATCTGGCGCGAGGTCGGCTGGGTGGAGGACGAAGAAGCGCATAACACGGGCGTAGACCTGCACCTGGATAACGCGTACACGCTGGTGGCGGAGCTTAACGGCGCGGCGGAGTGTATGGTGGCTGCCATGCCCGGCCAGATCCGCCACCTGGAGTCGGCCCTGAGCCTGTCAGCCGTCACCGCGGTGGCGACCAGTATCATCGCCCGCAAGCAGAACCTGGCACAGCGCCTCACCGCGACCATCATCGCACGCGAAGCGGCGGAGGGCGCGGCCGTCAGCGCGCTGGGGATGTTCGAGCAGGGTTTCTACAACCGGCTGGGGTTCGGGTCGTTCCCGTACATTCACATTGTCAGCTTCGACCCGGCCCAGCTGAACGTCAAACAGCGGGCGCGTGTCCCCCGCCGTCTGGAGATCGCGGATTACGCGCAGATGCACGCCGCGCTGGCGGGACGCATGCCGGTGCATGGCGGGGTGGTGCTCAGCCCGCCGGACTTTATCCACGCGGAAGTACACTGGTTCAAGGGGCTGCTGGCACTGGGCTACGCTGACGGGCCGGACGGCGCGATCACGCACTGCATCATCGGCAGCATCGAGGGCGAAAACGGCCCGCTTTCAGTGGAGTACATCGCCTACCAGACCTGGGAGCAGTTCATGGAGCTGCTGGCCCTGCTCAAGAGCATGGGCGACCAGGTGCGGCTGGTGCGGATGTTCGAGCCGTCCGGCATCCAGTTTCAGGATCTGCTGATCCAGCCATTCCGCTACCAGCAGCTCACGGACAAGTCGCGCTTTGCGAACCGCAACCGCGCGATCGCCTTCATGCAGGCGCGCATCAACGACCTGGGAACGTGTATGGCGGCGACACACCTGCCGGGCGGCGAGACGCTGCGCTTTACCCTGCGGCTGCACGACCCGCTGAGCAGGCACCTGGAAGCGGATGCGCCGTGGCAGGGCATCGGCGGTGAGTACGTGATCACACTGGGGCCGGAGTCGGCGGCGGCCCCCGGCAGCGACCCCGCCCTGCCCACCCTGGAAGCCTCTGTCGGGGCGTTCACCCGGCTGTGGATGGGCGTGCGCCCGGCCAGCGGGCTGGCCGTCACCGACCGGCTGAGCGGCCCGCCAGAGCTGCTGGCGGCGCTGGATCGGCGGCTGTGCCTGCCGCAGCCGTATATGGACCTGCAGTTTTAGTTGGCCGCCGGGCGCGCCCGGCCCACGCGATGTTAACGTGCAACAGCGAGCGAGCGATGATGCGTAAACACGGAACCCTCCCCTATGTCTTGACCGCCCTGGCGCTGGCCCTGCTGGCGGGCCTGCTCTTTGCCCCGGCGCTGCACAGCCGCGCGCAGGATTTCGGCGTGCGTGTGACGCCCAACCGCGAGCGCATTAACGTGCGGGTGGCCCCGGCGCTCGGCCACGAGGTGATCGGCGTGCTGGAGATGGGCCAGACCGTCTCCGCCACCGGGCGCAGCGGCAACGGGCGCTGGTATCGCATCGACTTCTTCGGGGAAGAAGGCTGGGTGGAGCGCACAGTGGTGAACGTCAGCGGGGACGTGAGCGGCCTGCCCCTGGGCGACCCGCCCATCGCGCCCTTCGACCTGGGGGATGGCCCGCGCGCCGGGCCGGGCAACTACTTCGGCAACGCCACGATCCGCCTGCCGGAAAGCGGCATCCGCTTCCGCGCCGGGCCGGGGGATGGCTACTTCGTGTTCGGCAACGTGCCGCGCTACGAGGTGCTGTCTGTCACCGGGCGCAACATCAACGGCACGTGGCTGCAGGTCAACTTCCGCGGGACGCTGGGCTGGATCGCCAACCTGGGGCCGCGCTTTATCGAGTGGCAGGCAGGCAGCGTGGAGGCCGTGCCGCTGTGGGGCGTGGTGGCCGATGGCCCGCCCGTCAACCAGCCGGAAACCGGCCCCTCCGCCACGCGGGACGCCCTGATGACGGCCATGCTGCTGCACATCGATTTCAGCACGCCGCGCCTGGACATGATCGCGGGCATCTGGAACACGATCGCCATGACCGGGCGGCAGTCCTGCGCGTTTAACCTGGGCCACCCGCAGCCGTACATCCCGCGGGAGGGCGACCTGATGGAGTTCCCGGAGCTGGCGCCCGTGATCGCCGCGCTGAACCAGGGGCTGGAGGAAACAGGCCGCGCCATTGACCTGTGGGAACAGTGGTGCCGCCTGCGGGGGCAGGATTACCCCGGCGCGACGGCGCTGGTCGGCCCGGCGCAGGAAAGCGTGCGCAACGCGCGGGCGGGCTTCGCCCAGGCGCAGGCGCAGATCGAGGCGCTGGGGCTGCTGCCCACGCCCACCCCGCTGCCGCCGGACATCACGCCCGCCGCCCCGATCGCGACGGTGACGCCCGACTCGCTGGCCGCGCTGCCGGATCTGATGGCCTTCGGGCTGGAGGGCAACCGCGTGATCTTCGCGCCGCAGTTCACGCACCCCGAGGCGGGCTGTGGCTGGCAGGGCCTGGGCGGGCAAATCCTGGGGCTGAACGGCCAGCCGCTGATCGGCCTGACCGTGCGCGTGGAGGGCGTGACCGATCCCTCGCTTGTGCTGGAGACGGTCTCCGGCTCGGCGACGGCTTACGGCTCGGCCGGCTGGGAGATCAAGGTGACGGATGGCGTTAACAGCCACGTGTACCGGGTGACGCTGTTCCAGGGGATGCGCCGCGTTTCCGACCCGAAGCTGGTGGCCTTCCCCAATGACTGCGTGCGCAACCTGGGGATCATGAACTTCCAGCAGCTCACGCCGCTGCAATAAGCAACGGGCCGTTACAGTAAGCGATTGGCTGGTTGGCGGTTGGTTGAGCGATCTGCCGAGATGGTCTGACACCTGGCAGGCACAGCCGCGCTTTGATGATTTCTTGCAGAATAGTACGGCTATGTCAGACACGGCATTGGTAGCGTGCAATGCATTGCGACGCTACGCACAGGCCGTATCGATCGGCCAGAATTGATAATGCCATAGCCGCATTAAGAAGGTAACCGTCATCATCGCGCCGCCACGCACAGGCCGTGTCAATCAACCGTGGCTGATCCCACTGTGCCCGCGTTAAACAGATAGATGGCGTTGCACCGCCCGTAAATCAGCAGCAGGGCGGATCGGGATTTCACACCCCGATCCGCCCTGCTTTGCTCCTCGCGGGCCGCGCCCCTTAACCGGAACCGGTAATGCGGGCCAGGTCGCGGTCAAACGCGGCCAGCACTTCGATCTCCTCCAGGCACATCTCCCACAGGTCACCGCCCCGGATCACGCGCGTCAGCGCGGCGGAAGGGCGCGGCAGGGCGTGCATCGTGGCGCGGATGTCAGCGAACCGGGGCAGGTGGCCGCGCAGCATGGTCGCGAATGTCTCCAGCGCCGTCTGCACGGCGGCGGGATGGTCCACCATACGCCGCCGCTCCATCGCGGCCGTTTCCCGGTAATAGTACGTGTGCCGCCAGTTGTGATGATCCGCGTCAATATCTTCCAGCGCGGCCCGGATGCGGCGGATGGCGGCCCGCAGCGCAGGCTCGGCGCTGCCCTGCGCCTTCAGCAGCTGTTCGAGCAGCTGCATATGCCCCATCAGCAGGCTGAGCCGCTTGCGGTATTCGTTGTTGATCTCCCACAGCACCTCGGATGCCGTTGCCACTGGAGATACTCCCCGGCGGAAAAAAGCCCGCTACTCGTCATCCTCATCCAGTGCCGCCTGGAACGAAAGCTCTTCCGCGGCGATCTGAACCTGCGCTTCCAGCGCGAATTCGTCGTAGATCGATTCCAGCGCGGTTTTAACCCGGCGCTCCACATCCTCGTAATCGCCCGGCGGCATGTTCGGCACGCGTTCCATCACGTCGGGCAGCAGCTCCAGCACCTCCACCCGCTGGCGGCCGGTCTTGTAGAAGTGCTGTACCCGGCGGCGCATGTAGCGCACAAAATCCGAGATCGGGTGGGTGGCCTCCCGGTCGGTCAGCCGGCCGCGGCCCGGCACGATCACCTCCGCCCCGGAGCGCGCGCGGCGCAGCTCGGTCAGGCTGTCCAGCCAGGCTTTGCTCTGAGCGCGCAGCATGTGGGGCGGCACCCCCACGACCACGCTGTCGCCCACAAACGTGATCCCCTGATCGGGGAAGGGAACCCAGATGTTGCCGGGGGTCGGGCCGGGCATGGCTACCAGCGACAGCGCCACATCCTCCACGTAGGCGGTCATGCGCGTGTTGAAGGTGACGCGCGGCCAGCACAACTGCACCCCGGCGAAGGAAAGCCGCTCGTCGCTGTCGTGGGCCAGCAGGTCTGCCGAAAGCTCGACATAATTGGCGGGCAGCGCGCGCATGGCTTGCATGGTGGCATCGTGGGCGATGATGCAGGCTTCATCAAACCAGTGCAGGCCCAGCAGCCGGTCGCGCTGGGCGTCCGTCAGGATCACCAGCCGGATGGGCTGCTTGAAGCGCTCCAGGAGCTGCGAGCGCCAGCGGCGCGCCTCCGCCGGGTAGGGCGGCACATCGATGCATACCAGCCCCTTCCCGGTGGCGTATGCCCCCACCGTCACCCGGCGAAAGTCCGTTGAAATGACAATCCCTTCAGCTATCTCCTGCATCTTAGGCATTTCCCCTCCGGCAGCAGGTTGGCCGCCGCGGCCCGCCGCCTGACAAAAAAGTTACTCTACACTTCCGGCGCGCAGGTCGCGGGCGGCGGTTTCCAGCGCCGCCCGCAATGCGGGAAGCGTGGCCGGCAGCCCGCCACCCTGCGCGAAATCCGGCCGCCCGCCGCCGCGCCCGCCGTCGGGCTCGCCAGCCAGTTGCCCGGTTACCTGGCGCAGCACGGCGACCATATCCGGCCCTTCCAGCCCGGCGGAACGGGCCGCGATCACCTGCGCTTTCTCCCCCGCAATCCCCAGCAGGGCGATCACCCCCGGCTCCGCCACCAGGCGGCTGGCCAGCGGGCGCAGCTCGGCCGGGTCGCGGCCTCCCCATGCGGCGGTGACCAGGCGCACGCCGTTTGCGGAAGCCGCCCGGGCCAGCAGATCGGCCGCTTCCGCGGCCAGCAGCCCTTCCCGAGCCGCACGCAGGTCGGCCCGCAGCGTCTTATTCTCCGCCTGGAGCTTCTCCAGCGCGGCGCCGATCTCCGTGTAGCCGGTGGTCAGCGCCCCGGCCAGGCCCATCAGGATCGCGTGTTTGGCCCGGTAATCGGCCAGCGCCCGCCCGCCGCAGATGAATTCCACGCGCACCATAGTCTTGTACTTCTCCGTGCGCAGCACCTTGATCACGCCGATCTCGCCGGTGCGGGCCACGTGCGTCCCGCCGCAGGCGGTCGCGTCAAACGCCCCGATCTGCACCACGCGCAGGCTGCCCTCCACCGCCGGGACCTTGCGCAGGGCCAGCGCGGCCCGTTCCTCTGGCGTGGGGAACCAGGCGCGCACGGGCAAATCCTGCAGCACGACCGCGTTCGCCAGGGCTTCCGCCGCGTCGATCGCGGAATCGCTCAGCGCCGGGCAGTCCAGGTCAATGGTGACGGCCTCCGACCCCAGGTGGAAGCTGGCCGTCTCGATCCCGCCGGTGTCGATGAACGCCCGCGTCAGGATGTGCTGCGCGGTGTGGTGCTGCATGTGGTCGAAGCGCCGCGCGCGGTCCACCGTGCCGCTGACCGCCGGGCCGGGGACCGGCTCCGCGAGCAGGTGCAGCAGCGCGCCATCGGCCTCCCGCACGCGCACGTCAACCACAGGCACACCGTTGATCTGCCCGGTGTCATGCGGCTGGCCGCCGCTGGTAGGGTAGAAGCAGGAGCGATCCAGCACCAGGGCCGGATGCCCGTCACAGTCAGCCTGTTCCACAATCCGGGCGTCAAAGGTCAGGGTGTAGGCGTCGGTGTAGTACAGCCGCTCGGTCATACTGCCATCCTGTGTCGATCGGTACGGGTCCGGGACGCAGCAGGCCGCCCCGGTTCGGCGTTCACTGGCTCTCATTATGGGGCTATTCGCAGAATCGTCAAAATCGTGGGGGAAAGTGGGGTGTCAGAGGGCGGCGGCGGTCTGTGCAGGAGGGAGAAAAACGGGCCAGCAGCCCGCGCTGCCGGCCCCGGTAAACGTCCTGCGCGCGTTCGCTCAGGCGGCTGATGGCTTGCGCCCCTTTTTGCCGAAACCGGTCCTGAGCTTCAGGCGCTTTTGCAGCTTCTTGCGCTTTTTGCGCTCCTGCTTCAACTGCTGCTGAAGGACAGCCAGGCTCTCACAGCAGCGCTTTTTACAGCCGGGGCAGGCGGTCACCATCACCACCGCCTCGGTCTTCGTCTTTTTGGCCAAGATGCAGCTCCTCGCTGGGAAAAAGGCAGGCGCAGGCCGGGTTAGCCCTGGGGCTTGCGGTAAGGCAGCGCCTCGATCGCCGCGGCGACCTCAAAATCAAGCGCGGTCAGCGCGTCTCCGGCGCTGTGCGTGGTGAAGCTGACCGTCACCTGTTTCCAGCCGATGCACAACTGCTCCGGGTGGTGGTCGAACCCTTCGCAGATCGTGCCGATGGCGGCGGCGAATGCCAGCCCCGCGGGGTAGCTCTCCATGCGGTAGGTTTTGCGGATCACGTTCTCCGCCCGCTCCCAGCCAGGGAGCGCCGCCAGCCGCTGGCCGATCTCGGATTCAGAAAGGGGGGTATTGCGCTCGCTCATCACGTGCTCCTGCCAGATATTTACAAAAACGGTATACTTAATCGCGTAAAAACCTGCCGCGGAGTATACCCGCTGGCTCAGCAGGCCGCCAGCCCGCTGCAAGGCGCTGCCAGCAGGCCGCGGGGCCGCAGCACGTCTCTCTAGCACGCGGGGCGTCCTGTGGTAAACTAGGGGCAGGTAGAATAGAGTTAGTCCTTATTGTGGTTGGTTGTGCGTTAGAGGGGCGCCTGCCCCCCAGGAGAAGGTGAACCCGGATGGCGACGAACGCGCGCACCTGGTTTTATGAGACCCCGGAGAAAAGTGCTTATTTGCTCCAGGAACGGGTCAACGGTAATCTGTGGATGGCCCGGCTTTCAGATGTGTACTTTGTGGCGGAGCAGGCCGAGCCACCGTACCGCATGACGGCGGTCTGGCAGGGCCACCCCCTCACGCTTGAGTGGGAAACGGGCAAGTGGCTGCGCCTCAGCTCCGATGCAAGCCTCCCGGCAGTGATCGGCGCGTTCTCCAACGTGCTGCAAATCCCTGCCACACTGACCTACTTGGATAGCACAACAGGACGGGTGATTACAGAGTGGCACCGCGACGGTGGCAATACACGATGGCGAGAAATTCAGGGCAATCCTTCCTATCACAACCCGGCACGCCTGGGCAGCTAGGCGGCTTCTCGCGCACGATCTTCATGGCCGTGCTGGGCGGCGCGCTGGTCTGGGTCTGGTGGCGGCAGCGCGTCTTTAACCTGTGGCGCCGGCCCCAGCATGCGCCCCTCTCCGCCCACTGGCTGGACGCGGTGAGGTCAGGATGAGCGCCTACGACCCGGAACGCGATCTGCTCATCCTGCGCGCGATGGCCGAAGCGTTTGACGCCTACCTGATTGAAGACGAGTTGTTCTGGCCGATCTCCGGGCGCATCCGGGGCGGGATGCCGCGCCTGACCATCGGCGGCTACCTGCTGCGCACGCACCGCCTGACCGCCCTGCGCCGCAGCCTGACCGCCGCGCAGCAGGCCACGCTGGATGACGTGCTGGCCGTTTTTGAGGCAGGCCGCGCAGCCTGGACGGTGCATTTCTACGGCAAGCTGGAGCGCGAGTGGGACATGCGCCTGCGCCTGCTGGGTGAATTCCTGCGGGATTGCGACCAGAACAACCAGCTCAACTGCTTTGAGAACTGGCCGCCCGAAGCCGAAAACCGCACGATCGCCCACCACCTGCTGGCCGCGTGGCGCGACCACACCCCGGCCCTCAGCAAACCCAACGCCGACCTGCGCCGCGTGGATACCGGCCTGCGCCGCTATCTGGCCGCCGGGGAGTCCGGCGCGTTCCTGTGGCCCGCCGGGCTGGAGGCAGCCTACCCGCGCCAGGAATTCTGGTGGCTGTGGGTGGTGCCGGCGGAAGATGAGCCGAACCACGACTAGGCCGGGGCGCGCCCCCGCCCGGAAAGCCAGGCACTAAATAGCCCGAAATACCCATCTTGCCAGCAGAACAAAGGTATGCTATAGTTTTCACGACGCGGTCCCCGGCGTGTATATGCCTCGCCACCCACGCATCAGTGCCCAGCCGAGCCTTTCTAACCCAACGATGGCCTGAATAATCCTGTGGGCTGTGTTACCGCGACCACCTTATCCCCCGGTTTATACCGCATTACCCGGAGTGCGTGCCTTTCACGCGACAAGCGTGCCAACCCTGATCCGGTTCTGGAGTTTCAGATGGACATTGCAGATCTTGAGAAGAAAACCCTGAGCGAGTTACGTCGCATGGCGGCGGAAGCCGACATCGCGGGCTACAGCCGCCTGAAGAAGTGGGACCTGATCCTGCGGCTGCTGCGCGACAAGGCGGAAAAGAAGGGCTATGAGCTGCGCGGCGGGGTGCTGGAAATCATCGATGAAGGCATCGGCTTCCTGCGCTCCAACAAGTACCTCCCCGGCCCCGAAGATATTTACGTTTCCCAGACCCAGATAAAACGCTTTAGCCTGCGCACGGGCGACTTCGTGATCGGCCAGGTGCGCCCGCCGAAGGATTCGGAGAAGTATTTCGGGCTGCTGCGCGTGGAAGCGATCAACGGCAAGAGTCCGGAGATGGCCAAGCGCCGCCCGCCGTTCGAGACGCTGACCGCCATCTTCCCCGAAGAGCGCTTCAACCTGGAGACATCCCCGCGCATCCTGAGCACGCGCCTGCTCAACCTGATCGCGCCCGTCGGCAAGGGCCAGCGCGGCCTGATCGTCAGCCCGCCGAAGGCCGGTAAAACTACCGTGCTGAAGGACGTGGCGAACGCGATCAGCCACAACTATCCAGAGGTTCACCTGATGGTCGTGCTGATCGGTGAGCGCCCGGAAGAAGTGACGGACATGGACCGCTCGGTGGAAGCCGAGGTGATCAGCTCGACGTTTGACGAGCCGGTCAACCACCACGTGCGCGTGGCCGAGATGGCCCTGGAACGGGCCAAACGCCTGGTGGAAGGCGGCAGCGACGTGGTGATCATGCTGGACAGCATCACGCGGCTGGCGCGCGCCTATAACCTGGTGGTGCCGCCCAGCGGCCGCACGCTCACCGGCGGTATCGACCCCTCGGCCCTGTACCCGCCCAAGCGCTTCTTTGGCGCGGCGCGTAACGTGGAGGAAGGCGGCAGCCTGACCATCGTGGCGACCTGCCTGGTGGATACCGGCTCCCGCATGGACGACGTGATCTACGAGGAATTCAAAGGCACGGGCAACATGGAGCTGCACCTCAGCCGCCAGCTGCAGGAGCGCCGCATCTTCCCGGCCTTCAATATCGACCGCAGCAGCACCCGCCGCGAGGAGCTTCTGCTTGGCCCGGATATCCTGCAGCGCGTGTGGACAATGCGCCGCATGCTCTCCCACCTGGCCGACCAGCAGGGCAACGGCGATATGGGGCTGATCGTGGCGACCGAGCAGCTGCTCGGCCAGCTGCGCATGACCGACACCAACGAGGACTTCCTGACCATGCTGGGCCAGGTCAGCGGCTAGCCCTCCACCCCCCAGAAACACCAGCGCGCCCCCGCTGAGCGAGGGCGCGTTTTTGATTCCAGGGCGATCAGAAAGCGGTCACCCCCACAGGGAGGGTGACCGCCAGAGCATGCAGGAGCGCTTACCCCACCCGGCGCTTACAGCGTGCCGGCATTGAAACTGGCCAGAACGTCTCTCAGGTCGTTGGCAACTGCGGTATCTGTCCCCTCCGGGATGGTCAGCACGTTGGCCATGAGGCGCGACTCGGCTTCCAGCAGGGTCACAGCAATCCCGGCCCCGTCCAGCCCGGCCAGGATGTTAAGCCGGGCGGCGATGAACTCACGTGCCAGCTGGAACCAGGTATTGGCGCCCAGCGTCATGGCGGCGTAGTGGCTCAGCTCGTGCATGAATGGCTCCGCCCCGGCCGCCATGCTGATTTGCAGCCAGTGATAGTCAAAGCCGGGGTTGCCCTCTACGCTGTACTGTGCCCAGTACTGCCACCCCTGCGGGTAGAAGCTGGAGGGATGCAGCCCGACATAGTACGGCCGCATCATCTCATGATCTTCGTGGGAGAGGATGTGACAGTGCCAGACATAGCGGCCCTCCCGGTCGAACTTCACCTTGATGCGGGTCACCTCGCCGGGGTACATCTGCGCCGTGTCTTTTGGCCCGGCTTCTTCTGGCCCGGCGGCTTTGGGCTGGCCCCGCAGCCGGATGCCTGTCAGGATACCGCCCAGCGTGGGCGGATCGCCTGGCATCTTGGGATCAACATTGGCCTTGGGCAGGATTGTCCCGGTGAACCTCTGGCGATTGAGCACCTCGAACGTAACCAGATGCAGGTGGATCGGGTGAGCATCCATCGTCGTGTTGAACACTTCCCAGATCTCCACATCATCCATGTTCGGGACTTCCGTGATTGGATCATCCCAGAGCAACGTACCATCATGGGGTGAGTTCGGGTCAACAATGCCCAGCAACGGCTGCAACCGGCCATGCTTGTCCAGCCCTTCAAACAGCAGCAGCCTGCGGGTGCGGATGGGCGGCGTAACAACGATCGGGAACGGTGACTGCCGCAGAACAGCCGGGAGCGTGACCGGATCGACTGCCGGGGCAGCGCTGACGTTAAAAGCCATGATCCGCCCGTCCAATTTGGGATCAACTGTCCCGCCCTTGTCAAACGGCACACGGGCATTGTTCTTGACGATGATCTGCTGCCCGGCAAACGGTGTGAAGTCGATCACCAGGTCGGCGCGCTCACCCGGGCCAATCGTCAGCTGGTTCAGCGTCACAGGGGCGTTCAGGAAGCCATCGTCGCTGCCGATCTGGATGAACGGCACTGTCTGGTTGGCGCTGCTGCCCATGAACAGTTTGTAGAAGCGCGAATCGGATCCGTTCAGCAGGCGGAAACGGTATTTGGCAGGCTCAACATTGAGGAAGGGCCACGCCATACCATTGACCAGGATCACATTTCCGAAGAATTCGGGCAGGGCCGAAATGCCCCCATTGAACGCCGGTGGCAATCCTGCCAGCGCGGGGTCGGCCGGATAGAGCAGGGTGCCATCCGCCGCAAAAAGACGGTCCTGGATCACGACCTCGATCTCCCGTTCACCAGAAGGCAGTTGATTCGAGGCAATCAGGTTGAGTTCCCAGTCATCCCGCAGCAGGTAGAACCCGGCCAGGCCCATATACACGTTCAGACGGGTGATGCCCAGCCCGTGATCATGGTACCAGAGCGTGCCTGCTTCCTGGTCATTGTCGTAGCGATAGAGTTTTTTGACGTAACGCGGGCCGGTCGTGCCGTCGGGCGTCCACCAGTATTCGGGCAAGCCGTCGCTGTCCGATTCGGTGTGTCCGCCATGCAGGTGCGGGACCGCTGGCACACCATTGGCGGCGATGGTATGGCCCATGTGGCCAAACGCCCAGTGCAGCGATTGATCGACCGGCAGAGGATGGGTGTAGCCCAGTTGGTTAACCCAGTCGATGTTCAGGGGAACATCCTTCTTCGTCACCAGGGTTGGGCCGGGATAGGAAACCGGATTCGGACCAACACCATAACCCCAGACCGGAGTCATGAGCGGTGTGCCCGTTACCGGGTCAACCAGCCCAAGGCTTTGCACGGTGGGGGCCATGAGAACGGACAGTGTGCCGCCGCCCGTAGCATCAACCCGCAGCCCGGCCGTCTGGATGACAGGCATGGGATTCACGAACTGCGGCTGTGTGGCCGGGTCAAGCAGCAGGGGCGCCTGGGCCAGCACGCGGCGCGCCTGCTCCCATGGCAGCAGCATGGCTGCTCCTGCCACAGCACTAAGCTGGAGAAAACGTCTTCTGGTTAACATGGTTATATTCCTGAACATTAGTCAAAAAGATTATCATGAAGGAGATTACTGCGACAATGGTCGCCAGGCTGCACAGCCAGGACTACCATCCCTGCACCACAGGCTGCTGCCGGGTTGTCCGGACAAGAAACTGAGACGAAACCCCTTCCGGCCAGGATGCCAGAGGGAAGCACGATTAAAGAGGGCGGAGACGAGGCAGATAATCAGCTAACAAATATTAGGCTATCAAGCGTAACTAATTCTAAATCGCGCCTGATAGCGTCGTCAAGAGGCTGGTGCTAAATTTTGGTTAAAAACTATGACATTTATCGACTAATGCAAGCACAAACAGTCATATGTGCAAAAAAAGCGGCCACCCGCCGGGGTGACCGCCCGCTGTGAACCATCCGCGCCTGGCAGAACTAGAAGGGGACTTCTTCGATTTCCACTTCCGTCACGAAGCAGTTGGTCTGCAGGTTGTCCTGGAAGGCCGTCAGCGCCGCCTCAAGCTGCGCCTGCGTCAGCAGCCCGCCCTCGAGCGCGCTGTACTGCGGGACATCATCCATAACCCAGCCCCAGCCCAGGGTCTGGTAGCCGTAATCCGCGGTGTAGTAGCCATATTCCACCACGCCGTTATCCATCTGCGTCAGGAGCAGGGTGCCGGCGTTCAGGGCGGGGTCCGTGACGCCCAGGGCGCTCAGGTTCACGAACGCGTAGTGCGTGACATTCGGAGCGTCGGTGTAGCAGGTTTCTTCAATGACGGTGTAGGTGCGCGGGCCGACTATCGCAAAGACCGACGGGACTGCGACCAGCAGCACCACAACCAGCACCAGCAGGACTGACAGCTTCTTCATGTTGCTCTCTCCCTCTTTTTTGGGTGATTCATCAGGAAATGCACTTACAGATTAAAGCATACATGATGAAAAATTGCCTCACAATATAGTTACTCTGTATTCACAATTTTTTCACAACAATAAGATGGCATCCTGCCGACGGATCACAAAAGCGGCCACCCGGACGGGTGACCGCTTTTGTTGCACGCACCTGAGCACGGTTACCTTTTTGATGCGCTATGGTGTAATCAACCCCGGTCGATTGACACGGCCCGTCTGTAGCGTCGCTTTGCAAAGCGACGCTACAAATACTTTCGTCATACCCGTGCCATTTTGTTGAAGTTTATCGGGCGCTGCCTGAGCATTGCTGCCCGCGCCCTACTTCCAGCGGGTGAGGATCGTCTCCCGGTCGAAGAGGCGCACGGCCAGCAGCAGCAGCACCCCATCCACCACCGCGATCACGGCGCTCAGCCCCAGCGCCAGACCCACATTAAACGTGATCAGGCCGCCCACCTGCGCGAACAGCAGCCCCAGCACCGGGATGATCACCACCATGCCGAGCTGCTCCGCCGAACGGGGGTCGTTCACCCGGCTGCTGACCATCAGGCCGACCGTCGTCGCCAGCACGGTGAGCAGCGGCGCCACCACCAGGATGCTGAGGAAGAACGGCGGGTTCAGGATCAGCCCGCGCGCCGCCGCCGACGGCACGATGAACTGCAGCGCCAGCGTGTAGATCAGCCCGGCCACCCACGCGCCCGCCACGCCCGGCCCGGCCGCGGCCACGGCCTTGCCCGCCAGAAGCTGCTCGGTGCTGATCGGCGCGGCCAGCAGCGGCTCCAGGCTGCGGTCACGCTTCTCCCCCACGATGCTGTAGGTGGCGATCGTCATGGGGATCGCCAGCGGGATGATGAGGAAGAAGATGTTGAACTGCTGGCCCACAAATGCCTGCATCGCTTCGGTGGGCTCCAGGCTGGCGTAAGGCTCCATCTCAAGCAGCTGGGGCGGGATGTCGTTGCTCATCCCGCTGATCATGTCCGGGTTCGCGCCCAGCGCCAGCGTCACCAGCGGGATCACGACCATCAGGGCCGGCATCAGCAGGACGATGTACAGCACATAGCGGTGACGGAACACGTCCGCCCATTCCTTCTTAATCAGCGTCAGTACCTTATTCATGCGCGTGCCCCCTCTCCGGCGTCCCCATTCACCAGTTCCATATACACGTCTTCCAGGCTGGCCTGCGTGGGCTGCACGTACTGGATCGCCGCCCCCGCCGCCACCAGCGCCGCGATCAGCGCCGGGTTGTGCTGCTCCGGCTCCGCCACGTCCACCAGCAGCGCGCCATCGCTCAGCCGCGCCTCCCGCACGAAGGGCAGGGCCTCCGCCGCGGCACGGTGCGCCTCCTGCAGGTTGGCGATCTGGCAGCGCACGTGCTGCCCGAAGAGCTGCGCCCGCAGCGCGGCCGGCGAGTCCAGCGCGATCAGGCTGCTGCGCATCACGCCGATGCGGTCGCACAGGCGCTCGGCCTCGTCCAGGTTGTGCGTGGTCAGGAAGATCGTGCGGCCTTCGGTTTTCAGCTCCTCGATGAACTCGCGCACGGTGCGCGCCGCCACCGGGTCCAGCCCGGAGGTCGGCTCATCCAGGAACACGGTCTGCGGCTCATGCAGCAGGGCGCGCGCGATGGCGAGCTTCTGCTTCATGCCCTTGGAGAAGCTGCCCACCGGCTCGCGGCGGCGCTCCCACAACCCCAGCATGGAGAGGTACTTCTCCACCGCCTTTTCCGGGGCAGGGACTTCGTATAACTCGGCGTAAATACGCAGGTTGTATTCCGCGCTCAGGCGGTCATACATGCCCGGCGTCTCGGTCAGCACGCCCACGGTGCGGCGCACGTCCATCGCCTGCGTCTGGATATCGTAGCCGTTGACGCTGGCGGTTCCGGCGCTCGGCCCGATCAGGGCGCTGAGCATGCGCACGGTGGTGGTTTTGCCCGCGCCATTCGGGCCGAGAAAGCCGAAGACTTCGCCGGGGGCGATCTCCAGCGTCAGGTCGCTTACGGCGAGGTTCTCGCCAAAACGTTTGGTAAGCCCCTTCGTTACAATCATAGGTGTCCCCCTCCTGAAATCATGTCAGGCGCAGATGGTCTGCTGTTCTGTATACGTGCCCCGGGCCAGCCGGGTTACAGCCATCTGGCATTATATTATCAAATTTGAGAACAATCACCCACCCCCAGTTTTGAGGGGGCGGCGCGGCCGCGATTGTGTGCAGCCCTGAGCTATGTGATACTAGTCACAAGTGTGGATTCTGCTACGAAAGGACTGCCTGCCTGTGAACTCATCATTCTTCTCTGCCTGTAAGGCGTTACTTGCGGCTGTGGTATTCCTGACCCTGGTGTGCGCCCCGGTCCCCGCCCAGGCGGGTACTGCGACGGCCGATCTCACCGTCACCTGTGTGGATGGCGTGCTTGAGATCGTGTGGGATGCGATCTATAGCCCGCCGCCCCCCTCAACTGTTGCAGTCACCGTCAATGGCGAGATTGTGGCAACCGGGGTATCCGGCACCACCAGCGTCCCCGGCACCGGCCTGATGATCGTGGAAGTCCGCGATGTATTTGAGGAATTTTCTTTCGCACGCGCCCAGGAGATCGTGACCTGCGCCCCGGCGGAACAGCCCGACGGTGATGGCGGCTGCCGGTTCGCCGATGGCCGCGTGAACGCGACCGAGTGCGCGCCGCCGGTCGTGCCGTACTGCCTGCCCTACGGCATTTTCGTGTACGAGATCGACCCGGCAACCGGCGCCGGCTCGCTCCTGATGATGGTGCGCGACGAGGTGATCGCGGCGGTCGGCGTGCCGGACGAGAATACTGCCCTGGCGCAGGCCAACGGCGTGATCCTCTCCCGGCTGGCTACCGGCGAGTTCCAGATCAACGCGCTCGATTTTGAGGGCAAGCCCTACACGCTGGTGTGGGATGACTGCCCGCCCGGCGAGGTCTACCTGATCAAGGGCGCGCTCAAAGCCAGCCCGCGCTAAAGACTGCGATCGCTGAAACCACGCACCCCGTCTCAACCCGAGGCGGGGTGTTTTTTGGCGCGCGCTTACCCGGGAACGTCCCGTCCGCCCAGCGGCCAGCGCCGCTGCGCGCGCCGCGCGATCACCACCGCGCTGATCACCCCCACCAGCAGCCACCACGCCGCCCCGACCTGCGCCGAGGCCCCGAAGAACACCGCGCCGATCCGGGCCAGCGCCGCCCAGAAGAACCCGCCAAAGAACCAGCCCACCTGCCCGGTGAGGAACATCATGCCCACCAGCACCGCCACCGCGATCCCGTGCGCGATGCGGCCCAGCGCCCCCACCGCCTCCAGCAGCGGCTCGACCGCCGGGGTGGAGAAGTACGCCTCCAGGTTGGCGGTCTGCGCGGCCCATTCCTCCGGGGTCAGAGCGTCCGGTGGCGGGGGGAGCCAGTCCAGCTGCAGGTTGGCGATCAGCACCAGCGCGGCCAGCCCGGCGCGCAGCATCATCTCCGCGCCGCCAAAGCCCATCGCGATCATGGCGACCGGGGGAAAGTGGCGCGCGCCGGGGGCCAGCCACTCGAACACGGCGACCAGCAGCAGCGCCACGGCGATCCCCTGCCCGATGCCCAGCACCCCGGCGAAGATCGGCAGGGCCAGAGAGCCGGGCGCGGCCAGCACGCCGGCCACCGCGCCACCCTGTACGGCCACCCCCAGCAGCAGCGCGGCCAGCCCCGCAGCCGCGCCCGGCAGCAGCAGCCGCCACGCCACGCCCCAGCGCCGGTGGATGGCCCGCGCCAGCAGCGGCGGCAGCAGCAGCCCGGTCAGGATTTGCAGGAGGGTGGTGAATACCATGGCACGGCCCTTTCGTGCGGCGGTGAGTCTGCGGGGTAGTGTGGCGCAGCGCGGCGCGCCCGTCAAGCCGCCCCCTGTGAGAGAGGCCTTTCAGATCCGGGCTGCTTCAGGAAAACAGGCTGAACCGCAAAGGGCGCAAAGTTCGCAAAGGAAAGGCAGATGCTCTGTCCTTCTTAGCGTTCCTGGCGCCTTTGCGCTGAAAAAGCCTGTTCACGCTGCCCCGGCTCCGGAACACGCCCCTTGTGAGGCACCCCGATCGCGCGTACAATGGCTCCCTTATGGCACAACCCTGTTACCCTGGAGCGAAAAACATGCCCCGTAATGCCCTCGATATCCTGATCCTGATCGCCCGGCCTGCCGCCGGCAAAAGCGAGATCATCGACTTCCTGAAGCACATCCCGTTTGAGGAGCGCGCCCGCCGCTTTCACATCGGCGGCTTCCGCGAGTTCGACGACTTCCCCCTGCTGTGGGCCTGGTTTGAGGAAGACGACATCCTGCAGCGGCTGGGCCATCCCCGGCTGCACACCACGCCCGACGGCTACTTCATCGACAACGTGCTGTGGCACGTCCTGATCGAGCGCCTGGGCCTGGCCTATGCCAAGCTGCTGCGCGATACGCCCGACTTCCATGACGAAAACACGGCCATCATCGAGTTCGCGCGCGGCGCGGAGCATGGCGGCTTTACCGAGGCGTTCCAGCACCTGCCGGAGGAAGTCCTGCGCCGCGCGGGCGTGCTGTACATCGACGTGCCGTGGGAGGAATCGCTGCGCAAGAACCGCCGCCGCTTCAACCCCGACCGCCCGGACAGCATCCTGCAGCACGCCCTGCCGGATGCCAAGCTGGAACGCATTTACCGGGATGTGGACTGGGAGTCCTTCAGCGCCGCCGACCCCGAATGGCTGACGGTGAAGGGCGTGCGCGTGCCGTACGTCGTCTTTGAGAATCACGACGACGTGACCACCGACCAGCCGGAGGCCCTGGCGGCGCGGCTGGAAGCGCGGATGGAGGCGCTCTGGGCGCTGGAGCAACAACGCCGGTCGGTGGGATAGCCGCCGGTCGGTGGGATAGCCGCCGGTCGGTGGAATAGCCACCGGTCGATGGAGCAGCCCGCCCATGGCGGGCTCTGAAGTTTGGGCTTTCTTGAGCTATTTGGAGGCAGTTGTTACCCGAAGGCACGCCACCGCAACTGCATTTTTCG